>Ga0247825_10000033_pt1 | contig 79426 bp, 90 predicted proteins | sample 13C_Vanillin_Day_FD_194413 | JGI IMG/M metagenome (GOLD analysis project Ga0247825, IMG submission 194413) | Soil microbial communities from agricultural site in Penn Yan, New York, United States - 13C_Vanillin_Day48 | ecosystem: Environmental > Terrestrial > Soil > Agricultural land | place...
GTTTGCAGGTGGCGTATTCCTTGGGCAGCGGCGTGTCTCCCGTGGCCACGATGTCGGCGAGGTCGAGCTCGTGCTTCATCGCCTTTTTCGGCTTGCAGCGCAGGAAGAAGTACGGCCGCAGCGTCTGGTGCGTGGCGGGATCGACGCGCATGCGACCGAGCAGGTCGTTCACTTCCAGGCCCTCGAGCGCCTTGATCACCGCCTGCACGTCGTCGGACTTCGCCTTGTCGAAGGCGGCGAGCAGCATGCGCGTCATCGAGTAGGCGGCCGAGGGCGCGTAGCCCGGCGGTGTCTTGAACTTCGCCTGGTAGCTCTTCACGAAGGTCTTCGCCACCGGCGTGTCGGCGGTGTAGTAGAAGTTCGTGCCGACCCACATGTTCTCGCGGATCTCGGGTGCGAGCTGGATCAGCTCCTCGACGCCCGAGGACCAGCTCATGATGAGCGGCACCTTGGGCGTGAGGCCGAAGTTGAAGATCTCGCGCGCCCCGGCGACCGCGTCGCCGCCGAAATTGATCATCGCCACCACGTCGGGCCGGTTGGCGGCGGCCTTCTGCACGTAGTTGGAGAACTCGCGCTCGCCGAGCGGGTGGCGGTCGGCGCCGACGAACTCCAGGCCGTGGTTCTTGCCCACTTCCTTGATGTACTTCTCCACCGACCAGCCGAACGCGTAGTCGGCCACCAGCAGGTGCCAGCGCTTCGCCTTCGGGTTCGCCTTCATGAAGTTGTCGACCACGGTCTTCGCCGCCGTGTACGGGCTCGCCGCCCACTGGAACGAATAGCGGTGGCAGCGCGAGCCGGAGATATCCTCGGTGCCGCCGCTGAAAAGGTGCAGCACCTTCTTGCGCTTGGCGACTTCCGACACCGCGAGCGCCACGCCCGAGGACCACGGGCCGATCATGAAGCGCGCGCCTTCGCCGTCGATCGCCTCCTCGGCGCGGCGCGTCGAGGTGCCGGCCTGGGTGGCGCCGTCGCGGGTGACATACTTGATCGGCTTGCCGAGGATCTTCATGCCGCGCTCCTCGAGCGCCATGCGCATGCCGCGGTCGTTGAGCGGGCCGACGTCGGCGAAGGCGCCGGTCTGGTCCCACAGGCCGAGGATCACGATCTCCTTCGACTGCGCGCGGACGATGCCGGGAAACCCCAGCGCCGCCGCGCCGGCCGCACCGATCTTGAGGATTTCCCTGCGCTTGAGATTGCTCATGTCGTGCTCTCCCTTGGGTAGGCTGGGGCGGCCAGCCTACACCGGGAAGGCGGCCGCCGGGAAGGCGGCCAGCGACACGCTCCTCAGCGCAGCTCGAGCGCCTTGCCGTTGACCTTGCCGCGGTACTCGCGGCCGCCGGCCTTGATGCTCACTTCCTCGCCGCGCACGCGGCCTTCGACCGGCACGGTCTTGCCTTCGGCGCGCAGGGTGCCCGAGAGCATCTGGAATTCCTGCTTCAGCGTCAGCTCGCCCTGCGGCAGCTTGTGCGTGCCGGCGACCTTGGCGGGCACGATCCACAGCAGCGCGGTGCACCAGGAGCCCTCGCAGTTCTCCGGGCTGCCGGTCTCGTCGGCTTTCCAGTCGCCCATGGTGAACGTGTTGGAGACCACGCGCGTGCCGGGCTTGAGCTCGAGGATCTTCGGGCGCAGCCGCAGGTTGATGTCCGGCAGCAGGAACATGGTGATGACCGTGGCCTTGGAGAAATCGGTCTGGAAGAGGTCGGCCTTCATGAATTGCGCGCGGTCGGTTACGTCTTCCTTGCGGGCGTTCTGCTTCGACAGCTCCACCATGTCCGGGTTGTACTCGATGCCCATGGCGCGCACGCCGCGCTTGGCGGCGGTGATGACGGTGCGGCCGTCGCCGGAGCCGAGGTCCATGACGAAGTCGCTGGGCGTCACCTTGGCCATGTCGAGCATCTTGTCGACCAGCGCCTGCGGCGTCGGCACCCAGACGACGTCCTTGCCTTCCTGGCCGACCGACGGCTTGTAGGTGGAAGGCGCTTTCTGCGCCTGCGCGAGCGCCAGCGCGCTGAAGGCCGCCAGCAGGAACAAGGCAAAAATACGGTGGACGAAGTGCATTGGGCTCTCCTTGGGATGGGGGACGAACATTATCAAATCGCGCACCGCCGTGGTGCTGTCGGGCGGCGGCGGCAGCGGGAATTTCGCTGCCCCTGTCTACCGGCACCGGGGGCGTGCGTTTATCCAAGCGGGCCACTCCGCCTCCTTGCGGGGGGCAACACAGTGTGGGTAAGACAACCTAGATGCGATCGCTGTTGGCAACTTTGTTTCTCGCGCTGGCCGCGCAGGCGGCATGGGCCTTCGATTTCGACGACGTCGCGCGCCGCGCCCGGGATATCGCCGCGTCGCCTTTCAAGCGTGCCCCGGCTTTGCCCAAGGAGCTGCAGGGGCTGGACTACGACCGCTATCGGGACATCCGCTACAAGCCCGAGCGGTTTGTGTGGCGCGAGGCGAAGCTGCCGTTCGAGCTCGCGTTTTTCCATCAGGGGCTTTACTTCGACCAGCCGGTGCGCATCCACGAAATACTGGCCGACGGCGTGCGCGAGATCCGCTTCGACCCCGAGGCGTTTGACTACGGCGGGAACAAGCTCGACCCGGCCAAGCTGAAGAACGCCGGGCTGGGATTCGCCGGCTTCCGGGTGCATTTCCCGGTGAATACGCCGAAGTACAAGGACGAGGTGCTGGCATTTCTCGGCGCCAGCTATTTCCGCGGGCTGGGCAAGGGCCAGCGCTACGGCGCCTCCGCGCGCGGCCTCGCCGTCGACACCGCGCTCGCGAGCGGCGAGGAATTCCCGCGCTTCGTCGAGTTCTGGATCGAGCGTCCGGCGCCGGGCGCGAAGTCGCTGGTCATCTACGCGCTGCTCGACTCGCGCCGCGCCGCCGGCGCGTACCGCTTCGTGCTGCGCCCTGGGGTCGACACGGTGATGGACGTGAAGGCGCGGCTATTCCTGCGCGAGCCGGTGGGCAAGTTGGCGCTGGCGCCGCTCACCAGCATGTTCCTGTTCGGCGAGAACCAGCGCGCGCCGTACGATGACTTCCGGCCCGAGGTGCACGACTCGGACGGCCTTTCGGTGCAGACCGCCGAAGGCGAGTGGATCTGGCGGCCGCTCGTGAATCCGCGGCGCCTGCTCACGACGTCGTTCGGCATGGCGAATCCACGCGGCTTCGGGCTCATGCAGCGCGACCGCGACTACGCGCACTACGAGGACACCGAGGTGCGCCATGAGCTGCGCCCGAGTGCGTGGGTGGCGCCGCGCGGCGACTGGGGCAGCGGGCGCGTGGAGCTGGTGCAGATCCCGGTGCCGGATGAAACCAACGACAACATCGTCGCCTACTGGGTGCCCGACAAGGCGCCGCAGCCCGGCCAGCCCTACGACTTCGAATATCGCCTGCTCTGGCAGAAGGACGCCGAAACGCGCCCGCCGCAGGCGTGGGTGGCGCAGACGCGGCGCGGGCGCGGCTACATGCGCAAGCCCGACGACAGCGTGAGCTTCGTCATCGACTGGGAAGGGCCGGTTTTCCGGCAGCTCGGCGCCGAGGCGAAAGTCGAAGCGGTGGTCTCCTCCGACGGCAACGGCCGCATCCTCGAAGTCAACGCCTGGCCCAACGAGGTGACCGGCGGCTGGCGCAGCACCGTGCGCGTGCGGCGGGTAGACGACGCGAAGCCGGTGGAGCTGCGCGGGTTCCTGCGCACAGCGGACGGCTCCATCTCGGAAACGTGGAGCTACATCCTGCCGCCGCCATGAGCCCCATCGCGCCGTCAATAATTCGCACGCCGATGGCGCCGCGCGACTTTGCCGGCGCGGCGCCGCGCGTTGCCTGGCAAGCGGCCGCGACACGCCGCCGCGCGGTGCTCGTCCTCCTGATCGCGACACAGACCGCGCTCGCCGCGTACTTCATGGCGGGCGTGCTGCCCTATAACGGCGGCCAGCCGCTCGAGGCGGCGCTGCTCGTGGTCTTCACGCTGCTTTTCGCCTGGGTCTCGGCCGGCTTCTGGACTGCGCTCGCCGGTTTCCTCGTGCTCGCGCGCGGCGGCGATCGCCATGCCATCGCCCGGCCTGGCGCAATCGATCCGGCGGCGCGCACGGCGGTCGTGATGCCGATCTGCAACGAGAACGTGGAGCGCGTGTTCGCCGGCCTGCGCGCCACCTGCCGGTCGGTCGAGCGCAGCGGGCTCATCGGGCATTTCGATTTCTTCGTCCTAAGCGACTCCGGCGACCCGGCCACCTGCGCGGCGGAAAAGCAGGCGTGGCAAGGCGCTTGCCGCGAGCTCGGCGCGGCCGGGCGGCTCTTCTATCGCTGGCGCCGCCATCGAATCAACAGGAAAGCCGGCAACGTGGCCGACTTCTGCCGCCGCTGGGGCCGCAACTACCGCTACATGGTGATCCTCGACGCCGACAGCGTGATGAGCGGCGAGTGCCTCGGCGAGCTGGTGCGGCGCATGGAGGCGGATCCTGCTGCCGGTATCCTCCAGACCGCGCCGCGTGCCGCCGGGCGCGAGACGCTCTATGCGCGCGCGCAGCAGTTCGCGGGCCGTGTCTACGGGCCGCTGTTTACCGCCGGCATGCATTACTGGCAGCTCGGCGAAGCGCACTACTGGGGGCACAACGCCATCATCCGCCTGGCGCCTTTCATGCGCCATTGCGCGGTTCCGGGCGACATCCTGTCGCACGATTTCGCGGAGGCCGCGCTCATGCGCCGCGCCGGCTACGGCGTGTGGATCGCCTGGGATCTCGAGGGCAGCTACGAGGAGATGCCGCCCAGCCTGCTCGATGAGCTGAAGCGCGACCGGCGCTGGTGCCGCGGCAACCTCATCAACGCGCGCTTCATCGTCGCGCCTGGCATCCACCCGGCGCACCGGGCGATGTTCCTCACCGGCGTGATGGCCTACCTGTCGGCGCCGCTGTGGTTCCTTTTCCTGCTGCTTACGACCGCCCTGCTTGCGCAGCACGTGCTCGTGCCGCCGAGCTACTTCGTCGAGCCGCGCCAGCTTTTCCCCCGCTGGCCCGAGTGGAACCTCGCCTGGGCGCTTGGCCTGCTGACCGCCACCGCGGTGCTGCTTTTCCTGCCCAAGCTGCTTGCCGTGGTGCTTGCCGCCTGGCGGGGCGCGCAGCGCTACGGCGGAGCGCTGCGCCTTGGAGCCGGCGCGGCGCTCGAGATCGTGCTGTCGGCGCTGCTCGCGCCGGTGCGCATGCTGTTCCACACCAAGTTCGTGCTCGGCGCGCTTACCGGGCTCGTGGTGCACTGGAAGTCCCCGCCACGCGAGGACGCCGAAACCACGTGGCAGTACGCCGCGCGGCGCCACGGCTGGCATGCGCTGCTCGGCCTCGCGTGGCTCTCCCTGGTCTACGCGCTCGATCCGTCGTTCCTGCGCTGGCTGCTTCCGGTGGCCGGCGCACTGCTCGTCGCCATCCCGGTGTCCGTGCTCACCAGCCGCGTGTCGGCCGGCCGGGCGGCGCGCCAGGCGGGACTGTTCGTGATTCCGGAGGAGGCGGAGGCGCCGGCGGAGCTCGCCGAAGTATCGGCGAGTCTCCGCCGGCTGCGCCGGACGGCCGTGCGCCCGAAAACGGGGACGGCCCCCATTTTCCTGCGGCGCTATGCGAAGCAACGCTAAATGGGGTCCGTCCCCATTTTCTGGCCCTAGCCGCGGCTGCGGCGCGCGCGGCTCTTCGCTTCGGCCAACCCGGCGCGGATAAGGGCGCTTCCCGTCCAGCGCAGTACCTCCAGCGCTTCCTTCTCGCCCTGCACCCCGCACACGTCCTTCAGCACCACCAGGGCGTCAGGGCTGAGCACCAGCGCGAGCGCGTTGCGCAGGCGCCGTAGCTGCGCCTCGGTGAGGTCGCGGCGCACCGGCTCGAGCACCTTGTCGAGCCAGCGCATGCGGCGGCCCTCGCGCACCGGCAGCGCCTGCTCGCCGCGCGCGCGGTTGGCAAGCCAGGTGTCCTGGTAAGTGCGCAGCGCGGCGCGCATGGCGGCCTCCTCGGCAAAGATGATCGGGATGAAGCGATCCAGCACGCTGCGCAGCCGCTCTTCCGGGTCGTCGCTCGGCAGGTTCTGCACCAGATCCTCGACCGGCTCGGTCGCCGGCGTGATGTTGCCCGCCTCGATCAACAGGGCGTCGTGCGTGGGGAAATACCTGTAGGCGGTGGCGCGCGACACGCGCGCCTGCTCGGCGGCCTCGGCGACGGTTGGCGGCGTGCCCGCGCGCAGCAACGCGCGCGCGGCCTCGACCAGCGCGGCGCGGGTGCGCTCCTTCTGGTTGGTCCGCGCGCTGCTCCTGGGTGAGACTTTCATCTCATGATGATACGTTTGTCTCTTGACAGGCGCAACCGCTGTGTTCATGATACTCGTGTCTCACGAAGAGACCCGAATATCACACCAGAGGAGAACCACGCGATGCGCATGACGCGGCAGCAGATGGACGAGCTTATCAACCAGCATTTCGGCTACGAGGCCGCCGACGACGTAGACGGCGTGCTTGCCAGCCTGGCCGATGAGGTGCGCCACGAGGTGGTGCCCTCGCCCATGGGGGAACAGACCGACAAGGCCGGCATCGGCGATTTCTACCGCATGCTGTTCGCCGACCTGAAGGGCGAGGGCGTGACGCCGCTGCGCCGCCTGTATGGCGAGGACTTCGTGGTCGATGAGGCGCTGTGGCACGGCCGGGTGGAAAACGGCCGGCCGTTCTTGATGGACGGCCGCAGCGGCAAGGTGAGCTTCCGCCTGCTGCACGTCTTCGAGCTGCGCGGCGGCAAGATCGCAGCCGAGCAGGTGTGGTGCGACCTCGCGGCGCTGCAGCGCCAGCTGGGGGAGGCGCAATGAAGACGCTCCTCGTCACCATTTTCCTCCTGCTGCTGGCGGCGAGCGCGCTCGCCTTCGCCAACGACGGGGAGGTCGACCGTGGCCGCTACCTGGTCGGCATCGCCGGCTGCAACGACTGCCACACTCCCGGGTTCGCCCTGAAGAACGGCAAGGTGCCCGAAGCGCAATGGCTGACCGGAGACGCGCTCGGTTGGCGCGGCCCCTGGGGCACAACCTATGCGCCCAACCTTCGCCTTTACATGCAGACGCTCAGGGAAGAAGAGTGGGTGAAGAAGGCACAGACGCTCGCCACGCGCCCGCCCATGCCCTGGTTCAACTTGCACCGCATGAGTGAGCGCGACCTGCGCGCGCTCTACCGCTACGTGCGTTACCTCGGCCCCGCCGGCAAGCCCGCGCCCGACTACGTGCCCCCGGAGCGCACGCCGCCGCAGCCGTACGTTCAGTTTCCTTGAGCGAAGTCAGCCGCCGAAACCGTCGGCGACGCGAACGTCGACGAGGTTGGGCCGGCCGCTCGCGAAAGCCTCGCGCAGCGCGGGAGCGATCTCCTGCGGATCGGTAACGCGCCTCGCGGCGAGGCCGAAGGAGGCGGCAAGCGAGATGAAATCGAGGTCCGGGTCGCGCAGGTCCATGCCGGTGAACCGGTCAGTCTTGCGGAACGCCACCAGGCGCTCCTTGATGATGCGGTAGCCGCGGTTGTTGGCGACGACATAGGTGATCGGCAGCCGGTGGTGCGCCGCGGTCCACAGACCCTGGATGGCGTACATCGCGCTGCCGTCGCCCACCAGCACCGCGATGGGCCGGTCCGGCAGCGCCATGCTGATGCCCACCGCGCCGGGCACCGCGAATCCCAGCCCGCCGCTCGCCAGGCCGTAGTAGTCCCTCGGGCCGCGCACCGCCAGGAATTTCGGCAGGGCGTAGGTGCTTACCAGCCCTTCGTCGACAACCACCGCGTCGCGCGGCAGGGTCTCGGTGAAGCGCAGCATCAGATACTGCGGATCGATGGGCGCGGTCTCCGCCGCGAGCATCGCCTCGATGCGCGACTTGTCGCGCTGTGATTTCCAGTTCTTCGGCTTGAGCTCCTGCAACCGGGCCTGGGCCTTTGCCGGTTCCACCCGGTTCCTCAAGAGCGGTAGAAGCGAAAGCAGGGTCTGCTTCACATCGGCTTGCACCGCGAGGTCGGTGCGGTAATTCTTGCCGAGCTCGTGGGCACGCTCGGAGATATGGATCACGGGCAGCTCCCCGGGCAGCGGCTCGATCGGGCTGTAGACCGACATCCGCAGGAGGTCGGCGCCGAGGCTCAGGAGCAGGTCGTGCGGCTCGAGCGTCTTGCGCACCTGCGCCTGCGCGCGGGTGAGCGTTCCCATGAACGCGGGGTGCTCCGCCGGAAACTGCGCCGAATACGGTATCGACGAGCCGTAGACCGCCGCGCCGAGCAGCTCCGCCAGCTCGGCGGCTTCGGCGAAAGCATCCCGCAGGGCGAGCTCGTGCCCCGCAAGGATCGCGGGGTTCTTCGCCGTCAGGATCATCCCCAGCAGCCGATCGAGCGTGGCATCTGCCGGACGCGCCGACGCCTCGACGCGCACCGGACGGCCCATGTCCAGCTCCAGCGCCTCGTCCAGCACGTCGCCCGGCAGGCTGAGGAACACCGGCCCGGTGGGCGGCGTAAGGGCGATCTTCGCCGCGCGGTGCAGGATGCGGGGCAGGTCGGCCGCGCGCGTCGCTTCCACCGCCCACTTCACGAGCGGCTGCGCCACCGGCACCAGCGGCTCGTACAGCATCGGCTCGAGCAGCCCGTGGCCCTGCTCCTGCTGGCCCGCGGTCAGGATGACCGGCGAGCCGGAGAACTTCGCGTTGTACAGCGCGCCCATCGCGTTGCCGAGTCCGGGCATCACGTGCACGTTCGCCGCGGCAAGGCGGCCCGACGCGCGGCAGAAGCCGTCGGCCATGGCAACGACCGCCGACTCCTGCAGCCCCAGCACGAACTCGAGCTGCGGGAAATCCGGCACCACCTCCATGATGGCGAGCTCGGTAGTGCCCGGGTTGCCAAAGAGATGCGTGACGCCTTCGTCGACGAGAAGCTGGAGGAAGGCGCGGCGGCCGGTCGTGGAAATCATGGCGATGGTCGAGCGCCATGATAGGGCGCCGGCCACCCCGGAACCACGCCGCTTTCGCAGCCGTGGCTAGGATCGCACCGCGGCGAGGAACATGGGTTCCCGCGTTCGCGGGAACGACGGTTGCCCGCCTTTTCAGAGATTTCTTAGCCCTCCCCCTGGAGCCTGGCCACCGTTTCCCGAATGGGACGCACGGGCCGCACCTCGATGCTACCGACCGCGGCGGGCGGAATCTTCGAAGCGAGCTGGATCGCTTCATTGAGGTCGCGCGCCTCGATGAGGTAGAAGCCCGCCAGGCATTCCTTCGTTTCGGCGAACGGCCCGTCGGTCACCGAGATCTTGCCGTTCCTCACGCGCACGGTAGTGGCGGTGGCGACCGGCTGCAGCGCTTCCGAGGCGATGCAGTGGCCGCTCGCCCGGATGCCGGTGTCGAACTGCACGCAATGGCGGTCGTCCACGGACTGGATCGCGTTTTCTTCGCCGTAGACCAGGCACAGGTATTTCATGCTTTCTCCGTGACGATCATCCACGAAACGCCGAAGCGGTCGGCCACCACGCCGAAGCTCGAGGCGAAAAAGGTCTTCGCGAGCGGCATCTGCACCTGTCCGCCGTCGGCGAGCGCCTCGAAGCGCCGCCGCGCGTCCGCATCGTCGGCCGCGGTAAACGCCAGGGAGAAGCCCTGGTAGCGCGGCAGCTCGTCGCCGGCGCAGTCCGAGGCCATCACCGAGGTGTTACCAAACTTGAGGCAGGCATGCATCACCTTGTCGGGCGTCATGCCGGGCACGGGCTCGGGGGCGTCCTTGACCCGCATCAGCATCTCGACCTCGGCGCCGAGGGTCTTGCAGTAGTAGTCGACCGCTTCCTGGCAGCGGCCGTTGAACATCAGGTAGGGCTGGACTTGCGGCATGGCGGTCGCCTCTACTTGGTCGCGGGAATCTTGTTGCCGGGAATCTTGCGGAAGCGCTCGATGGCCTCGCTGCCACCGAAGTCCTCGAGCTCGAAGTACTGGCGCACCTCGATTTGGGCTTCGCCCCCGTCGATCGCCGGGTTGGGAAAGCGCCGGCTCCATTCGATGGCCTCGTCCCGGGATTTCACGTTGATCACCGTATAGCCGGCGACCAGCTCCTTCGTCTCGGGGAACGGGCCGTCGACAAAGCTGCGCTGACCGTTCTTGCCGTAGCGGATGCGCCAGCCCTTGGAGCTTGCCTGCAGGCCGGAGGCGTCGACCAGCACGCCGGCCTGGGCGAGCGCCTCGTGGTAGGTGGCCATCTCGTGGAACAGGCTCTCGGGGGGCATGGCGCCTGCCTCGGAGTCCCCGGTGGCCTTGACCAGGATCATGAATCGCATTTCGCTATCTCCTTGATGTGTAGGGTCTGACACCCATAGTCGAACGGCGGGCGGGCTGTTCGACATCGCTCGAAATAGATGTTCGGCGCCGAGACAAGCGCATGTAATGGAACTCCCTACAGGCATTTCGCTTGCACGACGGTAAGCTACCTCCCTTTTGCAAGTCCGCATTTTCCCCAGCGTTTCGTGACTTCGACTGCATTGCTTTGCCCAACCGGCGTTCCCGGGCTGGATGCCATACTCTGCGGCGGCCTGCCGAGGGGCGCCCTGTACCTCATCGACGGCAACCCCGGGGTCGGCAAGACCACCCTCGCGCTCCAGTTCCTGCTCCACGGCGTGCAGCAGAACGAGCGCTGCCTGTACATCACCCTGTCCGAGACCAAGGCGGAGCTCGACGCCGTGGCGCGCTCGCACGGCTGGCGCCTCGAAGGCATCGACATCATCGAGCTCTCCGCCATCGAGCGCTCGCTCGCCGGCAAGGCCGAGAACACCATGTTCCAGTCCGCCGAGGTGGAGCTCAACCATCTCAGCAAGCTGCTGCTCGAAGAGGTCGAGCGCATCCGGCCGGAGCGCGTGGTGCTCGATTCGCTTTCCGAGCTGCGCCTGCTGGCGCAGAATCCGCTGCGCTACCGGCGGCAGATCCTTACTTTCAAGCAGCGCTTCGCCGAGCGCGGCAGCACGGTGCTGCTGCTCGACGATCGCAGCGCGGTCGGGCAAGACGTCCAGGTCCATAGCATCGTGCATGGCATTGTGTCGATGGCCATGGCGCCGCTGAAGTTCGGCGTGTTCCGCCGCACGCTGACCGTCACGAAGCTGCGCGGCGCGGAGTTCCGCGAAGGCAGCCACGACTACGTCATACGCCGCGGCGGCGTATGGGTGTATCCGCGGCTGGTGGCGGCCGGCCAAGGCCGCAGCTTCGACAAGGCGCTGCAGTTGAGCGGCAATCGCGAGCTCGACGCGCTGCTGGGCGGCGGCCTGCACAACGGCACGAGCAACCTGATCATGGGACCCGCGGGCAGCGGCAAGTCCACCCTCGCCATGCTGTTCGCCCACGCGGCCGCGGGTCGCGGCCAGGTGGTGCAATATTACGCGTTCGACGAAAGCACCCAGCTCATGCGCGAGCGCGCGCGCGAGATGGGCATCGATTTCGACCCGCACATAGAGGCCGGGCGCATCCATCTCGCGCGGGTCGACCCGGCGCAGATTCCGCCCGGGGAGCTCGCCGACGACATCGTGCGCAAGGTGGAGGGCGGCCAGGTGGAGGTGATCGTTCTCGACAGCCTGAACGGCTACGTGAACGCCATGCCGAGCGACGAGTTTCTCTACCTGCACTTGCACGAGCTGCTGACCTACCTCAACCAGCAGGGCGTGCTGACGCTCATGATCCTGGCGCAGCACGGCCTGGTCGGACCCATGGGTGCGCCGGTGGATGTGAGCTACCTTGCCGACTCGGTCATCCTCACGCGGTTTTTCGAAGCGCGCGGCGCGGTGCACAAGGCCATCTCGGTGATCAAGAAGCGCAGCGGCGTGCACGAGACCACGCTGCGCGAGCTGATGCTCACCGAGCGCGGCATCCAGCTCGGCAAGCCCCTGGTGGATTTCGAAGGCGTGCTCACGGGCGTGCCGCGGCAGCTGGGCGGTACGGCGGCACCCGCCGGGAGGAGCGCATAGAGCGTTCCTCGCTTGTCCCCGCGGCGCCGCGCGCGCTCGTCATCACGCCGAATCGCGCCGACGCCGAGCTCGCGCTCGGCTTCCTCGCCGAGCACGCCATCGCGGCCAGCAGCTACGACAGCATCGGGCAGCTGGGCGGCGCGCTGCCCGCCGATGCAGGGTGCATCGTGGTGGCGGAGGAAGCGCTGGCGGAGGCGGACATGCCCGGATTGCGCGAGCTGCTCGATGCGCAGCCCGCGTGGTCCGACCTGCCGCTGGTGCTGGTGGCCGGGGCGGGCGCGCGCCTGCGCGCGCTCGTCGAGCGGGTCTTCCCCGAGGCGGGCAATGTCACGCTGCTGGAGCGGCCGCTGAACCCTTTGACCCTGGTGTCTGCGATCCAGGTCGGCCTGCGCGCGCGCTCGCGCCAGCTCGAGGTTCGCGATCTGCTCCAGAAGCTGCAGGAGGCGCTCAAGCAGCGCGACGATTTCCTCGCCATGCTCGCGCACGAGCTGCGCAATCCGCTCGCGCCGATGCGCAACGCCATGTACCTCCTAAAGAGGCTGCAGGACCCGCAGCCCGTGGTCGGCAAGGTGCGCGACATCCTCGAGCGCCAGGTGAACCACATGGCGAGGATGGTGGACGACCTGCTCGACATGGCGCGGCTGGGTCGGGGCAAGATCGTGCTGGAGCCCGAGCGCCTGGATCTCAACGTCGCGGTGACGGCCGCCATGGAGGACTGCCTGCCGGCGGTGCGGGCCCGTTCCCACAGGGTGACGACGCAGCTCTCCGGCGAGCCGCTTCCGGTCGCGGCAGACTCGGCGCGCCTCGACCAGCTGCTCTCGAACCTGATCCTCAACGCCGCGAAGTTCACGCCGAGCGGCGGCGAGATCTTCGTCGCTACGCGGCGCGACGGCAACATGGCGCTCGTGTCGGTGCGCGACACGGGCGTCGGCATACGCCCCGAGATGCTCGAGGCGGTGTTCGCTCCCTTCGCGCAGGACGACCAGACGCTGGCGCGCTCGGCCGGCGGGCTGGGCATCGGCCTGTCCATCGCGCGCTCGATCGCCGAGCTGCACGGCGGGTCGCTGGTCGCACGCAGCGAGGGCCTGAACAGGGGCGCGCTCTTCGAGGCGGGCGTGCCGCTGGCGGCAGCACCCGCGGCCGAGCGGGCTCCCCGGCCGGCGGAGCCGCGCCCGGCGCGCACCCAGCGCGTGCTGGTCATCGAAGACAACCTGGACATCCGCGAATCGCTCAGCCTGGTGCTCGGCCTGTGGGGCCACGAGGTGCTGCTGGCCGAGAGCGGGCACGAAGGCCTGGCCATGGCATTCCAGGAAAAGCCGGACGTTGCGCTCATCGACATCGGCCTGCCGGGCATGGACGGCTACGAGGTGGCGGCGCAGATTCGCGCCCGCACGTCGAAGTCACAGGGCAAGATCAAGCTGGTGGCCATGACGGGTTACGGCCAGGCTGCCGACCGCAAGCGCGCCCAAGACGCGGGCTTCGACCTTCACCTGCTCAAGCCCGTGGACGCCGAAGTGCTGAACGAGCTGCTGAGCCGCTAAAGGGCCGCGATGCGTCGCTCGAGGAAGCGGCGCTCGGGTTCCTGGCGGGCGAGCGCCAGGGCTCTCTTATAGGAGGCGAGTGCTTCTTCCTTGCGTCCCAGCCGCCTGCAGAGGTCGGCGCGCGCGGCGTGAGCGAGGTGGTACTGCTGCAGGGGTTTCCTCAACAATTCTTCGATCAGCGGAAGGCCCGAAGCGGGGCCGTCGCGCATCGACAGCGCCACCGCGCGGTTGAGCGCCACGACGGGCGACGGGTCCATGCGCTGCAGGACGTCGTAGAGCGCGACGATCTGCGCCCAGTCGGTAGCCGCGGCGCTCGGCGCTTCGGCGTGCACCGCGGAGATCGCCGCCTGCAGGCTGTAGGCGCCGAAGCGCCGCGAGGCGAGGGCGCTCTCCACCAGCGCCACGCCTTCGGCGATGAGCTCGCGGTTCCATAGCCCGCGGTCCTGCTCTTCCAGGACGATGAGATCGCCTGAAGGCGAGGTGCGCGCCGGCCGGCGCGATTCGTGCAGCAGCATCAGCCCGAGCAGCCCGCGGGCCTCCGGCTCGGGCAGCAGGTCGGCGAGCAGCCGGGCGAGACGCAGCGCCTCGGCCGACAGGTCGGCCCTCGTATGCGACTCGCCCGACGATGCAGAGTAGCCTTCGTTGAACACCAGATAGATGACGCGCAGCACCGTTTCCAGCCGCTCGGGCAGCTCGGCAGCCGCGGGTACTTCGTAGGGGATGCGCGCGTCGCGGATCTTGGTCTTGGCGCGTACGATGCGCTGCGCGAGCGTCGGCGCCGGCGTGAAGAAGGCGTGCGCGATCTCCTCCGTCTTCAGCCCGCATACCTCCCGCAGCGTGAGCGCCACCTGCGCGTCGGCGGAAAGCGCCGGGTGACAGCAGGTAAAGATCAGGCGCAGCCGATCGTCTTCGATAAGCTCCCTATCGGGAACCAACTCGGCCGCAAGGGTCTCGGCGTGTTGCTCTTCGAGCGGGTCGAAGCGCGCGCGCCGGCGGATGGCATCGATCGCCTTGAAGCGCCCGGTGGACACCAGCCAGGCGCGCGGATTCTGCGGCACGCCTTCGCGCGGCCATTGCTCGAGCGCGGCGCGGAATGCATCGTGCAGCGCTTCCTCGGCGAGGTCGAAGTCGCCGAGCAGGCGCACCAGTGTCGCGAAGACGCGACGCGACTCCGCGCGGTAAATCGACTCGACTTTTCCGGAGATCGGGGACGTACTCGAATTGTCCTACGAATCGTGCGCTGAACAGCGTGGCCGCGAATCCGCGCGCAACTGTGCGATGCCGATTACCGATGTAACCGAGCGCCTCGGCCGCGCCCTAGAGTTTGCGCGTGCCGATGCTGAGACGCATGCTACAGAGCCTGAGGCGCTGGTGCCGGCCCTTGGACCGGGACGAGCGATACCTGGCGGAAGCCACCGACCTCGCGGACCTCGAGCGCCGCATGCGCGCGGTCGGGCGGCTTAAGAGCCCATCTCCTTGACCCTCTGCTCTGCGCCCTTGCGCAACTGCGCCCTCGAGACATCCTTCTTGTGCGTGGCGAGGTGCCAGACGTGGCCGAACGGATCCTGCACCGAACCGGTGCGGTCGCCGTAGAACTGATCCTCCACCGCCCGCAAGCTCCTTGCGCCCGCGGCGACGGCGCGCTCCACCATCCCGTCGACGTCGCGCACGTACACGTGGATATGCACCGTGGTGCCGCCACGCGTTTGCGGGCTGAGAAAATCCATGTCCGGGTACTCGTCGGTCAGCATGATGCGGGAATCGCCGATGCGGATCTCGGCGTGGCCGATGCTGCCGCCCGGGCCGGGCATGCGCATGACCTCGGCGGCGCCGAAGGCCTGCTTGTAGAAATCGATGGCGCCGGCTGCGCCCTTGCACGCGAGGTACGGCGTAACGGAGTGGTAGCCCTTCGGGGTGAAAAAGACCTTCTTCTTCTTCTGGACTTTGCTCTTGGCCTTCCGCACCGTTCGCTTCTTCGCCATGGCTGGCTCCGGAAATTGGGGACGGACCCTATTTTCCCGCGCACCAGGTCGATGTGCCACCTTTCAGGCGCTCTCCCTCACGTGATGCTCGCGCGCCTTGGCCAGGAGGGCCGGGAAGTCCTCGGGCATGGCCTCGCGCAGCCAGAAGAGCAGCGCCTGCGACGAGGGCAGCTCGCAGCCCAGGCCCTGCCACGACAGCAACGACTGGAGCAACGGCCCCCTGATCTCGCCGATGACTTCCGCCACGGCCCGGTTCACCGCGATGCGATGGCGCACATAGTCGTCGGCGGGGATGGCGTGGGTATGCCTGGCACACAGCTCGCTCAAAATGCCGTCGTATCCCGCCGGGTCGAACCGATCGAGATGCTGGGAGCAGAAAATGCACACGCCGTGGCGCTTGCCGATACGGTCCGCCACGTCTTCGGCGGCAAGCGCGGCGCGGGTGTTGCCCTGGCTGCACATCACGTTGCTGATCTCGCCCCAGCAGCGCACACCGGAAAAACGCACGTCGCCGCGCAGCTTCGCCAGCGTATCGCCCGCCAACGCCTCAAGGCGCGCGCCATCGAGCCGGCCGTCGACCAGTACGGCGGCGACGACTTCGTGCACGTCGATGACGGTGAGCTGCCCGCGTCGCACCGCGGCATCCGGATCGACGCCGTTTGAAACGAGGGCGCGGTGCACGGCGCGCTGGTGGTCGCCGGTACCGATCAGCACCACGGCTTCGCCGGCACGCAATCCCTCGCCGCCGAACAGTGCTACCGCCGAAGCGAGAAAATCGTCGCTATCGCAGAGCTGGACTATGTGGGAGGCGGGGACCGGCGATGCGAGCAACTCCTGCCACGACGCGTGCCGCGTCTTGCTTTTTTGCATTGCCGCGGAACCTTATCAGGACGTCCTGCGGCTGTATGTCGCCCGATCGACTACTTCAACGACCTTTCCACACAGGCTTTCGCTTGTTGAGGAACGCGTCCATGCCTTCGCGGAAATCCTCGCTCATGTAGCACATGAGCACGAGGTCGTTGCCTTCGCCGTGCGCCACCTTCGGGCGCAGGCGCAGGACCGCCTCCTTGGTGGCCTGGAGCGTGAGAGGCGCGTGCGAGGCGACCAGGCGCGCGATCTCCTCGGCGCGCGCCAGCAGCGAAGCCTGATCTTCCGTTACTTCCGAAACCAGCCCTCTCGCGAGCGCTTCCTCGGCTTCGATGAGCCGCGCGCGGAACACGATGTCCTTCACCAGCGCCGCGCCGACCAGGTACACCAGGCGCGAGTAGCTCGCGAGGGACAGGCAGTTGCCCAGCGTGCGCGCTACCGGGAAGCCGTACTTCATGCTGCGCGAGGCGATACGCAGGTCGCAGCAGGCGGCGATGCTCGCGCCGCCGCCGGTGCATGCGCCATGGATCGCGGCGATGGTCGGCACGCGGCAGCGCTCGATCGCGTTCATCACGCGGTCGATGCGCGCCTCGTAATCGAGCGCGTCCTGCTCCTTGTCGAATGTGCGGAACTGCGAAATGTCGGTGCCAGCGGCGAACGCCTTGTCGCCGCCGCCCGTGATCAGGATCGCCTTCACCGAGCGGTCCTGGTTCGCCTGGTTGCAGATCTCGGCCAGGCGCTCGTACATGGCGAAGGTAAGCGCATTGCGCGCCTGCGGCCGGTTGAAGGTCACGTACGCGACGCCGTCGCGTACCTCGTGCAAGAGTTCGGCGGTCATGGGGCGCAACGTTAACCCGAAATCGGGGTCAGAGCCCGAATCGCACCCGCAAGAAGACCTCCATGCTGCAAAACGCCCCGCTTACCTGTGAGCCGATCGGCTCACGCGGTGCGGCGCGCCGATTGCAGGTTCAGCTCGTCGATACCTGAGGAGTCATCATGCTGAGCTGGGCAATCGGTTTCTTCATCCTCGCGCTGGTCGCCGCCTTCTTCGGCTTCGGCGGCATCGCCTCGAGCGCCGCCGGCATCGCGAAGGTGCTGCTGGTGCTTTTCGTGATCGCCTTTATCGTCTCGCTGTTGCTCGGCTGGCGCCGAAGGCCCTAGCCTCGAAAGACGAGCTCCGCGCACGCGCGGGCGATCGCTTCCTCGTGCGGCGCCCATTCGCCGAACGCAATGAGCGCGGTATCCTGGTCTTCGAGCGGCAGCTCCACCAGCCGGCTTCCCGGGATCAGCCGCTGTATGGCGCGCCCGGCGGCCATGGAATGGGTCTTGTCGTTGCCCGGGATCACCACCGCCGGCACGTTGATCGAGCGCAGTTGCGCCTCGGTCACGCCGTACATGGGCTCGACGGGCCCGCGGGTGAAGATCTCCAGCCAGCGCGACATGACGGCGATGTAGCGCTGCGGATCCATTGCCAGCAGCCGCGGCCCATTGGCCGGGTTGGCGGCGATGCGCTCGCGGTACTGCTCGGTAGCGCAGACCGCCGCCATGCCGCCGTCGCGCGCCGCGCGGATGAACTGCCCGTAGTACATGTCCGGCAGCCGCCCGGCGGCGAACTTGCCGCCGGTGAGCCGCATGAGGAACAGGCCGCGCACCGCGTCGGGGTGGCGCAGCCAGGTAATGACCGAGGTGCGCGCGCCGGACGAGGCGCCGCCGATGAACGCCGGCCGTGCGCCGAGCTGCGCGAGCAGGTCGTAGAGGTCGTCCGTCCAGATCTCCTCTTCGCCAAGGTCGCCGTCGATGATTACGTCGGACGCGCCGGTGTTGCGCCGGTCGTGGATCAGCACCCGCATGCCATGCGCGGCGATCTTCTTCGCGAGCGGCACGAACTCCTGGAAGCCGCGCCGCCCGCCGGTGATGAGCGCGAGCCATGGCCCACGGTCGCCGAACACTTCGTAATGGATGCGGACGCCGCGGACAGTGGCGAAGGACATGCCCTAGTTTAAATCCATCCGCCCCACAGGCTGCCCTAAGCCCCCGGTTGGGGCGGCGCCAGCAGCGAAACGGATTCCGCTATTCCGCCGTTACAGAAGTAACCGAGGCGGTTTCCTGTTAGTAAAAGGGGCTCGATGACGCACCGCCGAAGCCTCCTGCTGCTGGTCCTCCTGAGCGGCCTCATCATTTCGCTGTGCATGGGGCTGCGCCAGAGCCTGGGCCTGTTCATGCGCCCCATGACGCTGGACCTGGGCATTTCCGCCGCCACCTTCGGCTTCTCCATCGCGCTGCAGAACATCGTGTGGGGACTGTCGCAGCCATTCATCGGCGCCTTGGCAGACCGCCACGGTCCGCGGCCGGTGCTGGTATGCAGCGCCCTGGTCTACGCCGCCGGGCTTGCGCTGATGGCGTTCTCGAAGGGCATCTCCGGGGGCCTGGAGGCGGGCGGATTCCTGGTGGGCGTCGGCACCGCCGGCACCGGCTTCGGCGTGCTCATCGGCACGGTGACGCGCGCCACGCCGCCCGAGCGCCAAAGCCAGACGGTGGGCCTGCTCGCGGCAGCCGGCTCGCTCGGTACCTTCGCGCTCGCGCCGATCGGCCAGGCGCTCATCGACGGCTTCGGCTGGCAGGCCGCGATGCTCACCTTCGCTGCCATTGGCGCTTCCATGGTGCTTTTGTCCCTGCCGATCAAGGAAGCGCAGGCAAGCTCCTTTCAAAGGACGAAGCAAAACCTGGGCGACGCCGTGCGGGAGGCCATCGGGCACCGCGGCTACCTGTTCATGACGCTCGCGTTTTTCGCTTGCGGCTTCCAGCTCGTGTTCCTCACCACGCACCTGCCGGCGTACCTGGCGCTGTGCGGCGTGGCGCCAGGCGTGGGTGCCACCGCGCTCGGCCTCATCGGGCTGTTCAACGCCATCGGCACCTACATCTTTGGCCTGCTCGGTGCGCGTTACAGCCAGAAGCACCTGCTCGCGCTCATCTACCTGCTGCGTACCCTGTTCATCGTCATCTTTCTCATCGCGCCGATCAGCGCGGCCTCCACGCTGGTCTTCGCCTCCGCCATGGGCTTGCTGTGGCTCGGCGTCGCGCCGCTCGTCTCGGGCATCATCGGGCGGGTGTTCGGGCTGACGCACTTCAACACCCTCTACGGCATCGTGTTCCTGAGCCACCAGGTCGGCTCCTTCATGGGCGCCTGGATGGGCGGGCTGGTGTTCGACTGGCGCGGCAGCTACGATTTCGCCTGGGGCGCGCTGATCGTCATCGGGCTTACGGCTTTCAGCTTGCAATGGCTCATGGACGAGCGCCCGCCGGCGCAGCGCATGCCCGCCGGCCAGCCGGCAGCGGCCTGAAGCCGACTACTTGGGCGGCGCAGGAAACTGCACGAACGGCGGGGGCGGTTCCCGGTCCGGCGGCAGGTAGGCCGGGGCCGGCTTTCCTGCGGGACCGAGGTGGCGGACGTAGCGGTACATCGCCCGCAGGTCGCGGCTCGTCATGTCGTGCAGGTTGAAGTAGGGCATCGGCGGCCGTGTCTTGAGGGCCTTAGCCTTCTTCACCCATTGCTCCTCCGTGAGCTCCCGCATGTACAGACGCAGGTTCGGGGCGTACGTCGTGCCCCAGGGGCCGCGCCAGCCGAGCGCATCGCCGAGCAGCCAGTCCTTCTCCGGAATCTTGCCGCTCATCGGCCCGTAGCCCGCGGTATGACAGTCGTTGCAGCCGGCGGTCCTGATGAGATAGCGTCCGCGCTCCACCAGTGGATCGCCCTTCTTCGCTGGCTGCGCAAGAGCGGGCAGTGCGGCGAGCGCGAGGCACAGCGCAAGGATGCCTCTCATCGCGGTGGGGCGAAGCGCAATTTATGCCGGGCGCCGATTTCCACCACTTTCGGCAGGTCCCCGGGCATCTGCTTCACTTCGCGATGCACGTCGCGGAAAAAGCCTTCGGCAGCCGCGGGTGCATCGAATACCAGCACGCGCGCCGGCTTGTCCGAGGCGCCCTGGAAGGCGTGCAGCGTGCCGCCCGGCGCGTAGACGAAGTCGCCGCCCTTGAAATGCCGCACGTCGTCGCCGAGCATGAAGCGCACCTCGCCTTCGACCACGTAGTAAGCCTCGTCCCACGGGTGATCGTGCGGCGGCGGGCCGCCGTCCTTCGGCAGCACCACCTCCATGAGCGACCACGCCTGCCCAGTGCTTTGTGCGTCGCAGAGAAACCGCACCTCCGCACCCAGCACCTGCAGCTTCTCCCCTTCGTCTTTCCTCAACGCCTTCGCCTGCTTGCCCATCTCGCCCCTCCTGTCTTGACGTACGACCGAGTGTCGTACACTATGACTTGGCGGCAAATGATATGTCAAGACCAACGATCGCGACGCTTGCCGAACGGCGCAACGACCTCAGCCAGCGCCTGATACTGGAAGCGGCGCTGCAGCTGCTCGAGCGCACCTCGATAACGGAAGTGACGGCGCGCGCGGTGGCGAAGCAGGCCGGCGTCTCCGAACGCACGGTCTTCCGCTATTTCGCCACGCGCGAGGACCTGCTCGAGGCCATCGCCGACGAGGTGCGCAAGGCGCTTGCACTGCCCCCTGTGCCCTCGTCGCTGGAGGAGCTTCTGGTGCTGCCGAGCGCGCTGTACCGGGCCTTCGAAGCCAAGGCCGAGCTCACCAAGGCGGCGTTGCATACGGAGGTCTTCAACCGCATGCGCCTTACCCAGGCGAAAGAGCGCTGGGCGGCGGTTACCCGCCTGGTGGACGAGCTTGCGCCACGGCGCGCGGAGCGTGAGCGGCGCATTGCCGCCGCCAACATCCGCTTTTACCTCGCGGCGACGGCCTGGCACTACTTCCGCTTCTATTTCGGCTTCAACCTCGAAGACAGCATCGCCGCCGCGGAGACGGCGATCCGCCAGACGATCAACGGCCTGCAGAAGCGCGCGTAGCCGCAGTCAGGCGTAGCGCGCCGTTCTTGCGCGAGCCGCGCGTGCATCTTCCGGAAAAGCTGCGGCTCGACGCTTAAAATCGGGGTCTGTCCCTGATTCGTGCTGTGCTCAAAGTCGCCACCTACAACGTCAACGGCATCACCTCCCGGCTCTCGAACCTGGTCGAGTGGCTGGAGAAGGAATCGCCGGACATCGCGTGCCTGCAGGAGCTGAAGGTGCCGGACGAGCGCTTTCCGGCGCTTGCCATTCGCGCGGCGGGCTACGAGGCGATCTGGCACGGGCAGCGCTCGTGGAACGGCGTGGCGATTCTCGCGCGCGGGGCGAAGCCGATCGAGACGCGCCGCGGGTTGCCCGGAAATGCGGCGGATGACCAGAGCCGCTACGTCGAGGCGGCGGTGCAGGGCCTCGTCGTCGGCTGCCTGTATGCGCCGAACGGCAACCCGCAGCCTGGGCCGAAGTTCGACTACTAGCTCGCGTGGATGGAGCGGCTCCTCGCGCATGCCGCGACCCTGCACGCGAGCGGCCACCCGGTGGTGCTGGCGGGCGACTATAACGTGGTGCCGACCGACTTCGACATCTACGACCCGCGCTCCTGGAAAAAGGACGCGCTGCTCCAGCCTCAGGTAAGGGCTGATCACGAAAGGCTCCTGAAGCAGGGCTGGGTCGACGCGCTGCGCGTGCGCTATCCGCAGGAGCGCATCTATACCTTCTGGGACTACTTCCGCCAGCACTGGGAGCGCAACGCCGGCCTGCGTATCGACCATCTCCTGCTGAATCACAAGGTCCGCCTTGTGGACGCCGGCGTGGACCGCTGGGTGCGCGGCCGGCCGCACGCCAGCGACCATGCGCCCACCTGGGTGACCCTTGAAAAGCCCGACGGCTGACCCTAGCTAGCCCGCCAAATGCCTACCGCCACGAAAGAAACCCTGGGATTCCAGGCCGAGGTGAAGCAGCTGCTGAACCTCATGATCCACTCCTTGTATTCCAACAAGGAGATCTTCCTCCGGGAGCTGATATCCAACGCCGCCGACGCGGCCGACAAGCTGCGCTTCGAGGCGCTGTCGAACAACGCGCTGTACGAGTCGGACGGCGAGCTCAGGATCCGCATCAGCATCGACAAGAAAGCGCGCACGCTTACCGTATCGGACAACGGCGTCGGCATGTCGCGCGACGAGGTGGTGCAGAACATAGGCACCATCGCCAAGTCGGGCACCCGCGAATTCTTTCAGTCGCTTACCGGCGAGCAGGCGAAGGACGCCAAGCTCATCGGTCAGTTCGGCGTCGGCTTCTACTCCGCCTTCATTGTCGCCGACCGCGTGACGCTCGTCACGCGCCGCGCCGGGCTCCCGGAAAGCGAAGCGGTGCGTTGGGAGTGCGACATGACCAAAGGCGCGGGCGAATACACCATCGAGCGCGCCGACAAGGCCGCACGCGGCACCGACGTGATCCTGCACTTGCGCGAAGGCGAGGACGAGCTGCTCGAGGACTGGCGGCTGAAGGCCATCGTGAGGAAGTATTCGGACCACATAGGGGTTGCAGTACTAATAAATGAAGAAACCGTAAACCAGGCAAGCGCGCTCTGGACCCGGCCGAAGAGCGAGATCAGCGAGGAACAGTACGTCGAGTTCTACAGGCACGTCGGCCACGACTTCGAGGCGCCGCTCGCCTGGACGCACAACCGGGTGGAAGGCCGGCAGGAGTACACGCAGCTTCTGTATATCCCGTCGCACGCGCCGTTCGACCTGTGGGATCGCCAGCACCGCCACGGCTTGAAGCTCTACGTGCGCCGCGTGTTCATCATGGACGACGCCGAGCACATGCTGCCGGCATACCTGCGCTTCGTGCGCGGCGTGGTCGACTCCGCCGACCTGCCGCTCAACGTGTCACGCGAGATCCTGCAGCAGAGCCGCGACGTCGACGCGATCCGCGCCGGCTGCACCAAGCGCGTGCTCGGCCTGCTCGAGGACCTGGCGGCGAAGGACAAGGACAAGTACGCCACGTTCTGGCGCGAGTTCGGGCGCGTGATGAAGGAAGGGCCGGGCGAGGACGCCACCAACAAGGAGCAGATCGCCCGCCTGCTGCGGTTCTCCACCACTCGCGAGGACGGCGAGACGGTGTCGCTGGCGGATTACGTTTCCAGGATGAAGGAGGGGCAGGACAAGATCTACCACGTCACCGCGGAGAGCTTCCTCGCCGCCAAGAACAGCCCGCACCTGGAGATCTTCCGCAAGAAGGACATCGAGGTGCTCCTGCTGCACGACCGCGTCGACGAGTGGCTGGTGGCGGGCCTGGCCGAGTTCCAGGGCAAGCCGCTGGCCTCCGTGGCGCGCGGCGAAGTGGACCTGTCGAAGATAAAGAGCGAAGCGGAAGAGCCCGACCACGAGGTCGGCAAGTACGCCGACCTGCTGCGTAGCCTGAAGGCTTCGCTGGGCGAAAAGGTGAAAGACGTGCGCGTGTCGATGCGGCTCACCGAGTCGCCCTCGTGCCTGGTGGCGGACGAGCACGACGTCGGCGGAAACCTCGCGCGCATACTGAAGGCGGCCGGGCAGAAGGTGCCACAGGCGAGGCCCATCCTGGAGATCAACCCGGAGCACGCCATCGTCAAGCGCCTCGCGCCGGGCGACGTGCAGTTCGACGCCTGGGCCGGCCTGCTATTTGACCAGGCGCTGCTCGCCGAAGGCGGCCAGCTCGAGGACCCCGCCGGGTTCGTCAAGCGCACCAACGAGCTGATGCTGTCGCTCCAGCCCCGGTAGCGGCTAGCTGCGCGGCCGCGTCCAGCTTTCGGACCAGGCGAGGCAGCAGCTCGAGGCGGGTTTGCCGAAGCGGTCCATGAGGAACACCTTGCCCCTCGCCGCCTCGCCGTTCACCGAGAGCTGCGCGCTCTTCGCCGGAATGAAGGTGCTGTAGACGCCGATCGGCCGGTTCATCGCGCCGGGCGGCATGGTGAGGATGAAGGGCGCCATGAGGTCCCACCAGGAAAGCACGATCTCGTCCTTGCCCGAGGCCACGCGCTCTTCCATGGTGCTGAGGCAGTTGCCCGTGCGCGTGAAGTCGGCGTCGATCACCGGCAGCGATTCGTCGGCGAACGGCGGGTGCAGCAGCGTCTCGATGGTGCGCTGGAGATAGCGCGCGAGGCCGGCGTTGTCGGCGTAAAGTCGGATGCCCCCGGCCAGCGGGCTCTCGACGAACATGACGTGGCCCTGACCGGCGGGCGACCACAGCACGCGCCAGTGGCTGACGCGGTCTGCGATGGTCTTGCCGCCGTCGCCCGACAGGCGGATGAAAGAGTTCTCCCCGGTCATGAGGACGTCGTGCGGGTCCACCATCTGTGGCTCGGCCATGGCGTTATCCCGGCTGGCCGGCGTGCTGCTCGCTCGCCGGATCGATGTGCGCCCAGGGCGTGGCGCTCCGCGTCCAGATGTTCGCCTTGATTTTCATGCCGTCCTTGCGCTCCAGCAGCCCGGCGCGCACCACGACCATGTTGTTGTGCTCGGTGGCGCGCTGGCTATAGATCGGCGAGCCGCAGTCGCCGCAGAAGTAACGGTGCAGGGTGCGGCCGCTGTCGGCCTTGGCATCGAAGCGCTTGGGCGTGCCTTGGGTGATTTTGAACGCGGAAAGCGGCACCACGGCGTTGACGCTGCCGCTTGCCCCCGAAGCCTTCTGGCAGGAGGCGCAGTGGCAGGCGCGCAGTTCAGAGACCGGCGCGCTGAGGGTGAAGCGGATGGCGCCGCAAAGGCAGCTGCCGGCAAGCGGTTCGGGCATGGGCGGTTCCTCCTGAAATGTCAGGAGCGATCCTACAGCCTAAACCTGCTGCGCTAGGTCCGAATCAGGTTGCGGGCGCGCTCCGAGCGCTGCACGAGGTCTTCCCACAGCCCCTTCGGGTCGCGCAGGGCGACGTGCGGGTCCGGGCCCATGGTTTGCCAGGCGCCCATGTCGAGCTCGCGGCGCAGCTCGCCCGGCCGCCATATCACCAGGCCGGCGACATAACGCGCGTTGTCCGGGTTTGCCTCGATGATCGTATCGACCACCGACGCGTCGTGGGCGGCGTACAGGCCGGGCATGATCTCGATCGAGTTGCCGCCCGGGTTGTCCGGGCGCTCCACCAGCGCGAACAGCGCCGTGGCATCGATCGGGCCGCCGAGGAAAACCGGATCCACCACCTTTTGCGACGGCCCGTGGTCCGGAAACATCTTTCCGAGCGTGAGGTTCGTCGGCCGGTTGACGATGAAGCCCAGGTGCTGGTCCCGGCCGAACGGCTTCACCACCAGCACCGTCCTGCCGTAGATCGGATCGCGCAGCTCCGGTGTAGCAACCAGCACGACGGGTTGCGAGAGCTCCTGGCTCGCAGCTAGCGAGCTCCAGGAGACGAGCAGGAGAAGAAAAGCAGCGGCGGCGTAGCGCATGGCGAAGGTCCTCTCGGCGGGACCTCGCAAAAAATGGACCATGCGCTGCGCCGTTTCGCGTGCGGCCAAGTTACTGCGCCGGGGCGATGAAGTGGTAGTCGTTCGCCCACGGACCGGTTGCCCAGCCCGAGCCGTTCGACACGTTGGCGGCCGCTTCGCCGACCGAGATCTCGACGTCCGAGCGGGTGTTGCCGACACTCGCCGCTTCGGCGAAGCGGGTGCGCTCGACGGACAGGTTCGGCAGCGCGCGATCCACGGCGAGCTGGTCGTAAGGCGCGCGCTCGCTCGCGACGTACGGCTGGACCGCCGGGAAGTCGATGTTCGGCAGCTGGCGGTCGATTTGCAACTGGTCGTACGGCGCGCCGATTTCGAGCGCCATGGCAGGCGCGGCGACGAGCGCGAGGGCGATTGCAACGATGTGGCGTTTCATGACGGTTCCTTCCAAGGTTTAGTAGGGTGGTCGTGGTTGACCAGGTCGCAGTGTGGAAGGCGTGTGTCACGTTTCCATTACGTCCACATTTCGTCTGAAACCGGGCGCCTTTCCAGGCGACATCCAATGGAAGCGGCGCCGGCGCAAGCTGGCACCATGAAACCGGTCCCCCACGAAATCGTGGAAGTGCGCGTGTCCGAGCTTTTCCGGCGGATACCGTGGCTCGTGGGCTTCTCGGTGGAGGACGACCTTTCGGTCTACGAAGTCGAGGTGGAACCCCTGCCGGGCTACGACGCCGAACCCGAGATCCGCGAGGCAATCTCCGAGGCCGTGCTCGACATTGCATCCGAGCGCGAAGGGGCGGCGGACGTGCTGCGCGGGCGCACCTTCGCCCGCGTTCTTCACTGATTCAATTTCACGTGTAACAGGCCGCGCCGGCGGGTGCAACGCCTGCGCAACGCTTTCTGCCGAGCATCGCCTCTCGTTTCCAACAAGAGGTAATGCCATGCGCTTACGAGGCTTGAAGTTTCTTGGACTGACTGTTGCGCTGGCCGGGCTGGGCCTGCTGCACGGATGCGGCAAGCCCCAGGCGCAGACCGCGCCGCCCCCGCCACCGGCGGTCGGCGTGGCGCCGGCGCTCGAGCGGGAAGTGATGCTCAGCGATGAGTTCCCCGGGCGCATCGAGGCAGTCGAGTCGGTGCAGGTGCGCGCCCGCGTCAGCGGCTACATCCAGTCGGTCAATTTCAAGCCCGGCGCGCCGGTACGTAAGGGCGATCTGCTGTTCGTGATCGATCCGCGACCGTTCCAGGCGGAGGTGGCGCGCGCGGAGGCGGCGCTTACCAATACGCGCGCGCAGCGCGACCTCGCGCGCACCGAGCTCAAGCGCAGCGAGCTGCTGCTCGCCGAGCAGGCCACCTCGCGGCGCGAGTACGACGACGCCGTGGCGAAGGTGCGCAGCCTCGAAGCGCAGCTCAAGGCGCTGGACGCGCAGGTCGATATCGCGAGGCTGAACCTCGCTTATACGCGCGTGACCTCGCCCATCGACGGCCGCGTCGGCAAGGCGGAGATCACCGTGGGCAACCTGGTGCAGGGCGAAGGACCTGGCTCGCCGACGCTCACGACGGTGGTGTCGACCGACCCGGTGTACGCCTCGTTCGAAGCCGATGAGGCCGCTTACCTGAAGTACATCGCCGCCGCGCGCAAGGGCGTGTCGGTCGCGGTCGGCCTCGCCGACGAGGAAGGCTTCCCGCACCAGGGCCGGCTCGAGTTCGTCGATAACCGGGTCGATCCGCAAACCGGCACGGTGCGCATGCGGGCTATCCTGCAGAACCGGCACGGACGCTTCGCCCCGGGTCTCTTTGCCCGGGTACGCGTGGCCGACGGCTCGGCACCGCGCAAGGCGGTGCTGGTATCCGATCGCGCCATCGGCACCGACCAGAGCAAGCGCTTCGTGCTGGTGGTGAACCGCGACAACAAGGCGGAGTACCGCGAGGTGCGCCTTGGCCGCCAGGTGGATGGCCTGCGCGTCGTGGAGGACGGCCTCGCGGCCGGCGAGCGCATCGTGGTGAACGGCCTGCAGCGCGTCCGCCCGGGTGCACCGATCTCGCCGCAGCCGGTGGCGATGGCGGCGGCCTCGTGAACCTGTCGCGCTTCTTCATCGACCGCCCGGTGTTCGCCGGGGTGCTGTCGGTCCTGGTATTCCTGGCGGGCGCCATCGCGCTTGCCAAGCTGCCCGTGTCGGAGTATCCGGACGTCGTCCCGCCTTCGGTGGTGGTGCGCGCCACCTATCCGGGCGCGAACCCGAAAGTGATCGCCGAGACCGTCGCCGGGCCGCTCGAGGAGCAGATCAACGGCGTGGAGAACCTGCTCTATGTTTCCTCGCAGGCGAACAGCGACGGCGTGCTCACGCTGACGGCTACCTTCGAGATCGGCACCGACCCCGAGCTCGCCGAGACGCAGGTGCAGAACCGGGTGCAGCGCGCGCTGCCGCGCCTGCCGGAGGAAGTGCGCCAGATCGGCGTGGTGACGCAGAAGAGCTCCCCCGACCTGACGATGGTCGTGCACCTGGTATCGCCCGACAGCCGCTACGACGAGCTGTACCTGCGCAATTACGCGGTGCTCAACGTCAAGGACGTCCTGCAGCGCATTCCCGGGGCCGGCCAGGTGCTGGTCTGGGGCGCCGGCGACTACGCCATGCGCGTGTGGCTGGATCCGAACAAGCTCGCGGCGCGTAATCTCACGGCGAGCGACGTGGTGCGCGCCATCCGCGAGCAGAACAAGCAGGTCGCCGCCGGGGTGGTCGGCGCGCCGCCGTCGACCGACAGCGAGTTCCAGCTCTCCGTCAACGCGCGCGGCCGCCTCGGCAGCGTGGAGGAATTCGGCGACATCATCATCGCCACTTCACCGGGCGGCGGCCTGCTGCGCCTGCGGGACGTGGCGCGAGTCGAGCTCGGAGCGGGCGAGTACGCGCTGCGCAGCCTGCTCAACAACAAGCCGGCCGTGGCGGTAGGCGTGTTCCAGGCGCCGGAGTCGAACGCCATTGCGCTGTCCAATGCCGTGCGCGCGGCGATGGCGGAGGCGAAGAAGGACTTTCCGGAGGGCGTCGACTACCGCATCATCTACGACCCGACGCGCTTCGTGCAGCAGTCGATCGACGCGGTCATCGTCACGCTGCTCGAGGCGATCGCGCTGGTGGTGCTGGTGGTCATCGTGTTCCTCAAGACCTGGCGCGCGTCGATCATCCCGCTCGCCGCGGTGCCGGTGTCCATCGTCGGCACCTTCGCCTTCCTGCTGGCCTTCGGCTTTTCCATCAACACCCTCACGCTGTTCGGGCTGGTGCTCGCCATCGGCATCGTGGTGGACGACGCCATCGTGGTGGTCGAGAACGTCGAGCGCAACCTGGAGCTCGGCTTCGACGCCAAGGAGGCGAGCTACCGCGCGATGCGCGAGGTGAGCGGGCCGATCATCGCCATTGCGCTGACGCTGTGCGCGGTGTTCGTGCCGATTGCCTTCGTCAGCGGCCTGAATGGCCAGTTCTACCGCCAGTTCGCCCTTACCATCGCCATCTCGACGGTGATCTCGGCGTTCAATTCGCTCACGCTGTCGCCGGCGCTGGCGGCCCTGCTGCTGCGTCCGCACGAAGCGCCCAGGGACGCGCTGACGCGCTTCATGGACCGCTATCTCGGCTGGTTCTTCACGCGCTTCGACCGCTTCTTCCGGCGCTCCTCGGACCGCTACCAGTCGGCGGTCGGCAAGGTGCTCAACCGCAAGGCGCTCGCCTTCGTTGTCTACCTGGTGCTGATCGGCGCCACCTACGTCGGCTTCCAGGCGGTGCCCGCGGGCTTCGTGCCGGGGCAGGACAAGCAATACCTGGTGGGCTTCGCGCAGCTTCCGGACGGCGCGTCGCTCGACCGCACCGAGCAGGTGATCCGTCGCATGTCGGACATCGCCATGGAGACGCCGGGCGTGAAGGACGCGGTGGCGTTCCCCGGACTGTCCATCAACGGCTTCACCAACGCGCCCAACGCCGGCATCGTGTTCTTCACGCTCGATGAGTTCGAGAAGCGCAAGTCGCCTGCGCTTTCGGGGGGCGCCATCGCCGCGGAGGTGAACAAGCGCATGGCCGGCATCCAGGAAGCGTTCATCGCGGTGTTTCCGCCGCCCGCGGTCAACGGCCTGGGCAGCATCGGCGGCTTCAAGCTGCAGATCGAGGACCGCGCCAACCTGGGCGACCAGGCGTTATATCAGGCCACCATGGCGATGCAGGCGAAGGCCTGGCAGACGCCCGAGCTGGCCGGGGTGTTCTCGAGCTTCCAGATCAACGTGCCGCAGCTCTACGCCGACGTCGACCGCGCCAAGGCGAAGCGCCTGGGCGTGCCGCTCACCGACGTGTTCGAGACCATGCAGATCAACCTCGGCTCGCTATACGTGAACGACTTCAACCGGTTCGGCAAGACCTATCGCGTGGTCGTGCAGGCCGACGCGCCCTACCGCTCGAGCGCCGAGGACATCGCCGCGCTCAAGGCGCGCAATGCGAGCGGCGAGCTGGTGCCGCTCGGCGCGGTCATGAAGGTGGCCAACAGCTTCGGGCCGGACCGGGCGATGCGCTACAACAGCTACCCGTCGGCCGACCTGAACGGCGCGGCGGCGCCCGGATTCAGCTCCGGCCAGGCGCAGGCCGCCGTCGAGCGCATCGCGGCCGAGACGCTGCCGCGCGGCATCCGCTTCGAGTGGACCGACCTCACCTACCAGGAGATTCTCGCCGGCAACACGGCCTACCTGGTGCTGCCGCTGTGCATGCTGCTCGTGTTCCTGGTGCTGGCGGCGCAATACGAAAGCCTGCGCCTGCCGCTCGCCATCCTGCTGATCGTGCCGCTGTGCCTGCTGTTCGCGATCGGCGGCGTGTGGCTCTCGGGCGGCGACAACAACATCTTCACGCAGGTGGCGTTCTTCGTGCTCATGGGGCTCGCCTGCAAGAACGCGATCCTCATCGTGGAGTTCGCGCGCGAGCTGCAGCTCAAGGGGCAGGCGCACGACCCGGTGCGCGCCGCGCTCGAGGCCTGCCGCATGCGGCTGCGCCCGATCCTGATGACCTCCATTGCCTTCATCATGGGCGTCGTTCCGCTCGTGCTCTCCTCGGGCGCGGGCGCCGAAATGCGCCACGCGATGGGCGTGGCGGTGTTCGCCGGGATGATCGGCGTGACGCTGTTCGGCCTGTTCCTCACGCCGGTGTTCTACGTGATGCTGCAGGGAAGGAAGAAGCAGGTGCCTGCGGTCGAGGGAGCGCCGGCATGAGGCCCGTGCTGCTCGCGCTGCTTCTTTCGGGCTGCTCGCTGGCGCCGACACTGGAGCAGCCGCCGGTCGAGACGCCGTCGACCTTCAAGGAGCTGACGCCCGAAGAGCGCGGCCGCTGGAAGACCGCCCAGCCCGCCGAGGCGCAGCCGCGCGGCGAATGGTGGCGCGCATTCGGCGACGCGCAGCTCCACGCGCTGGAGCTCGAAGCGGCCGCGGCCAACCAGGACCTGAAGGCCGCCGCGGCGCGCGTCGCCCAGGCGCGGGCGCTGGTCGGGGTGGCCAACGCCGAGCGCTCGCCGCGCGTGGACGCCGGGTTCGGTCCGAGCCGCATTAAGCCGTCGGGCGAGCCGGCGACGACCGTGTGGCGCGGCCTGCTCACCGTAAGCTACGAGGTCGACGTGTTTGGCCGGGTAGCCGACGGCGTCGCCGCCGCGCGCAGCGACTTCGAAGCGCTCCAGGCCGCCTTCCGCTCGGTGCAGCTCGCGCTGCAGGCGGACGTTGCCCAAACCTATTTCGCCATCCGCCAGGCGGACGACGAGCTCGGCCTGCTGTGGAACACCCTCGGGCTGCGCGAAGACAGCGTGCGCCTGCTGCAGCGGCGCTTCGACCTTGGCGAGATCAACGAGCTGGATCTTTCGCGCGCGCGCACCGAGCTCGCTACGACGCGCAGCGACGCCATCGCCCTGGAACGGCGGCGGGCACAGCTCGAGCACGCGCTCGCGGTGCTGCTCGGCAAGGCGCCGGCGGCGTTCGACCTTGACGCCGCGCCGCTCGCGGGCGAGATGCCGGCGATCCCGGCCGGGCTGCCCTCGTCGTTGCTCGAGCGGCGCCCCGACATCACCGCCGCGAGCCGCACCATGGCGGCGGCGAACGCGCGCATCGGCGTGGCGAAGGCGGCGTTCTTCCCGGTGCTCAGCCTGACCGCGCAGGGCGGCTATGAATCCGGCGAGCTCTCGGAGCTTTTCCGCTGGTCCAGCCGCACCTGGGCCCTCGGCCCGCTCTTCGGCACGGTCCTCACGGTGCCGATCTTCGACGGCGGCCGCAACCAGGCGAACCTCGAGCGCTCGTACGCCGTGCTCGAGGAGTCGGTAGCCAGCTACCGCCAGCAGGTCCTCGTCGCCTTTGCCGAGGTCGAGGACAGCCTGGTCGACGTGCGCACGCTCGACGAGCAGGGCCAGGCCACGCGCGAGGCGGTCGCTTCGGCGAGCCGCGCCTTGGCCATCGCCCAGGCGCGCTACCGCGCCGGCGCCACCGGCTATCTCGACGTCATCGACGCCCAGCGGAGCCTTCTCCTGGTGCAGCGGCTGGAGACGCAGATCCGTGGCGCTCGCGCCGCTTCCACCGTTGCCCTGATCCGCGCGCTCGGCGGCGGCTGGGAAGCGTCATGAGGTGGGTAGCACTGGCAGTCGCACTCTTCGCCGCCGCGCCGGCCACGGCGGCGGGGCACGAGGTCGTCGCTTTCTTCGGGCGCGCGACCGGCGGCAAGGAGGTCGACATCGGGCGGCTTGCATACCGCCGCGCCCTCCAGCCGGATGCACGCTGGTGGTGGCCCACTCACGTGCAGCTCGGTACCAGCGTCTGGCGCGTGCCCAACATATCGGGTACTACGCGCCGCTACGACGTGAATGCCACCGCGATCTGGCGAAAAAACTATTCCAGCAGTTATCTCGAGGCCGGCTTCGGCCCTTACATCCTGTCGCGGTCCATCAACAATCCCACCACCAGCCTGCCCTCGGAGCTGCAGTTCGGTTCGCACGTCGGCGCCGGCCTGCTGCTCTCCGGGGGCCTAACCATAGGCGTCGCTTTCCAGCACATCTCCAACGGCGGCATCGAGCAACCGAACGGCGGCATCGACTTCGTGCAGGTCACCGCTGGCTGGCGGCTCTGATCTGCTCCAGGGTGAACCGCGGCGTGATGTGCTGGGGGCAGTTCCAGTCGAACGCCACGACGTCGATCAGCGCGAGGCGCTCCACGCGCGCGCGGTAGTCGACGGGCTCGAGCCGTCGCGCAAGGGCACCATCCGCCTCGTCCACCGGGATGAAGCGCAGGGTGCCCATCAGCTTCAGGCGCCTGCGCTCGACGTAGTCCATAACGATCATGGATGCCCGGTTGTTGCGGGAGGCATTTCCCGCGCTGACGTACTGCCGGTTGCCGCGGAAATCGGCGAAGCCCAGCTGGCTCGGCGAAATCACCTTGAGGAACCCGGGAGGGCCGCCGCGGTGCTGGACGTACGGCCAGCCCGTCTCGCTCACGGTGGCGAGATAGAAGCTGTCAGCCCTCGCGAGGAACTCGGCCTCACGCGTGCCCAGGCCCGGATCCGTCTCGAGACTCGTTTCCATGCGCGCGTATGCTGCGCGCGAGCCGGCGCGCTCCTGCAGCGCCTTCACGGCGGGGGTGAACGCAACGGTGGCGAAGGCACGACTCATAGCGGCGCCACCTTGGGGAAGTCTATGTCGACGCGGCTGGCCTTGCCGAGCAAGTTGGTGAAGACGGTCAGGGCAACCACGGCAATAATCTCGACGAGCTCGCCATCCGACAGCCCGGCGGTGCGCGCCGCGTCCACTTCGGCTGTCGTCACCTCGCCCATGCTGCCGTTCAGCGCCTTGGCGAAGGCCACCGCGGCAGCCGCCTTCGGTTCGCCCGACGCGCCCTTGCGATTGAGAAGCATCTCGTCGTGGGACAGACCGGCGCCTGTTCCGATTGCGGTATGCGCGGATACGCAATACGGGCTCGCGTTGGCCTCGGCGACCGCCAGAGCAATGCGCTCACGGGTCGCCTCGTCCACCACGAACCCGCCGGCCGCGCCATACAGCCCCAAGAAGCCCTCCAGGGCCTTCGGCGAGTTGGCGAGCACGCGAACAAAATTCGGCACGCCTCCCAGACGGGCGCGCGCGGTATCGAGCAATTCCTTCGTCGGCCTGCTCGCGGTGGCTGGATCGATAACGGCAATGTGTGGCATGGCAGTTCTCCTTTCGCGCCGCAAGGATGATTGCTGCCACCTGAAGAATAAATACCGCCGTTTACAATAGATTCATCCGACTTTCGAAATAATATGCCGCCATGGACAAGCTGCGCGCCATGGAAACCTTTGTCCGCATCGTGGACGGCGGCAGCCTCACCGCGGCGGCCGAGACGCTGCCTGCGTCCTTGCCCGCGGTGGTGCGCTTGCTCGCCGCACTGGAGGCCGAGCTCGACGCCCGCCTCCTGAACCGCACGACGCGGCGCATTGCGCTCACCGACGAGGGCCGCGAGTACTACGAACGCTGCAAGCGGGTGCTGGCGGAGGTCGACGAGGCAGAGGCGGCGCTTTCCGCAAGGCGGGCGACGCCGAAAGGTCGGCTGCGCGTCACCGCGCCGGTAATGTTCGGCCGCATGCACGTCGCGCCGGTGGTACGCGACTTTCTGGCGAAGCATGGGGCGGTGCAGATGGAGCTGTTTCTGGTCGATCGGGTGGTCGACCTGCTGGAAGAGGGCGTCGACGCGGCCGTGCGGATCGGGCGGCTGCCGGATTCATCGCTCGTCGCCATCCGGGTCGGGCAGACGCGCCGCGTGGTCTGCGCGAGTCCCGCCTACCTGAAGCGCGCGGGTACGCCGCATTCGCCATCCGACCTGGCGCGGCATCGCTGCTTCAGCTTCGGCAGCCTGGGGCCGGGGCACTCCTGGGAGTTCAGCGCGGAAAAGGGCACGACGCGCGCTCCGGTCACGCCCGTCCTGGCCACCAACCAGATCGACGTCGCGCTCGACGCCTGCCTGGCCGGTGTTGGCGTAGGGCAGTTCTTCTGCTACCAGGCACAGGCGTCGCTGCACCGCGGAGAACTCAGGCGGCTGCTGATCGAATTCGAGCCGGCCCCAACGCCGATCCAGGTCGTCTATCCGCACGCGCGGCTATTGTCTTCGAACGTTCGCGCCTTCGTCGACTGGGCCGTGCCACGATTGCGAAAGCGCATGGCGACACGGTAGGGCTGCCCTGGACTTTGGCTGGCCCCTATCCGCGAAGAGACCCAGCGCGCCGCCGTGGAGGCGGTCCGGTAGCGGCTTCCAGCTGAGCGGCGATGCCGAGCAGCAACGCGTCCGCGCCGCGCCGGCCAATGAGCTGCACGCCGAGCGGCAGCCCATCATCCGATTTTCCGCGCGGCACGCTGATCGCCGGCAAGCCGAGCACGCTCGCCGGCACCGTGAAATCCGCCTGGCTGTCGGGCGGGAGCGTGTCGAACGCAAAGGCGGCCTGCGGAGTCGTCGGCAGCAGCAGCACTTCACACTGCGTCAGCCAGTCTTCGAATTTCTTTGCATCGTCCAGGCGTGCGCGCGCGCTCGCGAGGCGTTGAGCGTCCGCACGTCGGCCGAAATTCAGCGCCGCGCGAACCGGGACGGACAGGCCCGAGGATGGATCATCGAGCAGCGCCGCGTGCGCCTGCGCGCCTTCACGCTCGACAAGGAGCAGCGCCGCTCGCCTTAGCGCGGGCCAATTTACGCTGCCGAGCTCCACGATGCGATGACCCGCCCGGCGCAACGCTGACGCGGCATCTTCGACTGCGCCGATCACTCCGATCGCGGCTTTTGCCGATGCAATCGAAAGCGCGGCGAGGCCGGCCGCCGTGCGTACGCTCGGCGCCAGCACGCCGACGCGGTCGAAGGAGGGCGCGAGCGGCATGACGCCTTCCACGGAAAAAATCCCCGGGCTGGGGAGGAACCCCACGACGCCGCAGTACGAGGCCGGGATGCGCACGGAGCCGAGCGTGTCGGTGCCGAGCGCCGCGTCGCACAGCCCGGCGGCCACCGCGGCGGCAGAGCCGCTGCTCGAGCCGCCCGCGGTGTAGCCGTGGCGCAGCGGGTTGTGGCAGCGTCCGAAGAAGGGGTTGTCGCCCAGGGCGCCGAGCGCGGCCTCGTCCATCAACGTCTTGCCAAGGATCACCGCACCTCGCCGGCGCAGCGCCGCGACGCAGGGCGCGTCCCTTTCGGCGAGCCGGTCGCGATAGGCCTGCATGCCGGCTGCGGCGTGGAAGCCGACGACGTCGATGTTGTCCTTGACGGCGAGCGCGATGTTGCCGTCCTGGACCGAAGAAGCGACTTCGACGAAGGCGCCGAGCGACCGATTGACCTCCCGGATGCGCCGCAGGTAGCGCTCGGCGCTCACTTTTTCATGCCGAGGATGCCGCCGCTCGTCGAGCGGGGGTCGCGCTCGCGCCACGCGCCCATGTCCACCGCCGAGAGGAAGTTGAAGAGCAGGCGGTTGAACTCCTCCGGCTCCTCGATGTTGATGGTATGCCCGGAAGACGGGATGACGGCGAGCGCGGAGGTCGTGATGCTGCGTTTCATGAGGAGCGCCGGCTCGAGGCACGGATCGTCCTCGTCGCCCGTGACGATGAGCGTCGGCACCTTGAGCGCGCGCATGCCCTCGGTGAGCTCCCACAGCGATGGCCGCCGCCCCTGCACGCCGCGCATGGTGAGCGCCGAGCCGGGCGTCGAATGCTCCGCGAGCTGTTCCGCGAATTCCTGCCAGCCGCGCGGGTCCTTGTTGCGGAACTGCACGCGCGTCGGTCCCATGGAATAGCGCTTGGCCACCTCGCGCATGCCTTCCTTCTCGATCTGTGCCGCGGCGGCGTTGGTTTCCCCGCGGAACTGCTCGCGCTTCGCCGGCTCGGCGCCGTAGCCGCAGCCGCCGACCAGCAGTGAGCGCGCCCGCGCCGGGTAGGCCATGCCGAAGTGCAGCGCGGCGAAGCCGCCCATCGACAGGCCGCAGATGTGCGCCTTGTCTATCTGCAGATGATCCAGCACCGCCCGGATATCATCTCGCGCGCGCGCCTGTGAGTACTTCTCCGGATCCTCCGGCACGTCGGAAGGCGGGTAGCCCCGCGCGTTGAACGCGATGCAGCGGTAGTAACGCGCGAAGAACCGCATCTGCGGCTCCCAGCTGCGGTAGTCGCCAGCGTACTCGTGTACGAAGACGAGCGGCGCACCGCTGCCGCTTTCCTCGTAGTAGAGCTTCACGCCGTCGTCGGTATGCGCCTGTGCCATCGGACCTCCTGGTTGCGGGGATTCTAGCCGGTTGCTAGCCTTCGCTCGCTTGAGCGACCTGCTACGACAGCCCCTCGAAGCCATCGAGCGCCTGCAGAGCGAGCGGCTGCGCCGCATGCTCGAGCTGTGCGCCCGGGGTCATCCGTTCTACGGCCACCGGTGGAAGGCGCAGGGGGTCGACGTTTCGGCGATTCGAAGCGTGGCGGATCTCGAGCGCCTGCCGCTCACCACCAAGCACGACCTGATGGCCGACCCCGAGGCATTCCGCCTGCGGCTTCCCGATCTGCCGCTCTACGAGCGCGTGTTGTGGGAAGTCCTGTACACCACCGGCTCGACCGGCGACCCGACGCCGGTCTACAACACTACTCACGACTATCACGCGTATCTCTTCCAGTCGCGCCGCGTGGCGGAAATCTCGGGCATCCGCGAAACCGACGTCATTGCCAACCTGTTTCCGCTGACCCAGGCGCCGATGGGCGCGTTCCTGCGCTCGGCGACCAATGCGTACGCGGCGGGAGCGACGATCTGCGCGGCGCTCCCCGGCGCACCGCATGGCAGCTTCGGCGTGCATCGGCCACTCGATTACGCGCTGCACACCGTCGAAGTACACCGCGCCACGGTGCTGTGGGGCGTGCCGAGCTTCGTGCGCCGTCTGCTCCTGCGCGCCATCGAGCGCCAGGCCGATTTCGCGAGCGTGCGCATGTGCGCCATCACGGGCGAAGCGTCGACGCCGGCGCTGCGCGAAGAGCTGCGCCGCTGCCTGCGCGAGCTGCGCGCCGAGGACACCATCGTGTTCGACCGCTACGGCTCCACCGAGCTCGGCGCCTTTGCGCAGTGTCGGGAGGAGGGCGACTGGCACAACCCCGCGCCCGAGATCCAGTATCACGAGGTGGTCGACCCACGAACCGGGCGGCAGCTGCCGGACGGCGAGCGCGGCGCCTTGGCGCTTACGCATCTGGACCGGCGCGGCACGGTACTGGTGCGCTTTCTCGTCGGCGACATCGTGAGCCTGTCGCGCTCGCCGTGCGCGCATTGCGGGCGCACCGGCGACCGCGTGGTGGGGCCGGTGGTGCGCGGCAACGAGCTCGTCAAGGTGAAGGGCATGCTGGTCAACCCGGCGGCGCTGCTCGGCGCGCTGGCCGGCGTGCGGGACGCGGACGAGTACCAGGTGGTGGTGCAGCGCGAGAACCAGGCCGACCCGCACTCGATGGATGAGATGGTGGTACGCATCGCCTGCCGGGCGGAGGCGCGCGAGCGGCTGGCGAAGGAAGTGGTGGCCTGCGCGGTTGCCGCCGTGCAGGTGCGCCCGCGCGTGGAGTTCGTCGAGGCGTCCGAGATCTACGACCCGAGCCGGCAGGCGAAGGCGGCGCGCTTCGTCGACCGGCGCTCTACTGGAACTTGAGGTCGCTGTCCTTCACTACCTTGGTCCACCTGGCCACTTCGCGGCGCACGATCTCGCCGAGCTCCTCGGGCGTGCCGCCGGCGATCTCAGTGCCGAGCGAAGTCAGCCGCTCCCGCACGTCGGGCAGCTTGAGCGCGCGGTTTACCTCGCGGTTCAGCGTATCGACCACCGGTCGCGGCATGTTCGCCGGGCCAAGGATGGCGAAGAAGGTGCCGCCTTCCACCGGGTAGCCCTGCTCGGCGAGCGTCGGCAGGTCCGGCAGCAGCGAGAAGCGCCTGGCGCTCGTCACGCCGAGCGCGCGGAACTTGCCCGCGGCGATGTGCGCGCGCGAGGTTGCGTAGACGTCCATGGAGCTCTGGATCTCGCCGCCGAGCAGCGCGGTGATGAGCGGCGCGCCGCCCTTGTAGGGCACGTGCACCACGTCGATGCCGGCCTGCTGCTTGAACAGCTCGTAGGCGAGCTGGTTCGAGCTGGCATTGCCGAACGAGCCGTAGTTGAGCTTGCCCGGATTCGCCTTGGCATAGGCGACGAATTCCTTGGCGTTCTTCGCGGGGACCGACGGATGCACGAGCAAAAGGTAAGGCGTGGTGGCCATCATCACCACGGGCGTGAAGTCGCGCACCGGGTCGTACGGCAGGTTCTTCATCGTGGCCGAGTTCACGCCGAAGGTGCTCAAGGTGCCGAGCACCAGCGTGTAGCCGTCCGGGGCAGCTTTGGCGACCACTTCGGTGCCGATGGAGCCGCCGGCCCCCGTGCGCGTCTCCTGGATGAACGGCTGGCCGAGCGCCGCGCTCACCTTGTCGAACACCACGCGGATCACGGCGTCGCCCGAGCCGCCGGCCGGGAAGGTATTGACGATGCGCACCGGCTTGTCGGGATAGCTCTGCGCGAGCGCGCTGCCGGCGCACAGGCCGGCGGCAAGTAGGGCAAGCAGGCTTCGGATCATGTTTCTCCGCATCAGGAGCCGAGGTTGAGGACCACGCCGGAAAGCTGACCGGCGCGCGGCGAGGCAAGGAAAGCCACGGTATCGGCGACCTGCTCGGGTTCGATCATGCGGCCGAAGTCGCCGCCGGTCGCCTTGATGAGGTGCACGATGCGATCGGTACGCGTCGCCGGCGGGTGCACGCCGACCACGCGGATGCCGTGCTGGTGCGAGGCCTTGCCGAGCGCCTTGGTGAACGCGGCGAGGCCGGCGTTCGCCGTGGTGCCGCAGATGTACTCGAAGCTCGGGTTCTCTCCCGCCATGCCGATGACGTTGACTATGACGCCCCCGCCGCGCTCGCGCATGCGCGTGTACAGCGCGCGGCTGAGGTTGATGTAGCCGAACACCTTGAGCTCCCAGGCATGGCGCCACTTCGCCTCGTCCATCGCCTCGAGGTTTCCGCCCGGGATGTCGCCGGCGTTGTTGATCAGGATGTCGACGCCCGAGCATTCCGATGCCAGCGTGTTCAGCGCCTTTGCATCGCGCAGATCCACGCCGTGAAGGGTGACCGCCTTGCCGAGCTGGCTGCGCGCCTGCTCCAGGCGCTCCCGGTCGCGCGCCGCAAGGTGCACGCGGCAGCCTTCCGCGGCGAAAGCGCGAGCGCAAGCGAAGCCGATGCCCTTGGAGCCGCCGGTGACGAGTACCGACTTGCCGTTCAATCCGAGATCCACGGTAACCTAGCTGGTTGTTTTGACCGAGAGCGACGGATTGTATTACGAGGATTTCGAGGTCGCGTTCCGCTATCCGACGCGCGAGCGCCTGATCACCGATGCGGACCACGAGGCGTTCTGCCGCCTGGTGGGCTACGAGGTGCCGCTCTTCCTGGACGACGCCTTCGCGCAAGCGCGCGGCCTTCCCGGCCGCATTTGCCCCAGCCACCTCATCATGTCTTTCTCCACGGCGATGACCGGGGACCTCTTCGCGGAGAGCATCCTCGCGCTGCTCGCGATCGAGAACGCCCGTTTTCTCGCTCCGGTGCGTCCGGGCGACACGCTGCGCACCGAGGTGGAGGTGATCGAAAAGCGCGACTCGGACAAGCCGGACCGCGGCATCGTGGTGTTTCGGGACCACGTATACAACCAGGCCGGCACCGAAGTGTTCCGTAACGACAAGGTGGCCTTGCTGCGGCGGCGTCCCGCATGAGGCGGACGGGCAAAAAAAGAAGCCACCCGAAGGTGGCCTCTTAGGGAGAGCCGTCCCAAGGGAGGGAGGGAGCGGCTCAGGGGGTGAATGCATTGTGCAAGGCCGCGAAGCGTTTGTATGTCGGGCATTCTCCCAATTTTTTGTAAGGAAACAGCTACACCAGCGGCGCCGAGCCCTTGGAGATCAGCGTGCACCGCTGGGCGAGCGGGGCGTACTTGCGCACCAGGGTGATGCCGACGAGGTAGCGGCAGTCGCGGGTTTTCAGCACCCCGGTGTCCGAGGAATAGACCAGCACACCGGTGTCGGCCGCCCACAGGCCGAGCCAGGCGAGGAGCAAAGCGCCCGCGATTGCGATGACGAGCTTCATTGGCGTTCTTGGGTTTTGTAAAACACCGATTGTAGTCGCGGGGGACCCGAGCCTACTGTCCGTGCGAGACCTCATACAGGAGACCGGCATGACCTCGAAATGGATGGTTTTGGCCGCGGCGCTGGCCGTGGCGTTCGGAGCGCAGGCCCAGCAGGCGGCGCCTAAGACATTGAAGATGCAGTCGTCCTGGCCAGCGGGCATCGCGGCGCAGGACCACTTCCGCATTTTTGCCGAGCGCCTGGACAAGATCAGCGGCGGCCAGGTGAAAGTGGAAGTGCTGGCCGGGGGGCAGGTCGTGCCGCCCTTCGAGGTGCTGGACGCGACGCACAAGAAAGTGATCGACGGCTTCCACTCGATCTCGTACTACTGGGTGAACAAGAACCGCGCCGCGGTGCTGTTCGCCGGGCCTCCGGGCGGGCCGTTCGGCATGGACCACACCGATTACCTCGGCTGGATGTGGGAGGGCGGCGGCCACGAGCTGTGGACGGAGCTGTACCAGAAGGAGATGAAGCTCAACCTGATCCCGTTCTCGGCGCACCCGACCAGCCCGCAGGCGTTCGGCTGGTTCAAGCGGCCGATCAAGAACCTGGAGGATTTCAAGGGCATGAAATGCCGGCAGACCGGCATCAACGCGGAGGTGTTCCAGCGCATGGGCATGGCGACCGTGAACATGCCCGGCGGCGAAATCCTGCCGGCGGCGCAGCGCGGCGTGATCGACTGCGCCGAGTGGGTCGGCGGCATCGAAGACCTGCGGCTGGGCCTGCACCAGGTCTGGAAGTACCACTACACGCCCGGGCTGCACGAGAACAACACCATTGGCGAGCTGACTTTCAACCTGGAGGTCTGGAAGAGCCTCGCGCCGGTGCAGCAGGAACAGGTGCGCTCAGCGCTGCGCGACGCGTTCATCAGCTGGATCGCGCGCAACCAGAAGGAGAACGCCGACGCGCTGAAGGAGTTCCGCGAGAAGCACGGTGTGCAGGTGCTGCGCACGCCGCCGGACATCCTGATCGCCTACCTCAAAGCGTGGGAGGATCTGGCGAGGGAGGAGGCGGCGCGCAGCCCGTTCTTCAAGAAAGTCTGGGACTCGCAGCGCGCCTGGGCATCGGTGGTGGTCCCGGCCAAGCGCTTCATGCTGCCGCCTTACTCGTTCGCGGCGAATTATTACTGGCCGGAACGTCAGTCGGCCGGCAAGAAGAAATGAAAAGGAAGGAATACAGGGTGGAGGGCCTGGCGGCGCCCATCAGCCACTATTGTGACGCGGTGCGCTTCGGCGACTTGCTCTTCATTTCCGGCGTGCCGCCCACCGACGCGGCCGGCCGGGTCGTGGGCGGCGGCGACGTGGCGGCGCAGGCGCGCCAGGTGTTCCTGAACATGAAGCGCGTGCTGGACGACGCCGGAGCGAGCTTCGCCGACATCCTCAAGGTGACGGTGTATCTGCTCGACGTGAACGACCGCGGCAAGATCAACCCGGTGCGCCAGGAGTTCTTCGGCGCCGCACGGCCGGCGAGCACGCTGATCGGCGTCAGCGAGCTCGCCATTCCGGGCATGAAGGTCGAGATCGAGGCGGTGGTCGGGCTGCCGCAGCAGGATGCGCCGGCGCAGTAGCAATTGACACGGCGAGCGCAGTGGGCTTAGCGTAGCCGCATAACCACGGGAAGGCCGTCATGTCCAAGCTCAAGCTCGCACTCGTCGCTGCCCTCGGCGCGGCGTTCGCTGTTTCCGCCGGCGCGCAGACCTCGGCGCCGAAATCGCTCAAGATGCAGTCCACCTGGCCGGCGAGCAACACGCTCCAGGACCACTTCAAGATTTTCGCCGAGCGCCTGGACCGCCTGTCGCAGGGCACGGTGAAGGTGGAGGCCATGGCGGCCGGGCAGATCGTGCCCGCCTTCGAGGTGCTCGATGCCACCCACAAGAAGGTGATCGACGGCTGGCACGCGATTGCGTATTACTGGGTCGGCAAGAGCCCGACTGCCGCGCTGTTCGCCGCGCCGCCGGGCGGGCCGTTTGGCATGGACCACATGGATTTCCTCGGCTGGCTCTACGTCGGCGGCGGCCTGGAGATGTGGCGCGAGTTCTACCAGAACGAGCTCAAGCTCAACGTCATCGTCTGGCCGGCGCACCCGTCGAGCCCGCAGGCCTTCGGCTGGTTCAAGAAGCCGCTGAAAACCGTCGCGGACCTGAAGGGCCTGAAGTGCCGCCAGACCGGACTGAATGCCGACGTGTACGCCAAGCTCGGCATGAGCGTGGTCAACATGCCCGGCGGCGAAATCATCCCGGCGGCGCAGCGCGGCGTGATCGACTGCGCCGAGTGGGTCGGCGGCGTCGAGGACCTGCGCCTGGGGCTGCCCGGCACCTTCAAGTACCACTACACCCCGGGCATGCATGAGAACAACTCCATCGGCGAGGTGGGGCTGAACCTCGACGTATGGAAGGGCCTCACGCCACACCAGAAAGAGGCGGTCGAGTCGGCGGTGAAGGACACCTTCATCACCTGGAACACGCGCTGGCAGAAGCAGAACGCCGATGCCATCGAGGAAATGATCCACAAGCACAAGGTGCAGATCCTGCGCACGCCGCCCGACATCCTGGTCGCCTCGCTCAAGGCCTGGGACGAGGTGGCGAAGGGCTACTCCGACAAGAACCCGACCTTCAAGAAGGTCTACGAGTCGCAACGGGCCTACGCGGCCAAGGTAGTGCCGGCGAAACGCTACATGTTCCCGCCGTATTCCTTCGCCGCGAACTATTACTGGCCGCAGGACAGCGGGCCGGCGCGCAAGAAGAAGGGGTCACAGTAACCCGGCAAGGATCTCGTAGGAACGAAGGCGAGCCTGATGGTCGTAGATCGCTGACACGACCATCAGCTCGTCGGCGCGCGTAAGCGCGATGAACTCCTCGAGCCCGCGGCGGACGGTCGCAGGCGAGCCGTGGATGGCGTACTTCATCATCGATTCGGCCTGCCCGCGTTCCTGCGGGCTCCAGTAGGCGTCGATGTCCTCGATCGGCGGCTGCAGCTTGCCGCGGCGGTTGCGCACCATGTTGGTGAACTGCTGCTGGGTGCTGGTGAAGAGCCGCTTCGCCTCCTCGTCGGTGTGCGCGGCGACGACGTGCAGCCCCGCCATGGCGTAAGGTCTCGCCTGCTGCTCCGAGGGCTTGAACATCTGCCGGTAGGTTTCCAGTGCCTGCAGCAGCGCAGCCGGCGCGAAATGCGAGGCGAAGGCGTAGGGCAGCCCGAGCATCGCGGCAAGCTGCGCGCCGTAGAGGCTCGAGCCGAGGATCCACAGCGGCACGTTGGAATTCGCGCCCGGCACGGCGAAGATGCGCTGGTCGGGTTGCGGCGGGCCGAGCAGCGCCTGCAGCTCGAGCACGTCCTGCGGAAACTGGTCGGCGCTCGCCCAGTCGCGCCGCAGCGCGCGCACCGTTAGCTGGTCGGTGCCCGGCGCACGCCCAAGCCCGAGATCTATGCGCCCGGGATAGAGTGCTTCCAGGGTGCCGAACTGCTCGGCGATGACGAGCGGCGAATGGTTCGGCAGCATGATGCCGCCCGCGCCGACGCGGATCGTGGAGGTGCCGCCCGCGAGATGGCCGATCACTACCGAGGTGGCGGCGCTCGCGATGCCCTTCATGTTGTGGTGCTCGGCCACCCAGTAGCGCGTGTAGCCCCAGCGTTCCGCGTGGCGCGCGAGGTCGAGCGAGCGGCGCAGCGCGTCCGCGGCGTCCCCGCCCTCCACGATGGGAGCGAGGTCGAGGATGGACAGCGCAGTCCTCATCTACCCCAGCCAGCGGGAGCGGCCAGGCCATGCCTCCACGAGGTCGAGGAACAGCGGGTCGATGCCTTTCGGGTCCGACAGCACCTCGCGCGCGAGCGGCCCGGGCTCTTCGTTGTACGCGAGCAGCGACAGGTCGGTCATGCGCATCGGATAGACGATGCCGTCCAGGTGGTCGCACTCGTGCTGCAGCAGCGCGGCCCACGAGCTGTGCGCATCGTGGCTCACCGTTTTTCCGTCGAGATCCTGGTAAGAAATATTGATGCTCAGAAAACGCGGAACTTTGCCGTGCAGGCCGGGGATCGACAGGCAGCGCTCCCACACCGGCGTCTTGTGCTCGGTTTTCGGCGTGATCACGGGGTTCACCATCACGGTCCACGCGCGCGGCTCGAGGCCGGAACCCTCGGGAATGCGCGAGGCGATGATGCGGTAAACGACCACCCGCCGGCTGACGAAGACCTGCGGCGCTGCAAGGCCGCTCGCGCCGATGTCCTCCAGCGTTTCCTGCATGTCTTCGGCGAGCCTGCGGATCTCCGGCGAGCGCGGGTCCGCGACCGGCGCGGCCTTCTTCAGCAGCACCGGGTTTCCCATCTTTGCGATTCGAAGCACTGCCACGGCCAGCTCCTTTTCTTGCGCTGGCGTGACAGTAGCATCATCGCGGATTCTGCGGCGGCGGCGCCGTCCGCGGGTCCCTGACGGCGGGATCGGGCTTGGCGGGAGTCCCGGGCGCCGTGGTGCCGGTGCTCGCCGACTCGGCGTCTTTCAGGCATTGCTCGCGCAGCGAGCCGCTGAGCTGCTGGCAACGGGCATCCCGTTCGGGCATGCCGCTGCGCTCGCCCGGCTGGATGGAGCCGCCCTTGATCGCGCCGTCCGCGGCGCTGCTGCCATCCTGGCTGGTTCCCGGGGGGATGGAGCCTCGGCCGGGCTCCTGGGCCAGCGCAAGGCCGGCAAAGAAAAGCAACGACAGGGCTAGGGTGAAGGGTTTCATAAATACCTCCTTCACCTGGAAAGCAAGTTAGGGTCCAGCTATATCATGCCGGAATGGCGCGCGACGCCGTTTCCTTCACGAAATCGCTGCTGCGTTTCGACACGGTCAACCCGCCGGGGCGCGAGCGCGACTGCGCAAGACACGTGGGCACACTGCTGAACGAGTGGGGATTCCGCGTCGACTACCACGAGTACGACGAGCGTCGCACCAGCGTGGTGGCGCGCGCCGGCGGCACACGCGAAGGCAAGCCGCTCTGCCTGACCGGCCACCTCGACGTGGTGCCGCTCGGCTCGCGCGAATGGACGCGCGATCCGTTCAAGGCCGAGACGGACGGCGACCGGCTCTACGGACGCGGCTCGTCCGACATGAAGGCCGGTGTCGCTGCCATGCTGCTCGCCTGCAAGGCGCTTTCGAAAGACATCCAGGGAACGGCCGGCGTCGTGCTCGTGCTGACCGCGGGGGAGGAGGGGGGCTGCATCGGCTCTCAGCACCTTGCGAAGACACAGCTGCTCGGCAAGGCGGGCGCACTGGTGGTGGGTGAGCCGACGTCCAACTATCCGTTCGTCGGTCACAAGGGCTCGCTCAAGTTCCATGCGCGCTTTCGCGGCGTCTCGGCGCACGGCTCGATGCCGCATCTCGGCGTGAATGCAATCTCGAAGGCGGCGAAGGCCGTGGCCCGGCTGGAGGGGTTCGATTTCCAGGCGCAGGCCCATCCGGTCATGGGCGGGCCGACGCTCAACGTCGGCACCATCGACGGCGGCTCCTCGGTGAACGCGGTGCCCGACTCCGCATCCATAGGCGTCGATATCCGCACCGTCCCCGGAATGGACCACGAAGCGCTGCTGAAGGCGCTTCGCGCTTGCCTGGGCGACGACGCGCATCTCGACGTCTTTTCCGATCTTTCTTCCGTGTGGACCGAGCCGCAGCAGGAGTGGGTGCAGCGGGTGTTCGAGATCTGCAAGCCCTACGTCGGCGAAGCGCCCGAGCCGCGCACTGCGCCTTACATGACCGATGCGGCGAACCTGCTCAAGGTGTACGCCGGCGCCCCCGCGGTGGTAGTCGGTCCCGGCGAGGCGGCAATGGCCCACCAGACCGACGAGTACTGCAGCATGGAGCGCACCCGGCAGGCAGTGGCCATCTACGAGGCCATCATTCGCGACTGGTGTCGGATCTAGCGAGCACCGCGACCGCCAGGGCGACGAAAGCCGCAAGGTTGAGCACCGCGCTCGCCGCGTGCGAATACTCCCATTGCGTGCGCAGCATCCGCCACGAGTCGGGCAGGAGGGTCCAATTGGCGGTTGCCTGGTTGGCCGGGTAGGTAAACGTCCAGAAGACGACTTGCGTACCGACGATGCAGAAGAAGGCGATGAGCGCAGGGAGGAACTCGCCGCGCCGCCGGCGCGCCGCGATGGCGTAAGCGAGCGTCGACAGCAGCGCGCCGAACACTACGATGCCGAGCAGCGCCCAGCCCCGGTAGATCTGCTGGATGGTGAGGTAGTCCTCGCGAGTGAGATCGATCTTGTTGGGCAACTCGAGCAGGTGGGCGAGGGCGGGACCCAGGGCGAGCGCCGCAAAAAGCAGCGCCGTGAACCGCAACAGGTTCATTTCATCAGGGCAGCGAGCGTCAGCATGGCGGGCGCGCGGTGCAGCAGCTTTGCTGCGATGGAAGGGGGCTGCATCGCCAGGGCGGCGAGCCGCGCGGAGGCCCACAGCCTGAACGCGAGGTCGCGGCGCCAGCGCCACGCATAGCCGCGCGCCACGGCGAGCTCCGCCGCGCCCGAAAAGCCGCCGGCCAGCGCGGCGGAGAGCGGCTCGCAAAGTAGTGCCGCCGAGTGCATCGCCATCGCGATGCCTTCGCCGACCACGGAGTGTGGCTCGCCCGCAGCGTTGCCGATCGCGAAGACGCCATCGCGGTAGAGCGGCCGCTTCCCCGGCCGCAGCGGGCCGGCGGCGAGCCACGGCGTTTCCTGCGCGAAGCCGTCGACGCGGGGCAGGCTTGCGGCGGCGGGGCGGCCCGGTTTGCGCAATCGCTCCAGCGCGTCTCGCTGGATGCAGCACGCGTAGGTTACCTGGCGGTCGCCGCGCTCCACCAGGCCGGCATAGCCGCACGGAAGAAGCGAGAGCACGATGGTGTGCTCGGGCAGACGGCCGCGGAAGGTTGCCTTGAAGGCAAGCAGATCGCCGGGTGCGGGCCTCAGGTGCGGCGGCTGGGTGGCGAGGCCGCCGGGTTCCCAGGAGCCGTGCGCGGCGACCACCGTCCGCGCGTGCACCCCGAACACCGGAGCGCCGCGTCGGGCGGCGGCCCGGCACAGGAAGCCGTCCGCCACACGCTGCAGGGCCAGGGCGCGTGCCGGCTGCAGCACTTCGGCGCCGCTCCGCGCTGCGTGATCGAGAAGCAGCGCGTCCAGCGCTTCACGCTGGAGCGCCCTCGGGTAAAGCGCGCCCGGCCCGCGCCGGGGCATGGGCGCCTCGTACTGCACCCCGTCCGCCCAGACTGCAATGCGGCGGATCTCCGGCCCGGCGTCGGCGTCGAAGCGTGCGCCCAGCCCCAGCGCACGTAATTGCTCGATGCCCGCCGGAGCAATGAATTCGCCGCACACCTTGCGCCGCGGGAAGCGCGCTTTCTCGAGCAACACCACGCTACGGCCGGCGCGCGCAAGGAGGATGGCCGCGGTGGCGCCGGCCGGCCCACCGCCGATGATGAGCGCGTCACAGTGTCGCATGTCGTGCGGCCAGGAAAAGATGGCCGAAGGGCCGCGCCGGCCGCTCTTCCAGGTGCCAATGATCCGGGTCAGGCCAGAGACCCGACACCTCGCGCCCGCGAAAGCCGGCGCGCACGCTCGCGACCGCGTCGTGCCGCGTAACGTCGTTGCAGGCCATGAGGCGGAGAAGGCGGCTCGCGTGCAGCGCAAGGCGCGAGCGTCGCGGCTCGCAGGCCACGAAGAGCGCGGTGCGCTGCGACGCGAGCTCGAGCAGCCGGCGCAGCGACGCAGCCTCGAAGTGATGCAGGAAGAGATTGGCGACGATGGCGTCGAACGGCGGCCCCGGTCGCGCGAGGAAGTCATGCGCCTCGGCGGTAGCCGGGATGGCTTTGCATTGCAGTCCGGCGAAAGCGTCGACGACCGTCTCGTCGAGAGCATCGGCTCGATCAACCAGATGCACTTCAGTGCCCGGTCGGCGCATCCTGCGGGCGACGCACAACATGAACTGTCCATCGCCGGCGCCCAGGTCGGCGATGCGCGCGCTTTGAGCCTCGGGCCGGCAAAGCCGCGCCAATGCCCGCGACACGTGCAGGGCGTTTGCCATGAGCCAATTCACCCGGCGCAAGTCCGCGCGCGAGCGCTGCGCGCGCGCATCGTGCGGAGAAAGCGAATCCAGCCATTCCGGTTCGAGCAGGCGGTCCAGGGCTAGCTCGAGACGTGGAGCAGGGCGCCGTGGCAGCTGAACCCGGCGCCGAAGGAGGACATCCACCACCAGCCGTCGGGGTCGCCGCCGGCGAGCGCCGCCTCGAGCACGAAGAGCACAGATGGGCTGGAAAGGTTGCCGAAGCGGGCAAGCATCTCGGCGCTGCGGCGCGTGTCGCGCTCGGAAAGTCCGGTCGCCTCGCGCAGCCGCTCGAGCACCGTGCGGCCGCCGGCGTGCCAGATCCAGGTACGAATCGCGTCGCGCGGCAGCTCATGGCGCCGAAGGCCAAGCACCAGCACTTCCTGGGCGCTGGAAGCGGCAAGTTGCGGAACGCGGCGCGAAAGGACGTTGCGCAGCAGTCCGCGGCGGCTCTCCATGCGCAGCGCGTCGCGCTCGCCGGGGTCGTACATCGATACGCTGCCGCGCCATTCGACTCGCCGGGTTCCCGGGCTCGCCGTTCCCGAGAGCACTGCGGCTGCGGCGCCGTCGCCGAACAGGCAGGCGCTGATGAGCACGCCCGGATCGTCGTCGATGTAGAGCGCGGCGCTGCACACCTCGACGCACACGGACAGCACTTTGCCGCAGTGCCGGGAAGCCACCAGCGCGGCTGCGGTCCTCAGGTTAGGCAGCGCGGCGCTGCAGCCCTGGCCCACGAGGTCGAGCAGCAGCGTGCCGCTGCGCAGGCCGAGCCGCTCGCCCACGTGGCTACTCAGGCCAGGGCAGAGGTAGCCGGTGCAGGTGCTGATGAGGAGGGCGTCTACTTCAGCCGACACAACGCCGGCGCGCTCGAGCGCGACGCGCGCAGCCTGCGTCGCGAGATCGGGCGCGTGCGCCGCGAATCTTCGGGAGAGGATGTCCGGGTCGATCTCGAACGCCTCTTCTATGCGCTCGAGCGCGAGGTGGCGGGTGCGAACCCCCTGCTCGCCGAGCAGCACCCGCTCGAGCAGCAGGCGTGCCGGCGCCGCGAGGGCGCCGAACTGCGGCGCCTCGCGGAGCGCGTCCCAGCATTGCCTTTGGCTATAGCGCGTCGCCGGGACAGCAGTGCCGACGCCGGTGACGAACAACGTTACTGCTGCCGGATGATCTTGTAGTCCGGCGTCAGCTGCACGCGGGTACCGACCGCGGGGATCTCGGCGCCGGCCATGTCGACGTATTGCGTACGGCCGTTCTCCATGCGGATCGCCAGGCGATGCATGGTGCCGGCTGTCGCGCCTGCCGAGCGCACCGGCTCGCCTCGCGTGGTCGTAACCGGCGCGCCCGAAGCGCCGGTCGAGGCGGCGCTCGGCGCAACGGTGATCGATTGCACGACGCCGCTGCCTGGCTGGTACGGCAGCGTTTGCGTAGTCGGCGTCGGGGCGGCCGGTGCAGTCGCGGGCTTGGCCGTGGTGGTGGGGCTGCTGCTGCAGCCCGCCAGCACCAGGACCGCGACGGCGGCGATGGGTAGAACAGTACGGATCATCGGAACCTCCTGATTGGAAAGGCGATCAAGAGGTAGCAAGCGCCATTCCGGGCCTAGCGCAGGCAGACCGCTCGACATTGTTGCCGTCCGGATCAAGGAGGAAGGCTGCGTAGTAATTCGGACCATAGTCCTTCAAGCCGATGTGGTCGTACATGTTTTCTCCTGGACACGATTCGCGAGCAATTCGATGACCTGGTACCAGTGAACGCCGTCGTCGCGCGAGACCTCCGCCCGCCAGCGAAACGACGCCGGACAGATGTCGCTGAAGATCCAGCGCAGCCGGGCGCCGTCGGAGCCGTTACCCTCCTGGAAGATCTCGCCGTCCCTGAGTCGGCCGACCAGCTCGGCGCGGTAGCCGGCGCACGGATCGATCCACGTCACGCGCCAGGCGCCGAGCGATGCGTCGTAGATGCGAATGGTGATGCCGTACTGGTTGTCGAAGAGACCCCAGCGCTCCCCCTGCCCGGCGTGCGGGCCGGAGCGCGGCGGCGTGATCCAGATGTCCTGGATGGCCCGGCCCTCGAGCGCTCGCTCGAAGCGGATCTGCCAGTAGTGGCGCCGAGTGCTGCCGTCCGGGAGGAACGCCTGTGCGCTGCCTTCCCAGCGGCCGATGAGGACGTCGTAGAGCGCTTCCATGCGCTCACTCTAGGAGGCGGGCGCTCAGCGCGCTGTCAGAATCTTGCCCTCTTTGCGCAGCGCGGACGGCGTCGCACCGAACGCCCGGCGGAAGGCCGCGGTGAAGTGGCTGTGGCTCGAGAACCCGAGCCGCAGGCCGATGGTGGTGAAATCCAGCGCAGTGTCGAGCACGTCGTCCAGCGCGGAGGCGAGGCGCGCCTGCAGCTGATAGCCGTGCAGCGGCATGCCGGCCAGGCGCCGGAAGCTGCGCGCGAGATAGAAGGGGGAGGCATGCACGCGGCGGGCGAGCGCGCTCAGCGACCAGGCCTCTTCCGGCTGTGCGGCGAGCGTGATCCGGGTTGCCTCGACCATGTCGTGCTGGCGAGCGTTAGCGCGCTCCACCGATCTGGCGTCGCTCGCGCCCGCCAGTAGCGCGAGCGCCCGCTCTTCCATCTCCACTGGCGTGGCATAGGGCAGCCGGCGGACGAGAAGCCGCGAATTACGCAAACGCGGTGCCTCGAGAAGGGCGTGCGTGCCGGGAAATGTCTCGGCGCCGAAAATATCCCGCAGCGTCTGCGGCGCGAGCTCGATCGACAGGCAGTCGTCGCCGCAGCCCGCCGGATGGCTGACGCGGTAGGGCTCGCCGGCCCGGAAGTAGAGCGCCAGGCAGCGATCGGCCACCAGGCGCTCGCGGCGGGAATGGTGCTTCAGGAAAACGCCGCGCAGCGGAAAAGCGACACTGTCGACCGGCGCGCATTCCTCGGGGCCGCAACCGTGATCCCGCGGCCGGCAATGCACCAAGTGGATCGCAAGGATTTTGCTGCGGTGCGCGGTGCAGCGTAGAAGCGCCATGCCACAATGATAGGCCTATGCGCAAAGTACTCCTCGTCCTCCTGTTCGCCGCGATCGCGCTTCCGGCCGGCGCCCAGCCGCAGCGCCCCACGCCCGATGAAGCGGCCTTCGCCCGGCTGCCGGGCGACCTGCAGGCCATGCTGCAGCACCTGTCGCCGCGCGAAGCGCTGCGCACGGTGGAATTTGCCCGGCAGAACCTCATTGCCGTCGGCGTGCCGCATCCCACGTCCGAGCAGTTGCGCGCCACGGTGGCGCGCGTGATCGACCCCGGTTATGCACCGGTGGAGGGCGCAAGCGCCGGCTCGACCAGCTTCCCGCCGCTCAGCCCGCTGGTGTCGCCGTACGGGCTGCAGGTGCGCTGAGCTGAAGGGGTTTTCCCGACCGGGCCCGGCTACAGCCGGTCGCTTTTCGCTTAACGAACGTCGCCGCAATCAACGGCTGGTAATGCTCCGCGGCGCTGGTACGCTCTCGGAAAATTCAGGAGAGGCAAGATGAATTCCAACGTGTCCCGCGTGCTCGCGCTGATCCCGGAGCGCTCGCCCAGGTTCTCGAGCGGCACGCGTTTCCTTCCCGCGGTCGCGTCCTGCCCACATCCCGAGCGCCTCGCCGCGGTTTCGCAATTTTTGAACTGGATGACGCCCCTTGGCACGCTGACGCGCGACGAGCAGCAGCGTCTGGGCACCGCTTCCTCCGGCGCGCGGTCATCGGATCCCACGGACGAATCCGACGATACGGAGGCGGAGGTAGGCGAGGCGGCGTTCTGATCAGCTGCGACTCCACCCGCCTCCCAGGGCCCTGAACAGCGCGACGGAAGCTTCCAGCCGGTCCAGCCGGGTGAGCGCCAGCTGGTCCTGGGCGTCGAACAGCGTGCGTTGCGCATCCAGTACCGAGAGAAGATCGTCCGCGCCTTCGCGGTAGCGCACCTCTGCGAGGCGTAGCGCCTCGCGGGCGCGCGCCTCCACCTGGACCTGCAGTGCTTCGCGCTGTGCCAGGCGGCTGGACGCGGCAAGCGCCGTCTCCACGTCGGCGAAGGCGGCCAGGATCGCCTTGCGATAACCCTCCACCAGCTCGCGCTCGCGCGACTCCGCGATGCGCACATTGCCCCTGAGTCGCCCGCCGTCGAAGATGGGCTGCAGCACCGACGCGGCCACCGCGAGGCCGGTGCTCGAGCCGCCGAGAAAGGCGAGCAGCGAGCTGCTCGCAACGCCCGCGGAGCCGGTGAGCTGAATCGACGGGAGCAGGGCGGCGCGCGCCGCCGCGAGATTGGCGTTGGCCGCGGCGAGGCTCGCCTCGGCGACCGCCAGGTCGGGTCGGCGCACCAGCAGGTCGGTCGGCAGGCCCGGGTCCACGGTGGGCACCGCAAGATCGGTGAGCGCGGCGGCCTTGACCTCGAAGCCCTCCGGCAGCCGGCCCACCAGCACTGCGAGCGCGGCGAGCGTCTGGCGCTCCTGCTGCTCGAGCGACAGCAAGCCGGCGCGCTGGGAGAGCACGGTGGCCTGCTGGCGCGCCACGTCGAGCGGCGAGACGGCGCCGTTGCGTGCGCGCACTTCGACCACGCCTAGCACGCGCTCGGCGATGGCGAGGTTCTCACGAGACACGGCGAGCCGTCCGCGAAGCGAAAGCACCTCGAAATACGCGTTGGCGACACCCGCGAGCAACGTGAGGCGCGCGGCCTCGCGATCGAACGCCGTGGCGCGCAGGCCGGCCTCGGCCCCGCGCACGCCGGCGGCATTGCGCCCGAAGAGGTCCACCTCATAGCTGGCGCTGAGCGTGGTGCTCGAGGACTCGCTATCGCGGGTCTTCCGCGTGGCGAATCCCAGGTCGAGCGAGGGAAACAGCGAAGCGCCGGCGATCTGCACCTGGGCTTCCGCCTGGCGCACGCGCTCGGCGGCGATGGCCAGGTCCGGGCTGCCGGCGAGCGCCTCGCCCACCAGCTGTTGCAGCTCGGCGGAGTTGAAGCTCGTCCACCAGTCGAGGGTGAGCGCGGCCCCGCTGGGTGCTGCCGCCTCGCTGTAGGCGGACGGCGGCGCCACCGCGGGCTCGAGAATCGGGGACGTGGTCGAGCAACCCGCAAGGGAAACCAGCAGAATCGGGGTAAGGAGCCTTTTCATTCGGAAGAAAGCGCCACTACGGGATCAAGACGGGCGGCCTTGCGGGCCGGCATGAAGCCGAACACGAGGCCGGTGGCGAAGGCGCAGCCGAACGCGAGCGCCACCGGGCCGATGGAAAGCTGCACCGGCGTGCCGAGCGCGCCGATGGCGAGGGCGGCGCCCAGGCCGCCCGCCACTCCGATCAGCCCGCCCAGCGCGGACACCGTCAGCGCCTCGCCGAGGAACTGCTGCAGGATGTCGCGCATGCGCGCCCCTGTGGCCATGCGGATGCCGATCTCCCGCGTACGCTCGGTGACGCTGACCAGCATGATGTTCATCACGCCGATGCCGCCGACCAGCAGCGAAATCGCCGCGATCGAGCCGAGCAGCACGGTGAGCGTGTTCTGCGTCTCCACCGCCGTCTCGAGCAGCGATGCCATGTTGCGGATCTGGAAGTCGACCTTGCGGTGACGCGCCTCCAGCAGCGTGGCGACCGAGTCCTGTGTGTCGTCGATGCGCGCCACCTCGTCCACCGCAACGGTGATGCTGCGCACATGGCGCTGGCCGAAAAGGCGCATGCTCCCGGTGCTGACCGGCAGGAACACGACGTCGTCCTGGTCCGAGCCCATGGGGCTCGCGCCGCGCTCGCTCATGACGCCGATCACCTGGAAGAGCACGTTGTTCACCACGATGTGCTTTCCCAATGGAGATTCATTCTGAAAAAGGGCCTTGGCGACGGTTTGCCCGAGCACCGCCACGGCCGCATAGCTGCGCACGTCCTCCTGGGAGAAGAACAGGCCCCGCGCCACCGGCCAGGCGCGCGCCTGCACGAATTCCGCGCCGGTGGCGTTGACCTGCGTCTGGTAATCTGTTCCGCCGTAGCGCGCGGTGACCGAGCCGCCCTGCTCCGGCACCGCGGCGAGCACGTTCGGCAGCGCGGCGATCGCCTCGGCGTCCTCCGGGACGAGCGTAGCTATGCCACCGGTGCCGCGCTGATTCGGCGCGCCCGGACGCACGAGCAGCAGGTTGGTTCCCATGCCGCTGATGCGGTCGAGCACCTGCTGCCTGGCGCCGTTGCCCACGGCCAGCATGGCGATCACCGAGCCGACCCCTATGACGATGCCGAGCAGGGTCAACGCGGTGCGGAATACGTTCGCGCGCAACGCTGCCGCCGCGGCTTTTGCGGCTTCGACCAGGCCGGGAAGGAAGGAAGTTTCGCTCTTCGGTTTGTGGCTGGTTGTTCCTTCTGAAACCGCGCGAGGGCCCGGATCCTTGACGATGCGTCCATCCGCGATCTCGATCACGCGATGCGCTTGCTCCGCGACTTCGCGGGCATGCGTGATCACGATGATGGTGTGCCCTTCCGCCGACAGCTTGTGCAGCAGCGCCATGACTTCGCGGCCGCTGTTCGAGTCGAGCGCACCGGTCGGCTCGTCTGCCAGGATGATCTGCCCGCCGTTCATGAGCGCACGCGCGATCGACACCCGCTGCTGCTGGCCGCCGGAGAGCTGGTTGGGCCGGTGCCCGAGGCGCTCGGCAAGGCCCAGCATGCCGAGCAGCTTCTCGGCGCGGGCGCGGCGCTCGGCGGCCGGCATGCCGGCGTAGACCGCAGGCACCTCGACGTTGCGCGCCGCCGTCGCGGTCGGAATGAGGTTGTAGCTTTGGAAGACGAAGCCGAAGGCCTCGCGCCGCAGCCGCGCCAGCTCGTCGCGGTCGAGGGATGAGACATCGTGGCCGTTGAACAGGTAGCGCCCGGTGCTCGGGCGGTCGAGGCAGCCGAGGATGTTCATCAGCGTGGACTTGCCCGAACCCGAGGCGCCCATGATGGCGACGAACTCGCCGGCGCGAATCTCGAGGTCGATGCCGTGCAGCACCTGGACCTCGAGCTCGCCGTTACGGAAAGTCTTGGTGACCCCCTCGAGCTTGATCATAGCCGCGGCCCCATCTTGGGCGTGCGCGCAGCCGACGCCGCGCGTGCGCCTTGCGGCACGCGCTCGCTGGTGGTGACGCGCTCGCCCGGCTGCAGCCCCGCCAGCACCTGCGCCATGATCCGGTTGCGCGTCCCGAGCTTGACCGGGCGCTCTTCCACTTCGCCCGTCTCGTGGACCACGCGCGCGGTGTTGCCGGGGCCGATCGCGGTGAGCGGTACGAGCACGGCGTCCTTCACCTCCGCGACGACAAAAAACACCTGCGCCGTCATCTGCGTCATCAGCGCGCCGTCCGCGTTGGGGACGTCGAACAGCGCGTTGTATAGCACCACGTTGTTCAGAATTTCGGGCGTCGGGTTGATCTGCCGCAGCTCGCCGTGCCAGCGCTTGCGCTGGTCGCCGAGCGTGGTGAAGTACACGGGCATGCCGAGCCGCAGGCGCGAGACGTCGGCTTCCGAGACCTGGGTCTGCACCGTCATCGTCGAAAGATCGGCGATGCGCAGCACGATCGGCGCCGACTGGTTGGCGTTGAGCGTCTGGCCCTGCTTGGCGGCCTGCGTCACCACCGTCCCGGCCATCGGCGCGTAGATCTTCGTGTACTCGAGGTTCGCGCGATCGGCGCGCAACGTGGATTGCGTCTGCTGAATCTGCGCCTTGAGCGAGTTGATCTGCGCCTTGGCGGCCGCCAGCTCGGCCTGCGCCACCTGCACCGCTTCGGCAGTCGTCGCCTGCTCGCGCATCATGTTGGCCTGGCGCTCGGCCTTCTGCTCGGCGAGGCGCAGGTTGGCCTCCCGCTCTGCGAGCTGCGCCTGCTGGTTCTTGAGCTGTGCCTCGGTGGCTTCCACGCGGGCGCGGTGGACGGTCGGGTCGATCTCCGCGAGCAGCTGTCCGCGCTCGACGCGCTCGCCGATCGCCACGTGCAGCTTCTTCAGCTGCCCGGAGACCTGCGTACCGACATCGACATAGTCGCGCGGCTGCAGGGTCCCGGTGGCGCTTACCGTGTCCTCCAGGTCCGCCTTCTGCACCACCGCCGTGGCCAGCGGCCGGGCGCGGTCGGCGCTCCCGCCGAGCGCGTACCAGGCGCCGCCGCCAGCCACCAGGGCTGCTCCCAGGATTCCGATGATGGCTTTCTTCATGCCATGCAGTCTGGCGGCCGATCGCGCAGCGAATGTGCACGGATTGTGAAAATGCGGTTGCACAAAGTTTCCACGATCCGCGAGTACGCTATGCGTCGTGAACACTTTGCGGGTCAAGCTGTTTCTCGTCATCGCGGGCGCCACCGCGGCGCTGTCGCTCATCGCCTACCTGGTGTTCAGCTGGAGCTTCGACCGCGGCTTCATCGACTATGTGAACCGGGCCGACGAGGAGCGCCTGCAGCCGCTCATCGAGACGCTGGCGCAGGGCCATGCGCGCGAAGGCGGCTGGAAGTGGGTGGCGGAGGACCGCCGGCGCTGGGTCGAGCTGGTGCGCGAAACCGTCGGCCTGCCGCCGGTCACCATCGACCCGCGGCTGATGCTGTTCGACAGCGACGGCACGCAGCTCGTCGGCCGTCCGGAGAACGTGAAGCTCGCGGTGCTCAAGCCGATCGAATGGCAGGCGAAGGCAGTCGGCTATCTCGGCTACGTGCCGCGTCCCGACGCGCTCGAGTCCATCGAGCGCCTCTACCTGCAGCGCCAGCACTATGCATTCGGGGCCATCGGCCTGGGCATGCTCGCCGCGGCGCTGCTCCTCGGGGCGGGCTTGTCGGGATGGCTGTCGAGAAGGATTCGCAACCTCGCGGGCGCCACCGGAAGCCTGATCCAGGGCAACTACGACGTGCGCCTGCGCCCCGAGGGGCATGACGAGCTGGCGCGGCTCGCGCGGGACTTCAACACGCTCGCGGAGACGCTGGCCGCGGCGCGGCAGGCGCGCCGCAAGTGGATCGCCGATATCGCTCACGAGCTGCGCACGCCGCTTTCCATCGTGCGCGGCGAGATCGAGGCACTGCAGGACGGCGTGCGCCCGCTCGATCGCGACGCGATTAACTCGCTCGCCGGCGAGGCGGCGCGCCTTGCGCGGCTGATCGAGGACCTGCACACCCTTTCGCTGTCCGACCTCGGCGCGCTTACCTATCACAAGGAGCCGGTCGATCTTGCGGAGATCGTAGAGGAAGTGGTCGATGCGCAGCGCGCGGCGTTGCAAGAAAGGAACCTTGCGATACAGCTCAACCTCGGCTCGTTCATCGTATCGGGCGACGCCGATCGCCTGGCGCAGGTGTTCTCTAACCTGCTGCAGAACAGCCTGCGCTACACCGATCCCCCCGGAAGACTCGAGATCGGCATCAAGCAGCTGGCGGGACAAGTGGTGCTCCAGTGGCAGGACAGCAGCCCCGGCGTGCCGGAGGAGGACCTGCCGCGCCTTACCGAGCACCTGTTCCGCGTCGAAGGCTCCCGCAGCCGCGCAGGCGGCGGCTCCGGCCTCGGACTCGCCATCGCCGACGCCATAGTGCAGGCGCATGGCGGTACGCTTACGGTGAGCGCCAGCCGCCTGGGCGGCCTGCGCGTCGAGCTGAAATTCCCGGCATGGCCGAACGCATCCTGATCGTCGAGGACGAGCAAAAGCTCGCCAGCCTGCTGCGCGACTACCTGGCGCAGGAGGGCTTCGACGTGTCGCTGCTCCACCGGGGCGATGAGGTCGAAGGTTGGGTGCGGGAAAACCCGGTCGACCTGGTGCTGCTCGACCTGATGCTGCCGGGCAAGAGCGGTCTCGAGGTGTGCAAGGCGCTGCGCGCGCGCAGCCCGGAACTGCCCATCATCATGGTGACGGCCCGGGTCGACGAGATCGACCGGCTGCTCGGGCTCGAGCTCGGTGCCGACGACTACATCTGCAAGCCCTTCAGCCCGCGCGAGGTGGTGGCGCGCGCCAAGGCCGTGCTGCGGCGTGCGCGCCGCGGCACGGCGCCGCCGGATAGCGGTCTCGTGCTGGACGACGCCGGCTTCCGGGCCTCGCTCGGCGGCAGGGACCTGGGCCTTACCGCGGTGGAGTACCAGCTGCTAAAGGTCCTGGCGAGCCACCCGGGCCGCATCTACACGCGCGACCAGCTCATGGACGCCATGTACCGCGACGAGCGCGTCGTCTCCGATCGCACCGTCGACAGCCACATCAAGAAGATCCGGCGCAAGATCGCCGCCGTGCTCCCGGAGCGGGAGCTCATCCACTCGCTCTACGGCGTCGGCTACAAGTATGAATAATCAGGGTCCGTCCCTGATTTTGGTTTAGATCAATTCCCGCCGTACGAGGCGTGCTCCATCGGCCAGAGCTTTCAGCTTGGCGAACGCGACTTCGCGCGAGAGGTATTTCATCCCGCAATCGGGCGCGACTATAAGCCGCTCTGCGGGCACCTGCTTCAGACCTGCACGGATTCTTTCCGCAACGATTTCCGCGCTCTCCGCCTTCTCAGTACCCAGGTCGATCACCCCGAGCATGATCGATTTGCCGGAAAGATCCTTCAGCACCCCCAGATCGAGGCGAGGCTGTGCGGCTTCGATGGAAATCTGGGAGGCGGTGGTGTCGGCAAGCTGCGGCAGAAAGGAATAGCCGCTCGGCTTCTCCTTGACCGCGGCGGCGTAGCCGAAGCAGAGGTGAACCACCGTGGTACCCTCGACGCCCTGCAGCGCCCGGTTGATCGCCTTTACGCCGTAGCGCGCCGCGCGGTCCGAGCGCGCCTGCAGCCACGGCTCGTCGAGCTGCACGATGTCGGCGCCGGCGGCTTTCAGGTCGAGCACTTCCTGGTTCACTGCCGCGGCAAAGGCCATCGCAAGTGCCTCTTCGTCGCGGTAGTAGTCGTCCTGGGCCTGCTGCGCCATGGTGAACGGGCCGGGCAGCGTGATCTTGATCGTCTTGGTAGTGTTCCGGCGCAGGAACTCTACGTCGCGTACTTCCACCGGGCGGCGTCGCGTTATGGGGCCGGCGATGCGAGGCACCACGGACCGGCCGCCGCTGCGGTTGATCGTGCTGCCTGGATTGTCGATGTCCACGCCATCGAGGGCCGTGGCAAAGCGATTGGAGTAGCTTTCGCGGCGCATCTCGCCGTCGGTGATGATGTCGATGCCTGCGCGCTCCATGTCGCGGATGGCGAGCAGCGTGGCGTCATCCTGCGCCTGCTCCAGCAGATCGCGCGCGACGCGCCAGATCTCGGGCGCCCTGACGCGCGGCACCTTGGAGCCGAGCTTTTCCCTGTCTATGAGCCAGTTGGGCTGCGGATAGCTGCCGACGACGGTGGTTTCGAGTGGCATGAACGGGGCCGTATCAATTTGCCAACAGGCGCGACTTTTTGCGCGCCGCGCTGGCGGGCATAGTTCACCAAAGTTCCCAGTTTGTCGAGCGCGGCGCGCACTTCTGCACTAAGTTGGCGGTAGAAAGGGGAAAGCAACAATGAGCTCTCAAGCCTGGATGATCTGGCCCGACAACGCAGCGGTTTCCGTGCTGGTCCTGGCGGTAATCGCCATGGCCTTCATGTATGCCGCGCGCGCCCCGATGCACGCCCTGATCCGCTCGCTCGGCCATGCCCTGGGCGGGCCGCTGCGCATGGGCTCGCGCTGGCTTGCTGCGGCAGCGGCAGAAATCCACCAGCGCAACAAGGCGGTGCTGCTGGCGCAGGGACGCCAGGAGGTCGGCCACCGCATCGAGCGCGAGTTCGAGCGGCTGGGCGCACTGGTGACGCGCGATCTGCAGGGCTACCCTGCGCTGCAGCGCAAGCTCCTCGACGAGATCACCCGCATCGAAGAGGATTACAAGAAATGCGGCGAAGTACCGCCGACGCCGCCGGACTGGACGGAAGCCGTGACGGCCGTGGCCAAGATCAAGTCCACCGGCAGCGAGGTGGTGCTGCGCGTGCTGGAGGAGATCAACCGCTCGGTCAACGCCATCCACGACAAGGCGATCGGCGAGTACCGCAAGGCCTACGAAGCGCGCCACAAGATCCTCGAGGGATTCATGCCTTTCTGGCGCTCGGTGGACAAGAACCTTGCGGAGGTGGAGAAGACCGTTGCCGAGCTGAAGAACAGCGTCAAGGGCGTCGATGCCCACATGGCCAAGTACGAGCAGATCAATGCCGGCACCGACAAGGCGCAGCATGCGCTCACCGTCTCGGCGTTCACGCAGTTCGCCATATCGCTGCTCGTGATGCTGGTGGCCGCGGGCGGCGCATTCATCAACTTCAAGCTGATCGCGCTGCCGATGTCGGAGATGGTCGGCGCCGGGGACTACATCACGAGCAGCCTGCGCACCTCGGAGGTCGCCGCCCTGGTGATCATCTTCGTCGAGGCTTCGATGGGCCTGTTCCTGCTCGAGGCGATGCGCATCACGCATCTCTTCCCCCGCATTGCCAACCTGGCCGATCGCGTGCGCCGGCGCATGATGTGGATCGCGCTGACCCTGCTCGTCACGCTGGCGGGGGTGGAAGCGGCGCTTGCGCTGATGCGCGACATCCTGATAGCGGACAAGCAGGCGCTGCTGCAGTCGCTCGCCACGGTCCAGGCGCATACGGCGACCGACGGCTGGGTCGGGGCCATCCCGACGGCCGGTCAGATGCTGCTCGGCTTCATCCTGCCGTTCGCGCTCGCGTTCATCGCGATCCCGCTCGAGTCGCTGATCCACTCGGCACGCACCGTCGGCGGCGTGCTTCTCATGGCCGTGGTGCGCGTGCTTGCCTTCGTGATGCGCCTCAGCGCCAACGTGGCGCGCAACCTGTGCCGCCTGTTCGTCCGGCTGTACGACGTGGCGATCGTGGTGCCGCTGCTGGTGGAGCGGCTGGTGCAGGACCGGCTGGGCGAGCGGCATGGGCGGCGCTCGACGCGCATGACCGACATGGATGTGGACATCGAGCGCACGCACGCCTAGGGAGAAGCCATGAACAAGCGACAGTTCCTTGCCACGCTCCCCGCCCTGGTGCTCGCCGGAGCGGGCTGCGGCGACGCGCGAGACCACGCCCACGCGGTCTACATGCTGGTGGACACGTCCGGCACCTATGCCCAGGAGGCGGGCAAGGCCCAGCTGATCATCAACTACCTGCTGGGCACGTTGCAGCCCGGAGACTCGCTCGCCGTGGCACGCGTCAAGAGCCGCAGCTTCAGCGAGAAGGACATCATCGCCAAGGCCACCTTCGACACGCGGCCTTCCCAGGCAAACTCGCAGAAGCGCGCCTTCCGCGAGCAGGTGGAAACCGCTTTCCGCCGTGTGCCGGGCTCCGGGTACACCGACATCACCGGCGGGCTGCTGCAGGGAGCGGAGTACCTCAACGAGATGGGGGCCGGCACGAAGACGATCATCGTGTTCTCCGACATGCAGGAGGAGCTCGACAAGGTCACCCAGCGCGACTTCCCGATCAGCCTGAAGCACATCCGCGTGGTCGCGGTGAACGTGGTCAAGCTGAACACCGACAACGTCGATCCGCGCCGCTACCTGGGCCGCCTCGAGGCCTGGGAGAAGCGCGTGGTCGCGGCGGGCGCCTCGGAGTGGCGGGTGATCAACGACCTCCAGCGCCTGGACAGGATCCTCGCCAAGGGCTGACATAACAACAAGGGAGGGCGGATCGGGGTCAGGGCTTCCAGCCCTGGCCCCGATTCATTTGCGGTACTTTTGCAGCGCTGCCCTGGACAACGCCATTCCGTGCCCCGGGCGGTCCGGGATGCGGAAATGGCCGTCCTCGCACCGGGGCATCTCCTCGAACAGGTCGGGCGGCGTCCAGTCGATCAGCTCGACCAGGAACCCGTTGGACAGGGCGCCGCACACCTGCAGCGAAAGTTCGTGCACCACGTGGGGCGAAACGAGCACGCCGTGCGCGGCTGCGAGGTGACCGATCTTCAGGGTTTCGCTGTAGCCGTTGGCGCGGCACACATCGGGCATCAGGTATCGCGCAGCCTTGCGCTCGATGAGCTCGCGAAACTCGTAGCGGGTGTAGTTGTTCTCGCCCGTGGCCACCGGGATCCTGATCCTTTCGGCGACGCAAGCGCAGGCCGCGATGTCGTCCGCCAATACCGGCTCTTCGTACCAGGCCAGGTCGAACTCCTCGAGGAGCTGTGCCTGGCGCACGTTGGTCTCGATGTCGTACTTCTGGTTCGCGTCGACCATCATGCGCACGCCGGGTCCGAGCGCCTTCGACACCGCTGCGACGCGCGCTCGGTTCGCTTGCGGGTCCGGATGGTGGATCTTCATCTTGTAGTATCTGCAGCCCAGCGCGGCGTAGCGCTCGGCTTCCTCGATGAGGTCTTTCTCGCTGTACTTGCCCCAGCCGCCGCTGCCGTACGCGGGGACGCGGTCGGTGAAACCGCCCCACAGGCGGTACAGCGGCATGCCGGCCGCCTTGGCGGCGAGGTCCCACAGCCCGATATCCAGCGCGGCGAGCGCCATGCCGGCGATGCCGACGCGGCGCACGCCGCGGTCGCCGCGATACATTTTTTCCCAGAGGCGCTCCACCTCCCTCGGATCCTCCTTCAGCAGCAGCGGCTTGAGGCGCGAGTCGAGATAGGCGAGCACCGCTTCGCCGCCGCCGCCACCGAATACCAGGCTGTAGCCCAGCCCGCGGATTCCTTCATCGGTGGCGATCTCGGCCACAACCAGCTTGTGAAAGGGAAACTCCAGCGAGATCGGACGGGGCGTCGGGACGGTGAGCAGGCAGGTATCGATGGCGGTGATCTTCATAGTGGAATGGATTTTGCAACAAAAACGGGCCATGCCCATCGGGACCATCGTCGGCTACTTCCCGGATGTCGAAGCGGCGGAAGGCGCACGCTCGGATCTCATCGACGCGGGCGTGGCCCGTCACCGCATTGCGCTGCGGCGGCTGCTCGTCGAGGACGCCATGGCCGTGTCCGATCCCGAGCACGTGGCGCACTGCGAGGTCAGCGTGGTAAGCGAGCCGCGCGACTGGGAGCGGGTGTCCGAAGTCATGGCGCGCAACGGCGCGCGCCGCACCGTGCTGCGCCGATAGGATAGCCGGTCATGCGCAGGATGCAGTGGGTCGCCACGGGCCTGCTGCTCGCCGCGGCGGCGGTCTACGCGCTCGCCACCTGGCTCGAGCCGCGTCACCCCTGGCTTTTCTATGTCAGCGCAACTGCCGAGGCAGCCATGATCGGCGCTGTCGCGGACTGGTTTGCGGTCACGGCGCTCTTCCGCCATCCGCTCAACCTGCGCTTCATCCCGCATACCGCCGTGATTCCGCGCAACAAGGCGCGCATCGCCTCCGGATTGTCGAGTTTCATCCAGCAGAATTTCCTGTCCGGGGACGCGGTGGTGGCGCGCATCGCGGCGTTCCGCCCGGCGCGCACGCTGTGCGGCTGGCTGCTCCAGCCGCGCAACGCAGACATGCTTGGCGGCTACTTCGCGCGCATGCTTTCCTATGTGCTCGGGGCGGTAGACGACCGGCGCGTGCGCGCATTCCTCCTGCGCAGCGTGGCGCAAGCGGCGCGCCGCGCGGACCTCGCCTCGGGGCTTGCGCAGCTGCTCGACGTGCTGACCGAGAACCGCCGCCACCATGCGTTGCTCGACGAAGCGCTCGCCGGGCTGGACGATGTTCTCGCGCGCGAGGACACGCGACGCTTCATCGCCCGCGAGGTTGCCGCAAGCGCGCCCCTGCTCAAGTATCTCAGCGACCTCTTGCACCTCAAGCTCGACGAGAAGGCGGCGCTGCGCATCGTCGAGGTGGCGCTGCGCAAAGTCTCCGAGGTGCGCCAGGATCGCGACCACGAGCTGCGCCGGCGCTTCGACGGCTTCATGGAGCGCTTCGTGGAAAAGCTGAAGCAGGACGAAGCCACGCGCGCGCGTGTGAACCGGGTACGGGACGAGCTGCTGGACAGCCCGGCGCTCGCCGACTACCTGGGCGGGCTGTGGGAGCAGCTTCGCGCATGGCTGCAGAGCGAGCAATCCGCCGTCCAGGACAGGAGCGCGGCGCTGATCCGCCACTTCGGCGAGCTGCTGGAGGCGGATACCGCGATCCAGCAATGGCTCGACGAGCAGATCCTGACCGCCATTGCGCCGCTCGTGGAGGAGCACCGGGCGAAGATCGGGGCCTTCGTCGAAGACCAGATCAATGCGTGGCAGGAGACTCGGCTTGTCGAAGAACTCGAGCGCCATGTCGGCGCGGACCTGCAGTACATCCGGATAAGCGGTACCGTGGTGGGCGGCCTGGTCGGGCTTGCGATCGCGTTGCTGACTCGCCTGGTCGCCTGACTACGTCGGCACATCCCGACATGGCGTTTTCCACCACCTTCGCCCCCGCGAGTCGGCGACTTCGCACGGCGTGCGGACGGGGTATAAAGGGCGCCAACCCATTGGGAGAACGATGAGCCACTGCGAGATCTTTCACGTGCCTTACAAGAAGTCTTTCCGCTGGCGATGGCGGCATGTGTCGGCCGACGGCAAGATCAAGGAGTCGCAAGAAAGCTACGAGCTTTACTACGAGTGCGTGTGCGCTGCGCGCCGCGCTGGCTATGAGCCGCGCCTCGGCGCCGTCGAGGCGGCCTAAACCTTAAGGAACAGCGTCACGAGAGGAGCGGGGCCGCGCTGCGCGCTTCGATGCCCGTGGACGCGCGGATCGAAGGTCCCGCCTTCGGGGAGCATATCCGCGGAGAAGAAGTGCTCTCCCGGCCGGAACCGGCGGGAGCTGCCGTCCTGCAGGCCGATCTCCATTTCCCCGCCGAGGATGATCACCCATTGCGGCGCGGGGGTGCAATGGAAGTCGCTGCGAAATCCGATCGGACTATGCCGTAGCTGATATCCGGTAGCGGGCAGGATGGCAGACAGCCGGGCGTGCGGCGTACCTTCGCGCAGCGCGAGAGGTTGCTCCTTGAATTTCGCCCGCCCGTCGACGTCCGTGTACAGCACTACCTGGGTGAAGCTGCCCTCTCGGTCCATTCCTTGCTCCCGTTCGATTGCGTTTCCAACCATGGAGGTGAGCATGAAAGCAACGGCATTGGTAGCGGCAATTTCGATGGCGCTGGCAACCGCGCTCGCTGGATGCGGCCAGGAAGGCAGCGGCGGCTCGTCTGCGTCCGGCGGCTCGTCGGGCTCCAGCGGCAGCATGGGCAAGTCCCCGGGTGGCTCGAGCGGGACGCAGGATTCGTCCAAGCGTTCGACCACGACCCCGGGCAGCAAGTAAGAAATTCCGCAGCGCGGGCAAGGTGTTCACGGCGCCGGGCATTCGGCCCCTGTAATCAGTGGCCTGGGCCCGGCCCGTTATTTGCTGCTTTCTTTCGTATTCCCAACCATGGAGGACACATGAAGCTTTCCACACTTGCGGCAGCGGTAGCCTTGGCCTTCGGCCTGGCGGCCTGCGGCCAGGACACCGGCTCGGGCAAATCGGCCGGCAGCAGCACCAGCGGCAGTACGAGCGGTAGCTCCAGTTCTACGCCGCCTTCCAGCTCGAGCTCCTCTTCGACCTCGCCCAGCTCGCCGAGCTCATCCAGCTCATCCCCGAGCTCCAGCTCGCCGAGCGCGACGGATCCCTCCAAGTCCGGCTCGGCTTCGGGCGGCGCGAGTGGCAGCGCTTCCGGATCGGCCTCCGGCAGCAGCTCCTCGCCGAGCAGCTCGTCGGGTGCCACCCAGCCGGAGAAGAAGTCGCAGTAGCCAGGTACCGCAGCAAACGACGGGGCCGGACGGATGTCCGGCCCCGTCTTGCTTTACGACACCGCGACCTGCATCGACCCGATACGCTCGATTTCCGCGCTCATCGTGTCGCCTGGCTTGACGGGCCCTACGCCCTGCGGCGTGCCGGTCAGGAGCACGTCGCCCGGGTGCAGCGTGTAGAAGGTTGAGCCCCAGGCCACGAGCTCGGATACCTTGACGATGAGCTCGCTCGTGCTGGCTTCCTGCCTGGGCTGGCCGTTCACGCGGATGGAAAGCTGCAACGAGCCTGGGTCCGGCAGCTCGTCGGAGGTCACCAGCCACGGTCCGAGCACGCAATACGAATCCGGCGATTTGCGGAAGCTGCGCTCCTCGGGCCCCCGGATCGTCATGTCCAGGCCGATGCAGTAGCCCGCGATGCATGACTGCGCCTCCGCGGCGCTTACGTTTCTCGCGGCCTTTCCAATCACCACGGCCAGCTCCACCTCGTGGTCGTTGCGCCTGTCGGTATGCACCAGCTTGACGCCTTCGCCGGGTCCGACGACGGCGCTCGTTGCTTTCAGGAACATGCCGGCCTTGTGGATCTCGTTGACGAGGTTGCCGTGGTGGATGCCTTTGTCGGCGAGCGCCTCCTGCAGGTGCTTCGTGTAGTTCACCGGCGCGGCGATGATTTTTCCCGGGTTCGCCACGGGAGAGAGCAGCCGGACCGTCGAGACCGCGAGGCCCGCGGAGGGGCGCGCGGTGGCCTCCATTTTCGCCTTCAGCTTGCCCAGGCCGGCGATGAACGGATCGAAGCGGGGCAGGGGGTAGCTGAAGGAACCCAGCTCGGACAGCACCGAGGTTACGTCGTGCACGCGATCGCCCCTCACCAGGCCGATCCGGTTGTCGTCGAAGCGGCAGATCTTCATTGGATTTCGCGGCTCCTGCGCAGTCCAGAAATCATCGAGGTGTCGAGCAGATGGGCCCGGGCCCGCGCAGGGTCGCCGGCGATTTCCACCAGCTCTTGCATGCGTGCGCGCTGCACTTTCGGGTCGCGCTCTTCCAGCAGGCGCTTGTTGCGGATGGACATCGCCTGCACGGCCTCCACGGTGGCGGCGCGGCGCTGGCGCACGTAAGCGTCGAGCAGGCTGTCCTCGCCTTCGCCGCGCCACACCCGGCCGAGCTTCTCGGCGAGGTTCACCGCGTCGTGGATGCCGCTGTTCAAGCCGAAGGCGCCCAAGGGGTTGTTCAGGTGGGCAGCGTCGCCCGCAAGCAGCACCCGGTCGACGCGCCATTCGCTCGCCACGCGCTGGTGCACCCTGTAGATCACCTTGTGCCTTATCTCGTAGGGCCCGCTGCGCGACAGGAACCCCTGCATCCTCGCTTGCACGTGCCGGTCATCCAGCAGGGCATCGTCGGGCATGCTCGTTTCGCAGGGGAAGACCACCCGCCAGACGCCCGGCGGCCCGGCGTCGGGCATCTTGAAAAGCGCCGACCACTCGGTCGGGTCCGCGATGTAGGCATTGAGCGCGAAGCCGTGCCGGCTGAAGTCGTACGGCGTGCTGGCGACGAGGAACTGCTCCGGCCAGGTGAAGCCCTCGAACTCCACCGGGAGCCGCTTGCGTATGGTGCTGCGGCCGCCATCGGCGCCGATGAGCCACGAGGCCTCGAAAGTGCCCGGGATGCCATCGGATTCGACCTTGACTCGCAGCGTGTCGCCCTGTTGCTCGAAGCCCGTGACGCGGTGGCCGAAATGCACCTGCGCCGACGGCTCCCGGCGCAGCACGTCGAGCTGGATCGGCGTCAGCCGATGCTGCTCGAGATGCAGCCGGTACGGGTAGGGCGTCTCGTCGGCGAGCACCCCCAGGTCGAACTCCGCCACCAGATCGCTACGGCGCTCGCGAATCTGCCAGCGGCGCACCTTGATGCCGTGCTCGTGCATGCGCTGGGTGATGCCGTACTCGGCCATCATCTCCTGCGTCGGCGGATGATAGGAGCCGGCGCGCAGGTCGTGCGCCAGCGAAGCTTCCGCCTCGCACACGACCACGGGGACACCCTGCCTGGCGAGGGCAATGGCGCACATGAGGCCGGTCGGACCGGCGCCTGCGACAACGACCGGCGGCCGCTCGTTTGCCATGCGGCAATTCTATTAGCTTAAGATCGGGCGCATGCGAATCTGCATCTTCGGCGCCGGCGCGGTCGGCGGTCATTTCGCTGCGCGCTTCGCGGCCACCGGCCACGACGTGTCGGTCGTGGCGCGCGGCGCGCACCGGGATGCCATGCTGCGCAATGGTGTGAAGCTGCTCCACGGCGACGAGGTCATCCACGGAAAGGTGAGGACTTTGGCGCCGGGCCCGCAGGACGCCGTCTTCGTCACGCTCAAAGCGAACATGCTGGATGCTTTCGCCGACGCGGCGCCCTCGTTGCTCGCCGCGGATACCGCCGTGGTGTTCGCGCAAAATGGCATCCCGTGGTGGTACGCGGCCGATCTCCCCCGCCTCGATCCGCACGGGAAGCTGCACGAGACCGTTCCCGTGCGCAACGTCGTCGGGGCCGCGGTGTATTCGGCCAACGAAGTGGTCGAACCCGGCGTGATCCGCAACTTCGTGCCGAACAACAACATGCTGGTGATCGGCCAGGCGAGCGGCAAGGATTCTTCGAGGGTGCACGAGTTGCGCGCCGCGCTCGAGAAGGCGGGCATCTCCTCGCCACCCACCGACGACATTCGCCGCTCGGTATGGGCGAAGCTCGTGCAGAACCTGGCGAACTCGAGCCTGTGCCTGCTCACCGAAGCGTCGATCTCGGACGTGGTGGCCGACCCGCACCTCAAGGAGCTGAAAGCGCGGGTGAGCGCCGAGGCGCGCGCCGTCTCCGTGGCACTCGGCGTGGACATCGACAAAGCCCCCACGCGGCCAGGCGGCGGCCATGCCTCGGGCGCGCTCGGGCACAAGCCGTCCATGCTGCAGGACTACGCGCGCGGCCGGCCGATGGAGATAGAGGCGCAGCTCATGGCGCCGCTCGCGCTCGCACGCGCCGCGAACGTCGCCACGCCGGCGCTCGACGTGCTCGTGCCGCTCGCCGCCTTCAAGGCGGCCGCGAAGGGTCTGTACAAGCCATGAAGACCGTTGCCCTTGAGCTCGAAGACGGCATCGCCTGGGTGGCGATGAACCGCCCGCAGAAGAAGAACGCCATCAGCGTCGAGATGGCGCGCGAGATGGCCGAGCTGCTGGACCGGCTGGAGACCGATGCGCGCTGCCAGGTGCTCGTGCTCACCGGCGCCGGCGAGTCGTTCTCGGCCGGCATGGATCTCAAGGACTATTTCCGCGCCACGGATGACGCGAGCCCGCTAGAGCGGGCGCGGGTGTACCGGCTGAACGCGGCGTGGCAGTGGCGCGGGCTGCTGCACTACCCGAAGCCCACCATCGCGATGGTGAACGGCTGGTGCTTCGGCGGCGCCTTCACGCCGCTCGCCGCCTGCGACCTCGCTATCGCCGCGGACGAAGCGACCTTCGGCCTGTCGGAGATCAACTGGGGCATCATTCCCGCCGGCGTGGTGTGCAAGGCGATCTCGACGCTGGTGAGCCAGCGCGACGCGATGTACTGCATCATGACCGGTGAGACGTTCGACGGCAGGCGAGCGGCCGAGATGCGCCTCGTGAACGAGTCCGTGCCGCGCAAGGAGCTTCGCTCCAGGGTCGCCAGCCTGGCCAAGATCCTGCAGCAGAAGAATCCGACGGTGCTGCGGCAAGCCAAGACTGCCTTCCGATTCAGCTCGCGCATGGGCTGGGACGAGGCGGCGGACTATCTGTTCGCCAAGTCCGACCAGTCCACCTTCATGGACCCGGAGCGCGGCCGCGAAGAAGGCATGCGCCAATTCCTGGACGAGAAGTCCTACAAGCCGGGGCTGGGCGCCTACCGAAGGAACAAGGGCGGCAAGCGCTAAGTGCGGCTCGAGGAGCTTTTCCTTCGGCACGCGGCGCGTCGGCCGGGACACGTGGCCATCGTGTGCGGCGCCCGGCGCGTCACGTACCGCGAGCTGAGAAAACGCATTGAAGAGAGGCGAGATCGGATCCGCGTCGGCGAGCGCATCATCGTCCAGCGGCCCAATGGCATCGAATTCGTGGAGGAGGCCTGCGCGGCGTGGATGGCGGGAGCGGTCGTCGTCCCGATCAACACGCGCCTTTCGCCACCCGAAGTGCAGGGGATCATCGAGGACTCCAACGCGCCCGTGGCGAGCGACCCGGACGACTGCCTGATCCTCTATACCTCCGGCACGACCGGGCGGCCGAAAGGCGCAGTCAATACCCATTGCAACGTCATCGTGCAGAACGTCGACCAGCACGTGGCCGCATGGGGCATCGGCGAAGACGATCGCTTCCTGGCCACTACGCCGCTCGCGCACCGCGCGGGCATCGGCCGGCTGGTGAACGCGCTCGGCCTGGGCGGCTCGCTGGTGGTCATGGAAAAGTTCGACGCCGCGGAGGCGCTGGCGCTGATCGAGCGTGAGCGCATCACGGTAGCCGGCCTGCCGCCTACCGTCATCCGGATGATGCTTCCGGAGATCAGAGCCAATCCGGGACGATGCGGGTCGCTGCGAACCGTGATTGTTTCTACCGAGGCATTCCCCGCGTCGCTCATGCGCGAGGTGTCGGCGCTGCTGCCGCACGCGCAGTTCCACGGCGTGTACGGTATGTCGGAGGCGGCCGTCTCGAGCGCGAGCCTGGCCGAGCAGCTGTCGCGGCCCGGCACCGTCGGCCGGCCTTTGCCAGGGGTCGAGGTAACGATTGAAGAGGGCGAGTTGCTCGTGCGCGGCGAGCACGCGGTAATGAAGGGCTATTTCAACCGGCCGGAGGCGAACGCCGATGCGTTCCGCAACGGCTGGTTCCACACCGGCGATCTCGCGCGCCGGGACGTCGACGGGTACCTGTACATCGTGGACCGCAAGAAGGACATGGTGGTGACCGGTGGCTACAACGTGTATTCCAAGGAGGTCGAGCAGGCGCTGGCCCGGCATCCCGGCATCGCCGACGCCGCGGTGGTCGGCGTGCCCGACGAGCTGTACGGCGAGGCGCTCGCCGCGTTCGTGCAGCTCAGGCCGGGCGTGCGCCTGGAAAAGCGGGCCATCGTCGATCATTGCAGAGCCCACCTTGCCGGCTACAAGAAGCCGCGGCACGTGGTTTTCGTCGAATCGCTGCCGCGCAACTCCTTGGGCAAGGTGCTCAAGGCGGAGCTGCGAAAGCGGGGCGTAAGCTGAAGGATTAAAATCCCTTGGTGCAGGAAGTCGAAAGCGGCAACGTCCTGGAGCGCGCCTTCGAGAAGGCGGGTCTCGGGGTCGCCCACATCAGCACCAATCGCCGCTTCCTGCGGGTCAGCCCGCGCTTGTGCGAGATCCTGGGCTACCCCGAGCAGGAGCTGCTGCGGCTCACCGGCAAGGACATTTCGCACGCGGACGACGCGGACGTCATCAACCGGCAGCGCACGCGCCTGTACGCCGGCGAGATCGACGCGGTGCGCGTCGAGAAGCGCTACCTGCGCAAAGACGGCTCGGTGGTGTGGGTTTCCTTCACCATGGTCCTGGAGCGCGCCGCCGACGGCACGCCGCTCTACGAGATCGCGGTGTACGACGACATCACCGGCCGCAAGCGCACCGAGGGGGCGCTCAAGGAAAGCGAAGCGCTGTTCCGCAGCACCTTCGAGCTCGCCGCCTCGGGCGTCGCGCACGTATCGCTCGACGGCCGCTTCCTGCGCGTCAACCGTCAGCTGTGCGGCATCCTGCGCTACCGCGAGGACGAGCTCATCGGCCGCTCCGTAAAGGAAGTGTCGCACCCGGAGGACCGCGACGTGACCGACGCGCAGCGCGCCCGCGTGCATGCCGGCGAGCGCGAGTCCGTGCGGTTTGAGAAGCGCTACCTGCGCAAGGACGGCAGCACCGTTTGGGTCAGCCTCGGCGTCGCGCTGGTGCGCGGCGATGGCGGCGCGCCGCTCTACGAGATCGCCATGTTCGACGACATCACCGAGCGCAAGCAGGCCGAGGCCGCGCTGCGCGAGGCGCACGAGGAGCTCAAGCGCAGCAACTCGGAGCTCGAGCAGTTCGCCTATGTCGCCTCGCACGACCTGCAGGAGCCGCTGCGCATGGTGTCGAGCTATACCCAGCTGCTGGGCCGGCGCTATGCGGAGAAGTTCGACGCCGACGCGCGCGAATTCATGGGTTACATCGTCGACGGCGCAGCACGCATGAAGCAGCTGATCGAGGACCTGCTCGCCTATTCGCGGGTCGGAACGAAAGGCAGGGACTTCAGGCCGGTGGATCTCGCCCGTCCGCTCGCGCGCGCGCTCGGCAACCTCAAGGCTGCCCTGGACGAGTCGGGGGCGCAGGTGACGCACGATGGGCTGCCCACCGTGCCGGCCGACGAGGTGCAACTCGGTCAGCTCTTTCAGAACCTGATCGGCAACGCCCTGAAGTTCCGCGCGCAGGCGGCGCCGCGCATCGGCATCCAAGTGTCAGAGAAGGACAGATTCGTCGAGATTGCGGTGCGCGACAATGGCATCGGCATCGAGCCGCAGTACTTTGAGCGCATCTTCATGGTGTTCCAGAGACTGCATAACAAGGGGGAGTACCCCGGAACCGGCATCGGCCTCGCCATCTGCAAAAAGGTGGTCGAGCGCCACGGCGGCCAGATCCGGGTAGAGTCGCGGCCGGGGGAGGGCAGCGCTTTCATCTTTACGCTTCCCAAGGAGAAGGCCAATGGTGGGTGACCATGTTGAATGAAAATCGGCCAGTGGAGATCCTGCTGGTCGAGGACAACCCCGGGGACGAGCGCCTCACGCGCGAGGCCCTCAAGGAAGGCAAGGTCTACAGCAACCTCCACTGGGTGAAGGACGGCGTGGACGCCATGGAATTCCTCCGCCGGCAGGGCAAGCACGCCAGCGCGCCGCGCCCGGACATCATCCTGCTCGACCTCAACCTGCCAAAGAAGGACGGGCGCGAGGTGCTGCAGGACATCAAGAACGACCCGGAGCTCAAGCGCATCCCGGTGGTGGTCCTGACCACCTCGAAGGCCGAGGAAGACGTGCTGCGCACCTACAACCTTCACGCCAACTGCTATGTCACCAAGCCGGTGGACCTGGAAAAGTTCATCGTCGTGGTGAAGTCGATCGACGTATTCTGGCTGACGGTGGTGACGCTGCCTCCCAATGGTCACTGACATCGCGCGCAGACGCGCATGAGCGCCGGCGGCAAGCCCGTCATCCTGTGCGTCGACGACGCCAGCGACCTCCTCGCGCTGATGGGCAAGGCGCTGGGGGAGGATTACCGCGTGATCACGGCGGATAACGGCCGCGACGCGCTTGCCAAGGCCCACGGCGAGCCGCGCCCCGACCTGGTCCTGCTCGACATCGACATGCCGCGAATGTCCGGGCTGGAGGCATGCCGGGCGCTCAAGGCGAATGCGCAGACGGCCAGCATCCCGGTGGTATTCCTCACCGCGCGCAATGCCCTGCAGCAGCAGGTGGAGGGCCTGGAAGCGGGCGCGGTGGACTACATCACCAAGCCGTTCAACGCCTTCGTGCTGCGCGCGCGCGTGCGCATCCATGCGGCGCTCGCCAACCGGCGGCACGCGCTCGAGCGCCTGGTGCAGGAGCGCACTGCGCAGCTCGAGCGCACGCGCACCGAGCTCATCCGCCGCCTGTCGCGCGCCATGGAGCTGCACGAGAGCGCGGCGGTCGGCAACCGGGTGATGCGCCTCTCGCATTACGCCAGGCTCGTGGCGCAGGCGGCGGGCGCGCGCCCTGAGATGGCCGAGATGCTCTTCCAGGCCGCTCCGCTGCACGACATCGGCAAGCTCGGCGTCCCCGCCGAGATCCTGCGCAAGCGGGAGAAGCTGTCCGCGCCGGACTGGGAACGCGTGAAGCGCCATCCGCAGCTCGGCGCCGACATCATCGGGGAGCACGACGACCCGCTGCTCCGGCTGGCGCGCATCCTCGCCCTCGCGCACCACGAGCACTGGGACGGCTCGGGCTATCCGCAGGGCCTCAAGGGCGAGGCTATTCCGTGGGCCGGACGCCTGATGGCAATCGTCGACACTTTCGAGTCCATGACCACCACGCAGTTCTACCGCGACGCCCTTCCGCTGGAGCGCGCGGAAGGCGAAATCATGCGTGGCGCGGGCACCCGGTACGATCCCAAGCTGGTGGAGAGCTTCCAGAAGGCGCTGCCGGTCATGAAGAAGGTGCGCGAGAAGTACGCGGACCAGCTCGGCGACCTGATCAATCTGGATTTTTCCCCGAAAGTCTCCTCCGCGGCGGTGAAGCCCAAGGCGGGTACGAAAGAGGTGAGCAGCGCCAAGCGGCGCTGAAGTTGCCTTTTGTGCGGTGCGGGAGTAGCGTTCCGCACCCTTGGACCGCACCCGCCGTCCCGCGAAGTCCTCCACCGCCGCCCTGACGCTTGCCGCCCTCGGCATCGTCTTCGGCGACATCGGCACCAGTCCGCTCTATGCGGTAAAGGAGACCTTCTCCCCCGACCACGGTATTCCACTTAACGCGGCGAGCATCCTCGGCGGCCTGTCGACGATGTTCTGGGCGCTGATGATCGTGGTCTCGCTCAAGTACGTCATCCTCATCATGCGCGCCGACAACCGCGGCGAAGGCGGCATCATGGCGCTCATCGCCCTTGCCGCTTCGTCGGTGCGGGAGCACGCGCAATGGCGGCTGCCGCTCATGTTGATCGGCATCTTCGGCGCGGCGCTGTTCTACGGCGACGCGGTGCTTACCCCAGCCATCTCGGTGCTGTCGGCGGTCGAGGGCCTCGAGGTCGCGACGCGGGCATTTCAGCCCTATGTCGTTCCCATCGCCGTGGGCGTGCTGCTCGCACTCTTCGCCATCCAGTCGCGCGGCACGGCGCGCGTAGGCCGGCTGTTCGGCCCGATCACCCTGCTGTGGTTCATCGCCATCGGCGCGGCGGGCGTTCGGGGCATCATCGAGGCGCCGACAGTGCTTGCCGCGCTCAATCCGCTGCACGCCGCGCGCTTTCTCACCAGCCATGGGTTTGCCTCGTTCGTCGTGCTGGGCTCCGTGGTGCTCGCGGTGACGGGTGCCGAAGCGCTCTACGCCGACATGGGGCACTTTGGCAAGAAGGCGGTACGCGTCGGCTGGTTCAGCCTGGTGGCGCCGGCGCTCGTGCTCAACTACTTCGGCCAGGGGGCGCTGCTCATGACGCTTCCCGAAGCGGTGGAAAACCCGTTCTACCTGCTGCTGCCCGGCTGGGCGCTCTATCCCATGGTGGCGCTCGCCACGGCCGCCACGGTCATCGCGTCGCAGGCGGTGATCTCGGGCACCTATTCCATCACTCGCCAGGCCGTGCAGCTCGGCTTCCTGCCGCGGATCAATGTCGTGCATACGTCGGCGCGGGAGATCGGCCAGATTTACATCCCGAGCATCAACTGGCTGCTGTGCGCCGTGGTGATCGCCGCGGTGATCGGCTTCGGCTCGTCGTCGCGCCTGGCCGGCGCGTACGGCGTGGCCGTGACAGCCACCATGCTGGTGGACACCCTGCTCACGTTCTTCGTCGTGCGCTACCGCTGGCGCTATACGCTATGGATCGCGCTCGCCGCGACGCTGTTCTTTCTCGTCATCGATCTCGCGTTTTTTTCCGCCACGCTGCTCAAGATCGCGGACGGCGGCTGGTTCCCGCTCACCATCGGCGCGGCGGTCTTCGCCGTCATGTCCACGTGGCGGCGCGGGCGCGAGCACCTGTTCGCTCGGCTGCGCGCCTCTTCGGTGCCCCTCGAGGACTTCCTCAAGTCGCTTTTCCTGGATCCGCCGCACCGCGTACCCGGCACGGCGGTGTTCATGACCGCCACGCCCGAGGCGGTGCCGCATGCGCTGCTCCATAACCTCAACCACAACAAGGTTCTGCACGAGCGAGTGGTGTTCCTCACGGTGCAGATCGTCGACGAGCCCTGGGTACCGCAGAAGGAGCGCACCGTTTGCCAGAAGCTGCCCAGCGGCGTCTGGCGGGTGCTCGTCAAATACGGCTTCCTGGATGAGCCCGATGTCACGCGGGCGCTGAAGCTGTGCGCCGGGGCGGGCCTCGATATCGACATGATGGAGACGTCGTTCTTCCTCTCGCGCGAGAAGATCGTGCCTGTCGCCGGCGGCGTCGGCGCGATGGCCACCTGGCGCGACCGCATGTTCGCAGTGCTTTCGCGCAACGCGGCCAGCGTTACCGATTTCTTCAACATACCGAGCAACCGGGTGATCGAGCTCGGAACGCGCGTCGAGATCTAGGTCGCCGCGGCTCCGCGCTTGATCGTGCCGGCCGCGCTTGGCGTCGGCCGGCTCGTGTCGCGCGCAGCGTTGGCCGCGGGCTCGCCGTTGAAGCGCGTCCACCATTCGCCTTCCAGCCGCGTGAACAGCGCATCCCCGCGCAGGAAGGGCACGAGGAGAGCCGGATCGCGGGCATGCAGCAGCGTGGCGATGCCGCGATTCTGCAGCAGGCAGCGCTGGCCCTTCAGCGCGGCGGCGAGGTGTGGCTCCAGGCGCCCTTCCAGCGCGGCCGCGCGCCGGGTGCCGGCATGCGCGAACAGCGCTTCCAGCACCGCAGGGAGCTCGCCGCGCGCGCCGCCCACGGTCAGTACCTTGCTCACGCCGGAGTTGAGGTAGTAGAGGAACCACCCTATCGCGCGAGCGCCGCGGTCGCGCAGCAGGGCGCCCTCCAGGGACCCGTGGCGGCTCTTGGCACGCGCCTGGGCGAGCAGCCACTCGAGCGCTCCCGGGTCGTAGTGCGGTCGCAGCGTAAACGCGGCACGCACCTGGTGCATCGCTTCCCCGAGCCCGGCGGCGTCCAGCGGTTCTTCGCGCAGGGCTGCGTGTCGCCGCCCGCCGAACCGCAAACAGGCGTCGGCCAACGCGGCGAACGGCGCGCCGAGCAAGGTGACCGTTGGGCCGGCCGCGAGGTGCAGCAGGCCGCGCGCCGGCCGCAGCAGCCGCACCCAGTGCAGCGTGTGAAGCTGCGACGTGAGGCCGCCGCATGCTTCCCAGCAGCGCCGCGACGCATCGTTCGCGCCATCGGCAATCGAGAGGTCCTGCGGGCCGGAGAAGAAGCGCTTCATCAGCTCGAGCGCCGCGAAGCTGCGCCGGTGCTCGGCATCGACCATCAGCTGGCAGCCCACTGCTACGCGCACCACACGCTCGTGGAAGCGCATGCGCCGCGGCAGCACGCCGAAGAAGCCGACGATGCGCGCCTGCTCCTCGGCCACCCACGAAGGCATCTGGGGATCGCGCCCCGGGTTCAGCAGCAACAGGTCGCGGAAGTATGCCGCGCACGCCGCCTCGGATGGCCACGTGCTTTCCGGATGGGTGCGAGCGTGCAGCGCGGCGACCGCCGCCGCGTCCTGCGCGGTGAACTCCCGCACCCGTATGCGCGCCATTGGGCTATGCCTTCTGCGCGATCAGCCCGGCCAGGCGGCCCACGCTGCGCAGATCATCGAGCTCCACTTCCTCCAGCGGGATGCGCGTGCCCATGCGCTCCTCGATGTGCAGCAGGAGCTGGACCAGCTGCAGCGAATCGAGCAGGCCGCTTTCGATGAGATCGGTGTCCGGCGAGGGCACCTCGATGTGCAGCGACTCGTCGAACAGCGCGCTCAGCTCGCCAATGAGGTCTGCTTGCATCCTTCGCCTTCCGACTGGAAATCCCGCCTGAGGCGCGGCCGGTCGACCTTGCCGTTCGGGTTGCGCGGCAGCGCCGCGAGCTCCTGCCAGCGCGCGGGCAGCATATACGCGGGCACCAGGCGGGCGAGCGCCGAGCGCAACGCGGCCGGCGTGACGATTGCCCCGGGGAGCGGCACATAAGCGCAGCAGATGAGCCACTGCTCGAAGCCGTCGGTGGGGATCGCGACCACCGCGCTTTCTCGCAGGCCCTGCAGCGTGCCGAGGGCCGCCTCGATTTCGCCCAGCTCGATGCGGCAGCCGCGGCTCTTGATCTGGCTGTCCGCGCGGCCTGCCAGCTCGAACAGGCCGTCGGGGCGCTGTCGGCCGAGGTCGCCGGTGCGGTACATCCGCTCGGCCGGAAGCAGCGGATGCGGCACGAAGGCGGCGGCGGTCTTCGCGGGATCGCGCCAATAGCCCGGGCTCAGCCCGGCGCCCGCGTGCGGCACGCGCTGCATCCAGTACATCAGCGCCGGGGTCGGCAGCACCTCGCCTGCCCTCAACGACGAAACGCCGCACGACAAGCGCTACCAGCGCCTCGTCGCGGCTGCGTGGCGACGAGCGGCGCAAGGCGCTCGGTGCTTTGCAGGATGACCTGCGACACCAGCCATGGGTCGACGATCGAATTGTCGGTGTACACGAGAATGCCGGCGCAGCCGGCGTCCTCGCTCCAGCGCGCTACGTCGGCTACTTCCTGAAGGTAACGGCTGCGCGGCGTGGCCTTCGACTGCGGGCAGGTCGAGAAGATCTGCACCGGAGCCCCGGAAAATCGGTCCATCTGGCCTCCTGACTCCGCAGATTGAACCGCCCGGACATTACGTCAGGAGTCGGACCGAGCGCCCCCGGTACGCGCCTGTCAGCCTATTGCAAGCGGTAGGTAATGTGTTGGACAGGCGATACGCTCTTCGCCGTGCGCCTCGCCCTCATCTGCGGAGAAGCCGCCGGCGCGCGCCTGCTCCAGGCGCTGGCATGCAGCGCACATGAGGTGGTTGCCGTGCTGGCTTCCGGGCCCGCGCAGGCGGTTGCCGCGCGCCTGGGCCACCGGCCGCAACCGCTTGCGCGCGTGCGCGCGCTCACCGGCCAGGCCTGCGATGTCGCGCCCGGCACGGTACGCCGCGAGGGAAGCTCCACCCTGGTCGCTTGCGCGGACGAGTGGCTGCAGCTACGGCGCTAACGCGCTGAAACGTCCTCGGGGACGGCGCCCGTGCTTACCCACGAGCGCATCGCGCGCACCACCAAGCGCTCGACGCCCACGA
>Ga0247825_10000035_pt1 | contig 75317 bp, 77 predicted proteins | sample 13C_Vanillin_Day_FD_194413 | JGI IMG/M metagenome (GOLD analysis project Ga0247825, IMG submission 194413) | Soil microbial communities from agricultural site in Penn Yan, New York, United States - 13C_Vanillin_Day48 | ecosystem: Environmental > Terrestrial > Soil > Agricultural land | place...
TAGCTCTGCAGTGCTTCGAGGCACAGGGAAAGCGCAATGGCAGCACCCGTGGCGACGGCGAACGCGGGAACACCGCGAAGGCGCGGCTGCAGGGCAGCGACTGCCAGGAAGCCGAACGGCAGGTAGCCGAGCACGTTGACGGCCACGTCGAAGCGCGTGACATACCGCGGCCACGGCGCGCTCAGGTACGCGAACGCCGGGACTCCGGCGTCGCGCCATCCGTCCATCGGGTACAGGGTGGCATAGGCCGTGAGCACGGCATACACGGCGAGCAGGAGGCGCGCCAAGCCTATTTCCTGGGTACCAGCGAGCCGAGCACCATCCCCAGCAGCGAGAAGCCGAGCCCCACCAGCTGCGGCGGCACGGTGGCCTCCGGGGTAACCAGCTCGGCGATACCCCACGACAGCAACCCGAAGACCACCGAAAGCATGGCGCCCGGAACGGTGGCGCGCCTCCAGTAGATGCCGGCGGCAAGGGGCACGATGCAGGACACCAGCGTCACCTTGTAGGCGTTCTGCACCATCTCGTACATGGTGCTGGTGGAGTTGAGGGCGAAGAGCAGCGCGGCGCACGTGAACAGCAACAGCACGATGCGCAGCAACAGCAGGAACTGCCGGTCGCCGAGTCTCGGCGCGAACGGCCGCACGATGTTCTCGGTAAAGAGCGCGGTCGGCGCGATGAGGGCGCCGCTGGCGGTCGACAGGATCGCCGAGAGCAGCGCGCCGAAGAACAGCACCTGCGCCCACATGGGAGTGCGCTCGAGGATCAGGTTGGGCAGGATGCGCTGGATCTCGCGGTCGTCCTCGCTGGTAAACAGGGTCGCGAACCCAGGATCGATCACCAGCGCCGAGTAGGCGATGAACATCGGCACGAAGGCGAACGAGAGATAGGCCAGCCCGCCGAACAGGGAGCCACGCACCGCCGTCCCCTCGTCCTTGGCCGATGTGACGCGCTGGAAAACGTCCTGCTGCGGTATGGAGCCGATGGCGAGCGTCATCCAGGCGGCGACGAACGCCAGCCATTCCTTGGTGCCTCCCTTCGGCCAGAATTCGAACTTCCCCGCTTCGGCGGCGGCGGCGATCACTTTCGACGGGCCGCCCGCCATGCCGCCTACGAGGAACGCCACCGCGGTGAGGCCAATGAGGATGACAACGGTCTGGAAGAGGTCGGTAAGCGCCACCGACCACATCCCACCCCAGACAGTGTAGAAAAACACGATTGCCCCGCCGATGAGGATCCCCGTGTTCAGGCTGATTGCGCCACCGGAAAGCACGGAGAACACCAGGCCGAGCGCGGTGAGCTGCGCCGAGGTCCAGCCGAGGTACGACGCGGTGATGGCTACCGACGTGATTACCTCCACCGGCTTGGAGTAGCGCTTGCGGTAGAAATCGCCGATGGTGAGGAGGTCCATGCGGTAGAACGCGCGCGCGAAGAACAGCGCGACGAAGAACAGGCAGAATGAAGCGCCGAAAGGATCCGCGATGATCCCGCCGAGCCCATCGCGCGAGAAGGTCGCCGACACGGACAGCACCGTCTCGGCGCCGAACCAGGTGGCGAACACCGTCGCCATGTTCATGTACAGGGGCAGGCTGCGCCCGGCGACGAGGTAGTCCTTGGAGTTGTGCACCCGCTGCGCCGCCCAAAGACCGATCGCGATGGTCACCGCGAAGTAGGCGAGGACGGATGCGATCAGCATTGGCCAGCGATCATGACGGCAGCGCGCGCATCATAGCGGCCGCTTCCACGCCTGCCAAACCTCCTTGCCCTTGAATACGGCGATGGATTCGCTTTCCGGAATTGCCTGCTCCTCCTGCAGCTCGAAAGACCCGAGGAGCTGCGCAAGCTGCACCTTGCTGATCCCGAAAGGCGGCCCGCGCTCGTTGTCGTCCAGGTAGAAGAACCCGGCCAGCTCGCCCCCGGGGCGCAGCAGCTCGCCCACGCGCGCTGCCCATCGCGGCCAGATCCGCCTTGGCAGCGCGCACAGGAAAGCGCGCTCGTACACCAGGTCGAACGGCGCCGCGTCGAAAGCAAAGAAATCGGCTTTCTTCACCCGGTCCGAAAGCCCGCCGAGCTGGCGCCGCGCCGCCTCGATCGCCGCGTCGGAGAACTCCACGGCCAGCACGTCGTGTCCTCGCTCCACGAAGGCCTTCACTTCGTACCCTGTGCCGCAGCCGGGAATCAGGACTCTCGAGCGGGGAAGGCTTTCAAGAAGCCGGTACAGCCTTGCAGGCACGCCAGCCGCATCCCAGGGCGTCACGCCACCCCGGTAACGCGTGTCCCAGAATCCGGGCTGCGAGCTGTCCTGCGCCATCTACAAGGCGGCGAATACGAAGACGATCAGCGCGATCGCCGCCACCAGCAGGAAGCCGATCAGGATGTCGTTGCGCCGCGCGTCCTCGTCCGCGAGGCGCTGCAGCGCGCCGTGCAGCCCGCCGAGCCGGTCCTCGGAGAGCGCGCGGTGCGCAAGGCGCGGCAGCTGCGGCAGCGTGGCCGCCCAGAACGGCGCTTCCTGGCGCAGCGTGCGCGCGAGTCCCCGCCAGCCGATCTGCTCGCGCATCCAGCGCTCGAGGTACGGCTTTGCGGTGGCCCACAGGTCGAGCTCGGGGTCGAGCTCGCGCCCGAGCCCTTCGATGTTGAGCAGGGTCTTCTGCAGCATGACGAGCTGCGGCTGGATCTGCACGTTGAAGCGCCGCGAAGTCTGGAAAAGCCGCAGCAGCAGCTTGCCGAAATAGATGTCCTTCAGCGCACGCGCGAAGATCGGCTCGCAGACCGCGCGGATTGCGCCCTCGAAGGCATCGATGCGCGTCTCGGGCGGCACCCACCCGGCGTCCAGGTGCGCCTGCGCCACCCGGCGGTAGTCGCGGTTGAAGAAGGCGAGGAAGTTCTGGGCGAGGTAGTTCTTGTCGGTCTCGGTGAGCGTTCCCATGATGCCGAAATCCAGCGCCACGTATCGGCCATCGTCCGCCACCAGGATGTTGCCCGGATGCATGTCCGCGTGGAAAAAACCGTCGCGGAACACCTGGGTGAAGAATATCTCGACCCCCGCCCGCGCCAGCGCCGGCACGTCGATTCCCTTGTCCCTGAGAACCTTCACCTGGGAGATCGGCGTGCCGCGCATCCTTTCCATCACCATCACGCGCTGCGAGCACAGGTCCCAGTACACCCGGGGCACCAGCAGCAGCGGCGAGCTCTCGAAGTTGCGGCGCAGCTGGCTGGCGTTGGCCGCCTCGCGCATCAGGTCGAGCTCCTCGTCCAGGTGGCGCGCGAACTCGGCGACCACTTCGCGCGGACGCAGCCGCCGGCCGTCCGCCCACAGGCGCTCGACCTGGCCGGCCGCGGTATCGAGCAGCGCGAGGTCGTGGCCGACGGCGGCTTCTACTCCCGGCCGCAGCACCTTGACAGCCACCTCGCGCCCGTCTTTCAGCGTAGCGAGGTGAACCTGGGCGATGGAAGCGCTCGCCACCGGTACCTTGTCGAAGGCGGCAAATACCTGCTCGATCGAGCGCCCCAGCGATCGCTCGATCTCGGCAACGGCGAGCTCGGAGGAGAACGGCGGCACGCGGTCTTGCAGGCGGGCAAGCTCGTCGGCGATGTCCAGGGGAACGAGGTCGCGCCGCGTGGACAGCACCTGGCCGAACTTGACGTAGATGGGCCCCAAGGTCTCCAGCGCCTCCCGCAGGCGCTGGCCGCGCGGCTCGTGCTGGCGCCGCGCCAGCAGGCGCAGCAGCCAGTTGCGCGAATACTTGGGCACGTATTCGTGCAGGCCGAAGCGCAGCCCGATGAAGAAGATGCGCAGCAGCCGGGCCAGCCTAGCCAAGGCTGCGTACCCGCTTCTCGAGGCGCTCTACGGCATCCCGCAGCCGGACGATCTGCTCCGAAAAATCGCTCAGCTCCCGCGTGGAAACGAGCACGCGCTTCTCATCGACGGCGTAGTCGGCGAACGTGTCCGCCAGGCGGCGCAAGGCATCCGACTGCCAGGCGGCGAAGGACCGTGCGAGGGCCATCACCCGATGCGCGGCTGCATCGCCGAAGAGCCTGGAGAGGTCTTCCTCCGCGTCCCAGCGCAAATGGCGCATCAGCGTCAGCACTTCGGCGGCGAGCCGCGTATCGCCCGTGACCTCCACCGAGCGCATGAAATGCTCCTCGCTTTGCATGAGGGCGGGCAAGGCCTGCGGCCGCAGGGTGACGACAAGCGCCGGGTCCGCGCCGCCCGCTTCCAGCCTGCCGCCGGGGAGAATGACGAAGCGCAGGGCAGGCAGCGGGGGCGCGCGCAGCTCCAGCGTCATCCCGGCAAAGGGGGCGAGGCGCCCGCGCGCCCAGGGCTGCGTCTCGAGCAGGCGGTTCAGCGCGAAAGAAAAAGGCCACCCGAGAGTGGCCTTGGATTCCGGGGTCAGAGCCCGGTTCAATGCATTTGTTGGATACCGGCCAGCAGCCAGCCGGTGGAGCCGTCGGTAGGCTTCGCGAGATGCCAGACTTCGGCGAACGGTGCCGGCTCGCTGTCCGAGCTCTCGCGTGCCGATCCGGAGAAGCGCACGCTGGCCCAATGCTTGCCTTCTTCGGTCGCTACTTCGAGAAGCTGCGCATCCAGCGACACGATGTCGGTCTGCTGCGCCGCCTCCCCGCGCTCGCGCGTCAGCTCGGCAAACATGTCGTCGGTAGTGAATTCGCGAATCTCGTCCATGGCGCGGGCGTCGTTCGCCAGCTGCAGCTTGATGAAGTTGCTTTTCGCGCCGCGCAGGAACCCCTGCGCGTCGAAGCCCGCTGGCGCCTGCAAGCCGCCGCCGATGCCCTGAGCGGGCGGCGGCGCGGCCACCGTCTCGTTTCCGAAACCGGCGAGCTGCACGCGCTGCGGCGCAGGCGCGCGCCGCTGTGCGAGCAGGCGGAAAGCCATGACCGCGGCGAATGCGAGCAGCCCGATCAACAGGAGCCCGGCCAGGCCCTGGCCGGAGAAGAGGTAGGCGAGGATGCCCCCCAGGGCGAGACCGCCCAGGATGGGACCCCACTTGCTGCCGGAGGCGGTTTGCGCCTGCTGCTGTTGCTGCTGCGCCGGCTTGGCCGGCGTGGCGGCCGGCGGCGCCTTCTGCACGTTGCGCTGGATGCCGATATTGCGGCCGCCGCCAAAGCGACGCGCCTCCGCCTCAGGCATCGCCACCACCACACCCAAAGCCAGTACGCACAATCCAAAGAGCCATTTCATAGTGCCCCCATCGTATCAAATCCGGTAGCCGCGATGCAGCGCCACGACCCCCGCCGCAAGATTGAATACTTCGACCCGCGACAGGCCCGCACGTTCCAGCATCGCCGCCAGCGTTGCCTGGTCAGGATGCACGCGGATGGACTCCGCGAGGTACCGGTATGCCGCCGCGTCGCCGGCTACGCGCTCACCCAGCCACGGCAGTACCCTGAACGAATAAGCATCGTACGCCCTCTGGAGCGGCTTCCACACCTTGGAAAACTCGAGGACCAGAAGCCGCCCGCCGGGCTTGAGGACACGCGCCATCTCGCCCAGCGCCACCTCCTTGTGGGTCATGTTGCGAAGGCCGAACGCCACGGTGACGCAATCGAAGTGTCGGTCCGGAAAGGGCAGGCGCTCCGCATCGCATTGCACCGCCGGCGCAAGCAGGCCGCGGTCGGCCACGCGATCCCGTCCGCGCTGCAACATGCTGCGATTGACGTCGCTCAGCCAGACTTCTCCGGCCGGCAGGACGTGGCGGCCGAGTGCGAGCGCAAGGTCACCGCTGCCGCTCGCCACGTCGAGAATCCGCTCGCCCGGGCGCGGTCGGGCGACTGCAACGGTGAAGGCTTTCCATAAGCGATGCAGGCCGAGCGACATGAGATCGTTCATCAGGTCGTAGCGCTCGGCCACACGGTCGAACACGGCGCCGACCCGCTGGCCCTTCTCGGCTTCGGGAACCTGCTCGTAACCGAAGTGCGTCTTTTCTTCCAAGTGAGCGATTACTCTCTTAGTCCGCCTGGTAGGTCACGCGCTCGAAATCCGCCCCCCGTTCGAGGAGCGCGGTGAGCTTCACGTTCTTCGGCGCGTCGCCCTGGAGTTGGAATGCGCGCTCTGGCTTGAAGGAGCCCGTAGGCAGCACGAGCGAGGGCGGCTCCTTGAGCGCCGGCACCGCGCCGAGAGAGAGCGCGTGGACCGAGCGGTCTTTCTCGTTCAGGCCCAACGGACGCAGGGAGATGCCGCCAGGCGCGCCCGGCATCGGCTTGATGCCGATGCGCAGCTCGCCGTCCGGCGCGCAGATCAGCCAGCGCACCTGGCCGAGGACGAAGGTCCTGCCGTCGGCGGGTCGCGCCGCGACCAGCTGGCCGTGGACATAGCGCTTGCCCTGCACGCCGGCCGGACGCCGTAGCCGCAGCTCCTGGGGCGTGTCGCCGTCGATCAGCCAGTCCTCGAGCATGAAGCCCTGCACGTTGCTGTACTCCTCGTCGGGCGCAGTGCGCAGACGGCCCAGAGTTTCGAGCTCCAGGCGCTGGGTTTGGCTGAGCTTGGTGTGATCGATCACCTTGGGGCTTGGGGCGCCGCCGGCGATGTAATGGTGGATGGCGGCCAGCTCGGTGCACAGCTGGGCGGGCTTGGCCGCAGCACGGCGCTCGGCGGGTGGCGCCTTCATCTGGCACCACTGCCGGAAAAGGAACACGAGGAGCTGCTCGCACGAGGGCTGCACGCAGTCCTCGCCGAGCGCCAGCTTGGCGGGAGATTCGCCCTTGCGCAGTAAGCCGACCCGATTGCGCAGGCTCTTCGCCAGCTTGCTCGTGTCGAGGAAGCGCGGCTCCGCCGCCTTCAAGTCCCCCCGGCTCGGGCAGCGCTCGCCGGCCACGTCAGCCACGAGCGGCAGCACCCCCTTTTCCTCGGCGACGGGCGATTTGCCTACCTCCAGCTTCACCGCCCAGCGCTCGAGCAGGAACGCCACGAACGTGAGCTGGCGCTGGAGGAGCTCCTGCGGGCTCGCCATGGCCATGAGCACCGCGCGTGCATAGGCGATGCGCGGCGAGGTGTCATGGATGTCGCGGTTGAGGTAATCCTTCACCGGCTCCTCGGCCACGCCGAGACGCTCGGCAGCCGCGTACGCGCCGTGCAGCGCGCGCCAATCCTGCGGCGTGGGCTCCCGGTAGGCGCGATGGTGGTGGAACATCTTGAGCCCGACATACGCCCCCAGGCGCTGGGCGATGCGCGCGCCCTGGGCGCGCATGCCCGCGTCGCGCCCAAGCGCCGCTTCCAGGCAGCGCAGGTATCCCAGGGCCATCTGCTCCCACAGCTCTATCGTGTCTTCGAACACCGCCTTCTCGGCGTCCGCCATGGGCAGCGGCCGGTTCATGAAACGCTTGGCCTGCTCGATCTGCACGAAGTGCACCGCCTCGCGCAACGTCTCCATGACGTTCAGGCGATTGGCCGCCGCGGTGGGGAAGACGTTGAACTCCTCGATCTCGTCGAGCAGGTCCTGCTGCGCCGCGCCGACGTTGGCGAGCGGCAGCTGCTCCAGCCACGCCTTGCAGGAGGCGGCATCGACGAACTGCGGCGCGGCCGTCGGGGACAGCTCGGGCAGCTTCATGGCCTTTCGACTCCGAACACGTCGCGGTAGCTTACATAAAAACTCGCGAATAGCGTCGGCAGCATCATGAGGAGCAGCGGGAACACCAGCGACGCAACCGCAACGCCGAGCTCGGCGCCGAAGGCACGCAGCGCGAGCAGCGCGGCGAGCGGCACCGCCATCATCATCACGACCACCGTCGCAGCGTAGGAGAGGAACGCCCGCCAGTTCATCAGGCAGGCGACGAAGCTGAAGAACAGGGCCTTCAGCGCGCCGGTAGAGTGCCAGGCGGCAAGCGGCGGCGCGAACCAGAACATCAGCAGCACCGGGGCGTAGGACAGTGCGAACACCGCGATCGGCAGCAGCAGATCGGCCGGCGGCAGCTCGCCCTCGGGCGCGCGCCCTGCGAGCACGGCGCGCAGCTTTCCCTCGGGATCGGCGAGCGCGGTGCCGCCGAAGACGAGCATCGAGCAGACCAGATACACCGCGCCGAGCACGAGCTGGGCGCGAGCCTCGCCGCGGAAGCCCTCGCCCAGCATGCGCAGGCTCGGCTGCACGCCGTGCGAGGCGGCGCGCGCCGCGCTCATCATGCCGACGGTAAGCGCCGGCACCAGCATGAGCGCGGCGACGAAGCCCACTACGGGCACGAGCGCCAGTATGTTGGTGCCCAGGAGGTACACGCAGGCGAGCGCCAGCCACGCGAGCGGCGCGACGCGGAACAGCTGCCAGCCCTCGCCGAGCCAGCGCACGCCGCGTGCCGCGGCAACGATGCGCGCCTGCACTTCAATCCATCCAGGCAGCGTCCCCGAGGGCTCGCAGCTCGAGGATCATGCGGAAATGCTCGGGGTCGTGCGCGTGCACCATCACGCCCGGCCGCGGCAGGTGGAAGTCGCAGAGTCGCGAGAGCCAGAAGCGCAGGGCCGCGGCGCGGAGCATCGCCGGCCAGGCGGTGCGCTCGAGCTCTGCGAAGGGCCGCACGGCATGGTAGGCGGAAAGCAGCGCCCGCGTGCGGGGTACGTCCAGCGCGAGCTCGTGCGGCGGCTCGCGCAGGCACCAGTCGTTCGCGCACACCGCGAGGTCGAACAGAAACGTGTCCACTCCCGCGAAGTAGAAGTCGATCACGCCGCTGATGCGGCCGTCCTCGAACAGCGCGTTGTCGCGAAATAGGTCGGCATGCACGGGGCCGCGCGGCAGGTCCGGAAAGCGATGCTCGGCCTGGAACTGCAGCTCTTCGGTCAACAGCGAACGTTGGCGCGCCGAGAGGTAGCTGTCGACTTCTCTCGCGGCAAGGCGCCACCATCGCGGGCCGCGCGGATTGTCCAGGTACGCGGAATACGAGCGCGCCGCGAGGTGCATGCGGGCGAGGAGCGCGCCGAGCTCCGCGCATTTCTCGCTCCCCGGGTGCTCGACGGACCTGCCGGGAAGGCGCGTTACCAGGATTGCCGGCTTGCCGTTCAGGCGCCCCAGGTACTGATCCGACAGGTTCGCGATCGGCGCAGGGCACGGAATGCCGTGTCGCGCCAGGTGCGCCATGAGGTTTACGTAGAAGGGCAGCTCCTCGGCGGGCAGGCGCTCGAACAGCGTGAGGACGTAGGCTCCCTGCGTGCTGGTGACGAAGTAGTTGGTGTTCTCGATACCGGCCTTGATCGGCTCGCAGGAGAGGAGCCTGCCGACCGAGTAGTCGTCAAGCCAGGCCGACAGCTCTGACTCGGAGACTGGCGTGTAGACAGACAAGTCAGTCGAAGATCAGGATGGGGAACATCGGCACGGCGAGGCCGGTATCGAGCGAGTCGCGGCGCATCCAGCTGCCGTTTCCGCTGGTGTCGATGAGGAAGTACGGCTTGCCGCCGGGCGGCGTGACGCGGATGGCGATGACCACGCCGTTGCGCCGCACCGGCTCGATCTTATCGCCCTCCTGCACCGGGATGCGCACGCGCGGCTCGTCGGCAGGGCCTTCGGGCAGCGGCGGTGGCGGAGGCGGCTCGGGCAGCGGCTCGAGCTTGGGCGGCTTGGGCTGCGCCCGGGCCGCGCACGCTGCGGTGAGAAGTATGAGGAAAGCGCGGCGCCGCACGCAGCGATTCTACAGGTTCAACAACACCTCGCGCTCCGCGGGCGACGGCTCGAAGCCACGCTTCTCATAGAAGGCGAAGATGGTGTCAACCACTTCTTTCGGCTGGTTGCACACCTGGAGCAGATCCAGCTCGTTCTCGTCGATCATGCCTTCGGCCGCGAGGCGCTCGCGCATCCAGCCGAGCAGTCCGCGCCAGAACGGCTCGTGCACCAGGATGATCGGCATCTGGCGCGTCTTGCCGGTCTGCACGAGCGTCAGCGCCTCGAACAGCTCGTCGAGCGTGCCGTAGCCCCCCGGAAGCACGATGTAGGCGGTGGCCACCTTGGCGAACATCACCTTGCGGGTGAAGAAGTGCTTGAAGCGCAGGCTTACATCCTGAAAGCGGTTGCCGTACTGCTCGCGCGGCAGCTCGATGTTGAGGCCCACCGCCAGGCCGCTTCCCTCGAAGGCCCCCTTGTTGGTCGCCTCCATCAGGCCGGGCCCGCCGCCACTCACCACGGCAAACCCGGCGTCGGAAAGAAGCCGCGCGGTCTCTTCGGCGAGCTTCCAGTAAGGCGTCCCGGCCTTGACGCGCGCGCTGCCGAACACCGACACGGCGGGATGGATGCCGACGAGGCGCTCGGTCGCCTCGACGAACTCTGCCATAATCCCGAACACCCGCCATGCTTCGCGTGCGGTGACCTCCTGGGCCATCTCGGCCAGCTTCGGTTGCTTGTCTGTTCTCATCGTGTCGGGAATGAATCCGTGTCGGGAACCGCTCCTGTGAAGACGCTGCTGCTGGTCGACGGCTCGTCCTACTTGTACCGCGCGTTCCATGCGCTGCCCGAGCTGAGGAGCCCGAAGGGCGAGCCCACCGGCGCCATCTACGGCGTGCTCAACATGCTGCGCAAGCTCGCGACCGATTATAAGTCCGAGGCGCGCGCCTGCGTGTTCGACGCCAAGGGCAAGACCTTCCGCGACGACGAGTACCCGAAGTACAAGGCCAACCGCGCCGCCATGCCGGAGGACCTTGCCTCGCAGGTGAAGCCGCTGTGCGAAGGCGCCGAAGCGCTGGGCTGGCCGGTGCTGGTGGTGGACGGCGTGGAAGCCGACGACGTGATCGGCACCCTTGCCAGGCAGGCGAAGGCGGCCGGCTGGCGCACGGTGATCTCGACCGGCGACAAGGACTTCGCCCAGCTGGTGGACGAGCAGGTCACCCTCGTCAACACGATGTCCAATGAGACGCTGGACGTAGAGGGGGTGAAGCGCAAGTTCGGCGTGCCGCCCGACAAGTTCCTCGACTACCAGGCGCTGATCGGGGACGCCATCGACAACATCCCGGGCGTGGACAAGGTCGGTCCCAAGACCGCCTGCAAGTGGATCGAGAAGTACGGCTCGCTCGAAGGGGTGGTCGCGCATGCGGAGGAGATCACCGGACTTGCCGGCGAGAACCTGCGCAAGGCGGCCGACTGGCTGCCGAAGGCGCGGCGACTCCTCACCATCAAGACGGACGTGCCGCTGCCGCTGGAGTTCGCGGAGCTCGTCGGCAAGCCCGACCACGTCGCGCAGCGCGCGCTATACGAGCGTTTCGGCTTCCGGACCTGGCTGAAGGAGATCCAGGGACTCGCGCCTGCTGCGCTGCCCAGCCCAGCACCGATCGAGGGGCCGCGGAAGCGGAGCGCCCGCACGATCCTGAGCGAGGACGAGCTCCGCGATCTGCTCCTCGAGATGGAGGCGGTCGAGCTCGTCGCGCTGAACGCGGTATGCGCCGGCGACGAGCCGATGTCGGCGCGCCTCATCGGGCTCGCTTTCGCCTTCGCCGACGAGGCTGTGTACGTGCCGTTTGCGCACGAGTACCCGGCCGCGCCTTCGCAGATAGCCCTCGACACGGCGCTTGCGCTCCTGAAGCCCTGGCTGGAGCGCCATGATCGCCGGAAGGTCGGCGAAAACGTGAAGTTCGACACCCACGTGCTCGCTAACCACGGCGTGCGCCTGGACGGCTGCGTGCACGACACGATGCTCGAGTCCTACGTCCTGGAAGCGAACGAGCGGCACGACCTCGGCAGCCTTGCGCAGCGCCATTGCGGCTGGACCACGCTCAGCCTGGAAGAAATCGTCGGCAAGGGGGCGGCGCGCATCTCCCTGTCGGCGGTCGACGTGGCGCGCGCCACCGACTACGCGGCGCTGAACGCCGACTGCACGCTCGCGCTGCACGAGCTGCTCTACCCGCGGATCGAGCGGGACGAGAAGCTCGCCTTCGTCTATGCGAAGATCGAAATGCCGGTGCTGCCGGTGCTCTACCGCATGGAGCGCAACGGCGTGCTGCTGGACCGGCGCAAGCTCGAGGCGCAGAGCCACGAGCTCGGCAAGGAGATCCTCGAGAAAGAGACTCGCGCCTACGAGCTCGCCGGCCAGCCGTTCAACCTCGGCTCGCCCAAGCAGATCCAGGAGATCCTGTTCGAGCGGCAGAAGCTGCCGGTGAAGAAGAAGACGCCGTCGGGCCAGCCCTCCACGGACGAGGACTCGCTCGCCGAGCTGGCGCTCGACCATCCGCTGCCCAAGCTGATCCTCGAGCACCGGGCGCTATCCAAGCTGAAGTCCACCTACACCGACAAGCTGCCGAGAAGCGTCAACCCGCGCACAGGACGCGTGCACACCACGTATTCCCAGACCACCGCCGTGACCGGGCGGCTGTCGTCCAACGACCCGAACCTGCAGAACATTCCGATCCGCACGGCGGCCGGCCGACGCATCCGCGAGTGCTTCATCGCGCCGCCGGGCGCGAAGATCCTATCGGCCGACTATTCGCAGGTGGAGCTGCGCATCATGGCGCACCTGTCCGGCGACGAGAACCTGCGCCGGGCGTTCATGCGGGGCGACGATGTGCACCGCGCCACCGCCGCCGAGGTATTCGGCGTGGCGCTCGACAAGGTGACCCCCGACGAGCGGCGCGTAGCGAAGGTGATCAACTTCGGCCTCATCTACGGCATGTCGTCATTCGGCGTGGCGCAGAACCTCGGGATCGAGCGCGCCACGGCGCAGGCCTACGTCGAGTCGTATTTCTCGCGTTACCCGGGCGTAAAGCGCTATATGGACGGCACGCGCGAGAAAGCACGCGCGCAGGGCCATGTCGAGACCGTTTTCGGGCGGCGCCTTTGGCTGCCCGAGCTGAGAAGCGGCGCGCCCATCCGCCGGCAGGCCGCCGAGCGCGCGGCGATCAACGCACCGATGCAGGGTACAGCGGCCGATCTGATCAAGCTAGCCATGATCGCCGTGCAGAGTTATCTGGTTGACAAGAGGCTGGGCGCAAAGCTCATCATGCAGGTGCACGACGAGCTCGTCCTGGAGGTACCTGACTCGGAGCTGGAAACGGTGAAGGCGAACACCATCGAGCTGATGAATTCAGTGGCGCAGCTCGAGGTGCCTCTCGTCGTCGAAGTGGGAGTGGGCGAGAACTGGGACAAGGCGCACTAGAGCTTCAGCGCGCCGAAGACCTTGCGGATGATGGAGGTCCCCGCCGCCACCGGGTCCTTGCGGATCTTCTTCTCCTCCTCGGCGAGCGCAAGGAAAAGGCCGTCCAGCGCCTTCTGCGTGACGTAGTCGTCGAGGTTGGCGTGCTCTTTCTTCACCAGCCCGAAGGCGACGCCGCGCTCGGCATAGGCGTTGTACTGCCGTGCAAGGCCTACCTTGGACGTGGCCTGCTTCACGATCGGCAGGAAGCGCTTGCGCAGCTGGGCCTCGGTGGTGCGGCGGAAATACGCGGTTGCGGCCGCGTCGCCGCCTTGCAGGATGCCCTTCGCGTCCTGCACCGTCATCTTGCGCACCGAGTCCACCAGCAGGTGGCGGGCCTCGGGCACCGCGATCTCCGCGGCGCGGTTCATGGCGAGGACCAGCTCGTCGGCGTAGCGTCCCATGCCGAAGCGCCGCATGGCGCGCTCGGCGCGCTGCAGCGAATCAGGCAGCGGGACCTTCACCAGCGGGTTGGCGAAAAAACCATCGGTACGCCCCAGCGAGGCGACCGCCGCCTGGGACCCCGTCTCGAGCGCTGCTTTGAGCCCCGCGGCTGCTTCGCGGCTGGTGATGCCCTCGAGCTGCGCGAGAGCGGCAGGCGCGACCGTCGCGCCGGCGAAGCAAAGCCCCGCCAGAAAGGCGCGCCTCATCTGCGCAAGCCTGCTAGACGAACCGGCTTGATCTGACCAGCCAGGCGGGCCGCGACAGCTCGATCACCTTGCTCTGGGCGCGCGTGGCGCATTCCGGATCGACCCACTCCACGATCGGCATGAACTGCTCGCGCTCCGCCGATGCTGCCGACGGCTCCATGTCGAAGATCCCCCTGCCGGTCTCCGCGGCCTCGACGTACACCTCGGAGTCGGAGAGCCGCGCGAGAAACGGCAGGCTGAGGGAGGCGAGGAAACGCTCGAGGGGCTGGTAGACCGGCGAGGCGCGGCGCACGCGATTCGCGACTATGGCGAGCCGGATGTTGCGCGCCCGCAGCCGGCCGCCGACGAGCAGGTCGCGCACGAAGTTGGCGGTAGCATGAATGTCGATCGGCGAGGGCTGCACCGGCACCAATATGCAGTGCGCCCGCGAGAGGAGCTCCTGCAGCAGCAGGCCGGAGGCGCCGGCCGGAGCGTCGATCACCAGCTGGCGCACGTTCGCCGGTACGTGCATGCCGATACTGCGCAGTCCGCTCTTCTGCGGCGCGCCGTTGGCCGCATGGATCCGCGGCGCATGCGGCTGCCGCAGCTTGAGCCAGTTGAGCGACGAGCCCTGCGGGTCGTAATCCAGGATGGCGGCCGGGACGTGGTGCACGGCAAAATAGCTCGCCAGGCTGGTGGCCACGGTAGTCTTGCCCGCGCCCCCTTTCGGGTTGATCACCAACGTGGTGTTCGTTTTCATCGCGCCGCCTCCCCGCCGCAGCCACAGTGTCAGCGTACGCAAAAACCGGCGCAGAGCCTGTTAATTACTCCTCAGGCGATGCCCGCTTCATGCGCCTGCTGGTCGGCGTGGTAGGAAGATCGCACCAGGGCGCCCACCGCCGCATGCCGGAAGCCCAGCGCAAGAGCTTGTTCCTCCAAGCGCCTGAAAGCCGCGGGCTCGACGTAGCGCTCCACCGGCAGGTGGTGCGGCGAAGGCTGCAGGTACTGGCCGATTGTCAGCATGTCGACGCGGTGCACGCGCAGGTCATGCATCACCTGTACGATTTCGTCGTCCGATTCCCCTAAACCGACCATGAGGCCCGACTTGGTTGGCACTTCGGGGTGCATCGCCTTGAACGCCTTCAGCAAACGCAGGGAATGCGCGTAGTCGCCCCCGGGCCGGGCCTTGCGGTACAGGCGCGGCACCGTCTCGAGATTGTGGTTCATGACGTCCGGCGGGGCCTTCGTCAGCACCTCGAGCGCGCGCTCGAGGCGGCCGCGGAAGTCCGGGACCAGGACCTCGATCGTGGTGCCAGGCGCGAGCTTTCGGGTTTCGCGGATGCAGTCGACAAAGTGCTGCGCACCTCCGTCGCGCAGGTCGTCCCGGTCCACGCTGGTGATGACGACGTATTTGAGCTTCAGGGCGGCGATGGTATCGGCGAGGTGCTTCGGCTCCTCGGCATCCGGCGCCAGCGGCCGTCCATGCGCCACGTCGCAGAAGGGGCAGCGGCGGGTGCAGATGTCGCCCAGGATCATGAAAGTGGCCGTGCCCTTGCCGAAGCACTCCGCGATGTTCGGGCAGGAGGCTTCCTCGCACACCGTATGCAGGTTCTGCCGGCGCAGGATGTCCTTGATCTCGTAGAAGCGCGAGTTGGGGGTAGCTGCGCGCACCCGTATCCACGGCGGCTTCGGCAGCGGCGCCTGGGGAACGATCCTAATCGTCTTGCGCGCGCCCTTCTGCTTTACTCCCGCTTCACGCATTCGCGAGTCCCTGCACCAGGTGGCGAGCGAGGCGCTCGCCCGCCGCTTCCACCGAATCTCGGTATCCCAAGTCCTTCATCTGCGTGACCGCGAGACCGGGATAGCCGCACGGGTCGATGGCGGCGAAGGGCGCGAGGTCCATGTCGACGTTGAGCGACAGCCCATGGTATGCGCGGCCCTGGCGCACGCGGATGCCCAGGGCCGCGATCTTCGCGCCTCGCACGTAGACGCCCGGCGCACCGGGGCGCCGCTCGCCGGCGCCGACCAGGTCGATGGCCGCCTGCTCGAGCAGGCTGACGAACTGCTTCACCTTGACGCCGCGCCGCGCGAGGTCGACAAGCGCGTACAGCACCACCTGTCCCGGCCCGTGATAGGTGATGTCGCCGCCGCGGTCGCTCTTCACGAGAGGAATACCGTTCGCCACGCCCGCGTGGGTTGCGCCCTGTCCCAGCGTGTAGACCGGGGGATGCTCGAGCAGCCACAGCTCATCCGACGTCTCCTCGGTCCTTGCTCCGGTAAAGGCCCGCATTCGATCCAGCATCGGCAGGTACTCCACCCGCCCCAGCCTGCGCACCACGACGACCTCGATTGCCGTCATAGCACCATTACGACGGACGGATGGTCGCAGAGCTCGCGGTAGAGGGCATCGAGCTGCTCGCGCGATGTCGCGCGCACCACGCAGGTGACGCTGAGGTACTTTCCCCGGCGGCTGGGCCGCATCTCCACGGTGGCCGGGTCGAAGTCGCTCGCGTGCTTCAGCACGATATCGGTGACGCTTTGCGCGAAGCCCCGCTCTTTCCTGCCCATTACCTTGATCGGAAAGTCGCAGGGAAAAGCGAGGACCGACTCAGGCAGAGACCGCCTCGCGCTTTCCAGCGCGCATCACCTTCTGCTTGAACTCCTGGTAGAGCTGATACATGCGCGCAAATACCGGGCCCGGCCGGCCGTCGCCCACCTGGCAGCCGTCGAGCATGACGACGGCCAGTACTTCCTTGGACGAGGAGGTGAGCCAGATCTCGTCGGCGCCACGGACTTCGGCTTCCTGCACGTCGCGCGCCTCGAGCGGCAGCGCGTTCGCCTGCGCGAGCTCGGTGATCACGTCGTACGTGATCCCAGGCAGGATCAGATTGCTCTTGGGCGGCGTCAGTATCACGCCGCGCCTGACCGCGAACACGTTGGATGCCGACGCCTCGGTGAGCTTGCCGTCGCGGAACAGGATGGTCTCGGCGGCGCCGGCCTCGGCCGACACCTGGCGCAGCAGGCAATTGCCGATCAGCGAGATCGTCTTGATGTCGCAGCGCAGCCAGCGGTTGTCCTGCGCGCTCACGGCAGCCGCCCCCTGTTCGACCAGCTCGCGCGGCGGTGTGACCAGCGGGTTCGCCATCATGAAGACGGTGGGCTCGACCCCTTTGGGAAAGGCATGGTCGCGCTTCGCCACGCCGCGCGTTACCTGGAAATAGACTCCCTGGTCCTCGAACGGCTGCGCATCGACCAGGCGATAGATGATGTCTTGCCATTGCGCGCGCGTGTAGGGGTTGCGGATCTTCGCCTCGCCGAGGCTGCGCTCGAGGCGGGCGAGGTGCTCGTCCAGGCGGAACGGCACGCGCGAATACACCGGCACCAACTCGTACACCCCGTCGCCGAAGATGAAGCCCCGGTCCAGCACCGGGACGCGCGCTTCCTCGAGCGGCAGGAGCTTGCCGCTCAGGAATACCAGACCCGCTCCTATTTCAGCCATAGCCGCAGTGTATCCCAGGCGCGTCCTAATACCCCGGCCGTGCCCACGCCTTCGAGGGCGACCAGCGGGTGCTCGGCGAGCGGCTTGCCGTCGTAGCTCACGCGCAGCATGCCCACGCGCTGGCCGGCGGCCACCGGAGCGACCAGCGGCTCCTGCGACACCAGCTCGGCCTTGAGCTTCTCCGCCTCCCCCTTCGGCACGGTGACGATTATGTCGCCCCTGAATCCCGCCTTCACCTCGTCGGCCGCACCCTTCCACACCTCGATGGCCTTGACCAGGTCGTTGCCCTTGTGGAGCTTCACGCTATCGAAGAACTGGAATCCCCAGTTCAGCAGCTTCTGCGACTCCTGCGCGCGCGTCGACTCCGAGGTGGAGCCAAGCAGCACGGACAGCAAGCGCCGGCCGTTGCGGCTGGAGGAGGCAATCAGGCAATGGCCCGCGGCCTCGGTATGGCCGGTCTTCACCCCGTCCACGCTCGGGTCGAGCCAGAGCAGCCGGTTGCGGTTGGGCTGCGAGATGTTGTTGTAGCGGAATTCCTTCTGCGAATAGTACTGGGCGTATTCCTTCGGAAAGTCCCGGATCAGCGCGGTAGTGAGGAGGTAGAGGTCGTGCGCGGTCGTGTAGTGCTGCGGATGCGGCAGCCCGGTGGAGTTCATGTACTTGGTGTTCTTCAGCCCGAGGCGCGCCGCTTCGCGGTTCATCATCTGCACGAACACTTCCTCGTTGCCGGCGAGCGCCTCGGCGAGCGCGATGCAGGCGTCGTTGCCCGACTGCACCACCATGCCGCGGATCAGCTCCTCCACCGTGACAGGCCGGCGCGGCTCGATGAACATGCGCGATCCGGGGGCGCGCCAGGCGCGCTCCGAGACCTGCACCTGCTGCGGCGGCTCGAGCTTCTTCTCGCGCAGCGCCTGGAACACGACGTAGGCGGTCATGATCTTGGTGAGGGAAGCGGGCTCTACGCGCTCCTCGGGCTTGAGGGTGGCAAGCACCTGCCCGCTCGACAGGTCGCCCACGATCCACGAGCGGCCCACAATGGAAGGCGGCTGCGGCGCCGCCGCCTCCGCAAGAGCGGCGAACGCGAGCAACGCGAGCGCGAGGAATCTTTTCATCGTGAGGATAAGCCGATTATAAGGGCGCTGCTTAGCGCACCAGGACCAGCGGCTTCACGTCGAGTTGCGCCTCGATCCGCTCTGCGATCGAGCGCGCGTCCTCGCGCGACCCATACGGGCCGACATGCAATCGCCAGAGATTGCCGGCGAGCAGCACCTCGACGCGATCCTGCAGCCACGCGAGCTCCCGCGCGATGCGCGCGCGCAAACCTTCGGCGTTCTCGCGCGAGCTGAACGCGCCGACCTGCAGGTAGACGCCGCCGGCCTGCCCGCCCTCGCCTGGCAGGACCACTTCGACCTCGACCTGTGCGTGACCCGACTGGATATAGCCGAGCTTGTAGGCCGCAACGTAGGAAAGGTCGATGATCCTTCCGGGGTGGAACGGACCGCGGTCGTTGACACGCACTACGACGCTGCGGCCGCTGCCGACGTGCGTCACGCGCGCGTAGCTCGGTATGGGCAGCGTCGGATGCGCGGCGGTCATGGCGTACATGTCGTAGGGCTCGCCGCTCGCGGTCCGCTGGCCGTGGAAGCGCTTGCCGTACCAGCTGGCGAGGCCGCGCTGGCGAAACGGCTGCCGCCTGGCAAGCGGCACGTAGTCTCTTCCGAACACCGTGTAGGGCCGGTTCGCGTAGCGGTGCAGCGGCTCGACCCGCGGCACGGCGTCGGGCACCGCACCGAGGTTGGCCGGCGGCGTCTCGTGCGGGCCGTCGTCCTTGTAGTAGCCGCCTTTGCGCGGCGGCTCCGGCGCGGCCTGCTCGGCCGGCGCGGGCTGCGCTGGCGACGGCTCTGTGGGCGCCGTCACGGGCGGCGTGGTCGAACAGCCCGCCGCCAGCACGGCGAGAAGCAAGGCCGCGCGCTTCACGCTTCGTACACCACGTTGCCTGCGACGATGGTGTAGCGCACGCGTCCGGCAAGCTCGTAGCCCAGGAAAGGCGTGTTCTTTCCCTGGCTTTTCAGGGTGTCGGCCGATACGCGCAACGGCGCCTGCGGGTCGAAGATAACGAGGTCCCCCGGTGCACCCGGCGCAATGCGCCCGGACGCCACCCCGAGGATGCGCGCCGGCTCGCAGGTGATCCGCGCAAGCGTCGCGGCGAGCGACAGCCGCTGCGCCGCGCCCCATTTCAAGGCAAGCGGCAGCAGCAGCTCGAGGCCCGTGGCGCCCGCCTCGGCTTCGCCGAACGGCAGGTGCTTGCCGTCCTCGTCCACCGGTGTGTGGTCCGAGACGAGGCAATCGATGGCGCCGTCGGCAAGGCCTCGCGCCAGCGCGTCGCGATCGCGCTGGCTGCGCAGCGGCGGCTCTAGGCGGCATTGAGGGTCGAAGTAACCCAGGTCCCGCTCCGAAAGATGCACGTGGTGAATGGCCGCGTCGCAGGTCACGGGGAGCCGATCCTGCCTCGCCTTGCGCATCATTTCCACCGCGCCGGCGCTCGACAGGCGGCAGACATGCACCCGGGCGCCGGTGGCCCGCACCAGCTCGAGCAGCGTGCCGAGCGCGATGGTCTCCGCAAAAGCAGGAATGCCGGGTAGCCCCAGGCGCGTCGCGACCTCGCCGTCATGCGCTACGCCGCCCTTGGCGAGCCAGGCGTCCTCGGCCCGCAGCCACACCTTGTACCCGAAGGTCGCCGCGTACTGCAGCGCGCGCCATAGCACCTGCGTATCGGCGAGCGGCACGTTCGCCTGCGAGAACGCGACACAGCCCGCGTCGGTGAGCTGCCCCATCTCGGTAAGCGCCTCGCCCCTGAGCTTCACGGTAAGGGCGCCGATCGGATAGACGCGCGCGCGCGACAGGGCCTTCGCGCGCCGCCGCAGCATGTCGACCAGCCCGGGCTCGTCGAGCGGCGGATCGGTGTCGGGTGGACAGGCCAGGCTCGTCACGCCGCCCGCGACGGCGGCGGCCATTTCGGATTCGAGCGTCGCCTTGTATTCCTCGCCGGGCTCGCGCAGGCGCGCCGACAGGTCGATGAAACCCGGCGCCACGACCAGCCCCTGGGCGTCGATCACCCGGTCCGCCTTCGCCTCCTCGGAGATCTTGCCGTCCGAAACGAACACCTCGCCGAGCGCCTCGCGCCCGCTGGCCGGGTCGACCACTCGTCCGTTTCGTATGTGCAGGCGCATCTAGTTCCCTGCCACGATGCTCATCACGGCCATCCTTACGGCGATGCCGAAAGTCACCTGCGGCAGGATCACGGAATGCGGCCCGTCGGCGACGGTCGAATCGATCTCCACGCCGCGGTTCATGGGACCCGGGTGCATGACGATCGCGTCCCGGCGCGCCAGCGCCAGCTTGTCGGCATTCAAGCCGTAGTGCTTGAAGAACTCCTGCGCCGAGGGAAGCAGCGCGCCGCGCATCCGCTCGTTCTGCAGCCGCAGCATCACCACCACATCGCAGTCCTTGAGGCCGGCGCGCATGTCGTGGAACACCCTCACGCCGAGAGCCTCCACGCCGGCCGGCAGCAGCGTCTGCGGGCCGATCACACGCACGTCGGGCGTGCCGAGGATGGTGAGCCCATGGATCAGCGAGCGCGCCACGCGCGAGTGCAGCACGTCGCCCACGATCGCCACCGTCAGGCTCGTGAAATCCTTCTTGTAGTGGCGAATGGTGAAAAGGTCGAGCAGCCCCTGCGTGGGATGCGCATGCCGCCCGTCGCCGGCGTTGACCACATGCTCGTGCGGCTTGACGTGCCGCGCGATGAGAAAAGGCGCCCCGGAAGACGCGTGCCGCACGACGAAAATGTCCGCCTGCATGGCGGAAAGGTTCGCCACCGTGTCGAGCAGGGACTCGCCCTTGCTAGCCGAGGAGACAGCGATGTTGAGATTGATGACGTCGGCCGACAGGCGCTTGGCCGCGATCTCGAACGTGGTGCGCGTACGCGTGGACGGCTCGAAGAACAGGTTGAAGACGCTCTTGCCGCGCAGCAGCGGCACCTTCTTCACCTCGCGCTCGGTGACGCCGACAAACGAGTCGGCGGTGTCGAGGATCTGCAGCAGCACCTCGCGCGGCAAGCCATCGACGGACAGCAGGTGCTGCAGCTCGCCCTTGGCGTTGAGCTGGGGATTACGCTGCACGGGCGGGCTCGAGCGCGAGCGCCAGCCTGCCGTCGGCTTCGCGTTTCAAGCGCAGGCGCATGCCGGAGGGCACCTCCAGCCGCGCGCCGCAATGCTGCGCGCAGATCGGCAGCTGGCGGCCGCCGCGGTCGGCGAGCACGACCAGCGAAATGCTTTCCGGACGGCCATAGTCGAACAGCTCGTTCATGGCTGCGCGCACGGTGCGCCCGGTGTACAGCACGTCGTCGACCAGCAGCAGCTCGCGACCGGTGACGTCGAACGGGATCTTGGTGCGCTTGGGATCGTGGTGCAGCCCCTGCGCGTGGTAGTCGTCGCGGTAGAACGCGATGTCCATGAGGCCGAGCGGCTCGCGTACTCCCAGCATGGCGTGCAGCCGCTCCGCGAGCCACGCGCCGCCGGTGTAGATGCCGATCATCGCGGTCTTGGGGCCGATGCGCGGCTCCAGCTCGCGCGCCAGCACCGCGCAAATCTCCTCGGCGTCAGGCAGCTTCATCGAAGTATTGCTCCAGGATCAGCTGGGCCGCCACCGAGTCTACGGCCTTGGTCTTGGTCTTGGTGCCGCGCAGCCTGCTCTCGGCCTCAACCGACGTGAAGCGCTCGTCGACGCGCGCCACCGGAAGCTTGAAACGCCGCTCGAGGCGCCTGGCGAAATCTTCGGCCTGGCGTGTCATGGCGTGCGGCTCGCCCTGCACCGAGGTGGGCCGGCCGACGACGAGCGCGGCGGGTCGCCACTCTTCGACAAGCTTCTCGACTTGGGAAAACTGTCCTACCGCGGGTAGCGGATGCGCTGTGCCGAGCTCGGGCTCGCCGACCGCGACGCCAATGCGCTTTAAACCGAAATCGAAGGCAAGAATGGTGCGCGCGGCACCCTTAGGCATGTCCCGCCGCGTCCTGCAGCTTGGCAAAGTCCACGCCCAGCAGCTCCATCGCCGCAGGCAGCCGCTCCTCCGCCGGGGTGTCGAAGATAATGCCGTCGCGCGCCTCGACGGTGAGCCAGGCGTTCTGCGCCAGCTCGTGCTCGAGCTGCCCGGGCGACCAGCCGGCATAGCCGAGCGTGACCAGGATCTGCCCGGGTCCCTCGCCGCGCCCGACCGCCTCGAGGATATCCTTCGACGTGGTGAGGCCGATGTGGTTGTCGACGCGCAGCGTCGACTGCCAGTTGCCCGCCGGCGTATGCAGCACGAAGCCGCGGTCGGTCTGCACCGGCCCGCCGAAGTAGACCGGCGCATGCGCGCACTCATTGCCGTGCAGCGAAAGCTGCAGCCGCTCGAACAGCGCCTGCAGCGTCATGTCGATAGGACGGTTGACGACCAGGCCGAGCGCACCCTGGTCGTTGTGCTCGCAGATGTACGTCAGGGACTTCGCGAAGTACGGATCGGCCATGTTGGGCATGGCGATCAGGAAGTGATGCGTCAGGTCGATCGAGGACATGCGGCCACCCTGAAGTTTACTGCATGAAGGGTGTTAGAGCCGCGCTTTCCCCGAAAGTTTAAATCTCCACCATCTCGAAATCGTCTTTCCTGGCGCCGCACTCGGGACAGGTCCAGTTCATCGGCACGTCTTCCCAGCGCGTGCCGGGCGCGATGCCCTCTTCCGGAAGGCCCGCGGCCTCGTCGTATACCCAGCCGCAGATGAGGCACATCCACGTCTTGTACTGCACTTGGCTTTCGGTCATTTGCATATCGGGGAAAAAATCACGGCGAGTAGAATGCCCGTGAATATAGCGCATGTCTCCCTGCCCCCCGATCGTGCTCACCTTCGCCGCAAGCGATCCCACCGGCGGGGCGGGACTGCAGGCCGACGTGCTCACCCTGGCCGGCATGGGGTGCCATCCGCTATCGGTGCTGACCGCGCTTACCGTGCAGGACACCTCGGGCGTGGAAAGCATGCAGCCGGTGGACCCCGAGCGCGTGCGCGCCCAGGCGGAGCTGCTGCTGGGCGAGACCCGGGTGGCCGCATTCAAGCTCGGCGTGCTCGGCTCGGCGGGAAACGTGCACGCGGTGTCGGCCATCCTCCAGAACCATCCCGACGTGCCGGTGGTGCTCGATCCGGTGCTTGCCTCCGGACGCGGCGACCCGCTGGCCGACGAGGCGATGGTGCAGGCGCTGCTCGACGAGATCGTGCCGCAATCGACCGTCGTGACGCCGAACGGCATCGAGGCACGCAGGCTGGGCGGCTCGGCGACGCTGCTCGAAGCAGGCTGCGAATACGTGCTGGTTACGGGAACGCACGAACCGGGCGACGAGGTCGTCAACACGCTCTACGACCGCAGCGGCGTAGTGCGCCAGGATCGCTGGCCGCGCCTGCCCGGCAGCTACCACGGCTCCGGGTGCACGCTCGCCTCGGCCGTCGCAGCGGCGCTGGCGAACGGCTCGGGCGTGCCGGAGGCCGTGCGCGACGCGCAGGAATACACCTGGCAGGCGCTCGCGGCGGGCTTTCGCTCGGGCGCCGGCCAGTTCATTCCCGACCGCTTCTTCTGGGCGCGGCAGAACGGCCAAGGATGAAGCTGCGTGGCTTGTACGCGATCACTCCCGAGCGGCTCGATCTGAAGCGAGTGGAGCAGGCTCTTCAGGGCGGCGCCATGCTGCTTCAATACCGCGGCAAGCGCGGCGAGGCCGCCGAGGCACGCGAGGTCGTGACGCTCGCGCGGCGCTACGGCGTCCCGGTCATCGTCAACGACGACGTCGAGCTGGCGCTCGAGGTGGGCGCCGCCGGCGCGCATCTGGGCCGCGACGACGGCGACCTTGCCGCCGCCCGCCGGCGGCTCGCAGGACGGATTCTCGGCACCTCCTGCTACAACGACGCACAGCTGGCAAGGGCGGCGGTGCGCGCCGGGGCGGATTACGTGGCCTTCGGCAGCGTCTTCCCTTCGCCGACCAAGCCGCTCGCCGTGCGCGCTCCGCTCGAACTGTTCTCGGAGAGGATCGGCGTGCCGCTCGCCGCGATAGGCGGGATCACCGTGGAGAACGCAAGGCAGGTGGTGCGGGCCGGCGCGGATATGCTCGCGGTCATCAGCGATCTTTTCGAGGCGCCCGACGTCGCGCGGCGCGCCGCCGACTATCGGAAGCTCTTCCCATGAAAAACCAGGCCTTGTTCGAGCGCGCGCAGCAAGTCATTCCCGCAGGCGTGAATTCGCCGGTACGCGCGTTCCGCGCGGTCGGCGGCACGCCGCCGTTTTTCGAACGCGCCTCCGGCGCGCACCTCTGGGACGTCGAGGGCAAGCGGTATATCGATTACGTCGGCTCCTGGGGCCCGATGGTCGCGGGGCATACGCATCCGGCAGTGGTGGAGGCCGTGCAGGCCGCCGCAGCGCGCGCGCTTTCCTTCGGCGCGCCAACCGCGGTCGAAGTCGAGCTCGCGGAGCAGCTTTGCCGCCTGGTGCCTTCGCTCGAGCTGGTGCGCCTCGTCTCTTCCGGCACCGAGGCGACGATGACCGCGATCCGCCTCGCGCGCGGCTTCACCGGCCGTGAGCTGATCGTGAAATTCGAAGGCTGCTACCACGGGCATGCCGACGCGCTGCTCGTCAAGGCCGGCTCCGGTGCCCTCACCTTTGGCAACCCGAGCTCCGCCGGCGTGCCGGCCGACACGGCAGCGCATACGTTGGTTGCGCATTTCAACGATTCCTCGCAAGTGAAAGCGCTATTCGAGAAGGAAGGGCAACGCGTCGCCTGCGTGATCGTCGAGCCCGTGGCGGGCAACATGAACCTCGTGCTACCCCAGCCCGGCTTTCTCGAGACGCTGCGCGCCGAATGCTCTAAGCACGGCGCAGTACTCATCTTCGACGAGGTGATGACGGGCTTTCGCGTCGCGAGCGGCGGCGCGCAGGCGCGCTACGGCATACGCCCGGACCTCACCACGCTGGGCAAGGTGATCGGCGGCGGGCTGCCGGTCGGCGCAGTGGGCGGCCGGCGCCACATCATGGAGCGAATCGCACCGCTGGGCCCCGTGTATCAGGCGGGGACGCTGTCGGGCAACCCGGTCGCGGTCGCGGCGGGGCTCGCCACTTTGAAGTTAGTCCAGGAAAGCGCTTTCCAGGAAAGGCTCGAAACCAATACTCGGTCATTGGTGGAAGGCCTGACTGCCGAAGCGAGAAAGGCGGGCGTGACGTTCTCCGCCCAATCGATCGGCAGCATGTTCGGCATCTACTTCCGCGAAGCGGCGCCGCGCACCTTCGCCGAGGTCATGCAGTGCGACCGCGAGCGCTTCAACCGCTTCTTCCACGCGATGCTGGAGCGCGGCGTGTACCTTGCGCCCTCGGCGTACGAGGCGGGCTTCGTGTCGGCGGCGCATGGTGCCGCCGAGATCGATGCGACGCTCGCTGCCGCGCGCGACGCCTTCAAGGCCTGACCGATGGGCCTGCCCAACCGGCTCGGCGCCGCGGAGGCCGCCCGACGCATCGCGCGCGGTGAACTGACGAGCGTCGCGCTGGTGACGGCGTGCCTCGAGCGCATCGCCGCGCGCGAGGGCGAGGTGCAGGCCTGGGCGTCGCTCGATCCCGAGCGGGCGCTGGCCCAGGCGCGCGCCTGCGACCGCGACGTCGCGCGCAGCGCGCTCCACGGCGTGCCGGTCGGCATCAAGGATGTGATCGACGCCGCCGGCTTGCCCACCGAATGCAACTCGCCGATCTACCGCGGCTACCGCCCGCGGTCGGACGCCGCCTGTGTTGCGCAGTTGCGGCGTGCCGGCTGCGTCGTGCTGGGCAAGACGACCACCGCCGAGTTCGCCAACACCCATCCGCCCGCCACCCGCAATCCGCACCATCCCGGGCATACACCCGGGGGCTCCTCGAGCGGATCCGCCGCCGCGGTGGCCGATCACATGGTGCCGCTCGCGCTCGGCACGCAGACCGGCGGCTCCATCATCCGCCCGGCCTCCTATTGCGGCGTCATGGGATTCAAGCCGACGCTGCACAGCATCAGCCGCGCCGGGCTGAAGCCTGTCGCCGAATCGCTCGACACCATCGGACTGTTCGCGCGCCATGCCGAGGACATCGCGCTCGCGCTCCACATCCTGTCGGGGCGTGAGCTGGCGGAGTTCTCGGCGCGCGACGCGCGCAAGCCGCGCGTCGGCCTGTTTCGCACGCCGCGTTGGCGCGAAGCCGACGCCGCCGCTCAAGCTGCAGTCGAAGGCGCGGCCGCCAGCCTCGCGCAATGCGGCGCGCAGGTCCGCGCGTTCGAAGCGCCGGCGAGCTATGCCGCGCTCGACGAGGCGCAGGTGCGGATCATGAACTACGAGGCCGCGCGCGCGCTCGCGTGGGAGCACGCGGATCATGCCGGCGAGCTGAGCGACTCGCTGCGCCGCAGGCTCGAGGAAGGATGGGCGCTATCGCGCGAGGCTTACGATGCGGCGCGCCAGGCGGCGTGCGTGGGCCGGCGCGACATGGCCGAGCACATGCGCGAGTTCGACTTCCTGGTGACCCCGGCTGCCGCTGGTGAAGCGCCGGCAACGCTGCGCTCGACCGGCACTTCGGAGTTCAACCGCATATGGACGCTGCTCGGCGTACCCTGCATCACGCTGCCTGGCGGCGCCGGCCCGAGCGGCCTGCCGCTCGGCGTGCAGCTCGCAGGGCGGCGCAACGAAGACATGCAATTGCTCGGCTGGGCGGATCGCGCCTTCAGTTCGCCTTGATGCCGGCCTGGCGCACGATCGCGCCGAAGTTGTCGCGCGCGCGCTGCTGGTGGCGGGCGAACTCCTCCGGCGCCATGTGCGGCAGGGACAGTGCGGCCATGGAGTCGAGCTCCTTCTTGGTCCCGGCGGTCTGCATGATGCGGCCGATTTCCTTGTTGAGGCGCGTGACGATCGGCGCAGGCGTGCCGGCCGGCGCATAGATCCCGGAGATCCAGCTCAGCTCGACGTCTACCCCCGACTCCATCAGCGTGGGCGCGTCCGGGAACACCGGCGAGCGCTCCTTGCCCGGAACCCCGAGCAGCCGCAGCTTGCCCGACTTGATGTGCGGGATGGCGGCGCCGAGGTCCATGGTGAAGTCGACCCGTCCGCCCAGCAGGTCGACCAGCACGGCCTGCGAGCCTTTGTAGGGCACGTGCACGGCATCGAACTTCGCCGCGGCCCGGATCATCTCGATGGCCACATGCTGCAGCGTGCCGGGCCCCGCCGAGCCGTAATTCAGCTTGCCCGGATTGGCGCGCGCATACGCGACGAATTCGGCCATGTTGCGCGCCGGGATGTCGGCGCGCGAGATGAGAAACAACGCGGCGCCGGCGGTGGGCGCGATCGGCAGCAGGTCGCGCGCCACGTCCACTTGCATGTTCATGATATGCGGGTTGATGAGGATCGGGCCGTCGGAGGAGTGCAGCAGCGTGTAGCCGTCCGGCGCGGCGCGCGCGACCGCCGCCAGGCCGATGTTGCCGCCGGCGCCGACGCGGTTTTCCACGACCACCGGTTGCCCGAGCGCCTCGCCAAGCTGCGTGGCCATCGAGCGCGCGATGATGTCGGTCGAGCCGCCCGCGGAGAAGTTGACGACCAGGCGAATCGGCTTGTCGGGCCAGGCTTGCGCGCAGGCGAGCGACGAAAGAACCAACGCAAGTGCGGCGACGAAGCAGCGAGTGAGCGAACGCACGTCCCCTCCTCCAAGTGTTTGTGATATGGATGCTAGCCTACGCGCGCCCGGGATTCCACGGAGGTTCGATGCTGCGTTCGCACGGCCGATACGATTACTCGCCCATCGCAAAACGACCCGACTATTCGTGGCCGGGCGGCAAGCGCCTTGCGGTGCATCTGTGCCTCAACGTCGAGCATTTCGCGTTCGGCGAAGGCCTGGGCAACGACTATTCGGTGCCGCAGCCCCAGCCCAACGTGCGCAGCTACGCCTGGCGCGACTATGGCAACCGGGTCGGCGCCTGGCGCCTGCTCGAGTTCGCCAACGACTACGACCTGCCGTACGCAGTGCTGCTCAACAGCGAGCTCTACGAGTATTGCCCCGAGCTGCTGGCGGCCTACGCGGAGCGCGGCGACGAGATGGTGGGCCACGGGCGCACCAACGCCGAGCGCCAGTCGGACATGAAACCCGAGGAAGAGCGGCTCGCCATCGGCGAGGCGACGACCGCGATCCGCAAGCACTGGGGCAAGCCGCCGCTCGGCTGGCTCGCGCCGTACATCTCGCAGACGTACGATTCGCCGGACTTCCTGAAGGAGGCCGGCTACCGCTACATGATGGACTGGTCGCTCGACGATCAGCCGGTGTGGTTCCGCACCCGGCACGGCCCCATCCTGTCGGTGCCCTACGCGCACGATCTGAACGACTCGGTGGAGTGCGTCTCGCGCCGCACTCCGTCGCATCTGCTTTGCGACTACCTCATCGACCAGTTCGACGAGCTGCTGGCGGAATCGGCGCGCCGGCCGCTGGTGATGCCGATCGTCCTGCATACGTTCATCCTGGGCCAGCCGTACCGCCTGCGCCACTTCCGCCGCGTGATCGAGCACATCACGAAGCACCGCGATCGCATCTGGCTCACGCGGCCGGGCGAGATCTGCGCCCATATAGAAAGCCTGCCCCCGGGCGTGGTGCCCGGCAGCCAGGCGCCCGGGGACTGACACGTGCGCATCGCGATTATGGGTGCCGGCGGCATCGGCGGCTACTACGGAGGACGGCTCGCCGAGGCGGGTCACGACGTGGCGTTCATCGCGCGCGGGGAACACCTGCGCGCCATCCAGGCGAAGGGGCTGGCGCTGGCGGGGCCCGGCGGCGATGCGCACATCGCCTCGGCGCGCGCCACCGACGATCCGGGCGAGCTGGAGCCGGTCGACGTGGTGCTGTTCTGCGTGAAGCTCTTCGATACCGAAGACGCAGCGCAGGCGATCAAGCCGTTGCTGGCGAAGGGCGGCGTGTGCATTACGCTGCAGAACGGCGTGGACGGGGCAAAGCGCATCGGTGCGGTGGTCGGCCACGAGCGCGTGATGGCGGGCATTGCCTTCGTATCGGCCCTGATCGAAGCACCAGGGATGATCCGCTACAACTCCAAGTCGCCTTCGATCCAGTTCGGCGAAGCCGACGGCCGCATGTCGGAGCGCGCGGTGCGCTTCCGCGATGCCTGCGTGGGCGCCGGGTTCGGCGCCGCGGTGACGGCGGACATCCGCGCTGCGCTATGGCACAAGTTCGTCGGCCTTACGGTCAACTCGGCATTGACCAGCCTGGTGCGCCAGCCGGCCGGCGTGATCTACCCGGATCCGGATCTCATGGCGATCGCCCGCGAGGGCTTCGCTGAGACCGCCGCGGTGGGAAAGGCGATGGGCGTAAAGCTACCGCAGGACATCGTCGAGTGGCAGGTGAAGAACCACCTCGGATTTCCGGCCGGGATGTACGCCTCCATGTACCACGACCTCAGGCGCGGCAAGCGCCTGGAGCTCGAAAGCCTGTCCGGGCTGGTCGCCCGCGAGGGCCGCCGGCTCGGCATCCCGACGCCCTTCCATGCCATGGCCTACGCCTGCCTCAAGCCCTACGCCAATCCCCCTAAACCAGCATGAGCGTGGCGAGCCCGAGGAAAATGAAGAAGCCGCCGGAATCCGTCACCGCGGTGATGAGAACCGACGAGCCGAGGGCAGGATCGCGGCCGAAGCGCGCCCTGCTCCATGGGATGGCGACGCCCATCACCGCGGCGAGCACGAAGTTGAGCATCATGGCGAGCGCCATGACGCCGCCGAGCGCGACGTCGTCGTAGAAGGCGTAGGCCATGACGCCGAGCAGCGTGCCCCATACGGCACCGTTCAGCAGCGCCACGCCGATTTCCTTGCCGAGAAGCTTGAGCCACGTGCCGCCCTGGATCTGGCCGAGCGCCAGCGCGCGCACGATCATGGTAACCGTCTGGTTTCCCGAGTTGCCGCCGATGCCGGCGACGATGGGCATGAGCGCGGCGAGCGCGACGAGCCGGGCAATCGACTCTTCGAACGCGCCGATCACCCGCGAGGCGATGAATGCGGTAACCAGGTTCAACGCCAGCCAGGCCCAGCGGTTCTTGAAGCTGTCCAGCACCGGCGCGAACACGTCTTCTTCCTGCTGCAGGCCCGCTTCGGCGAGGCGTGACTCCGCGCTGCGCTGGCGGATGTAGTCGACCACCGCGTCCACGGTCAGCCGGCCAATCAGCCGGCCCTCGACGTCCGCTACCGGCGCCGACACCAGGTCGTAGCGCTCGAACGCGTTGGCAGCGTCCTCCGCGGCGTCCGTCGGCTCGAGCTGGACGCTCTGCGGCACCATCACGCGGCTCACCGGGAGCTCCAGGTCGGAAACGATCAGCCGGGCGAGCGGCAGCACGCCTTTCAGCCGCCGCTCGCGGTCCACCACGAACAGCTGGTCGGTGTGGTCAGGCAGCTCGTCGAAGCGCCGCAGATAGCGCGTCGCCGCTTCCAGCGTGACGTCTTCGCGCACGGCGACGTGGTCGAAATCCATGAGCGCGCCCACCGCACCCTCGGGATACGACAGCGCCGAACGCAGCCGCTCGCGCTCCTCGGCCGGCAGCCGCTGCACCACCTCCTCGATGACCGAGGGCGGCAGATCGGGGGCGATGTCGGCGAGCTCGTCGGCTTCCAGCGTCTCGGCCGCGGCAACCAGCTCGGCCGAGTCCATCGCTTCGATGAGCGACTCGCGCACCGCGTCGCTCACCTCCACGAGGATCTCTCCGTCCCGGTCGGCCTTGACGAGGTCCCACACCGCCAGCCGCTCTTCCGGCGGCAAAGCCTCCAGCAGGTAGGCGACATCTGCAGGATGCAGGCGGTCGAGCCGGGCGCGCAGCGCGGGCGAAGCCGGACTCTCGCGCAGCAGCGCTTGCATCTCTCCGAGCTGGCGCTGGAGATCGTCGCGCTCGAGGCGGTCCTGCATCAGGGGATTTGGGCGGACGACATGCGCGCCCGGATCGTACCGACGCGTCCTTCGAGATAGTCGGTAGTGCGGCCGCGTTCGTAGCGCCGCGGGCTCGGCAGGATGGACGCCAGCCAGGCGGCCTGCTCCTGCGAAAGCGCGGCTGCCGACAGGCCGAAGTGGTGGCGCGCGGCGGCCTCGGCGCCGAACACGCCCTCCCCCCATTCGGCGAAGTTCAGGTAAAGCTCGAGAATGCGCCGCTTCGACATCGTGGTTTCGAGCATCCAGGTAATGAGTGCTTCCTGCCCCTTGCGCACCCAGGACCGGCTGCCCGAAAGGAACAGGTTCTTGGCAAGCTGCTGACTTATGGTCGAGGCGCCGGCCACTATCTTGCCGCGGCGCTCGTTGCGCGCCATCGCCTGCTGGATCGCTTCCCAGTCGAAGCCTTCGTGATCGAGGAAGCGCGCGTCCTCGGCGGCTACCACCGCTCGCTTGAGATGGGACGAAATGCGCGCATACGGCACCCATTGGTGCCGCAGCCTGGCGCGCGGATTCTTCGCGCGCAGAGCCTCGAGGCGCAGGTCCATGAAAGCCGAGCTCGCCGGCTCGAACCGGTTCCAGTACAGGACCTGGCTGAAGAACCACAGCTGCACCGCGACGACGGCGAGCACGAGCGTACCCAGCGTGAAGCAGAACGCCTTCCAGGCGAAGACCAGGCGGCGAAAGGGCTTACGCGGCACGCGTCAGTGACGCGCTTCGGTCCAGATCTTGTCGCCCTGGCCGAAGAACCAGGTGCGGGTGATCACCAGGAGGTCCGTGTCGCGGCGGATCTCCGGCGGAAAGGCGGCAAAAGGCGTCGCCATGCGCACGATCTTGAATGCTGCGGCGTCCAGCACCTTGAGGCCTGAGGAGCGGTCGAGCTCGACCGACTCCACCGAGCCGTCGGGCCGGATGGTCACCGTGAGGCGCAGGTTCCCGTAGTGCCTGCCGCGCGCCTCCGCCGGGTAATTCAGCGTACCGACGCGCTCGATCTTGATGCGCCAGTCCTCTTCATACTGAGCGAAGCGGTACTCCGCGGCGCGCGCACCGATGAACTTCTTGCGCGGACGTTTCTGGTACTGCTCGGTCTGCCGGTCGATCTGCGCCTGCAGGCGCATCGCCGCGAGCGACAGGTCGGCGAGGTCGCGTCCGCTCGGTTGGGGGACCGGCACTTCCGCGGGAGCGGCGCGCGGCGGCTCGGCCGGCACCTTGCGCGCGGATTCGCGCGCCTGCGCGAGAAGGCGCTGCTGCTGCGCCTCCAGCTGCTGCACGCGCCGCTGCGCGTCCGCGAGGTCCTTACCCGGCTTGCGCGGCTCGGTGACCGGCAGCGGCGTCTTGGCTCGACGGCTCTGGTCGACGTTGCCGCCACGATCCAGGTTCGACTGCGCCAGCACCTCGGCGCGCGTCGGACGCTCACGCGTCTTGGCGTTCACCAGCACGACCTCGAGCGGCTGGTTGGCGCTCTGCGAGCGCGGGTCCGGCATTCTGAAATGCACCGCCATCAATGTCGCGTGCAGAGCGATCGACAGCCCGAGGGCGGCGCCCAGGATGCGATCGTTGCGAGCGGACATTAAGGGCATTCTACAAGTCTTTCATATTTTGGGTTTTTTGGGTAAGAGGCGCACGGTACGTCGTGATCAGGCTAGGCTCCAGGAGATCCATCTCGATGATTTCGAGGCACACGCGGCTTCCGGGTTCCAGCTCCGGCAGCGACGGTACGCGGGTAACGAGAGGAAAACCGTCCGCCCGCACCAGATTTTCCCGCAGCACTACAGCCTCGAATTGCCGGATGCCCTCCTGCTGGAGCCAGCGCAGCGTCCAGAAAGTCTCCATCACCCGTTGGTGCTCGTCATAGCGCGCGTAGGTGAGCTCGAAGGCTCGTATGGCTGAAAGCAGCGCCTCGGAATTGCGTGCGAACGGCGGCCGCTGACCGGTGATGGCGGCGACGAGCTGCCATTGGTTGACGAGGTCGACATAGCGTCGCAGCGGCGAGCTGAGCCACGCGTACCCGGTGACCCCGAGGCCCTCGTGCGGCTCGGGGTGCACGCTGAGCCGTACCTTGCCGGTCGATTGCACGCGGTATATGCCGGCCACGTCGTGCTCGGCCAGCAATTCGCCCCACGAAGTGTTGGCGAGGATCATCAGCTCGGACACGAGCTTGTCGAGCGGCGCGCCGCGCTTGCGAGGCACGATGCGCACCCTGCCGTCCTCAACGTGGAAGGTGTAGTCGAAGGTCAGGGCGCCGGCGCTCGGACGGCCGCGCTGCGATTCCAGCGCCACTGCTACGCGCCACAACGTGCGCAGCTCTTCCTCATGCGCCAGCCCCGCCTCGCCGCCCTGCTCGAACACCTCGTTGAGGATGTCGTAGCGCGCGTGGCGCAGATTGGCCACTACCGGCACGCGCTCGAGGCGCGTGTGGCGGCCCAGCAGCGCGCCTTCCTTGAGGTCGACGTATAGGGACACGGCCACCCGCTCTCCCCCATGGTCGAGCGAGAAGCGCTCGATCACGTCGTCCGGCAGCATGGTGAACTTCTGGCCCGGCATGTAGGCGGTCGACAGCCGCTCCCGTGCGATGGCATCCAGTTGCGATCCCGGGCCGAAGCCAAGGGCGGGCGCCGCGATGTGGATGCCAATGCGCACGCTGCCGTCCGCCGCTCGCTGCACCGAGAACGCGTCGTCGATCTCGCTGGTCCCTATGTCGTCCAGGCTGAACGCCGACGCTGGCGCGAGCGGCAGGGCGCCGTCCGCAGCCGGTACCGGGTGAGCGGGGAACCCCGTGCCGCGCGGGAAGAACTCGTGCAGGAAGCGGCGCAGGTGGTACTCGTGAGGGTCGCGGAGCAGCCCGCAGCGCTCGAAAAGGCGCGCGGGGTTAAGCCCGGTCTCGCGGCACGCCTGCTCCAACGCCTTGGCCTCGGGCTTGTTGCGGTCGGGCTGGTACAGCAGCTCATCCTTCAACGCAGCAACCTCGGCCGGGCAGTCGAAACGCGCCAGGCGCTCAGCCCATTGCTCGATCGCCTCTTGCACGCGCTTCTTCTTTTCGATGCTCGCGAGCGCGAGCCGCAAGGTCTCCTCGGGCGCCGGCTGGAAGCGGCCTTTGCCGCGCCGGTAGAAGTACATCGGCGCGGAATGCAGCTTGAGCAGCACGCCGGCGGCCTCGACCGGGGCGGGCTCGCGCCCGACGTACTCGCGCGCAAGGTCCGTGAACGCGAACTCGCGGCTGCCGCTGCACTCCCAGAGGAAGTCCACGTCCAGCTCGCCGGCGAACTTTTGCGCCTCTGCCAGGAGCTCGGCGCCGCTTGGGCGCTCGAACGAGAGCAGCACGTTGGACGCTTTGATCTTGGAGCGCCGGCCGTGCGGGCTTTCGACCTGGAACGAAGCCGGCGCCTGGCCGAGGACCGTCCCGACCTTCAGCTCGCCGTCTTCTTCATACAGCAGCTGCACGGCAGAACTCGAAGATGCGGGGCAGGTGGCGCGGAAAGCTTTGCAGGCTGTGGTCGCCGCCGTGCACCACCACCTGCTGTGCGCCGGCATAACGCAACACCGCCGCACGGTAATCGAGCAGCTCGTCGCCGGTCTCCACCAGGAGCAGATACCGCTCGGGTGAAACGCGGGGCACGTAAAGCCGCTGCCACTCGCTCAAGTGCCTTTCCGTGAGCTCGTAGGGCTCGCCGCTATGCAGGTTTTTCTGCGGCCCGAGGTACGCGCGCAAGCCTACGTGCGGCTCGATCGCCGGGTTGATAAGCACTGCCCGGGCGCCATGCTTCTCCGCCAGGTACGTGGCATAGAAGCCGCCGAGCGAGGACCCTACGAAGCACACGCCAGCGTCCACCAGCTCCTCGATTGCCGCAATGGCTTGCGACGGGAGCGGCGGCAGCGCCGGGCAGGCATACCGGTGTTCCATCCCGCGCTCGGCCATGTACTCGCGCAGCAGTTGCGCCTTGTGGGACTGCGGCGAGGAGTTGAAGCCATGCAGGTACACGATCAAGCGGCGGCTTCCCTGCCCTGCCCCAGCCGCTCGAGCAGCTTGCCGTGGATGCCGCCGAAGCCGCCGTTCGACATGACGAGCACGTGGTCGCCGGCGCGCGCCTCGGCGATAACCGCAGAGATGAGCTTTTCCAGGTCCTCGTCGCAACGCGCACGCGCTCCCAAGGGCGCGAACAATGCCCCGGCATCCCATTCCAGCCCGGCGCTATAGACGAAGATCCGGTCTGCCGAAGCGAGGCTCGTCGGCAGCTCGTCCTTCATGAGGCCCCGCTTCATGGTGTTCGAGCGCGGCTCGAGCACGGCAAGGATGCGCTCGCTGCCCACGCGCTGGCGCAGCCCCTCGACGGTGGTGCGGATCGCCGTCGGATGGTGCGCAAAATCGTCGTACACGGTAATGCCGCGAGCGTTGCCGCGAACCTGCATTCGACGGCGCACGCCCGTGAACGATGCGAGGCTTGCAATCGCCTCGCCTGGATCCACGCCGGCATGCCGGGCGGCCGCCACGGCGGCCAGCGCATTCATCCTGTTGTGATCGCCGAGCTGGTTCCACCGGACCCGTCCTACAGCGCGGCCATTCCAGGCAATCTCGAAGCTGCCGTCGGCGGCGCCCGGCCCCGCTTGCCACGGCTCCCCCGGGACGCCGAAAGCCTCCACGGGAGACCAAGCGCCTTGGGTGAGCACTCGCTTCAATGCGGCATCCGCGCCGTTGACGATAATCCTCCCGGATCTGGGTATGGTTCTCACCAAATGATGAAATTGGCGCTCGATCGCTGCAAGATCGTCGAAGATATCGGCATGATCCATCTCGAGGTTATTCAGAATGGCGGTGCGCGGGCGGTAGTGGACGAATTTCGATCGCTTGTCGAAGAAGGCGGTGTCGTACTCGTCGGCTTCGATGACGAAAAGCGGCGACCCCGTATGCCGGGCCGACACGGGGAAGTCCATGGGCACACCTCCGATGAGGAAGCCCGGCGCGCGACCGCTGCGCTCGAGGATCCAGGCGAGCATCGTGGAAGTGGTCGTCTTGCCATGCGTTCCGGCGACCGCGAGCACATGCTTCCCTGCGAGCACATGCTCGGCCAGCCATTGCGGCCCCGAGACATAGCGCTCGCCGTGGTCGAGGATCGCCTCCATCAGCGGATTACCCCGCGTGACCACATTGCCCACCACCCAGACATCCGGCCGGATGACGAGCTGCTGCTCGCCGAAGCCTTCGGTGAGCTCGATGCCCAGTGCGCGGAGCTGGTCGCTCATGGGCGGGTAGACGTTGGCGTCGCAGCCCGTGACGCGATAGCCGGCGGCCTTCGCGATTGCCGCGATGCCACCCATGAAAGTGCCGCAGATGCCGAGGATATGGAGGTGCGCGCTCATGGTCGGACGGCGATTCTATGCGACCTGCTGAGCTATATTCCGGGGTGGCAAGCCCCGCGATGACCCGCAAGAGCAACCGGCAGACTGGAACGCGTGCACGCATCGCCGCCGCAGCGGCGCGGTTGATGGCCGAGGACGGCATCGACGATTTCGCGCTCGCCAAGCGCAAGGCGGCGCGCCAGCTCGGCGTGGCCGAGGCGCAGGCGCTCCCAGGCAACGACGAAATCGAGGCCGAGCTGCGCGAGTACCTCGCGCTCTATCAGGCCGAGGAGCATCCCCAGCGCATCGCCGAGCTGCGCGGCATCGCGTTCGACGCAATGCGCGCCCTCGAGCGCTTCAACCCCTACCTGACGGGACCGGTGCTGAAGGGCGTCGCCGGTCCCTATGCCGAGATCGAGCTGCAGCTCTTTCCGGATAGCGTCAAGGAAGTCGAGATCTTCCTCCTGGACCGCAATCTGAGCTATGACACGCGCGAGGCGCGACGCTATGCGGGGGACCGGGCGCACGCGGTGAGCGTTCTGTCGCTCACCTGGGACGGCGCGCCGCTGCGGCTGTCGATCTTCGATCCCCGCGATGAGCGCGTTGCGCTCAAGAGCTCCCAGGCAGGCCGCGTCATGGATCGCGCGGGCATAGCCGAGGTCGGGGCGCTCGTACGCGATGAGCCCGGGCCGGCGTGACGCGCTGATCCTCGGCACGGTGGCGCTGGGCGCCGCGGCCGTGGGCGGGGTCGCTGGCGCGCTGTTCCTCCAGTCGAATAGCGGCGCCGCCGCGCTTCTCGCCAGTCACTTTCCCGATCTTTCAGGTACGCCGCGTCGCCTGATCGACTGGCAGGGCAAGGCGCTGCTTTGCAACTTTTGGGCGACGTGGTGCGCGCCCTGCCGAGAAGAGATGCCTCTGCTGGACACCGCCCATCAGAGGTACAGCCCGAAAGGGTTGCAAATTGTCGGTATCGCCGTAGATTCTGCTGACAACGTCCGAAAATTTGCCGGCATCGTGCCCGTTGGATATCCCTTGCTTCTGGGCAATGCCAGTACCATTGACCTCATGCGGGGGCTGGGCAACTCCAGCGGTGGCTTACCCTTCACGGTCCTGCTGGATCGCCATGGGCGGCTTGTCGAGCGCAAGCTCGGACCGCTCTCCGCCGCGGACCTCGAGGCCGGGGTGCAGCGGCTGTTGCAGTAAGATGCCGCCTTCTGCGGCGAAAAGGTGCCAAAAACAATGACAGCTGCGACGTTTTCGCGGGGAGCGGATGGACCTGCGCAAGCTTAAGAAGCTCATCGACCTGGTTCAGGAATCGGGGATCGCAGAGCTGGAGATCACCGAAGGCGAGGAGAAGGTCAAGATCGTCAGGGGTGGGCAAGTCAGCGTATCGAGCGTCTCGTCGCCCGCACCCGGCGCGATGGGAACGCCGCCGGCCGACTCGCGGGCCGCCGGGGCCCCGGCGACAGCGGCGCCCGCCCAGTCCTCTCCCGGCCCGGAAGGCCCGGTCATCAAGGCGCCCATGGTCGGGACGTTCTACCGGTCGCCATCTCCCGACGCCAAGCCCTTCGTGGAAGTCGGGCAGACGATAAAGGAGGGCGACACCGTCTGCATCATCGAGGCGATGAAGCTCATGAACGAGATCGAGGCGGATGTCGCCGGCGTCGTCAAGGCCATCCTCGTGGAGAACGGCCAGCCCGTGGAATACGGCCAGCCGCTTTTCATCCTCGGCTGAAATGTTCGGCAAGATCCTGATCGCCAATCGCGGCGAGATAGCGTTGCGCATCCAGCGCGCATGCCGGGAAATGGGCATCCGCACGGTGGTAGTGCACTCCGAGGCCGACACCGAAGCAAAGTATGTGAAGCTCGCCGACGAATCGGTGTGCATCGGCCCGCCGCCGGCGGCGGCGAGCTATCTCAACATCCCGGCGATCATCAGCGCGGCAGAGGTCACGGACGCCGAGGCGATCCACCCCGGCTATGGATTCCTGTCCGAGAACGCCGACTTCGCCGAGAAGGTGGAGCGCTCGGGATTCGCGTTCATCGGTCCGCGACCCGAGAACATCCGCCTGATGGGCGACAAGGTGAGCGCCAAGCAGGCGATGACCAAGGCCGGGGTGCCGTGCGTGCCCGGCTCGGACGGGGCGCTGCCCGACGATCCCAAGGAGGTGGTGCGCGTCGCCCGCAAGGTCGGCTATCCGGTCATCATCAAGGCGGCCGGCGGCGGCGGCGGTCGCGGCATGCGCGTCGTGCATACGGAGGCGGCGCTGCTCAACGCCGTCAACATGACGCGCACCGAGGCGCAGGCAGCGTTCGCAAATCCGATCGTTTACCTCGAGCGCTACCTCGAGCAGCCGCGCCACATCGAGATCCAGGTGCTGGCCGATGCGCACAAGAACACGATACACCTCGGCGAGCGCGATTGCTCGCTGCAGCGGCGCCACCAGAAGGTGATCGAGGAAGCGCCGGCGCCCGACCTGCCGGCCAAGCTGCGCGACAAGATCGGGGAGCGGTGCGTTGACGCTTGCCGCCGCATCGCCTATCGCGGCGCGGGTACCTTCGAGTTCCTGTACGAGAACGGGGAGTTCTTTTTCATCGAGATGAACACCCGCGTCCAGGTGGAGCATCCGGTCACCGAGATGATCACGGGCATCGACATCGTGCAGGAGCAGATCCGCGTCGCGGCAGGGGAGAAGCTGCGCTTTCGCCAGAAAGACATCCAGCTGCGCGGCCACGCCATCGAATGCCGCATCAACGCCGAGGACCCCTACCGTTTCACGCCCTCGCCCGGCAGGATCACCTCGTACCATCCGCCCGGCGGGCCGGGCATCCGCGTGGATTCGCACGTCTACCAGGGCTATACCGTGCCGCCCAACTACGATTCCATGGTGGGCAAGGTGATCGCCTACGGCGCGACGCGCGAGCAGGCCATGGCGCGCATGCGCATCGCGCTCTCGGAAATGGTGGTCGAGGGCATCCAGACCAACATTCCCCTGCACCGCGAGCTGCTAAGCGACACGCGCTTCGTCCGCGGCGCGGTAACGATCCACTACCTTGAGCAAAAGCTGTCGCAGGAGCAGAAGAAGAAGAAGTAATGCCCTGGCTCGGACTTTCGCTCGAGCTGGACGCCGCCGTGGCCGAGGCGTTCAGCGAGGCACTCCTCGACGCCGGCGCGCATTCCGTCTCGCTGGAGAACCTCGACGCGGCGCGCCCGACTCTGCAGGCCGTACTGAGCGTCGGCATCGACCCTCGCCAGGTGGTCGCGGCTGCCGCGCAAGTCGCGAGCATGGCCGCGACGCCGGGCTTCTCCACGCACGCCATCGCGGACGCGGACTGGGTACGCCTCACGCAGGCGCAATTCGAGCCGATCGAGATCGGCGCGCGGCTCTGGATCGGCCCCACATGGCGCAGGGCAGCGCCTGGGCGCATAGCGGTTCGGATCGACCCGGGGCTCGCGTTCGGCACCGGCAGCCATGTCACTACCAGGCTGGTCCTTGCTTTCCTGGAAAGGCTGCTGGCCGGCGGGGAAAGCGTTCTCGATTACGGCTGCGGCTCCGGTATATTGGCGATTGCCGCCGCCAAGCTCGGCGCGGCGCGCGTCGACGGCGTCGACGTCGATCCGCAGGCGGTCGAAACGGCCGCTGCGAACGCCCGCGCGAACGGCGTCGCCATGCGCGCAATGCTGCCGGATGCGCTCGCCGAAACAACGTACGACATCGTGGTGTCAAACGTACTCGCCCAGCCGCTCATCGTGCTCGCTCCCTTGCTCGCCGGGCGCTGCCGGCCGGGCGGCCGCATCGCGCTCTCGGGCATTCTCCAATCGCAGGCGGCCGAGGTGGCCGCCGCCTACGACGCCTATTTCGAGATGAGAGTCCCGGCCGTGGAAGACGGCTGGGCGCTGCTCGAGGGACTGCGTAAATGAGCCTGGTTACGCGTTGCCCGAGCTGCGCGACGGCGTTTCGCGCGACGCCCGAGCAGCTTTCGGCGCGGGAAGGACGCGTGCGCTGCGGCAAATGCGCCACCGTGTTCGACGGCATCAAGGCGCGGGTGGAGCAGGGCAACGAGCCTCTCTTGCCGGAGCCATCTTCGCCACCGGAGCCCCTGCCGGCCTTCATGGCCGAGGCCACGCCGGCGCCCCGGCGGGCATTGTGGTGGACGCTGTCGATAATTGCAGGCCTGATGATCGCCGCTCAGGCCGCCTATCACTATCGCGCAGAGATCACCGCCAGTGCACCTTGGACCCTGGCGCCGCTCGCCGAGGCCTGCCGCGTGCTCCGGTGCGAAGTGCCGCTGCCGCGGCAGCTCGGATTGCTGAGCATCGATTCCTACGAGGTGCGCGCAGACCCGCGGCGCGACGGCGGCATCGTGCTCAATGCCGTGATACGCAACCGCGCGCCTTTCCCGCAGGCGTACCCGGCGCTGCAATTCGCGCTCACCGACGAGGCGGGACGGCATGTGGTAAGCCGCGTGCTGGCCCCCCGCGACTACCTCGGCGCTGACGAGGCGGCTGACCTCATCGGCAAAGGCATCGCGCCGAGCGGCGAAGCCGCGGTCCAGGTTCACTTCGACACCAGCCGCACGCGCGCCAGCGGCTATCGACTGGAGCTGTTCTACCCTTCATGAGCATCCTAGTCACCGGTTCCATCGCGTACGACACCATCATGGTGTTTCCCGACCGCTTCCGGAACCACCTGCTGCCCGACCAGCTGCACATCCTCAACGTCTGCTTCCTCACGCCCGAGATGCGCAGGGAGTACGGCGGTACCGCCGGCAATATCGGCTACAACCTGCGCCTGCTGGGCGACCAGCCCCTGGTCATGGCGACGGTAGGCGAGGACATCGACCCGTACGTGGCGCGCTTGCGCAAGCTCGGCATCGACACCGAGCAACTGAAGCGCATCCCCGGCCAGTTCACCGCGCAGGGCTTCATCACCACCGACCTGGACAACAACCAGATCACCAACTTCCACCCGGGCGCGATGAACTTTTCGCACGAGAATCACGTGACGCGCAGCCTGGGAGCGCGCCTCGCCATCATCGGACCGGACGGTAAGCAGGGCATGCAGCAGCACGCGCGCGAATGCGCAGAGCATGGCGTGCCTTTCCTGTTCGACCCGGGCCAGGGGCTGCCGATGTTCTCCGGCGCGGAGCTGGAGGAGTTCCTGCGCCTCGCCGATTACGTCGCGGTCAACGACTATGAAGGCAAGCTGCTCGAAGAAAAGACCGGGCGCAAGCTCGAAGACATCGGACGCCGCGTAAAGGCGCTGGTCTATACCCAGGGGGCACACGGCTCGGTGGTCTTCGCCGCGGGTCAACGACACGATATCCCATGCGTTGAAGCCGATAGCGTGGTGGACCCGACGGGCTGCGGCGACGCCTACCGTGCAGGGCTCCTGTACGGGATTTTGCACGGCTGGGACTGGCCTTCCGCCGGTAAACTCGGCGCGGTCATGGGCGCGATCAAGATCGCGCACCGCGGCGGGCAGAATCACCACGCGCCGCGCGAAGAAATACAGACCCGCTTCAAGCGGGCCTTCGGCTATTCGCCATGGAGAGGATGAGCTTATGGAGATCCGGCTTGTACTGGCCTTGCTGGCCGCATCGGCGGCCGTGTCCGGCTGCGCCACTTCGAAGTCAGGCGACGTTTACTCGCGCGAAGAGGCGCTGCGCGAGCAGACCGTGCGACTTGCCACGGTGGAATCCGTGCGCCCTGTGACGATCCAGGGTACGCGATCGGGCATCGGCGCCGCCGCGGGCGGCGTGGTGGGTGGCGTCGCCGGAAGTACCGTCGGGCACGGCCGCGGATCGACCGTCGCCGGCGTGCTCGGGGCGGTCGGTGGAGGCGTCGCCGGGCAGGCGATCGAGGAGGGAACCACCCGCAGGCCCGGCGTCGAGATCACGGTGCGCCTGCAAAACGGCGAGCTGCGCGCCGTGGTGCAGGAGGAAACCGACAAGTTCGTGGCGGGCCAGAAGGTGCGCCTGCTCACCTCGGGCGGCGTTACGCGAGTTTCGCCCTGATCTTTTCCGCGTACTCCGCGAGCTTCTCCGGCAGAGGATTCTTCACCGGCCAGGTGAGCTGCATGCCGTCGGCCTCGTGGCGCGGCACGAGGTGGATATGGAAATGGAATACCGTTTGACCCGCAGCCTTGCCGTTGGCCTGGTAGACCGATAGCCCCTGCGGCGCGAACGCTTCGCCGATGGCCCGCGAAACCCGGGCCGCCGTGCGGAACGCAGCCGCCGCCTGCGCGTCGTCCAGGGCAAAAATGCTTTCGACGTGCTGTTTGAGCGCTATTAGCACGTGCCCGGGATTCACCTGCCCGATGTCCATGAAGGCGAGGGTGTGCTCGTCTTCGTGCACCACGGTGGCCGGGATCTGCCTCGCCACGATCTTGCAGAACACGCAGTTCTCCATCAGTCGCCTCCGACGGCCTGGTAACCGGCGCATGGTACTTGGAAGAGCGCGCGGTCCTCGAGCCGCATGGCCGTGAGCTTGCCGCCCCAGACGCAGCCGCTGTCGAGCGCGGCCAGCTTTTCTCTTGTTTTCAGACCCAGGGCGGACCAGTGGCCGCAGACGATGGTCTGCTCGTCCGTTCTCAAATCGAACCACGGTGCGTAGCCAGGCGGGGGAGCTTTCCCCTTCGCACGAAAATCCATCTTGCCGTCGGCCGTGCAGAAGCGCAGGCGGGTCATGGCATTCACGATGACCCGCAGGCGATCCCAGCCTGCGAGGGCGTCGCTCCATCGGTCGGGCTGGCTGCCGTACATGCTCGTGAGGAATTCCTTGTAGCGCGTTCCGGCGAGCGCGTCTTCAACTTCCTTTCCCAGGGCGAGGGCCTTCTCCACGCTCCATTGCGGAAGCAGGCCGGCATGCACCATGGCGTAGCCGCGTTCGACGTGCATCATGGGGCGCTTGCGCAGCCAGTCTACGAGCTGCCTGGCATCGCGGGCTTCGAGCACGTCGGCCAAAGTGTCGTCTGCGCGGCTGCGCTCGATGCCCTCGAACTGGCTCACGAGGTGCAGGTCATGGTTTCCCAGGATGGCGATCGCCCTGTCGCCCAGATCGCGGACGAAGCGCAGCACCTCGAGCGACTTCGGCCCCCGGTTGACGAGATCGCCGACGAACCACAGCCGATCGGAAGCGCCGAAGCCGCAGTGCTCGAGCAATCGGCGGAGCTCGTCGAAGCATCCTTGTACGTCACCTACAGCGTAAGTGGGCATTGACTCAGAAGCTGGCGTCCAATCGTCGATACTGTATCGCTTCGGCAATGTGCTCCGCCGTAATGGAGCTCTTTTCCGCCAGGTCGGCGATCGTGCGCGCCACGCGCAGCACACGGTGGTATCCGCGCGCGGAAAGTAATAGCCGCGCGAGGGCATGACGCAGCAGCTGATCACCGTCACGATCGGTAGCGCAATGGCGGTCGATTTCGCGGGTGCCGAGAAGCGAATTGGGCTTGCCCTGCCTTTCGACCTGCGCTTGGCGGGCGCGCGCCACCCGGTCGCGGACCGCCGCGGAGCTTTCTCCCGCTACAGGCGAGGCGAGCTCGCCTTCGCGCGGCGACGGCACCTCGAGCTTGATATCGATGCGGTCGGCAAGCGGCCCGGAAATGCGCCCGCGATAGCGCGCTATGCGTTCCGGCGTGCATCGACAGCGACCGCTTCGGTCCCCGCAATGCCCGCACGGGCAGGGATTCATGGCAGCGACCAGCTGAAAACGGGCAGGGAACTGCGCCTGCCGCGCCGCACGAGCGATGGATACCCGGCCCGACTCGAGCGGCTCGCGCAGCGCCTCGAGCACGTCCCGGTCGAACTCCGGCAACTCGTCCAGGAACAGCACGCCATGGTGGGCCAGCGAGATCTCCCCCGGCCGCGGCAGGTTTCCCCCGCCCACTAATGCGGGCCCCGACGCGCTGTGGTGGGGCGCCCGAAATGGACGTTCACCCCAGCGCGCGGCATCGAACCCGGCCGTGGCGACAGAATGGATGGCCGCCACCTCGAGCGCCTCGTTGTCCGACAGCGGCGGCAGGATGCCAGGGAAACGCGCGGCGAGCATCGACTTGCCGGTGCCCGGGGGCCCAAGCATCAGAACACTGTGGGCGCCCGCCGCGGCGACCTCCAAAGCCCGCTTTGCCTGCTGCTGGCCCTTGACGTCGCTGAAGTCCGGGTATGTAGTCACCCGGGGAGAAGCCGTCGGTGTGTACTCCGGAATCTGCTCTTCACCAGCGAGGTGAGCAACCACTTCCAAGAGCGCGCGAGCAGGCAGAATCCGAGCGCCCTCGGCAAGCGCGGCCTGGGGCGCATTGCCTGCCGGCAGCACGAAGACGCGGCCCGTGCTGCGGGCCGAGAGCGCCATTGCCAGCGCGCCGCGCACCGGGCGTAGCTCGCCTGTCAAGGACAGCTCGCCGGCGAATTCGAGCCCGAGCAGCGCCTCGACGGCGAGCTGCCCGCTCGCGGCGAGGATGCCCAAGGCGATCGGCAGGTCGAACCGGCTCGAGTCCTTGGGGAGCTCCGCGGGGGCGAGATTGACCGTGATGCGGCGTGCCGGGAACTCGAAGCGCGCGTGATTGAGCGCCGCGCGCACGCGATCGCGCGCCTCGCGCACCTCGGTGTCCGGCAAGCCGACGATATGGAAAGCCGGCAAGCCGGGCCCGAGGTGAACCTCCACGGTCACCTCGGGCGCATCGATGCCGGCGAGTGCACGGCTCGCTACTGTGGCGACTGACAAGCGGGCTCCCCCTTGGTGCTATGAGGGGAGCAACGCCTGCTCAGGCGGGTGGTTTACCGCGCGACTCGAGTTCTGCGACGCGCGCCTCGAGCTCAGCGAGCTTGGCCTGCGCGCGCTCGAGCAGCTTCTGCTGCACCTCGAAGTCTTCGCGTAGCACGAGGTCCAGTCGCGCAAACCCGGCCGCGAGCATCGCCTTCAGGTTTTTCTCGACGTCCTGCGCCGGAGAGCTGCGGAACGCTTCGCTGACTCGCTGGTTGAGGTCGTCGAAGAAACGCTTGTCGATCATGGGCCGACCTTAGCGCACTTCCAGCGCACCGAAGTCGCGCAAGCTGGTGAAGCGCCCGCACCACTTCGGTGCGCCAGGAGTCCGTTGTTTCCTCAAGTCATTGTCTTCATGTGGAAAATATGCTGGCACAGGAGGTGCTATTCCCCGACAGCCACTTTTAAATTCATCACCCCAAGGGAGATTTAGATGCGTAAGTCGATTGCTTCAATTGCCGTTGCGGTGGCGCTAGCTCCTGCCTTAGCAGCCGCGCAGACGCCGGCGCCCTCGCCGGTTACCGGCAACATGTCGCTGGTCAGCGATTACCGGTTCCGCGGCCTCACCCAGACATTCGAGGAGCCGGCGCTGCAGGGCGGCTTCGACTACGCGCACTCGAGCGGCTTCTACCTCGGTAACTGGAACTCAAGCATTTCGGACACCTTCTATGCCGGCTCGCCGCTCGAAATGGACTTCTATGCCGGCTACAAGCCGACTTTCGGCGACATCACGCTCGACCTTGGCGTCCTCTACTACTACTACCCCGGATCCGACGCTCCGGGAATCGGGAGGATCGACAACACCGAGCTCTATGCCGGTGCAGCGTGGAGGTGGCTGAGCGCCAGGTATTTCCACGCCGTGTCGGATTTCTTCGGCGTACCGGATACCAAAAACTCGAATTACATCGACCTCACGGCGAGCTTCACCTTTGGCGCGGGCTGGGGCGTGGTCGGCCACATCGGCCACCAGAAGGTCAAGAACGTATCCGCGGCGGACTACACCGACTACAGGATCGGCATTACCAAGGATGTCAGCGGCTGGGTGCTCGGCGCGGCCTTCGTCGACACCGACGCAGAGGAAGCGGCCTACACCTTCACCAGCGGCAGCGGCAAGAGCGTCAACGTCGGCGATTCCACGGTGGTGTTCTCGGTCAGCAAGACCTTTTAACTGCGAGGCCCCATGAAACTCGTAACCGCAATCATCAAGCCCTTCAAGCTCGACGAGGTGCGCGAAGCGCTCTCGGCGATCGGCGTGCAGGGAATCACCGTGACGGAAGTGAAGGGGTTCGGCCGGCAGAAGGGCCACACCGAGCTCTACCGCGGCGCGGAGTACGTGGTCGATTTCCTGCCCAAGGTGAAAGTCGAGGCGGCGCTGAAGACCGAGCTGCTCGAGCAAGCCATCGAGGCGATCGAGAAGTCCGCCAATACCGGAAAGATCGGCGACGGCAAGATTTTCGTCTTCGATCTGGAGAAAGTCATCCGCATCCGCACCGGCGAAACCGATGTGGCCGCGCTCTAAGGAGAACGCAATGAAAACCTTGATTGCATGGTTCACCGTGGCCGTATGCGTGGCGTTTACCGGCGCCGTCCTGGCGCAGGACAAGCCGACCGCGATGCCGGACAAGCCGGCGGCCGCCGCGGAGGCGGCCAAGGCGGGCGTGGAGCCGGCGAAGGCCGAGCCCGCCAAGCCGAAGGTGGACAAGGGCGACACCGCCTGGATGATGGTGTCCACGCTGCTCGTCATCCTCATGACGGTGCCCGGGCTCGCGCTGTTCTACGGCGGCATGGTGCGGGCGAAGAACACCCTGTCGGTGCTCATGCAGGTGTTCGTCACCTTCTGCCTGATCGGCGTGGTGTGGGTGATCTACGGCTATTCCATGACCTTCACCGCAGGTAACGCGTTCTTCGGCGGCTTCTCGAAGCTGTTCCTGTCGGGCGTTACCGGCGAGTCGCTCGGCGCCACTTTCTCGAAGGGCGTGGCGATTCCGGAGCTCGTGTTCGTCGCCTTCCAGCTGACCTTTGCCGGTATCACGTGCGCGCTCGTGGTCGGGTCCTTCGCCGAGCGCATGAAGTTCTCGGCCATGCTGGTGTTCGCGGTGTTGTGGTTCACGTTTGCGTACTCGCCGATGGCGCACATGGTGTGGTACTGGGACGGCCCGGACGCGATCACCGACGCCAGGAGCCTGGAGGCTGTGACCGCCGCGGCCGGCTGGCTGTGGCAGAAGGGAGCGCTGGATTTTGCCGGCGGCACTGTAGTGCACATCAATGCCGGCGTCGCGGGGCTCGTGGGCGCCTATGTCGTGGGCAAGCGCGTTGGCTACGGCAGGGAATCCATGCCGCCGCACAACCTGCCGCTCACCATGGTAGGGGCATCCTTGCTGTGGGTTGGCTGGTTCGGCTTCAACGCCGGCTCGAACCTGGAGGCGACCGGCACCGCGGTCATCGCGTTCCTGAATACCATCGTCGCCACAGCGGCGGCGGTGCTCGCCTGGCTGCTCGTGGAATCCACGGCGCGCGGCAAGGCCTCGGCCCTCGGCGCAGCGTCCGGCGCGGTCGCCGGCCTCGTCGCCATCACGCCAGCCTGCGGATTCGTAGGCGTGGCCGGCGCCCTGGTGATCGGCCTCGTGGCCGGCGGCGGCGGCTTCTGGGGCGTGAACGGCCTCAAGCGCGTGCTCGGGGCAGATGACTCGCTGGACGTGTTCGGAGTTCACGGCGTGTGCGGCATCCTTGGGGCACTGCTTACGGGCGTGTTCGCGGCACCCTCCCTGGGCGGCTCCGGCATCTACGACTATGTCGCAAACGCCGTATCGCCGGAGTACTCGATCTGGAGCCAGCTCATCACGCAGGCCACCGGCGTGCTCACCACGGTGATCTGGTCTGGCGTAGTAGCGTTCATCGTCTTCAAGCTCATCGACGTGACGATGGGTCTGCGCGTAAGCGAGGAGGACGAGCGCGAAGGGCTGGATACCACGGCGCACGGCGAGGCCGCGTATCGCATGTAAAGCGAGGCCGAGCAAGAAGGGGCCTGCGGGCCCCTTTTCTATTTGTCCGAGAGCTTCTTGAGCAGCGCGAGGAGTTGTGCGCGCTCCTGCACGGTAAGGTGCGCGGCGACGCGCCGCTCGTGCGCCAGGATGCGCCGCTTCAAGCGCCCGACGAGCACGCGTCCCGCGTCCGTGAGCCACAAGCCGTTGGTGCGGCGATCGTGACCCCGGCGGCGCTCGATCAGACCGCGGCCCTCGAGCATGTCGACCACCCCGACCATGGTCGAGCGATCCAGCGACACTGCCTGCGCCAGGCGGCTCTGCGTCACCCCCGGATTCGCCTCGAGGAGAAGCAGGATGCCGACGCGCCCGGGCGATAGCTCGCCGACGCTCGAGGCAAAGTCGCGGAATACGGCCTGCTGCGCCAGGCGCAGCCGGTAGCCGAGCAGGCCGGGCAGCAGACCGGGCTTCACGTTTGTTGGGGTTCCAAACAGTTGCTACCATCCTAGCCGCCCCGCCCCCGCGCATGCAAATCACAACGTTCTCCCTATGAATGCGGCAGAGCTGCTGCTGGGACCGGCAGCGCTCGAGCGCCACGGCGCACGCACGGCGCTTATCTGCGGCGATGAACAGGTTTCGTACTCCCAGCTCGCGCACCGCGTTGCGCGATCAAGCGCGGCTTGGGTAGCGCTCGGCGTGAAGCCGGGCGATCGCGTGCTCATGCTGATGCGCGACACGCCGGAGTTCGCCTCCGCCTTTCTGGGCGCGGTGCGCACCGGTGCGGTTGCGGTTGCGCTCAACAACAAGGCGAGCGAAGCGGAGTACCGCCACATTCTTGCCGACAGCGGTGCGCGGCTCGCGCTCATCGAGGACGTTTATGCAACCGCGCGCCCCGATCTCACCGCCGAGCTGACCCGCGAGGGGCGCATCGCCGTCGCCGGCGCAGCCCCCGGTGTCCCGGCGTGGCGCGACATGCTGAATGCCGCGCAGCCGGCCGCGCCCTTTGCCGCCGAGGCCGAAACACCCGCGTTTCTGCTCTACTCCTCGGGCACCACCGGGCGGCCGAAAGGCATCGTGCACGTGCACCGCAGCTTCGCCGGCCTCGGCCGAGCGTTCCAGACGATTGGCGTGGTCGCCGGCGAGCGGGTCTTCAGCACGTCGAAGTTCTTCTTCGCCTACGGTCTGGAGCACGGCCTGCTCGGCCCGCTGGCCCAGGGCGTCACGTCCATCCTCTATCCCGACTGGCCGGACGCGGCGGCGGTCATCGACGTGGTGGGGCGCCATGAGCCGGCGGCGATGTTCAGCGTGCCGACCCTCTACCGGCGCCTGCTTGCGGAGCCGCGCGCCAGGCTCGCCCTTCTCATGCGGTTGCGACGGTTCGTCGCGGCGGGCGAACCGCTTTCCAGCCAGCTGCTCGGGCAGTGGCGCGACGCAATCGGGGGCGAGCTGCTCAACCTCTACGGCATGTCCGAGACGTTCTGCGCCTGCATGATGACGCCGCCCGGGACATCGAACGGCGCGCGCACCGGTTTGCCCTTCGACGGTGTGGAGCTGCGCGTGTGCGACGCGCAGGGGCGCGAAGTGACGAGCGGCGAGCCGGGCGTGCTGTGGGTGCGCCACCCGGCGCAGGCGCTTGGCTACGCCAACCTCGCGGAGAAGACGCGGGAGCAGTTCGTCGACGGCTGGTTCTGTACGCGTGATGTGTTCTCGCGCGACGCGCAGGGACACTACGTGCACCAGGGGCGTTCCGACGAGCTGCTCAAGATCGCCGGCCAATGGGTGCAGCCGGGCGAGCTCGAAGAGCTGGCAAGCCTTGAGGCGGACATCGCGGAAGCCGCCTGCGTCCTTGTGCCCGACGCCGACGGCCTGGAGCGGCTCGCGCTTTTCGTCACCGCAAAGGGGGATCCCGCGGCGGCGCAGCGGGCCGCGGCAGAAGCTTGCGCGCGTGCGCTGCCGCGCTACAAGCGGCCGAAGTGGGTGCGCGCGGTCCCGGAGCTGCCGCGCACCGCCACCGGCAAGGTACAGCGCTTCAAGCTGCGCGAAATCCTGGAGCGCGAGCTCTCCCGCAAGGACTAAAATTCCGTTTTTGCCGAGGATGCGATGGCCTACGTAATTTCCCTATGGACCCCGCCGGCGCTGCCGGTGGCGAGCTCTTCCGACGGTTTCCCGGTGCGGCGCATCTTCTGCGTCGGCCGCAACTACGCCGAGCACCAGAAGGAGATGGGCGGTGACGGACGCGAAACGCCGTTCTTCTTCATTAAGAGCGAGTTCTCGCTGGTACCGCGGGGCGGAGAGGTGCATTACCCCGCGAAGACTTCGAACTATCACTACGAAACCGAGCTGGTGGTAGGACTTGCCAAGGGCGGACGCCGCATCGATGCCAAGCGCGCGAACGACCACGTCTATGGCTACGCAGTGGGCCTGGACATGACGCGGCGCGACCTGCAGCAGTGGGGCAAGGACCACGGCCGGCCATGGGACTTCGGCAAGAACTTCGACGAGTCTGCGCCCTGCAGCGAGCTGGTGCCCGCCTCGAAGATCGGCCACCCTTCGAGGGGCGCCATCTGGCTGAACGTCAACGGCAAGCAGCGGCAGAAAGCCGACCTGTCGGACATGATCTGGTCGGTGCCCGAGCAGATCGCCTACCTTTCGGAGCATTACACGCTGGAGCCGGGAGACGTCATCTTTACGGGCACGCCGGCAGGCGTAGGCCCGGTGAAGCCGGGCGACGAGCTGCTGGCCGGTATTGACGGCGTAGGCGAGCTGAAAGTCAGGATCGCCGCAGCGTTGTGAAGCTTTACACGTACTTTCGCAGCTCCGCGGCCTTCCGCACACGGATCGCGCTGAACCTCAAGGGGCTCAAATACGAGCCCCAGTTCGTTTCGCTTCCCAAGGGAGCGCACCGTGAGGCGCAGTACGCGAAAGTCAATCCGCAGGCGCTCGTGCCGACGCTGGTGTCCGACGATGGCCTGCGCCTTGCGCAATCGCTCGCCATCATCGAGTACCTCGACGAAACCTATCCCGAGCCGCCCCTGCTGCCCCGCGACGTGAAAGGAAGGGCACGCGTGCGCAGCCTCTCGCTGCTCATCGCCTGCGAGGTCCATCCGCTGAACAACCTGCGTACGCTGCAATACCTCAGACGCGAGCTCAAGCAGAGCGAAGAGCAGGTGAACGGCTGGTACCGCCATTGGATTGCCGAGGGGCTGGGCAAGCTCGAGGCGGAGATGAAATCGCCCCTTACCGGCAAGTTCAGCCACGGCGATGCACCGACGATGGCCGACTGCTGCCTGGCGCCGCAGATCTTCAACGCCCAGCGCTACGAGTGCGATCTCGCGCCGTACCCGGCGGTGATGCGCGTGTTCGGCGAATGCATGAAACTCGATGCCTTCGAACGGGCGCAGCCATCGAGGCAGCCCGACGCGGAGTAGCGCCGGATTACCTGGCGCGAAAGCGCGCCTTCAGCGCCTCCGGGATCGGCTCGCCCTTCATCGGGGTCCCCGCGCCGCCGACATGCCGGCCCCACACGCGCGTTTCTCTGCCCTTTGCCAGGGGCGTGCCGTCGCTTCGCGTGATGTCGTGCTCGACGACGAAGGACTTGCCGCCGAAGCGCGCGATGCGCGAGCGCACTTCGCAGCGATCACCCGGCTCGGCAGGAGAGAGGAACTGGCACTCGGCGCCGACCAGCGGCATCGCGAGATGGTTCTCCTTCATCCACCGCGCGCCGTAGCCGGCCGCATCGAACAGCGCCCAGGTCGCCGCGTCGATCCAGCGGAAATAGGTCGGGTAAAAGATGATGCCGGCCGGATCGCAATCTCCCCACTGCACCTGACAGGGAAACACGTGGGTGATCGATTGAAATCCGTCTTCCGATCCCATGCTCAGCACTGCTCCCACGGGAGTCCCTCATAGCGCCATCCGGCACGGGTATTGCGATGATGATGCTCGTCCAGCTCGCCCTCGAAGCCGTGCTTCACGTTGAACACGCGGGTGAACCCCGCGCGCTCGAGCGCCTCGCCCGCCTCCTGCGAGCGGTTGCCCGAGCGGCAGATGAGCACGATGGGCCGCGTCGCATGCCCGACCCCGGCAAGCTTCTTCACCTGGCCGACGAAATGGGGATTAACGTCCCAGTCGGGGCCGTCGTTCCATGCGACGTGCAGCGCCCCCACCGGGTGGCCGACGAACAGGTATTCCATTTCGCTGCGGCAGTCGATGAACAGCGCGTCTGCGTGCCGGCGCAGAAATTCCACGGTCTCCTTGGGCGACAAATGTTCCATGCAGGGGCGCGATTATAGGCGAGGCGTTGACGCCACACCGGCTTGTGGGCAGAATCCCACGCTGACCCACGCGCCGATTTGATGTTCAGCTTGCGGGCGCGCTACAAGTGCCGCTAAAGAGACGCGCCCGCCGAGCCCGTTTCTGCGCAAGCTGAACGGGCTTTTCGTTTTCCGCATGATGCCTCTCGAGGAACTGCTCGCCGCAAGGATCCTGCTGCTGGACGGTGCCATGGGCACGATGATCCAGCGCGCACGGCTCGCGGAGGAGGACTACCGCGGCAGCCGCTTTCGCGATTGGGAGCGCGAGCTGCGCGGCAACAACGACCTCCTGTCGCTCACGCAGCCCCGGCTGGTACGCGACATCCATTGGCAGTACCTCCAGGCCGGTGCCGACATCCTGGAGACCAACACATTCAATTCAACCGCGATCGCGCTCGCCGACTACGGCATGGAAAGCCTGGCGCGCGAGCTCAACTTCGCCGCGGCCCGCCTGGCAAAGGAGGCGGCCCGGGAATGGCAGGCGCAGGGCGGCGAGCCGCGCTTCATCGCAGGGGTGCTCGGACCGACGAACAAGACCGCCTCGATCTCGCCGGACGTGAACGATCCCGGGTTCCGTGCCGTGACCTTCGAGCAGCTGGTGGCCGCGTACGCGGAGGCGACAGCGGGCCTGCTCGACGGCGGCGCGGACCTCCTGCTGGTGGAAACCGTATTCGACACGTTGAACGCCAAGGCCGCGCTCGTTGCCGTGGAAGAGTGTTTCGAAGCGCGCGGGATGCGAGTGCCGGTTATGGTCTCCGGCACGATCACCGACGCTTCGGGGCGCACCCTGTCGGGGCAGACCGCGGAGGCTTTCTATAACTCCGTGCGCCATGCGCGTCCGCTCGCAATCGGGCTCAACTGCGCCCTCGGGGCGAAGGAACTCCGCCCCTACGTGGAAGAGCTCGCGCGGCTTGCCGAGGGCTGGGTGTCCTGCCACCCCAACGCCGGGCTGCCCAACGCCTTCGGCGAATACGAGGACACGCCGGAATCGATGGCGCGCGAAATCGGCGAGTGGGCGCGCAGCGGCTGGCTGAACCTGGCCGGCGGCTGCTGCGGCACTACGCCAGAGCATATCCGGGCCATGGCCGAGGCGTTGCGCGGCGTGGCGCCGCGCCGGCCGACGGCCCGGCCGCCCGCCCTGCGCCTCGCCGGGCTGGAGCCGCTCAACGTCGACGACGCATCGCTGTTCGTGAACGTCGGCGAGCGCACCAACGTCACCGGCTCCAAGGCCTTCGCCCGACTGGTGCTCGCCGGCGACTACGCCGGGGCGCTCGCCGTAGCGCGCCAGCAGGTGGAGAACGGCGCGCAGGTCATCGATGTAAACATGGACGAGGCCATGCTGGACTCGGAGAAGGCCATGGGCACTTTCCTCCGCCTGGTGGCCGCAGAGCCGGACATCGCGCGCGTCCCCGTGATGATCGACAGCTCGAAGTGGAGCGTGATCGAAGCCGGCCTCAAGTGCGTCCAGGGCAAGCCGATCGTCAATTCCATCTCGATGAAGGAGGGCGAGGGCGAATTCCTGCGCCAGGCACGGCTTGCGCGCACGTACGGCGCCGCTGTGGTGGTCATGGCATTCGACGAGAAAGGCCAGGCCGATACCTTGGCGCGCCGCGTCGAGGTGTGCGCCCGCGCCTATCGCCTGCTTACGGAGCAGGCGGGCCTCGCGGCGGAAGACATCGTGTTCGATCCGAACATTTTCGCCGTGGCGACCGGGCTCGAGGAGCACGCCACCTACGCGATCGACTATATCGAGGCGGTACGCTGGATACGGAGCAACCTGCCTCGCGCCCGGGTATCGGGCGGCGTGTCCAATCTTTCCTTTTCCTTCCGCGGCAACGATCCGGTGCGCGAAGCGATGCACACCGCTTTCCTGTACCACGCCATCGCGGCCGGCATGTCGATGGGCATCGTCAACGCCGGCCAGCTGGGCGTCTACGAGAAGCTCGACGCGGGGCTGCGCGAGCTGGTCGAGGACGTGATCTTCAACCGGCGGCCGGACGCCACCGAGCGCCTGGTGCAGGCGGCCGGACACTACAAGGCCGGCGCGCGCGAGGCGGCGAGGGACGAAGCGTGGCGCGCCGGTACAGTCGAAGAGCGTTTGGCGCACGCGCTGGTCAATGGCATATCGACCTACGTGGTCGCCGACACCGAGGAAGCGAGGCTCAACCTGCCGCGGCCCATACAGGTGATCGAAGGTCCGCTGATGGACGGCATGAACATCGTCGGCGAGCTGTTCGGCGCGGGCAAGATGTTCCTGCCCCAGGTGGTGAAGTCCGCGCGCGTCATGAAGCAGGCGGTGGCGCACCTGGTGCCCTTCATCGAAGCAGAGAAGGCGAAGAGCGGCGATGCGGGCCGCGCCAAGGGCAAGGTAGTCATCGCCACGGTGAAAGGCGACGTGCACGACATCGGCAAGAACATCGTCGCCGTGGTGCTCCAGTGCAACAACTACGATGTGGTCAACCTCGGCGTGATGGTGCCGGCGCAGACCATCCTGGAGGTTGCCACGCGCGACAACGCCGACGCCATCGGGCTCTCCGGGCTCATCACGCCTTCGCTGGAGGAAATGAGCCACGTGGCGCGTGAAATGGAACGCGCCGGCATCACCGTGCCACTGCTCATTGGCGGCGCCACGACCTCGCGCGCCCACACCGCGGTGAAGATAGCACCGCATTACTCCGGCCCGGTCGTGTATGTACCCGACGCTTCCCGCAGCGTGCCGGTCGTGCAGTCGCTGCTGTCCACCGGCCGCGACGCGTTCGTGGCGGGCGTCAAGGCGGATTACGAGAAGATCCGCGCGCAGCACGGCGCGAAGAAGGGTCCCGGGCCGCTGCACGCCATCGGCGAGGCGCGCCGCCTGGGCCATCGCACCGAGTGGAGCGCGTACCTGCCTCCCCGGCCGCGCAAGCCCGGCATCTCGGTATTGCGCGCGTATCCCCTGGCGGAGCTGGTCGACTTCATCGACTGGACGCCGTTTTTCCAGGCGTGGGAGCTGTCGGGTCCTTACCCGAAGATCCTGCAGGACCCTATCGTGGGCGCGGCGGCGCGCAAGCTGTTCGCGGAGGCGCAGGAGGCGCTCGCCCGCATCGTGAAAGAGAACTGGGTGGTGGCGAACGGCGTGTTCGGCCTGTATCCCGCCGCGCAGGTAGGCGGCGACGACATCGAGATCTATGGCGACGAGCAGCGCCAGGAGCGGCTGATGACCTGGCATACGCTGCGCCAGCAGAACCATAAGCCTACGGGGCGGGCCAACCTGTGCCTCGCGGATTTCGTCGCGCCCAAGGCCTCTGGAGTCCCGGACTGGATAGGCGTCTTCGCCGTCTGCGCCGGCGGCATCGAGGAGCGCGTGGCAGCGCTCGAGGCAGCGCACGACGACTATGCCGCCATCATGCTCAAAGTGCTGGCCGACCGCCTTGCCGAGGCTTTCGCCGAGCGGCTGCACGAGCGTGTGCGCCGCGAGTTCTGGGGCTATGCGCCGGACGAGCGCTGGTCGAAGGCCGAGCTCATTGCGGAAGCCTATCGCGGCATCCGACCCGCACCCGGGTATCCCGCGTGCCCGGACCACACGGCGAAAGGCGAGCTGTTCCGCGTGCTCGATGCCGGGCGCAATGCGGACATGCAGCTGACCGAGTCCTTTGCCATGCTGCCTGCCTCTTCGGTGTCCGGCTTCTACCTGTCCCACCCCGAATCGACCTACTTCGCCGTGGGGAGAATCGGTCGCGACCAGCTCGAGGACTACGCGCGGCGCAGCGGCATGGCCATCGAGGAAGCGGAAAAGTGGCTCGCGCCTAACCTATAATTCGCCCATGGGTAAAGGCGACAAGCGCACACGGCGCGGCAAGATCTACAAGGGCAGCTACGGCAAGAAACGCCCTGGCCGCCCGAACAAGAAGGCGAAGAAACCGGCCTGAAGGTGTTCCTCGCCTTCGGCGCGCTGCTTGCTGCGGTTGCGGTAGGTCTCGGCGCTTTCGGCGCGCACGGGCTCAAGGCGCGGCTCTCGGCCGACATGCTCGCCGTCTGGCACACGGCGGTCCAGTACCACGCCTGGCACGCGTTCGGCCTGCTGGCCGTCGGCTTTCTCGAGCCTTCGGCGTGGTCCAAGGCCGCCGGCGTGCTGCTGCTCGTCGGAATTGCGCTCTTCTCCGGCAGCTTTTATGCGCTTGCGCTGGGCGCGCCGCGGTCCCTCGGCATGGTTACCCCGTTCGGCGGGCTGGCCTTCATCGCCGGCTGGGTGAGCTTCGCGCTAGCAGTCATCTTCGCCAGAACGCCGGCGTGAACACCACGAACACGGTGATCAGCTCGAGGCGGCCGAGCAGCATCGCGGCGGTGCAGATCCAGGTCTGGAAGTCGCTGAGCAGCGCATAGCTGCCCGCGGGGCCGACGAATCCCAGGCCGGGCCCCAGGTTGTTGATGCACGCGGCCGCCGCGGAGAACGCCGTGAGGAAGTCCACGCCGGTGGCGACCAGCAGCATGGTGATCGCGGTCAGCGTCACGCCGTACACCAGCATGTAGGCGAGCACCGCGAATATGATCTGCGCTTCCACCACCTGGCCGCCGAGCTTCACCGGCATGGTGGCGCGCGGATGCACCATGCGCAGCAGCTCCCGGAATGCGGTCTGGAACAGCACCAGCGCACGCATCATCTTGATGCCGCCCCCCGCGGAAAGAGAGCAGGTGCAAAACGCGCTGAGCAGCACCATGAACAGCGGCGCGAACTGCGGCCAGGCATTGTAGTCCGCGGTGGCATAGCCGGTAGTGGTGGCGGCCGAAACGACGTTGAACGCCGCATAGCGCGCCGCGACGCCGAAGTCCGGGTAGGCGCCGTGAAGGAACAGAAACGCGGCTATCAGGAGCACGCTGAGCGCCACCACGAGGAGGAAAGCGCGCACCTCGGGGTCGCCCAGGTACGGGCGCACGCTCAACCGGCGGAATGCGATGAAATGCGTACCGAAGTTGACGCCGGCGATCAGCATGAAGATCACCGCCACGGCTTCTACCGCTGGAGACTGGAAGTACGCCAGGTTCGCGTCGTGGCTCGAGAACCCGCCCAGGCTCACCGTGGAGAACGCGTGGATGAAGGCGTCCATCGGCTCCATCCCGGCCAGGTAGTAGCCGACGACGCATAGCGCGGTAAAGAGCGCGTACACGTACCAGAGACCCTTGGCCGTCTGCGCGATGCGCGGCGTCAGCTGCTTTTCCTTCATCGGGCCGGGGGTCTCCGCGCGCAGGATCTGGCGTCCGCCGATGCCCAGCAGCGGCAACACGGCAACCGCCAGCACGATGACTCCCATGCCGCCGAACCACTGGAGCAGCGAGCGCCACAGGTGCAGCGAGGCGGGCAAGCCGTCGAGCGCGGACAGCACCGTGCCGCCCGTCGCGGTGAGGCCGGCCATCGCCTCGAAATAGGCGTCGGTGAAGCTCAGCCCATGGAGGTAGCCGAGCAGCGGCAGCGTGGCGAAGGCCGGAAGAACGGTCCACACCAGCACCACAAAGAAGAAGCCGTCGCGCGTTTGCAGCTCGGATTTGGCGCGGCGCGTGAGCAGCCAGAGCAGCGCGCCGCTCAGCCCGGTAAAAAACAGCGCCTCGGCGTGCACCATCGCCGCCCGGTCGCCGAGCAACAGCGAGATGCCAAGCGGCAGCAGCATCGAGGCGGCGAAGAAAATCAGCACCACGGCCAGCAGGTTCGCCACCACCGCAATGCGGATCATGCCGCGCGAGCGCTCAAAGGAACCCGGCGCTCACCTGGAATAGTTTCTCGACGCGCGGCAAGGTTTTCTTGTCGCTCACGAACACGATGACATGGTCGTCCACGCGGATCAGGGTGTCGTGGTGCGCCATGATTACCTCGTCGCCGCGTACCACCGCGCCGATGGTGGTGCCGGGCGGCAGGTCGATCTCCTCCACCCGGCGGTCCGTTACCTTGCAGGATTCCCGGTCGCCGTGCACCACGGCTTCCAGCGCCTCGGCCGCTCCCCGGCGCAAGCTGTGCACCGCGACCACGTCGCCGCGGCGCACGTGGGCCAGCAGCGTGCCGATCGTGGCCTGCGCCGGCGAGATGGCGATGTCGATCTGCCCCGACTGCAGCAGGTCGACGTACGCCCGGCGGTTGATGAGAGCCACGACGCGCCGTGCGCCCATGCGCTTGGCGAGCAGCGAGCTCATGATGTTGTTCTCGTCGTCGTTCGTCACGGCGACGAACAGATCCATCTCGGCGACGTTCTCGTCCTCGAGCAGCTCCTCGTCGGTGGTGTCTCCGTTAAGCACGAGCGCACCCCCCAGCTTCGCGGCCAGCAGCTCGCAGCGGCGCTTGTTGTGCTCGATGACGCGCACCGAATAGTGCTCCTCCAGCGCGTGCGCGAGCCGCAGGCCGATGTTGCCGCCTCCGGCGATCATCACGCGCTTCACCGGCCGGTCCATGCGACGCAGCTCGCGCATCACCTGGCGAATGTGGCCCGAGGCGGCGAGGCAGAACACCTCGTCGCCGGGCTCTATGACGGTCTCGCCGTCGGGGACGATGGAGCGGTCGCCGCGGAAGATGGCGACGATGCGCGTATCTATGTGCGGCATGTGCTTGCGCATGTCCTTGAGCGGCTGGCCGACGAGCGGGCCGCCGCTGTAGGCGCGCACGGCCACCAGGCTTACCTTGCCGTGGGCGAAATCCAGCACCTGGAGCGCCTCGGGAAACTCCACCAGCTTGACGATGTAGTCGGTGAGGATCTGCTCCGGGCAGATCGACAGGTCGACGTCGAAGCCGTCCTCACCCAGCACTTTGTCGTTGCCCAGATAATCGGTGGCGCGGATGCGGGCGATGCGCCGCGGCACGTTGAACAGCCGGGCTGCCAGGCGGCAGGCGACGAGGTTGGTCTCGTCGGACTGCGTCACGGCAACCAGCAGGTCCGCATCCTCGATTCCGGCCTCGGAAAGCACGGAGGGGTGCGCCGCGCTGCCGAGCACGGTGCGCAGGTCCAGGCGGTCCTGCAGGGCGCGCAGGCGCTGCGGCTCGAGGTCCACCATCGTGATGTCGTTCTGCTCCGAAACCAGGCTCTCGGCGACCGATCCGCCGACCTGACCGGCGCCCAGGATGATGATCTTCACTCCTCGCGCCTTCCCACGGGCAATCCGAGCGCCTTGAGCTTGCGGTAGAGGTGCGTGCGCTCCAGGCCCGAGCGCTCCGCCACGCGCGACATGCTGCCGTGCTCGCGCGCGAGCAGGTGCTCGAAATAGACGCGCTCGAACGCCTCGCGGGCTTCGCGATACGGCCGGTCGAGCAGAACCTCGGGCAGCGCACCCGGCGTGGCGCGCGCCGCAACGACGCGCTCGACGTCCTCGAGCTGCACCTCCTCGCTGAGCGAGCCAAGCGCGAGGTCTTTCACGACGCTCTCCAGCTCCACCAGGTTTCCCGGCCAGGCGTGGTGGCGCAATGCATTGAGCGCCGCGATCGCCAGGCGCCGCGGCGGGCAGGCGCGGCTCTCCACCATCTGGGCCAGCATCAGGGAAGCGAGGTCAGGAACGTCCTCGGCGAACTCCCGCAGCGGCGGCAGCCGCAGGGTGAGCTCGGCCAGGCGCGCGCCGAGGTCAGGGTCGAACTCGTGCTTCTCGACCAGCGTGCGGATGTCGACCGGCGCGAACGATACGACCCGCGCCTTGTGCTTTTCCGCGCGGGCCAGCAGAAACTCGAGGCTGCGCTGCTCGTTGCGCCCCAGGCGTGACAGGTCCGGTATGAACACGATGCCGCCCGCAGCCTTGGCGAGCAGCTCGGACGGCGGCTCGGCGAGCAGCTCGGCGCCGGCCAGGAACGGTGCGGCCGGCGCAGCGAGCAGCCGCGCGAACAGCTCCGGCCGCATGCCGCGCTCTCCGCGCAGCAGCAGGGGCGCGGCCGACTGCGCCAGCTGGCCGAGGCGCTTCTTCGCGTCGGCGAGCACGCTCGAGCGTCCCAGCGCGGCAAGCGCCAGCCTTGGAGCCGCCGCAGCCTCGGGGCTGCGCAGCGCGCGCTTCACGGTGGCCAGTAGCCGCTGCAGCGCGATGGGTTTCTCGAGGAAATCGAGGGCGCCGATGCGCGTCGCCTCCACCGCCGTCTCGATGGTCGCGTGGCCCGACATCATGATTACCGGCATGGTGAGCTGGCCGCTCGCCGCCCACTCCTTGAGCAGCGTGATGCCGTCGGTGTCTGGCATCCAGATGTCGAGCAGCACGAGATCCGGCCGGCTGAGCTCGCGCAGGCGGCGCGCGTCGGCGGCGCTCTCGGCGAGCATTACCTGGTGCCCTTCGTCGGCCAGGATCTCGGACAGCAACTCCCGGATGCCGACCTCGTCGTCCACCACTAGGATCTGCGCCATGCCTATGCCGCCTTCGCCAGGGGCAGGAGCACGCTTACCGATGCGCCGCGGTTGGGCCGGTTCTCGATCGCGACGCTGCCGTGGTGCTCGTCGACGATCTTCTTCACGATGGCGAGGCCCAGCCCGGTGCCGCGCGGCTTGGTAGTGACATAGGGCTCGAAGATACGGGCCATCAGCTCCTCGGGGAAGCCGCCGCCGTGATCCGATACCGCCATGCGAACCTTGTCGCCGGCAAGCTCGGTGCGTACCTCTATGGCGGCGCTCGTCTGCCGCGCGTTCTCGTGCGAATCCTGCGCGTTCTGCACGAGGTTGTGGATCACCTGCCGGATCTGCGCGCCGTCGGCCCAAACCGGCGGCAGCCCTTCGGCCAGGCGCTTGGCGATCGGCACCCTGGAGTTCTCGTACAGCCCGAGCACGTCGTTCACCAGCGCATTGAGGTCGAGGCGCGTCGGGGCCGGCGCCGGCAGGCGCGCGTAGTCCCGGAAGTCGTTGACCATCGCCTTGAGCGCAGCCACCTGGCTGACGATCGTCGCCGTGGCGCGTTTCAAGGTATCCGCATCCTCGCGTGACAGGCGCTCGCCGAGCTTCATGTCCAGCCGCTCGGCGGACAGCTGGATGGGGGTAAGGGGGTTCTTGATCTCGTGGGCGAGGCGCCGCGCCACCTCCGCCCAGGCGGTGGCGCGCTGCGCCTGGATAAGCTGCGTGATGTCATCGAAGACCACCACGTAGCCGCCGCCCGTAGCGTGCGGCAGCCGGGCGCCGCGCGCATGCACCGCTTTGCCGCCCTTCAGCGAGAGGTCGAGCTGCCAGTCCTTGGCCGGCCCCTCGACAAAGTGCTCCGGCATGCGGGCGGCGAACGCCGCCAGCTCATCGCCGAGGATGGCGCGGGCTCCGTTGTTGGAGAGCGTGAGCTGCAGGTCGTGATCGAACACCAGCACGCCGGCCGAAAGATTGGCGAGGATGCTTTCCAGGTGGGACTTGGCGGCTTGCAGCGCCGCCCGGCTCGATTCCATGCCGCGGCGCGCCTCGTCCAGCTGCCGCGTCATGGAGTTGAACGACTCCGTGAGCACGCCGAGCTCGTCACGGCTGGTGACCGGGGCTGGCCTGGTGAAATCGCCGCGCGCCACTGCCTGCGTCGCCTGCGCAAGGTGGGCAAGCGGCTCGGCGATGAGGTTCGACTGCGTGACGGCGATGGCGACGGCGACGAACAGCGCCATGAGCAGCGCGAAGCTGAGCGCCACGACGTAAACGCGCTTGAGGCCTTCGCGCGAAATGGCGAGCTCGCGGTAATCACGATACGCCGCCTCCACCGCCTCGGCGCTGCGCGCGAAGGAGGACGAGACGCTGTCGCGCAGCTGGAGGAAGCGTGGCTCGTCGGCGAGGCCCGGGGAATCGAGCGGCATCAGCACTCGCAGCGACAGCGGGCGGCCCGCGGCAAGATCGATCGCCGCATGCCCGCGGTTGACGCGCGCCTGGCGCAGAACATCGCGGCCGGGGAGATCGGGGACGAATCTGTTCACGTCGGCGCTGGCACTCGCCACCAGCCCGCCGTTGGCGGTGACGATGACCGCTTCCTCGACCCCGACCTGTGCACGCAGGCGTTCAAGGCGCGCCGCGAGGTTCCCGGGGGAGCGCTCGGCGAGCTCCGCCGTTATCGCTCTCGCCTTGCCTTGCAGCTCGGTCATCATCTGGTCGATCGCCTGCTGCCCCAGCGTGATGCCGCCTTCGAGAGCCGCGTCCACCTTGACGTCGAACCAGGATTCGATGGAACGCGTGAGGAACTGCACCGATACCCCGTAAACCAGCAGCCCGGGCACCACGGCGAGAAGCGCGAAGCGCGCGAGCAGCCGCAGCGTCAGCCGGCTGCCGAAAACCCTCGCCCGGTAGCGCCGCGCCATGGACACGAGCTGGTAGGCGAGCAGGCCGGCCAGCAGCACGGCAAAGGCCGCGTTCAGGGCAAGCAGCAGCGCATAGTGGCGCTCGAGGACTCCGGTGTCGCCGCTCGCGCTGGCGAGGAGGAACAGCCCGAGCGCGGCGACCGTGCCACCGACGACCAGTAGCAGCTTCATCGCGCCGGGACTGCGGGCATTTCGCGCGACTCCACCGGCGCCGGCGCCTGCTGCAGGGCGTGCAGGGTGAATCGATACCATGGCGACTCCAGGTGCAGCTCGCGGCCGGTGAGCGCGCTCAGCTGGAACGGCTTGGGAAGCATCGAGACGTCGTGCCGCATGCGCACGGCGGCCCCGTACTCGCCGCCGGTCAGGGGCACGCTGCGATCGACCACCAGCCAGTTGCGTACGCGCTTGAGCACGTTGAGCGCTTCCTCGAGCGAGCCGAAATTCTGCTGCAGCAGTCCGGTAGATAGCCGGTATTGCCGCGACAGCGCATGATAAGACAGCCGCAGCTGCAGCCGCTCGGTCGCGGTGGTTTCGTCGAGCCAGTACCAGCGCGGCCGCGTCAGCTCGAAGTCGATGCGGAAGTAAAGCGGCACGCCGTTGACCACGATGTCCGCGAGCCGCGGGGTGAGCTGGAAATCGAACTCGGCATCGAGGACCAGCCCCGCTTCCGTCGGACGGAGGCTGGCGGAACGCACAGTGATCTCCTCCGCGCGCGCCGGCGCGGCAAGCGAGGACAGCACCACGATGAACCCGGCAAGGAAGGCGATGCGGCGCATCGCGGCGTCGCGTCAGGCCTGTTTCTGAATCACGGCATAGTAGAAGCCGTCGCGCTGTGGCCCGGGCAGCCATTGCGCCGGCTCACCATCGGCTAGCGGCGGGCGGTGCGCGCCCGCTGTGTGCGCGACGAAGGATTCCACCAGCTCCTCGTTTTCCTGCGGAAACACCGAGCAGGTGACATACAGCAATTTACCATTCGGTGCGAGCACCCGCCAAAGCGCGTCGACGATCGCCGCCTGGCGAGTCGCGAATGCGGCCACGTCGCTCTGCCGGCGCAACCACTTGACATCGGGATGGCGCCGCACCACGCCCGAAGAAGAACAGGGCACATCGGCGAGGATCCGCTCGAACGGCACGCCGTCCCACCAGGACTCCAGCCGCGTGCAGTCGGCCGCGCGCACGCTCGCGGAGAGCCCGAGGCGCTCGAGGTTCTGCGCGATACGCGCGCAGCGCTCGGCAACGATGTCCAGGGCGGTGAGCGCGACGTCGGCCGTTTCCAGGAGGTGCGCGCTTTTTCCGCCGGGGGCGGCGCAGGCGTCGAGTACGCGCTGGCCGGATGCGAGCTCCAGGCAGCGCGCGGCGCGCTGTGCCCCCGCATCCTGCACGGACACTTCACCTTCCATGAATCCGGGCAGGCGCTCTACGGGTACGGGGTGATCCAGAAGAAGCGCCTCGGCTCCGAGATGCCTCGCGGCTATGCCCGCGGCCGCGAGGCGCCCGGCGTACTCGCTCGCGCTTGCCCGCCGCCTGTTCACACGCAGCGCCATAGGCGGATGGCTGTTGCCAGCGGCCAGCACTTCCTCCCAGCATTGGGGATACGCGGCGCGCACCGCATCGATCCACCAGGCGGGGTGCTGGTAGCGTGCCTGCGGGTCGGCGCGCAACCGCTCGTCCATCGAGCTGCGCTGGCGCAAAAGGCTGCGCAGCAGCCCATTTACGTACCCTTTGGCGCTCCAGCGCTCCAGCAGCGTGCAAGCGCGTACCGCCTGGTCCACCACGGTGTAGTCCGCGTAGCGGCGCGAATCCAGCGCGTACACCGAGCACCACAGCAGCGCCTGTACCAGCTCCTCGGGCTCGCCACGGAGCGACAGTGCGCGCACGACAGCCTGCACCCGCCCGTAAGCTCGCAAGGTACCGTGAACGAGGTCGAGAACTGCGCCGCGCGGTGCTGTCCGCTCCTCGGCAAGGCTGCGCCCGCTCGCGACCCGCGCTACCGCGCGGGTCGCCTCGACCAGCGTCGGCGCGAGGGCCGCGCTGCCCTTCATGCGAATCGATCGCCGTCGCGCAGCCGCCGCCCGCGAACGAACTCGGCAGCGGAGAGCCGCTTGCCGCCGGCGCGCTGCAACTCGGCGATTTCAAGCGCCTGCTCACCGCACGCCACCACCAGACGCTCGGGGTCCAGTAACTGGCCGGGGGCTCCCTCGCCCTCGATTACGCGCGATCGCCATACTTTCAGGCTCTCACCGGCCAGCGTGGCCGACGCTGGATGGAAAGCGCGCACGGCCCGTTCCAGCTCCTGCGCGGGACGCGTCCAGTCAAGCCTGCTTTCTCCCTTTGCGATCTTGCGCGCGTAAGTAGCGCCCGCCTCCGGCTGCGGAGTCGCCGTGGCGCGGCCCGCGGCCACGTCCTCAAGAACCGCTACGATCATGTCGGCACCGAGCGCCGCGAGCTTGTCGTGCAGCGTCGTTGCGTCGTCGTCCGGCGCGACCTGGACCGCGCGTTGAGCGAGGACCGGCCCGGTATCCAGCCCGGCGTCCATCTGCATGATGGACACGCCGGTTTGCGCATCACCGGCCAGCAGCGCCCGTTGAATCGGCGCAGCCCCGCGCCAGCGAGGCAGGAGGGACGCGTGGATGTTGATGGCGCCGTGCGGTGCAGCATCCAGCACGGCCTGCGCAAGGATCAGTCCGTACGCCGCGACGACAAGCGCCTCAGGCTCCGCTGCCCGAACCCGCGAGATGCTGGCTTCGCTCTTGAGATGCTCCGGCTGATAGACCTCGAAGCCTTGCGTTTGCGCCAAGCGCTTTACCGGGCTGGGGACCGGGCGCAAGCCCCGGCCGGCCGGACGATCCGGCTGCGTGAGAACCAGCGCAATGTCGTGACCGGCGTGCACAAGACGGGCCAAAGCCCGCTCGGCGAACTCCGGGGTGCCCGCGAAGACTAGGCGCAGGAAAGCGCGGTCAGGCGGTCTTGCGCAGCTGCTTGGCGAGCTTGGCGCGAATGCGCTGCTGCTTCAGCTGCGACAGGTATTCGATGAAGACCTTGCCCTTCAGGTGATCCATTTCGTGCTGGATGCATACCGCGAGCAGCCCCTGCGCTTCCAGCGTGAAGGGAGTGCCGTTCTGGTCGTACGCGCGTACTTTCACGCGCTCGGCGCGCTCGACCAGCTCGTAGATCGTGGGTACCGAAAGGCAGCCCTCTTCGATGTCCGAAATGCCGGTCGCTTCGACGATCTCCGGATTGACCAGGACCACCAGCGAGTCGCGCCTTTCCGACACGTCGACGACGATCACTTGTTTGTGCACGTCCACCTGGGTCGCGGCCAGCCCGATCCCGGGGGCGGCGTACATCGTTTCGGCCATGCCGGCGACCAGCTTCTTCAGGTTGTCATCGAACACAGTGACCGGGGCGGCAACCTTGTGCAGCCTGGCGTCGGGGTAGCGAAGTATGTTCAAAAGCGCCATCTCGGGGACAATTGCTTGCAAATTGAATAGATTATATGGAGAATCTAACGCTACGTATAAACAATTCGGCCGTGAGTTTGGGTACTTGGGGTCGATAAAACCAATTTCCAGCCGGTCCAGGATGCCGCGAAAGGGACGGGGTCGCCATGGTCCAGCAGTTGCGTAAGTCTATCACAGCGCTCATTTTCTTCCTCGCGCTGAGTACGGCGTGGGCGCAGCCGCCCCAAGCGCCGCTCACGCTCAGGCCGGATGCCCCGGACCGCTATGTGGTGGTCCCCGGCGACACCCTCTGGGGCATATCCCAGCGCTACACCGATTCGCCGTGGCGCTGGCCGGAACTCTGGGGAATGAACAAGGAGCAGATCCGCAACCCCCACCTCATCTACCCCGGCGCTGTCCTGCTGCTCGACCGGGCGCGCGGCACGCTGTCGCTCGCCGGGCCGGGCGCCATTGGGCAGCGCGGCGATCCGCCGAGTGGCGTTGGGCAGCGCGGCGATCCGCCAAGCGGCAGCGTGAGGCTCTCGCCCCGCCTGAGGGCCGAGGCGCTGGCGAAGCAGGAGATACCCAGCATCCCGCCCTCGGCGATCGAGCCTTTCCTTACCCGGCCACTGGTCATCGAGCCGGACGGCCTCGAGAAGGCGCCCACGATCGTCGCTACCCAGCACAATCGCGTCATCCTCGCGGCCGGCAACACCGCCTACGTGCGCGGCATCGGGGAGTCCACCGAAGAGACCTGGTATGTCTACCGCCGCGGCAATGCTCTCGTCGATCCCGACACCGATCGAGTGCTGGCGTACGAGGCGATCTACCTGGGCACGGCACAGGTCACGCGCCCTGGCGACCCGGCGACCGTGCTGCTCACCAGCGCCGTGCAGGAAATCAATGCCGGCGACAAGCTCGTCCCCGCCGGACGCGCGCAGCCGATCAGCTATGCGCCGCATCCGCCGGACGTGCACGTGAGCGGTCGCGTGATGGCGATCTACGGCGGCCTCGGCAAGGTGGGCGAAGCGGGGCCCCAGCAAATCGTTAGCATCAATCGGGGCCGTGCCGACGGCATCGAGGTCGGTCACGTGCTTGCGCTGTACGCGCTTGGCGGAACGGTGAGAGACGTCACGAAGCCTCGCGGCGCGCCTGATTCGCATATCGCGCTGCCGGACGAACGCTCGGGCGTGCTGTTTGTGTTCCGCGTCTTCGAGCGCGTATCCTACGGACTCATCATGCAGCTCACGCAGCCCGTCAGCCCGCTCGATGTGGTGCGCACGCCTTAGGCGCCCATGACGCGCGACCCCGGGCTGGCGGGCTGGCTGCAACTGTCCCTGACGCCCGGGATTGGCGCCGCCGCAGTGCGCACGATGCTGCGGCAATTCGGACTACCTCACTCCATCCTGCAGCGCAAGCGATCGGAGCTTGCGCCTTACGTGGGCGCTGAAGTTCTTGCCGCCCTGGACTCCTCGCGGGTGATGGAGGCGACCGAGCAGGCGCTGCGCTGGGTCGAGGCGCCGGGACACCACGTCGTCACGCTCGCCGACGAAGCGTATCCGCGCCTGCTCCTGGAAATCGCCGACCCGCCGCCGGTCCTCTATGGGGCCGGCTCGCTCGAGCTGCTGCAGCGTCCCGCGCTCGCCGTCGTAGGGAGTCGTAACGCTACCGCACAAGGTGAACGCAACGCCGAAAGCTTCGCGCACGCGCTCAGCGATTCCGGGTTCACTATCGTTTCGGGACTCGCCTTGGGCATAGATGCCGCGGCGCATCGGGGTGGACTGGCGGGCCGCGGCTCCACCATCGCAGTGCTCGGTACGGGCATAGACGTCGTGTACCCACGGCGCAATGCGCAGCTTGCGGGCGAAATCGCCGCGCGAGGCCTCGTGCTTTCGGAGTTTCCGCTCGGCACTGCTCCTGCTGCGACCAACTTTCCGCGCCGCAACCGCCTGATCAGCGGTCTGGCGCAAGGGTGCCTGGTGGTGGAAGCAGCGCTCGCATCGGGGTCTCTCATCACCGCGCGCGCCGCCGCGGAGCAGGGTCGCGAGGTGTTCGCGCTGCCCGGCTCCATTCATTCGCCGCTCTCCAAGGGCTGCCATGCGCTCATCAAGACCGGCGCGAAGCTGGTGGAGTCAGCCGAGGACATCCTGACGGAGCTCGGCGGCTTTCAGCTGAGCGGCTTTGCTACCACCACTGCCGACGTGCAGAGCCCGCAGCCCGGCGGGCTGCTCCAGTACATGGGACACGATCCCGTCGACGTCGATTCCCTCTGCACGCGAGCAGGCCTGTCTGCCGAGCAGGTCGCTTCCGAGCTGCTGCGCCTCGAGCTCGACGGACGAATCACCGCATTGCCCGGCGGCCTGTACCAGCGCCTCGAGAAGGGACCCCGCCGGTAAACCCAATCCCCAATGCAGCGTTAATAAGAAGGGAGCGCCCATGTACGACGTGCTCGTATACCTGTTCGAGAACTGCCAGCAAACCGAAGTCGCCTACGACAGCGACCGGGTAGCCAAGAAGCTGTCCGCTGCGGGGTTCGAAGACGCGGACATCAGCGAGGCGCTGCACTGGCTTGCCGGCGTGGTGCGTGCGCCCCAGGGAGGACTGGACAAGCTGCCCGATGCCAAACGCTCCTTTCGCGCGTTTGCACCGCGCGAGCTGGCGAAGCTCGATGCGGAGTGCCGCGGATTCCTGATCACCCTCGAGCACTCGGGCATCCTCAATCCGCAGACGCGCGAGCTGGTCATCGAGCGCTCGCTTGCGGCATCCGGCGAGACGCTTTCCCTCGAGCAGCTCAAGCTCATCGTGCTCATGGTCCTTTGGAATCAGCAGACTGCGACCAGCCGGCTGGTGGCCGAGGAACTGTTCAGCGTGCCGCAGGCGCGCCTGCCGAGCTAGCGCGGCGCATTCGACAGGCAACCCTCCCCGGGTTGAACCGGCCGCTGGTTGCACTTATCATCTGCGGCCTTTTCGCCGCATGAGCAAAAGACTGATCATTGCTGAGAAACCGTCGGTCGCCGCCGACATTGCGCGGGCGCTCGGCGGCTTCGCTCGCAAGGGCGACTACTACGAAAGCGACGACTACGTGCTGTCGTCCGCCGTGGGACACCTTCTCGAGCTCGTTCTTCCGGAAGAGTTCGATGTAAAGAAGGGCAAGTGGTCCTTCGCCCGCCTGCCCGTAATCCCGCCGCACTTCGACCTCGCACCTATCGAGAAGAGCAAGGACCGGCTCAACCTGCTTTTGCGCCTGATGAAGCGCAAAGACGTCACCGGGCTTATCAACGCCTGCGACGCGGGACGCGAAGGCGAGCTGATTTTCCGCTATCTCGCGCAGCACGCGCGGGCCAAGAAGCCGGTCGAGCGGCTCTGGTTGCAGTCCATGACACCGCAGTCGATCCGCGAAGGATTCTCGCGCCTGCGTCCCGACAAGGAGATGCTGCCGCTCGCCGACGCGGCCAAGAGCCGCTCGGAAGCGGATTGGCTGGTCGGCATCAACGGCACGCGCGCGATGACCGCTTTCAACTCCAAGGAAGGCGGCTTCTATCTCACTACGGTGGGCCGCGTACAGACGCCTACGCTCGCCATCCTGGTTGAGCGCGAGGATAAGATCCGCGCCTTCACCGCGCGGGATTACTGGGAAGTGCACGCTCGCTTCGGCGCCAAGGCGGGAGATTACCCGGGGCGCTGGTTCGACCCGGCGTTCAGGAAGGACGAGGACGGCGAGCGAAAAGCCGAGCGCATCTGGGACGCCGCACACGCAGCTGCGGTGGTGGCCGCCTGCCGCGGCAAGAAAGGCATCGCCACCGAGGAAACGAAGGCGGCAACCCAGCTCTCGCCGCTGCTGTTCGACCTGACGAGCCTGCAGCGCGAGGCGAACGGCCGCTTCGGCTTCCCGGCGCGCATGACCCTTTCCCTCGCGCAGGCGCTCTATGAGAAGCACAAGGTGCTCACTTATCCGCGCACCGATTCGCGCGCGCTACCCGAGGACTATCTCGGCACCGTCAAGGAAACGCTCAAGGTCCTTGGGGACACCGACGCCTTTTCCACCTTCGCGCGGCAGGTCCTAAAGCAGGGTTGGGTCAAGCCCAACAAGCGGATCTTCGACAACACGAAGATCTCCGACCACTTCGCCATCATCCCGACCCTGCAGACGCCCAAGCACCTGAACGAGGCCGAGCAGAAGCTCTACGACTTGGTGGTGCGCCGCTTCCTTGCGGTGTTCTTCCCCGCGGCGGAATACCTGCAGACGACACGCATTACCCGCGTCGGCGAGCACCAGTTCAAGACCGAAGGACGAGTGCTGCAGAATGCCGGATGGTTGGCGGTCTATGGCCGCGCGGCAGGCGAGGAGGCGCAGGGGCTGGCGCCGATCGAGCCGGGCGAGCAGGTGACCGTCGCGGAAGTCGCCGAGCAGGCGAACCAGACCAAGCCGCCGCCGCGGTACACCGAGGCAACGCTGCTCTCTGCAATGGAGGGCGCCGGCAAGCTGGTCGAGGACGACGAGCTGCGAGCCGCCATGGAAGCCAAAGGGCTCGGCACGCCCGCGACCCGGGCCGCCACCATCGAGGGCCTCATCCGCGAGGAGTACGTGAACCGCGAGGGCAGGGAGCTCGTGCCCACGCCGAAGGCGTTCTCGCTGCTCTTCGCGCTGCATATGCTGCACCTGGTGGAGCTTGCTTCACCCGAACTCACCGGCGAGTGGGAGCACAAGCTCAAGCTGATCGAAGCGGGCAAGCTCACGCGCGAAGAGTTCATGAAGCAGATCAACGCGCTCGTCAAGAAGGTGGTGGCGATCATCAAGACCGGCGAGATTCCCGACGTGGTGTACGCCACCGTATCGGCGCCCTGCCCGAAGTGCGGCGGCGTGGTGCAGGAGAACTACCGCAAGTTCCAGTGCCAGAAGTGCGATTTCTCCATCTGGAAGGTGACTTCCGGCCGCGAATGGTCGCCCGACGAGGTCGCCGAGCTCATCACGAAGCGCTCGGTCGGGCCGCTAACGGGCTTTCGCAGCCGGCAGGGCAAGCCGTTCAGCGCGGTGGTGAAGCTGAACGATGAGCTCAAGGCCGAGTTCGACTTCGGCCAGGGCTCCGGCGAGGCCGAGGAGGCCCCCGACTTCAGCGGCCAGGAGCCGCTGGGGCCCTGTCCGAAGTGCGGCCAGCGCGTCTACGAGCACGGCATGGCCTACACCTGCGAGAAGGCGGTCGGCCCGAAGCGCAGTTGCGATTTCCGCTCCGGCCGCATGATCCTGCAGCAGCCGATCGAGCGCGAACAGATGAAGAAGCTCCTCGAGACCGGACGCACCGAACTGCTCACCTCCTTCGTATCGAAGAAGGGACGGCGCTTCAAGGCGTTCCTGGTGAAGCAGCCGGACGGCAAGATCGGCTTCGAGTTCCAGCCGCGTCCGGCCAAGGAAAAAACGGCCGAGGAAAAGCCTACACGTCGAGGTTCCGAACGCCGAGCGCGTTCGACTCGATGAACGCGCGGCGCGGCTCGACCTCGTCACCCATCAGCATGGTGAATATCTCGTCGGCCGCGATGCCATCCTCGATCTGCACCTTCAGCAGGCGACGCGCGGCGGGATCCATGGTCGTTTCCCACAGCTGTTCAGGATTCATCTCGCCCAGCCCCTTGTAGCGCTGCAGGGTGGTGGCCTTTTCCACCTCGGCGAGCAGCCACTTCATGGCCTCGGCGAAGTCGCGCACCGGCTGTTTCTTGTCGCCGCGCTGCACGTACGCGCCCTGGCCGATCAAGCCGCGCAGCAGTTCCGCAGTCTGGCGGATCTGAGCGTAGTCCCCGGAATGCACGAACTCGGTATCGATGGTGCTCAGACGCACGTTGCCGTGCCGGGTGCGCTCGATGCGCACCTGGTAGCGCTCGGTCTTCTGGTCGAAATGCGGCGCCACGGCCACGCCATCGCCAGCAATCACCGCTTCCAGCGCCTCGGCCGACGCCTCGGCTGCCGCGCGGCTCGACAGGTCCACCTGGGCACCACGCAGGATGGCTTGCAGCACTTCGCGATCGATGAGCCGCGACGCGCGCTCGATCACCGCCTCGGACAGCAGGTAAGATTTCGCGAGCTCGGCGAGCGCATCGCCGGCAATGGGCTCGCGCCCCGCGCCGGGGTGCAGCGCCGCGTCCACCAGCGCCTGCTTCAGCATGAACTCGTTCAGCTCGTGCTCGTCCTTGAGGTAGCGCTCCTCCTTGCCGAGCTTCGCGCGGTACAGCGGGGGCTGGGCAATGTAGATGTGGCCGCGCTCGACCAGCTCCGGCATCTGGCGGTAGAAGAAGGTCAGTAGCAGCGTGCGGATGTGCGAGCCGTCGACATCCGCGTCGGTCATGATGATGATGCGGTGATAGCGCAGCTTGTCGGCGTTGTACTCTTCCTTGCCGATGCCGCAGCCGAGCGCGGTAATGAGCGTGGCGATCTCCGCCGAAGAGAGCAGCTTGTCGAAGCGCGCGCGCTCCACGTTGAGGATCTTGCCCTTGAGCGGCAGGATCGCCTGGAACCGCCGGTCGCGGCCCTGCTTGGCCGAGCCGCCGGCCGAGTCGCCCTCCACCAGGTACAGCTCGCATAGCGCCGGATCGCGCTCCTGGCAGTCGGCGAGCTTGCCGGGCAGCCCCATGCCGTCAAGTACCCCCTTGCGCCGCGTCATCTCCCGCGCCTTGCGTGCCGCCTCCCGCGCCCGCGCCGCCTCGACGATCTTCGAGGTGATGAGGCGCGCGTCCGCCGGGCGTTCGGCGAGGTACTCCCGCAGCCGCTCGGCGACAATTTCCTCGACCACCGGCCGCACTTCCGAAGAGACCAGCTTTTCCTTGGTCTGCGAAGAGAATTTCGGCTCCGGCACCTTCACCGAGAGCACGCAGGCGAGGCCCTCCCGCATGTCGTCGCCGGTGGTCTCGACCTTCGCCTTCTTCGCGAGGTCGATCTCCTCGATGTACTTGTTCAGCACGCGCGTCATGGCCGCGCGCAGGCCGGTAAGGTGGGTGCCGCCGTCCTTCTGCGGAATGTTGTTGGTGAAGCACAGAACGCTCTCCTGGTAGGAGTCGTTCCACTGCATCGCCACTTCGACCGTGATGCCGTCCTTCTCGCTCTGGCCGTGGAAGGTGTTCGGGTGCAGCACGTTCTTCGCCCGGTTCATGTACTCCACGAATCCCTTCACTCCTCCAGCGAAGGCGAAGTTCTCCTCCTTGCCGGCGCGCTGGTCGATGAGCATGATCTTCACGCCGTTGTTGAGGAACGAAAGCTCGCGCAGGCGGCGCGCCAGGATGTCGTAGTGGTAGTCGATGCTGCCGAAGATCGCCTTGGACGCGAGGAAGTGGACCTCGGTGCCGCGCCGCTCGGTCGCGCCGGTCACCTTGAGCGGCTCGACCGCAACGCCGTTGCGGAACTCGATCTGGTGCACTTTGCCTTCGCGCCAGATGGTGAGGCGCAGCCACTCGGACAGCGCGTTTACCACCGAGACGCCGACGCCGTGCAGCCCGCCCGATACCTTGTACGTGTTCGAGTCGAACTTGCCCCCGGCGTGCAGCTCCGTCATGACGATCTCGGCTGCCGAGCGCTTGAGCTCGTCGTCTTCCTTGATGCCCGTGGGAATGCCACGCCCGTTGTCGAGCACCGAGATGGAGTTGTCGGTGTGCACGGTAACCACGATCTCGTCGCAGAATCGGGCAAGCGCCTCGTCCACCGCGTTGTCGACGACCTCGAAGACCATGTGGTGCAGGCCGGTACCGTCGGAGGTATCCCCGATGTACATGCCCGGGCGCTTGCGCACCGCTTCCAGGCCCTTCAGAACCTTGATCGCGTCGGAACCGTAGTCGTTGGCGTCGTGTTTCTCGTTATCGGACAATTCGCTAGATCCTCATCGGCATGACGACGTACTTGAAATCCTTTTCGGCGGCGTAGGAGATGAGCGCACTCGAGGACGAGTCGCCGAAGGCGCAATCGACCTGGCCGCCGGGCACGTTGTTCAGAACGTCGAGCAGATAGTTGACGTTGAATCCGATGTCCAGCGCGTCGCCCGCGTAGTTCACCTCCAGCTCCTCGTGCGCCTCTTCCTGCTCGGCGTTGGAGGAGACGATCTTCAGGCTGCCTTCCCCGAGCACCCAGCGCACCCCGCGGAACTTTTCGTTGGACAGGATGGCCGCGCGCAGCAGCGCCTGGCGCAGGGGCTCGCGCTCCGTCTGCATGCGGTTCTTGTGCTGGGTCGGGATGACGCGGGTGTAGTCGGGAAACTTGCCATCCACCAGCTTCGAGATCAGCTCCACGTTGCCGAAGCTGAATCCCGCCTGCGTGGCAGAAAGCTCGATCCTCACCTCGTCGTCGCTGTCGGCCAGCAGCTTGGAGAGCTCGAGCACCGTCTTGCGCGGCACTATGACTTCCTGGCGAGGCAGGTCGACGGCAAGCTCTAGCGAGGCGAACGCCAGGCGGTGTCCATCGGTGGCTACCACCTTCAGCTGCCGGTCCTCGACCACGATGAGCAGGCCGTTCAGGTAATAGCGGATGTCCTGCTGCGCCATGGCGTACTGCACGAGTCCGAGCAGCCGCCGCAGCGCCTTCTGCTCGAGCGCAAAGCGCGCCGCCTCTCCCGCGGGCCGCGCCAGCCTCGGGAAGTCTTCGGCCGGCAGCGTCTGCAGGGTGAAGCGGCTCTTGCCCGCCTTGACTACGAGGCGCTTGTCCTGCTGCTGCAAGGTCACCTCGGCGTTGTCCGGCAAGGCGCGCAGGATATCGAGCAGCTTGCGCGCACCCACGGTCAGCGAGCGCGCCTCGGCCGCCGGGGCGATGCCGCTGCTCGCCGTAATCTGGATCTCGATATCGGTGGCGACGAAGCCGAGCGCCTCGGCGCCGCGCTCGAGCAGCACGTTCGACAGGATCGGCAGGGTATGGCGGCGCTCGATGATGCCGCTCACCGCGGCCAGCGGGCCCAGGATCTCGTCGCGCTTCGCTTTGACCAGAACCATTTATCAGTGACCTTTTTATATTAATAACTAGTAATAACTAATAGA
>Ga0247825_10000036_pt1 | contig 74480 bp, 68 predicted proteins | sample 13C_Vanillin_Day_FD_194413 | JGI IMG/M metagenome (GOLD analysis project Ga0247825, IMG submission 194413) | Soil microbial communities from agricultural site in Penn Yan, New York, United States - 13C_Vanillin_Day48 | ecosystem: Environmental > Terrestrial > Soil > Agricultural land | place...
CACCGCCGCCAACGGATCCGCTCTTCGGCTGCGGCGGAATTCCCGACAAACAGCTGCTCGTGGAGTGCATCTGGGGTCACATCCGCCCGACCGACAACAACAGTGCGTTTGAGGTGACGAAGCGCGTGGCCTGGGCGCTCCGCGACGAAGGGGCGGGTCTGCTGAGCAAGAATGGTGGCGAGAACATCACCGCCTGGCGCGGGTACCTCTTCTCGTCATCACGGATCTGCTACCCCGACGGCCGCCTGGTCAAGGTGATTTACGATGCGGGCCCGGGTGGCGCGAATGGACCGTCGTGGCAGGACACGGGCGAGTACGTCAGTCCCAGCTTGTACGTGCCGCCGATGGATCCGTCGCTTCCGTGACGATCAGCGCTCAGGGCTCAAGGCTGGTTCGAGGTGCCAGACCCCCAGCCTTGAGTTCGGTGCGTTCAGGCTACCGTCACGTCCTTGCTGAGATACACGTCCTGGATGGCATTGAGGAGCGCAACACCGTCCTTCATGGGCCGCTGAAAGGCCTTGCGACCTGAGATCAGGCCCATGCCACCCGCGCGCTTGTTGATGACGGCCGTTTTCACGGCCTCTTTCAGGTCGCTCTCGCCCGATGACGCTCCGCCCGAGTTGATCAATCCCGCCCGGCCCATGTAGCAGTTTGCGACCTGATAGCGTGTCAGGTCGATCGGGTGGTTGCTGGTGAGATCGGAGTAGACCTTCTTGCTCGTCTTGCCGAAGTTGATCGCATTGTAGCCACCGTTGTTCTCTGGCAGTTTCTGCTTGATGATGTCGGCCTCTATCGTGACACCGAGGTGATTGGCCTGTCCCGTCAGATCGGCCGCGGTGTGGTAATCGGCCTCCTTCGTCTTGAACCCGTTGTTTCGAAGATAGCACCAGAGAATCGTGCACAGGCCCAGCTCGTGCGCCTGCTGGAACATCTTGGTGACTTCCTGCAGCTGCCGCTTCGACTCGTCGGAGCCGAAGTAGATGGTGGCGCCGACAGCAACCGCGCCCATATCGAACGCCTGGCGAACGCTCGCAAAGCGGATCTGATCGTACGTGTTGGGGTACGAGAGGAACTCGTTGTGGTTGAACTTGAGAATAAACGGAATCTTGTGCGCGTACTTCCGCGCCACCGATCCGAGCACCCCGAGGGTCGAGGCGACACCGTTACAGCCGCCTTCGATCGCCAGCTTCACGATGTTCTCGGGATCGAAGTACATCGGGTTCGGGGCAAAGGACGCACCGCCTGAATGCTCGATGCCCTGGTCGACGGGCAGAATCGACACGTAACCGGTGCCGGCGAGTCGACCGTGGCCGGCGAGCGCCTGCAGGCTGCTCAGAACCCGAATCGGGCGATCCGAGGCGGCGAAGTTCCGCTCGACGAAATCGGGACCAGGCAAATGGAGGCTCTCTTTGGGAATCGTCTTGCACTGATGATGGAGAAGCGAGGCGGCGTCCTCTCCGAGTATCTGTTCGAGATTAGCGCTCATTTCCTGGACCGGCATGGTGTCCTCCCTCAGCAACCGCGTATTTTAGCACCGGGAATCGGAACTCCTCCACGCCCGTCGCCGCGACTGCCGCGGCGACCATCTGCTCGATCGGCAGCGCCTGTTCCGCGTTCAACACGTCGGCCAGCGAGGCCCGCGTCGCAGGATGACGCGGTGTAAACAGCTGGCAGCAGTCCTGATCTGGAATGATTGAGATTGGGAACGTCCCCATCCGCTCTGCCTGCGCGACGATCTCGTCCTTGTCCATGCCTATCAGCGGTCGAAGCACCTCCATCGTGGACGCCTCGGAGATCGTGGTCAAATTCTCGAGCGTCTGGGAGGCGACCTGGCCGAGGACCTCGCCGGTGACGAGCGCTCGAGCCCGCCAGCGGCGCGCGAGCGCGTCGGCGATCCGCAGCATGAGGCGACGATAGATGACGACCCGAAGCTCCGGGGGAACGGCGAGAACGACCTGCTGTTGCAGCTCGCCGAAAGGAACGAGCAGGAGTCGAGACCGCAGCTGATACTTCGTGAGGAGCGTGGCGATCTCGCGCACCTTTTCCTGCGAGGCTCGCGAGAGAATCGGATAGCTGTGAAAGTGCACGAACAGCACCGTGCAGCCGCGTCGCATCATCCGGTACGCCGCCACCGGCGAATCGATACCACCCGACAGCAGACAGGCGACGCGCCCGCCGGTGCCCGTCGGCAGGCCGCCAGCACCAGTCTCCTTGCCGAAGAAGTAGAACGCGTGATCGGCCATCATCTCGAGGTGAATCGTCAGCGTCGCTTCGTCGAGGTCGACCCGCCAGCCTGTCGCCTGCTTGATGCGGCCGCCCACTTCGCGTTCGATCTGCGGAGATGTGAACGGCAGACGCTTGTCGACGCGTCGGGCCGACACGCGAAATGAGGAGACATCCCGATCGCCCAGGTCACGGAGAATCGCAGCCGCAAGCGCATCCACATCGCGCGGCGCCCGTGCGGCGGCTGAAAAGTTCGCGATCCCGAACACGCACCGCACCCGATCTCGGACCGCTTCCCACGAAGGCGCGTTCACCTCGATCTCGATTCGCCCCATGACCGAGCGAATCGACCCCACCTCGAGGTCTGACAGCGCGGACCGCAGGTTGCGCACCAGATGCTTGACGAACCAGGGGCGATTGCGTCCCTTGAGCGTCAGCTCTTTGTAGTGAACTACTGAGATCATGAGATTTGGTAATTGGGTAATCGGGTAATCGGGTAATCGGGTAATCGGGTAATCGGGTAATTGATTGGGACATTGAATGTGGAAATCAATCGCGCATTCAATTACCCGATTACCAGATTACTCAATTACCCGATGCTATATCTGCGGCCCTGTGTCCGGAGCGCACCGCGCTTTCAATCGTTGCCGGCAGACCGGTATCGAGCCAGTCACCTGCGAGCAGCAGGCCGCGCACCGGCGTTCGGGTGTCCGGCCGGACTGGCTGGCCGGGGGCGAGCGAAAACGTGGCCTTCGGCTCGCGGACAACGGTCGCGCGCTCGACCCGCGCCCGCCGGATGTCGGGCATTGCCTCGACGAGTTCGCGATGGGCCGCCGCGATCAGCTCCTCGTTGGCCCGATCGACGAGCGGCGACGCGCCACTCGAGACGAGCGACACATGCGACGCCCCATCGGCGAAGACTTGCCGCTTGTCGAAGGCCCACTGCATCGCGCGCCCGGGAAGACCGATGAACGGATCCTCGGTCTCGGACAGAACCGGCCGGTCGAACCACATGTTCACCGTCACGATCGGCGACGCGGCCATCGCGGCAGCCCGCGACAGAATGCCGGAAAGCTCCTGCGGCGGAGCCGGAATCAGATCCCCAAGCGCGAACCAGGGGACCGCCGACACCACGACGGCCGCACCCAGACGTTCGCCATCCGCGTCGACCGTGACAGTCCCCTGGTCCACGATCAGGCGCGCGGTCACGCCCGTACGAACCGATCCGCCGCGGCTTTCGAGGAACTCACGTGCCGGTTCCGCGTACATCAGGTGCAGCGGGCTCGTCGGCAACACGATCGCCGCATTCTGCGACGTCGATCCGAACATCTCGGCCAGGACGCGGGCAAACGGCGGCGCGGAGGCGACCGTCGTCGGCTGATTCAGCGCGGCCAGCGCCAGCGGTCGCCACAGCATCTCGCACGTCCGCTCGGTCTGTCCGTTGCGCGCGAGCCACGTCTCAACGGTCTCACCTGGGGAGGCGGCTCGTTCCGGCCCGCCGCGCATCTGGCGACGGGCGAGGTCGATGGGTTTGGACATGCGCAACGCGGCGACCTTGTCCCGCCAATCCAGGGCGTCCCATTCGAGTACGCCAGCGATCAGATGAAAAGGCGACGGCAGCGCCGGGCAGGTCAGCCGCGACCGACGCCCGGATCGATCGATCATCGTGACGGCCAGTTGCGGCTGTGCGCGGACACGATCGAGGGCGTGCACGTCGCGGAGAAACTCGAAGGTGCTGCTGTAGCAGCCGAGCAGCACGTGCTGACCGTTGTCCACCAGTTCGCCCGTCTCACGATCCGGAAACGCGGTCGCCCGTCCTCCCAGCCGGGATCGCGCTTCGAGCACCAACACGCGCGCGCCCCGATGCGTCATCCGCACCGCGGCACTCAGACCGGCGAACCCCGCACCAATCACAATCGCGTCATAGCTGATAGTCATAATCGACTCGAGTCGGTCACGGTCACGACCGCAGCCAGGTCCTCAGGGCGAGGACGGCCTGACGGGGTCTGGCGACACGCACGCGCTTCGTGAAGACGTCGTAGCCATGCGGGCCGCTCTTCTCGATGCGCGTGAGGGTTTCAAAGTACACCGTCCGCATGATCTCGGCCGCGACCAGGCGGGCACGGTCTTCGACCGGCCGTGCCTGGATGGCCCGCCGATAATACTCACGGGCGCGCCGACATTCGAACGCCAGCAGGTCCCGCATTCGCCCGGTCACGATGCCCGCTTCCAGGTCGGCGATCGTGCAGCCGTAGGTCGCCAGATCGTCGAGCGGCAGATACAGGCGGCCGCGGGCCAGATCGTCCCTGATATCCCTGAGGATGTTCGTCAATTGAAGGGCGACCCCCAGATTCAGGGCGTAGTCGCAGGCGCTCGCGCCGCGGCAGCCGAAGATCCGGATGCAGATGAGACCCACCGCGGACGCCACCCGTCTGCAGTACTCGAACAGATCGTCGAACGTGCGATAACGCGTCGTGTCGAGATCCATCGCGACGCCATCGATCACGTCTTCGAAGGCATCACGCGGGAGCTCGAACGGACCCACGAAGGGCTGCAACCGCCTGGCCTGCTCGGTCACCGGCTCCCCGCCTTCGTAGCACTTCGCGAGCTCCCCGCGCCAGAACCCGACGGCTTCACGGCCAGCAGGCAACCCGCGGTCCGGCAACGGCCCTGACGGCGCCTCATCGATCGCGTCGTCGACGGCGCGGCAGAAATCCCAGACGGCGATGATGGCGCGCCGTTGTTCGGGCGGCAGCACCAGAAAGGCATAGTAGAAGCTCGTCTTGCGCGCCATCGGCCGATCACGTCCAGCGCGCCGCGCGCCAGAGCAGCCACGCTACATCCGCCGCCCCAAGAGTCGGCCGATGGCTGAGCAGACGGTCGCGCGAACGCTCGACCCGGTCCAGAATCCTGGACCCGCCGAGCCAGGTGAAGCGAAGCTCGACCCCCAGCCGGCCCGAGACGCCGTTGCAGACCTGACGTCCCTGCTCGAACAGGCCGCGGGTGACGGCCACACACCGCGCCAGCGCCTGGCACCACGCCGGCCCGAGACGGCCGGCGCCAAGCTCGCTTTCCGCCGCGCCGACGGCCATTTGTTCATCGCGGGGCACGTACAGACGACCCGCGCGCCAGTCCCGACCGAAGTCCTGCCAGAAGTTCGTCAGCTGCAGCGCGGTGCAGAGCGCGTCCGACGATCGATCGAGGGCGTCATCCCGATAGCCAGCGATGCGAAGGACAAGGCGGCCCACCGGGTTCGCCGAACGGCGGCAGTAGTCGAGCACGTCAGCCCACGAGGCGTACCGTGTCGTCATGGTATCCTGACCGAACGCGCTCAGCAGATCATCGAACAGCCGGAGCGGAAGGTCGAGAGAGCGAATCGAGTGACCGAGCGCGATCGTAATGAGCGCATCACGATCGACGCCGCGCCCGACGTCTTCCGCGCTGCCGAGGTCGATCTCTCCCCCCGCGGCGCGGTGAAGCCGCTCCTGCCACAGGCGCAGTCGGGCCAGACGTTCGCCCGGCGACGCAGTGCCTTCGTCGGCGATGTCGTCAGCCACCCGGGCGAACGCGTACACCGCGGCGACATGCGGCCGCATCGGCGCCGGCAGGAGTCGCGAGGCGACGGGAAAATTCTCGTAATGCGACCGCGCGAGCGCCAGGCACGCCGCGTACGCCTGGGCCAGCGGCGCGGTTGTCGTGGCGGCACGGGCATCGGCCGAGGCGCCGGGCCACAGTGACACGGACGCATTCTAATGCGTGACCTCGTCGCCGCCATCGTCGCGATCGTGCTGCTGCTCGTCGCCGCGAGCCTCGCCACGACGCTCCGGGCGTACCGGCGGCGACGGCAGCGGGCGCGCGAATCGGAGCGGGCGCGCGGCCGGACGATCATCGCCGAACTGCCAACGGCCGACGAGCTGGTCCTCGTCAGCCAGGACGATCGGCGCTTCTATTATGGCGACCGTGGAATCGACAAAGATCTGATTGTCGCCGTGCGCGTGCTCATCAACGGATCGCCAATCGCGGCGTACGTGTCGAAACGCGGGGCGACGGCGCCGCTGCACGTCACGACGTTCGACGATCGGCCCGAAGGCATCGCGCGCGATCGATGGGACGTCGCCGTCGAAACCGCCGCGGGCACCACGCTCATCGAGTGCGGAGCCATCCGGGAACGCGTCTCCCAGGAGCTCGCGCGCACCGTCTTCGATGCGATCAAAGCTGATCTCGAGGAGCGGGACCGCTGATTACCATTTCACCTCGGATGCGCCAGCACGATGATTGATCCAACGCGCCATCACGAAGAGCAGATCGGACAGTCGGTTCGCGTAGCGGAGCAGAACCGGTTCCACGGGCGGTTGCAGCTTCACGATGCGCCGCTCGGCGCGGCGACAGACAGCACGCGCAAGATGAAGCGCCGCCCCGGCTTCGACACCGCCCGGCAGGATGAAATGGGTCAGCGGCGGGAGGTCGGCTTCCAGCCGATCGATGAGCCGTTCGAGCCGCTCGACGTCTGTCTCCTCGAGCGCCGCCTTCTCGATCCGAGGCGAGACGCGACCCGATGGATCGGCAAGCCTCGCCCCCAACGCGAAGAGATCGCGCTGGATCAGGACGAGCGCGTCAGCAACTTCGTCGAACGCGCCCCGATCGGAGCGACCATGGAGCGCGGCGAGCGCGAGGCCGAGACAGGCACTCGCTTCGTCGACCTCTCCGTAGGCGTCGACCCGAGGATCGCCTTTCGAGACCCGGGTGCCGCCCAAGAGCGACGTGTCGCCAGAATCACCAGTGCGCGTGTAGATTTTCACGGTGTGAACAGAGGCTCTCAGATTATATGACCCCCAGACGGAGTCCCCGATGCGTTCGTCAGCCGGTGCCGCTGCCGACCCCGGCCGATCGCCGGCGCTTTCGCGCTCGACTGCTCGCCTGGTATCGGCGTCACGGACGGGACCTGCCATGGCGCAAGACCAGCGATCCGTACCACATCCTCGTCTCGGAGATCATGTTGCAGCAGACGCAGGTCGACCGCGTGCTGCCCAAGTACCTCGAATGGCTCGACAAGTACCCGTCGCTCGAAGCGCTCGCCACGGCTCCAGAACACGAAGTCAGCGCGACGTGGTATCCGCTCGGCTACAACGTCCGACCGAAGCGACTCCAAACGATCGCGCGCGAGTCGGTCGCCCGGTACGGCGGCCGCCTGCCCGCCGACGAGGCGACGCTGCTCTCGTTCAAAGGGATCGGCGCCTATACAGCCGGGGCCATCCGCAGCTTCGCCTTTCGGGAGCGTGCCGCGATCCTCGACACGAACGTCGCGCGGGTGCTCTTTCGGGTCTTCGTCAACCGAGGCGATGCCAAGACGCATGGAATGAAACGACACCTGTGGCGGCTGTCGGAGGCGATGGTTCCCGTGCGGCATGTCTTCGACTTCAACCAGGCCCTGATGGACTTCGGCGCCATGGTCTGTGTGGCGCGTAACCCCCGCTGCCTGATCTGTCCCATGCGCAAGAATTGCCGCGCCACCGCCTTCGAGTCTCCCGCCCGATGACAACCCTCGTCGTCGCTGCCGCCGTCATCGAGCGCGCCGATCGTTTTCTCCTGACGCGGCGTCAGAGGGGCGTTCACCTCGAGGGGTACTGGGAGTTTCCGGGCGGCAAATGCGAGCCGGGCGAGACACGGTCCGCGTGTTTGCGTCGCGAGCTGCGAGAGGAACTCGACGTCGACGTGGCGATCGGCGCCGAACTGCTGATGATGACTCATGAGTACCCGGACCGGGTCGTCGAGATCCACTTCCTTCGATGCGACCTCGACGGCGTGCCTTCACCGCAGCAGGGCCAGGAGATGCAGTGGGTGCGGCGATGCGACCTTGCGACGCTCGCCATGCCGCCGGCCGATGCGGAACTGATCGCCCTTCTTGGAGTGGGCCTGCGAGGCTAGCGGTCGAGCGGCGTGCTTGATCCGACGGCTCTCCAGCACCGCTATGCGGACAGCGGAACAAACGGCAGCCTGTTGACGACAGCCGGGGTGTCGCCCACGACCACGGGCGTGCCCGGCTCGACGAAGTCCCGCTGCACGTAGCCGAGCGCGATGGGTCGCCCGAGTGCGGGTGACAGCGCCGCGCTCGTGACGCGACCGATCTCGCGTTCGCCGGACCGTACGGTCGTCCCGGCGGGCGGAGCCTCCGAGCCTTCGAGCAGCAGGCCCACAAGCTTTCTTGCAACCCGGCCGTGCCCGCGGTGCAGGACGCGAATGATGACCTCCTGGCCAACATAACAGCCCTTGGTCAGGCTGAGCGCCCGTCCTTCGATGCCTGCTTCCAGCGGGATCGTCTCCTCGTCCATGTCCCGATGGAAGAGGGGCACGCCTTGTTCAATGCGGATCGCATCCGCCGTCGCCTCGTCGAGCTGGACAACGCCAGCCTGCTGCAGACGTTCCTCGAACATCGCGGCATCGGTGCGATCCAGAAACAGGTCGAACCCTGGCTCCCCTGTGTCCGACTCCCGCGCGATGATCACGGGATGGTCCAAAAGAGCCGCGCGGAGGTTGCCGTGGGCGCCCAACGCGGCCACCAGTTCGGGGGATGCCTGAATGAGGGTAGCCATTGCTGTAGCGGCGCCGGGGCCAATCACCGCATATTGGGCGAACGTGTCGGTCACGTTGCCGAGTCTGACGTCTTCCGTGAATACGAATTGATCCAGTCTGGACACGAGAGCGTCCGTGACCTCTCCTGGCACGTTCAACAGGATGGCGTCGCCGAGCTCGTAGACGAGCAGGTCGGTAATCATCCGGCCCTGCGGAGTCAGATAAGCCGCGTAGCACCCGGTTCCCGCTTGGAGCGCCACGATATCGTTGGTGAGAAGGCCTTGAAGATACGTGGCACGGTCCGGTCCCGTGACGACGATACGGCCGCGGTTTGAGCGGTTGATGTACGCCGCCTCGCGCCGCGCCGCGTCGTACGCCTTCCGAGAAACTGTCGCTAACATGTTATAAAGTCGATGAGTCGGAAGATGCCTGTACGCCATTGTATCCGTGCCGCGCTGGTTGCCCTCACAGCTCTGGCGCCACAGTCGTCGGCCGCGCAGCAGTCGCCGGACGTCGCGACTCAAACCGGGGAGGCCCAGTTTGTCGTGTTCCTTCGTTCGCGGATGATCGGCACCGAGGAGATCGCTGTCACCCGGGATGCCAACGGGTGGAGGATCATCAGTTCCGGTCGGCTTGCTGCACCGCTCAACATCGTCAACCGTCGGCTCGACATTCAATACGATCGGGACTGGAAACCTCGCGAGATGACGCTCGACGCCACCGTGCGCGGGCAGAGTCAGAGTATCCGGACCACGATGAGCGGAACCACAGCCGCGAGCCAGATGGTCGTTGACAACAAGCCCGGATCCAGCACGGCGACAACGACCGCGGAGATCTTTCTGCCAAGCCTCTTTTTCGGCGCGTTTGAGGCGCTGGCGGCGAGGCTCAGCACTGCGACCCCCGGGACGACGCTCGGCGCGCTGGCGCCGCCGGAAACCGAGATCACCATTCTGGTTGGCGAATCGGTCGGGGAGCGGATTCAGACCCCGAAAGAGATCATCGAGGCGCGCCACACGCACGTGACCATCACGCCGCGGCTCACGGGCGCCTCGGCCGTCGAGGCCGACATCTGGGGAGACGAGACCGGCCGTCTGCTGCGAGTCAGCATTCCCGATCAGGGCCTCGAGGTTCTGCGCGAGGACATCGCGTCGGTCTCGACCCGCCGCGTGCCAATCTCCAGACCGAACGACGAGCAGGTGCGCATTCCTGCCAACGGATTCACCATGGTCGGCACGCTCTCGAAGCCCCCGGCCCCGTCGGCGGCTCCGTCGCCGGCGGTTCTGCTCGTGGGCGGCAGCGGCCCAACCGATAGGGACGAGCTCGTCTCTGGCATCCCGATCTTCGGCCAGCTGGCTGACACGCTGGCCGATGCCGGTTTCATCGTGCTTCGCTACGACAGGCGAGGCGTCGGGCAGAGCGGTGGCCGTCCCGAAGCGGCGACGCTCACTGACTTCTCCAACGATGTGCGCGCGGCCGTGAAGTTTCTGGACGATAGAAGGGAGGTCGACTCGAAGCGCATCGCCGTCCTGGGCTACGGAGAGGGGGGCGCCGTCGCGATGCTCGCCGCCGCCAAGGAAAAGCGGATCGCCAGCTTGGTACTCGTCGCCGCGATCGGCACGACCGGCGCCGAGCTGAACTTGGAGCAGGTCCGGCGCGCAGCCGCTAAAAGCAACAAATCGGAGGCGGCCCAGCAAACCACCGTCGAGCTGCAGAAGAAGATCCAGCAGGCAGTCCTCACCGGCGAAGGCTGGACCGACGATCTGGTCGCCTATCGGGGTCAGGCAGACACGCCGTGGTTCGAGAGCTACCTCGCCTACGATCCGGCGAGAACCATGCGGGATATCCGGCAGCCAATCTTCGTCCTTCACGGGGAGCTGGATGCCCAGATTCCACCAGACCATGCCGATCGCCTTGGGAACCTGGCAAACCAACGCAAGAACAGGCCTGCCACTCAGGTTTTGAAGGTCGTCGGCGTCAACCACTTGCTGGTCACAGCCACCACAGGCGAAATCGAGGAGTACGCGTTGCTCAAAGACAAGCGAGTCAGCGACACCGTCTCGGCACCGATCGTCGCCTGGCTCCAGTCGATTCGCGACGAACCATGAGCGGCTGGATTCTCCAGAGTGCCGAATCCGGTGACCAGTCGCTGACATTTCGTTTGAGCGCCGGCACGATCAAGACAATCGGACGCGCCCCACGAGCCGACTTCATCGTCGATCGCGCGCTGGTCTCGCGGATCCATTGCCGCCTGACCGCCGGCGACGAGAAGCTCGAAGTTCAGGACCTGGCAAGCACTAACGGCACTTTTGTGAACGACCAGCGCGTGGATCGGGCCTGCATCGGCATCGGCGATCGCCTGAGGGTCGGCCGCATCGAGCTGATGGTCCAGAAGGCGCCCTGAAGGCGCCCGCGCTACTCGCCCGTCAGGAACGGATTCGTTTTCCGCTCGCGGCCGATGGTGGTGTCCGGGCCGTGTCCAGGGTGAACGACCGCCGCGTCGCCAAACCGGAAGAGTACGTCGCGGATTGACGCGATGAGCGTCTCGTAGTCGCCGCCAGGCAGGTCCGTTCTGCCAATCGATCCGGCAAAGAGGGTGTCGCCGACAAACAGGTCGGTACCGATCTCGCCGGCCTGACCGATCTGAAGGCATACCCCGCCCGGACAATGGCCTGGTGTGTGGTGCGGCCGCGCTTCGAGCCTCCCGAACGCGATCGCCTCTCCGGCGGTGTAATACACGTCGATCGGCGGCTGGGGTTCCACCCGGAGCCCGAACATCGCGCCCGACTCGACCGCGTGCTCGTAGAGAAACAGATCGGCGCGATGAAGGTGAACCGGTGCGCCGAGGGCGCGCTTCGCGCGCGCCACGCCTGTTACGTGATCGACATGGGCGTGCGTCAGGAGAATGTGGACGACGGCCAGGTGGCGCGTTCGAACGATCGCCAGAAGATCCTCGACCTCGTCGCCGGGATCGATCAGCACCGCCTCCCGTGTCTGCTCGCAGGCCACGACGAAGCCGTTCTTCATGAACGGCGGGACGGCCCGGCTCTCGATTATCATGACCGTGACATGATTCTTGCCGTACTCGACGACCTCATGTTCACTTCGAAGATCAAGACGGCGGCAAGCCAGCTCGGTCTGGGCGTGACCTTCGTCCGATCCTCAGCGGCCGCGCTGGCCGAGATGCGGCGAAGCCCGCCGTCGCTCGTCATCTTCGATCTGAACAACCCCCGCACCGATCCGCTTGTGACGATTTCCACCATGCTCTCCGACCCGGCGCTCGCGAGCATACCGACCGTGGGATACGCCTCGCACGTGGATACAAATCTCATCAACGCGGCCAAACAGGCAGGCGTCGGCGAGGTGCTGGCGCGATCCGCCTTCACGGCTCGGTTGGGCGAAATCCTCAAGCGGACCTGAAGTACCACCAGGCACCGGCAACCAGCGCGCCCAAGATGAGGACGACCACCAGCCATTTGACCGTGGTATCGGAACGCGATCGCGTGGCTCGGGCGATGGCCGAGGGTGGAACGGGGGCGGGGCTCGCCTCTTTCCGGGCGTCGATCATGGCGCCGACGGCCCTCAGCTCGGCGCCCAGCGTCGCCGCGGATTCGAACCCGCCACTCTTGCCCATCGCTCGCGCCACGATCGGGTCGATTTCTCTCGGCAGCAGGCGATTGACGGCGCTCGGCACACCGGCGCCGGGCGCAGGAACACGACCGGTGAGCATCTCGAACAGCAGCACACCGACCGCGAACAGGTCCGCATCGGGCCGGGGTTTGCCCACCCACTCCTCGCCGGTGTCCTCTCGCGATCGCCTGGCTGTTCCCGCAGCGGTTCCCCACCAGGCCAGGCCGGCGTCGGCGATCTTCGCGTTTCCCTTCGGCGTGACGACCACCTTGTCGGACGTGATGGACCCGTGCACGACGTCAGCGGCATGCGCCTCGGCGAGCGCGTCGGCGATCTGACTGGCCAGGTCTATCGCCCTTCGTGGATTCAGCGGCGTGCCACCGATCAGCGCCCTCAACGTCTGGCCTTGTACGAATTCGTACACGAGGTAGAGGCGGCTCTCCTCATCACCCACTTCATAGAGCGTGACGATGTTCGGATGCGAGAGCGCGGCAGCTCTGCGAGCATCCTCGAGAAACTGCGCGCGGCGTTCGGCAGTAGACGTGATCCGGTCGGCGACGATGGTGACCGCGACAGTCCGCCCGACCCGGGTGTCCCGCGCGCGGTACGTGTCTCCGAGCGGTCCGGACGGCATCGATTCGAGAATCTTGAACTGTCCGACGCTCTCGATCATGACGGCCTGGCGCGCAGCTCCTCCATCGCGCTCTGCACGAGCTGCTTCGCATCGTCCAGCTGCTCGAGGATCAGCGCGATGTCCATGCGCGGCCGGCCCACGAACCGCTCGCTGCGGCAATAGACACCGTGCTGTCCGACGAGCGCGAGCGATTCGGTCAGCAGATCGAGGGCGACTGCCAGCCGCCCCCGCGCGCTGCCCATCATCGTCTCGTGGTGTTCGAGCGCCTCGTGATGCTTGTCGAATACGGACATATCGTTCACTTCTTGGGCTTCGACGGCCGCAGCTCCACACGGCTCGGGAGGCTTCGGGGATTGTGTCGCAGCAGGTTCACGACGACTTCTGCCACTTCCTCGGGCGCAACCTTCCAATCGGCGCCTTTCGACGCGTCACCGCTCGAGAACCCCGTCGCGACCGACCCGGGGAGCACAGAACTGACGCGGATGTCATCGTAGCGGACCTCCTGCATCAACGCCTCGCTGAACGCGTTCAGGCCCGCCTTCGAGGCGCAATACGCCGCTGCGCCAGCGAAGGGATTCTTTCCCGACAGGCTGCTGATGTTGATGATGGACCCTCCGCCGCGACGCCGCAGCTGTGGAAGCGCCGCGTGGCAGGCGTTGAACACGCCGGTCAGGTTCGTGTCGATGACTTCGGCCCACTGCGCAGGGGTCATATCGGCGACGTTCGTGAAGATGCCAATGCCTGCGTTGTTCACGAGCACGTCCAGGCCGCCGAAGCGGCCGACCACCGTTTCTACCGCCTGCTCCATATCTCCAAAGCGACGGACATCGGCACGAATCGTCGCGATGCTCGCCCGCCCGTCAGGGGCAAGGCGGGTCAGCCGCCCCAGGCTATCGTCCAGGTGCGACTCGCTGAGACCCGTAATCGCGACCTTCATGCCTTCGGCAAGGAATGCTTGCGCGATGGCCGAACCGATGCCGCGCGAACCGCCGGTAACCAGCGCGACCTTTCCGTCGAGCGTCTGCATGAGTCCTCACAGCGAACTGAGCGAGCGGATAGCTTCCCACAACGCATTACAATATCGCACCGCATGCGCGAGGTCGCCATCGTCGGCGCCGGGGAGCTGGGCGGGCTGACCGCGCATGCGCTCGCGCGGCGCCACGCCGCCGAGGTCGTCCGCATCGTCGATGACGTCGGGCGCGTGGCCGAAGGGAAGGCGCTCGACATCAGCCAGGCAGCCTCCGTCGAGCGCTTTTCGACGACGGTCGTCGGGGCCGCAGAGCTGTCGGTGATTTCCTCGGCGAGCGTCGTCGTCATCGCTGATCGTGCCGGCGGCCTCGACTGGCCCGAAGAGGAAGGCGTGTCTCTGCTGCGCCGCGTGAGGGCCGTCGCGCCTCGTGCGTTGCTGCTGTGCGCCGGATCGTCACATCGTGAGTTGGTCGAGCGCGGCGTCCGCGAGCTTCGAATCGCACGGACACGAATCGTGGGGTCTGCTGGGGAGGCGCTCGCCGCCGCAGCCATCGCTGTCGTGGCCCTCGAGCTCGATGTCTCGCCGCGCGACGTCGGGCTGGCCGTTCTGGGCGTCCCGCCGCGCCATCTCGTGATTGTCTGGGAGGCCGCGACGGTAGCAGGATACTCGCTGACCGGAATGATCCGCGATCCGGTGCGGAGGCTGCTGACGCAGCGCATCGGAGCGCTCTGGCCGGTCGGGCCCTACGCGCTCGCATCCGCCGCCTGCTCGGCGGTTGAGGCAATCTCGGGCGCTTCACGGCGTCCGCTGACCTGCTTCGTCGCGCCAGACGACGGCAGCGGGAAGCGGACGCGAACGGCCGCATTGCCCGTCAGGCTGGGCCCAGGTGGCATTGAGGAGATCATTGCGCCGCCGCTGAGCGCGGCCGAGCGCGTTGCGCTCGACAACGCGATGCTGCTCTGACGGATGAGCGAAGGAACGCTCCGCTCAACAGCCGTAACAGGGCTTGTGAAGAGCCAGCCCGCCGGCGAAATCCGCCAGTTGCTTTCGGAGGATCAGCCTTCCGCGATGCAGGCGGGACTTGAGCGTCTGATCCTTGACGCGCAGCATCGCGCTCGCCTGCTCTGTCGAGAGGCCTTGGATGTCGCGAAGCACGACGGGCGCCCGATAAATGGCGGGTAAGGCAAGAACGGCACGCATGACGCGTCGGCGAAGCTGGGCCCGTAGCACCTGTTCGTCCGCCATCTGACTCCAGTCAGCCACACTCTCAGCGTCAGCACCGCCATCGTCCTCGGCCAAGGACCCGGTCCGGTTGTCGTGGGCGTGCTGATAACTGACCGTCCTCATCCGCGACATCGCCGCGTTGAATGTGATGCGGTAGATCCAGGAGGACAACGCCGAATCGCCGCGGAAGCTGCCGACGTTGCTGTAGACCTTGAACAGGACGTCTTGGGTGAGTTCTTCCGCGTCTTCCCGGTTCCGAAGATAGCGGAAGGCCAGTTGGTAGATCCTGGCGCTGTAGGCATCCACCAGATCGGCTAAGGCGCTGTCGTCGCCCGCCTGCAGCTTCTTGAGAAGATCGGAATCCCGCGAGTCCCGCATATGCTCCTCGGCTTTAGCAAGGAGAACCCCGCGCAGGCCCGAGAAATTCCGCCTCGCGATTCGAAGCCGTAACCTACTGATAAACAATGGGTTATACCGTGGTCTCGAGGGTGACGACAGTCAGAGTCCGGTCGAACACCTCACCGAAATGCGCGGCAAGCCGATCGTCGACTTCTGCGAGCCCGACGGAACGGCCAAGCACAGCAGCCAGGGACGTCACCCCCCGATCCGCGATTCCACACGGCACAATCAAGTCGAAATTCGCGAGATCCGTCGTCACATTGAGCGCGAAGCCGTGGCTGGTAATCCATCGCGAGATGCGTACGCCAATCGCGGCGAGCTTCTCGCGGCCCACCCAAATCCCCGTCAACCCGCTGACTCGTCCCGCTGCTATGCCGTAGTCGCGTGCCGTCCGGATCAGCACCTCTTCGAGGTCGCGGACGTACCGGTGGACGTCGCACCGATCGGGCCGCAAGTCGAGGATCGGGTACCCGACGATCTGCCCGGGTCCGTGGTAGGTGATGTCGCCGCCGCGGCCGGCCTCGTGCACCTCGATGCCGCGCAACGCGAGCGCGTCGGAGGTCGCCACGATGTGGGACCGCCCTCCGTCGCCGCGTACGCCAAGCGTCAGAACCTCCGGATGCTCGAGCAGGAGCAACACATCGTCGATGCGTTCTGCGCGACGCTCCTCGACCAGTCGTCGCTGCAGTTCGAGTGCGTCTGAATAGCCGACGCGGCCGAGACGGCGGATTTCGAGTCGGCGGCTCAATCTGTCTCGGCGTCCCAGCCTTCGAGCTTCCGCTTCAGGTGGGACATGAACTCGTCGGCCACCGACCCGTCGATCAGCCGATGGTCGTAGCCGAGCGAGAGGTACCCCATCGGCCGGATCGCGATGGCGTCGTCGATCACAACGGGGCGTTTCTCGATGTTGCCGATGCCGAGAATCGCCACCTGCGGCTGACTGATGATCGGCATCCCGAAGAGGGCCCCGAAGACGCCTGGGTTGGTGATCGTGAAAGTGCCACCGGTCACCTCGTCCGGCTTCAGCTGCTTCGCGCGCGCGCGCGCAGCGAGATCCACGATCGCGCGGCTCAGGCCGAGCAGATTCTTTTCATCGGCCTTTCGGATGACCGGCACGATGAGTCCCCACTCGAGCGCCACAGCGATACCGATGTTGATGTCCTTGTGATAAACGATAGAATCGCTATCGACCGATGCATTCACAATCGGCACGGCGCGTAGCGCCTCGACCGCGGCCATCACGATGAACGTCAGGTAAGTCAGTTTGCCGCCAGCGCGTTCGTACTCCCTCTTTCGTGCCTCGCGAAGCTGAGCCACCCGTGAGAAATTGACTTCGAAGACAGAGTGCACGTGGGCCGACGTGCGCCGGCTCATGACCATGTGCTCGGCGATCCTTCTCCGCATCACCGTCATTTGTTCCGTGTGATCGGAGGTCCCCGGCTTGAACGCCGGCGCCGCCGTGCCGATGGGCGCAGCCGCCGGCGCTGTCGGTCCCGGCTGCCCCTCCCGGCCGATGAAACCTAGAATGTCATCCCTGGTGACCCGACCGGCCAAGCCAGTTCCGCGGACCTGAGAAATGTCGATGTTGTGCTCCTTGGCTATTTTTCGGACGAGCGGTGAGGATCGCTGGCGCATCCCTTCTGCTGAAGGAGACTCGCCCATCCCTCGCGCAGGCGACACGGAGAGTGGCCCGGGACGCTCACGAGACTCGGCGTGCGGCTCGGTCGCGACGGCCGGCACGCGCGTTGACGAGCCGTCGGCTTGAGGCGACGGTGTCGGTGGCTGCGGCGGAGTGGCCGCGGCCGGTGGCGGGGGCGTCGGCGGCGGCGACCCTACCGCAGACCCGCTGGGCTTGGACGTGGCTGCGGATTCCGGCGCTCCGATGACCGCCACGACGGCGTTGACCGGCACCGTTTCACCTTCGCTGTGCCGGATCTCGGTGAGAACGCCCGCCGCGGGCGCTGGAATCTCGGCATCCACCTTGTCGGTCGAGATCTCGAACAGCGGTTCATCGCGCTCGACCTTGTCCCCGACTTTCTTGATCCAGCGAACGATGGTGCCTTCGGCGATCGACTCGCCCATTTGGGGCATCACGACGTCAGTCGACATGGGGGAACTCCCGGAATCTGGTAATTGGATAATCGGGTAATTGATGGGGAGATTGCGTCCTCTTCTTCCAACCGATCCTCGCGCTCCCAATCAATCTCTCAATCCTTCAATCCCCCAATCAATTACCCGATTACCCAATTACCCGATTACCCAATTCATATGTGGATAGCCGTTCCGTGCACGCCGTGCGCCGCCTCCCCCACGGCTTCCGCCATGGTCGGGTGTGCATGAATGGTCCGGATCAGCTCCTCGACGGTCGACTCGAGTCGCAGCGCCAGCGTGGCTTCCGCCACCAGTTCGGTGGCTCGCGGCCCGATCATGTGCACACCCAGCACTTCGTCGTACTTCTTCTCGGCGACGATCTTGACAAATCCTTCGCGCTCGTTCGCCATCTTGGCCCGCGCCAGCACACCGAACGGGAAGCTGCCCACGCGCACGTCGTAGCCGCGCTGCAGCGCTTCCCGCTCGGTCAGTCCGACGCTGCCGATTTCTGGATCGCAGTAGGTGCAGCCCGGAACATGGTCGTAATTCAAGGGCCGCGTCTCGACGCCCGCAATGCGCTCGGCGGCGATGATCCCTTCGGCCGACGAGACGTGAGCGAGCTGCGGATGCACCGGCAGGCCCTCCACGGAGACGACATCGCCGATCGCGGAGATGCCGGGCACGCTCGTCCGGTACAACCCGTCCACCTTGACGTACCCCTTCTCCATCTGCAACCCGACTTGTTCGGCGTCGATCCCGGCCGTCACCGGACCACGGCCGGTTGCCACCAGCAGGCAGGCCGCGCGAATCGTTTTGCCGGCGCCGTCCGCGAGCTGGACGGCGAGATCCACTCCGTCGCCGCTGACCGTCGCTCGCGTCGCTCGGGCGCCGGTGTGGCTGATGATCCCCGATTTGCGAAATGACTTCGCCAGCTCCGCCGATACGGCTTCGTCCTCGACCGGCACGAGGCGCGGCAGGAGCTCGATAATCGTCACCTCGCTGCCGAACCGGCGGAAGATGGACGCGAACTCCACGCCCACGGCGCCGCTCCCCAAGATCGCGATCGATTTCGGCACCTCGGGCAGATGAATGGCTTCGTCGCTCGTCACGATGCGTTTGTGGTCGATTTGGATGCCAGGCACGCTGCGAGGCGCAGAGCCCGTGGCCACGATGACTTCCCTTCGCGCCTTCAGGCGCTGCCGATCGCCCTCGAACACATCGACGCCGCCGTCGCCGGTCAGCCGCGCCGTCCCCTTGATCCACTCGATCTTGTTCTTCTTGAAGAGGAACTCCACGCCCTTGGCCATCCCGTCGACGATGCGATCCTTGCGGGCGTGCACCTGCCTCATGTCGATGCCGACCGATCCGTCGCCGGCGCCCGTCACGCCCCATTCTTGTGCCTGCTGAATGACCTTGAGCGCGTGGGCGTGTTCGAGCAGCGCTTTCGTTGGGATGCACCCCCAGAGAAGACAGGTTCCGCCGAGCGCCTTCTGCTTCTCGACCACAGCCACCGTGAGACCGAGCTGCGCGGCCCGTATCGCGGCAACATAGCCGCCAGTTCCCGCGCCAATCACAATGACGTCGTAGTCCTTCATAAGATCGTGAAAGCGGGTGCGACCCTTTATCGCTTCAGTGAAGACAGCGGCACGAAAGCCGTCGTGCCGGTTGGGCGTGTTTCTTGTCGCGGGTCGGTGATCCCAGCCGGTCCGGGCGCTTCCGCGCTCGTTGCGGGCGGTTCCAGGCGGGTCACGCGGGCGCGCAGCTGGCCGTACTCGTACCGCAATTCCCAGTACGATTCAGTGAGCCGCTCGAGCCGCCTGGCGACTCGACGCGCACGCAGAAACGCCACCAGGGCAAAGAGGAGGGCCGCACCCGTGAGCAGCCATTGAACATTCAACAAGCGAGTACAGTAGCGAACGGCTTGCAACAGTGTCAACCGCCTGCCACAATACCGCGGGACTGCCGACCTCCCCCCAACTCGATGGTCCATAAGCCCAAAACGGTCCTCATCGTCGACGACGATGAAGGGATGCGAGACACGCTGACCGCGATCCTCAAGCGTGAGTACCGTGTGCTTCGTGTCGCGACGGGCGAGGCGGCGCTGCCCATCCTCAGCCGAGACGATGTCGACTTGATGCTGCTCGATGTGCGGCTGCCCGGGATCAGCGGTTTCGAGGTCCTGCGCATCGTCAAGGAGAACTACGGTCTGATCGAGGTGATTATGATCTCGGCCATCAGCGAGGTCGAGACCGCCGTGCAGGCGATGAAGCACGGCGCCTATCACTACATCACCAAGGATTTCGACTACGACCAGCTCCGGTCGCTGGTCCGGAATGCCGGCGAGCGGCAGGATCTCAACCGGCAGGTCATGACATTGTCGGCGCAGGTGGCCGACCAGGCCGAACGCGAGTTCGTCGTCGGCTCGAGCAAGATCACCCGTGACATCGTCGATCTCGTGCACAAAGTGGCCAAGCTGTCGGCGACCGTGCTCATCCTGGGCGAGAGCGGCACCGGCAAGGAACTGCTGGCGCGGCTGATCCATCGGGAGGCCGGTGATGCCGACGCGCCGTTCATCGCGGTGAATCTCGCCGCGATTCCGCGGGAACTGGCCGAAAGCGCGCTCTTCGGCCACGAGCGCGGCGCCTTCACCGGCGCCCACCGCCAGCAGCTCGGCAAGTTCGAGCTCGCCTCGAATGGCACCTTGTTCCTCGACGAAATCGGCGACCTGCGGCTGGATCTGCAGGCCAAGTTGCTGCGCGCGATTCAAGAGGGCGAGATCGAGCGGGTGGGTGGCACCAAACCAATCAAGACCGAGTTTCGTTTGATCGCCGCCACGAACGTCGATCTCGAGAAGGCCGTCAAGGAGGGACGCTTCAGGGAAGACCTGTTCTATCGGATCAACGTCATCCCGATCAAGCTGCCGCCGCTGCGCGAGCGCGCCGACGACATCCCGCAGCTCGCCGAGTTCTTCCTCCGTCGATACAACGCACGCTTTCGCAAGAGGATCGAGGGCATCAGCGAGCCGACGATGGCGATGCTGAAAAGCTATTGGTGGCCCGGCAACATCCGCGAACTCGAGAATTTGATCGAACGGCTCGTGGCAGTCAGCGATAAAGACTACATCGCGGAAGAAGATCTCCCGCTCGAGTTCCATTTCGCTCAGCTGGAACCCCACGGGCGAGGTGGCGGTTCACTGTTCGAAGAGGCGACCAACACGTTCGAACGGAATTTCATGCTCCGCGCGCTCGAAAAATGTGGCTGGAACGTCACCGCCACGGCCGAGTATCTCGGGATACCCCTGAGCACGTTGAAATACAAGATGGACAAGCTGGACGTGCGGCAGCTCGCGAAGCGCCTCCGCGGCGTCTGACATGCGGCCAACAACCTGACCAGAGCGGGCAAGTCCTTGTCCGCACCGGATAAGCGGCACATTTCACGGCGGTAACTGCGTCGAGCGACTCGCGGTCGCCGTGCGGCCCGGCTAACCGGTTGGCCTCGCCTGCAGAGAATCTGCGTGAGTGGCCGATCGCCGTGTCCGCGCGTTCGGTAGTTTCCTGAACGTTTCTGCGATTCTCCTCGCTGACTGCCTGGGCTGGAATACGCGTTGCACGGTTGCCGGGCGCATCACAGCTCGTTCTTTAACCAAGAACTGATCCCACATCCGTAGCAGCGACAGACGCGATTTAGAGGCGGACCCACATGCAGCCGTCGATCTTCAACGTCCGTGTGCCTGTGCCGACAAGGAACGAGGTGTTCCTGATGAACACGCTCACGGACGCACAACTGCTGGTCTCACCCGATGTCATCGACCTGCTCGATCGCTGCGACGGGAGCGACCCACCCCATCAGCCTTACACTGAGGACGAACGGGAAACGTTGACGTCGCTGGCGGAACACGGCTTCGTGGTCCCCGATCGCGCCGCCGATCGGGGCGCGCTCGACCGGTACTTCTCGTCGGTCAAGAACGACACGGCCGAGCTGAGCGTCACGCTTCTCACCACGCTTCAGTGCAATTTCGCCTGTGACTACTGTTTCCAAGGCGATCACGGCGACTACAACAAGTTCGCCGAGAAGATGTCGATCGAGACCGCGACGCAGGTCGCCGCGTGGATCGAGCGACAGCTCGATGCGGTCCGGCCGGAAACGCTCGCGCTGACATTTTTTGGAGGGGAGCCGCTGCTGAACCTGCCCGTGATGTATTACCTCGCGGAGACGCTCTGCGCACGCACGCAGGCGCGCGGCGTGCCGATGTCGATCAGCGTCATCACCAACGGATTGCTCCTGACGACTGAAGTGGTCGAGCGTCTGCTCCCATTCGGGCTGAAGGGCGTGAAGATCACCCTCGACGGCGACCGCGAGACCCACAACCGGATGCGGCCGCTCCGCGGCGGCCAGGGAACATTCGATCGGCTCATCGAGAACATTCGAAGCGTCGCCGGGCGCTGCCGCGTGGCGATCGGCGGCAACTTCGACGAAAGCTCGGCCGACAGCTTCTCCGCGCTCCTCGAATACCTGAGCCAGCAATCGTTCGCCGATCAGCTGGTCAACGTGAACTTCAAGCCGATCGTTCGGAACGATCGGACGCCAGACGTTGCGACGCTCCGGGGAAAGGGGATCGTGCCTCTTCTCCCGGTGAACGACAGCGGCGTGCCGCTCAAGCCGCTGAACGGCACCTGCATGTCGAACGTCGGCGAGGGAAGCGGAGTCGGCTGCGACAGCTGCGAGTTCCTGGACGACAAATGGTCGCAGCTGCGCGAGCAGACGAAGCGGCATGGGTTCTCCACGCCCGATGGGGTGCACGGCGGCCCCTGTCACGTGCATCACGTGCACGCCCACACCATCGGGCCCGACGGCTCGTTGTATGCGTGTCCCGGGTTCACCGGGGAGAAGGCGCTGTCCACCGGGCACATCGACGGCCGGCACGACAACATGCGCGAGAGCGCGCTCGAGCGGTTCGAGCGGTTACATCCCTGGGACGAGTGCGCGGATTGCGCGTTCATCCCCGTGTGTGCCGGGGGGTGTGTGGTGGCGTCGCACACGCAGCTTGGTGACATGAACAAGCCGACATGTCACAAGCGCAGTTACGAATCGGCTCTGATTGCGCTGGCCCATGAGGTGGCCGGCGCCGCGTAGGAGATTACAATGAAGATTACAGTCATCAAGAAGGCCACAAACGCCAAACCCCAAGGTTTCTGCAGCGCGTTTATCGATGACGGACTGCTCAACAAACGATAAAGGGTCTGTGCGGCAGCGACAGGAGCGGGTGAACAAGAACGCTCGTTCGAGCGTGCACCTTCTCCTGTTTCTGCCGCTCGCATTGACGGCCTGCGGTTCTCGCGTTCCTCAGCAGCCGCAACAGGAACTCACGTTGCGCATTGGCGTTGGCGAGGCGGCGTCGGCCAATGCCCCGGCCGGACTCCGTCAGGTGGTTCAGAACTTGTCGGTCGAGGGGCTCGCCAGAATTGCAGAGAATGGCCGTCCTGAACCACGACTTGCGGAAAAGTGGACCGTAACGCCAGACGGCCTGTCGATCGTCGTGCAGCTGAGACCCGCCGTCAAGTTTCACGACGGCTCACTCGTAACCGCTGACGCCGTTGCAAGAACTCTCCGCGAACAGCTCCCACCATTCATGGGACCGGCCTATGAAGACATCGACGAGATCCAGGCGCCAAACGAGCACGAGATCGTCATCAAGTTCAGACAGGCTTCGCCCTTTCTTCTTGAAGCTCTTGAAGTGCCGGTCCGAAAGCCTGGCGCTAACGTGGGAACCGGGCCCTTCGTTCCAGTCCCTTCAGAGTCAACCATCGAACTGCGAGCCAACGATGACTATTATCTTGGCCCTCCCTCCATCCGACGGGTGGTGGTAGCGAACTACCCGAGTCTCAGATCGGCATGGGCGGATTTGTTGCGGGACCGCATCGACATGTTGTACGAGGTTGGACCCGACGCGATGGACTCGCTCAGCGGTTCGAAGTCGGTTTCGATCGCGAGCTTCACCAGACCCTACCAGTATGTCATCGCCTTTAACTTGAGCTCCCCGAACCTTCGGTCGGCGGCGATTAGGCGGGCCCTGAATGCCGCGGTCGACCGCGACGCGTTAGTTCGCGAAGGACTGCAGGGGCGGGGCTCACCTTCTGCGGGTCCGATCTGGCCTCAGCATTGGGCCTTCTCGACCGATCTGCCGAAATTCCAGTTCGCCCCGATGGAAGCGGCCGAGCAGCTGGGCGAATCGAAATCTGCACGAGGGTCAATCAGACTCCGTTTCACATGCTTGGTTCCAGGCCAGTACGAACGTCTGGCGCTTGTTCTCAAGCGTCAACTCGAACTCGTTGGTGTCGACATGCAGATCGTGGAGGTCTCCCCTGATAGCATCTTTGAGGCCTTGAACACCTCTTCGTTCGAGGCTGTCTTTCTAGACATGGTAAGTGGGCCGAGCTTCTTCAGAATCTACGAATGGTGGCATTCAGGAGGTTCCTTGAATTTGGGTGCGCTCGGCAGTGCTCCGATCGACGCCGAGTTGGATCGCGTTCGCCATGCGGCATCTGACGACGCATATCGTCAGGCGATAGCAAGCTTCCAGCGGGCAATCGTGAATGACCCTCCTGCCATCTTTCTCGCCTGGAGCGAACGTGCCCGCGCTGTGAACCGGCGCTTCGATGTGGCGGCCGAACCCGGCCGGGACATCCTGACGACCCTCCGGCTCTGGCGCCCCACTACCGACCTCCAGTACGTCGGCCGAAACTGACAGAGAGCCATGACCGTGAGAATCCGGCGAATCTCCGTCCGCTTCATCCTGCTCCTCGCGGCCGCCGCCGTCGTTCCGCTCCTTGCTTACGGATTCATCTCCCTCCTGTCGCTCGAACGCGGGACGCGCCAGACGGTCATCCAGGGAAATCTCAACGTCGCCGTGCGCGCCGCTGAGGAAATCCGCCGGTACGTCGTCACCAACGCGGAACTGCTGAAGACGCTGTCAGCCGATCTCCAGGACACGGGACTGACCCAGGCTCAGCAGGACAAGATTTTGAAGAACTACGTCCTCCAGGTTCGTGAATTTCGAGAGATCACGCTCTTCGACTCATCGGGCGCGACCATTGCGACCAGCCGCATCGGCGCCCCCCGCGTCGAAATTCGCCGCAGCGACGACCTCGACGTCAACGGCGTCGCGATGTCGCCAATCCGCGTCGACGAAGACCTGTTGCCGACTACGACGTTCGCCCTGGAACTGAAACGCCTCAGTCAACCGTCGGGCTGGTTGGTCGGCGAGTTCAGCCTCGAGGAAATGTGGCGCATGGTCGACCGGATCCGTATCGGCGACAGCGGCTACGCCATGGTGGTGGCCTCCGATGGCGAACTCATCGCCCACGGCGACCCCGACAAAAAAGCGCTCGTCGCTCAGACGACCAATCTGAGCGACGATCCGCTCGTCGCCGTCGCGCGCGCCTCTGGGCCGGAGACCCCGGTCTCCCTCGAGTACGTCGACGCCGACGGCCGGAGCAACCTCGGCGCTGCCGCACGCATCCCCTCGCTCGGCTGGACCGTTATCGTCGAACAACCGACCAGTGAAGCCTATGCCACCGCGGCTCAGCTTCGAAAACAGCTCATGGCGGCGATCTCGATCGCATTGCTCGGAACGATCGCCGTCGGCTTCGTGTTCGGTCGCTCGTTCATCAAACCCATCTTGAAGCTGAAGAGTGGCACCCAGGGTCTCGCCGCCGGTCAGCTCGATACGCGGGTCGACATCCGCACCGGCGACGAGTTTGCCGAGCTCGGCGACGCGTTCAACACGATGGCCGACCGACTGATCGAACTGCAGGAAAGCGTGAAGCGCCAGGAGCGACAGGCGATGTTCGGCCGGATCGCGGCGGGACTCGTCCACGATCTGTCTCATCCGATCCAGAACATCGGGAACAGCGCGCGCCTGATCGCCCGCGAAGACGTCGACATCGAGGCTCGCGAGATGTTTCGACAGACCGTCGACCGCGAGCTCACGACGATCCGACACTTTCTCGACGACCTCCGCAATATCGCCAAACCGACGCCGGTGGAGCGCTTCGCCCTCGACGTCAATGCCTTGATCGGCGAGGTCGTGGAGTCGATGCGCGTCGAAGGAGAGCGCCATGGCATCCGCCTGGAAGGGCACTGCGTGCCGGGGCCGCTCGTAATTCGCGGCGACCGTTTTGCGCTCGGACGCGTGTACCGCAATCTCATCACCAACGCCATCCAGGCCACGGCCTCTGGCGGAACAATCACCGTGACGACGGCGCGAGGTCCCGACGCCGCCGAAATCTCGGTGGCCGACACCGGTTCGGGTATCCCGCCCGAGCGCCTGTCGGCGATTTTCGAGGACTTCGTCACGACGAAACGCCGCGGTCTCGGTCTGGGCCTCGCCATCTGTAAACGAATCGTCGAGCAACTGGGCGGAACCATCAGCGTCGCGAGCGAAGTCGGACGGGGCACTGCCTTCACACTACGGTTTCCATTACACGACGAAGGGACCGCCGAAGCGGCGGCGAGCTAGTCCGCGACGTGGGAGGGCTGCATGTTCAAGACACTCGTGAAAACAGACGTGATTGCGGGACTCGACGATCAGACGTTGTCGGTCCGCTACTTCGAGATCCGGACGCTGCGCGGCTTACGCCGTTACAGCGCCGAAATTCTCATCGCGGCCGCCGATCACATCATCCTCGACGATGACTCGCTACCGGGCCTCGAGGCGAAGACCAATCGCCTCGTGCCCGCGACGATCTACAGCCGCGCTCTCACCGGGCGGGCCACGGCCGCCTGAGGTTCGAGGGAGCGCAGCGGCGCATCAATCGCCGCCACGCTGCCCCACCAGGTTTTTCGGGGGTCAAGGGGGAGTCCGAAGGTTTGGACGAAAGGTCTCGGAGAACCCGTCTACTTCCGGGGCAGCACGGCGTCCTTGAGCTGTTTCGCGATCCTCGCCTTCACAACCGTCTTCGCCGGAATCTTGATCGCCTCCCCGGTCGCCGGGTTGCGGCCCATCCGCGCCTTCCGCTTCTGAACGACGAGTTTCACCATCCCGGGCAGCACAAACTCACCTGAGCGCTTCAGCTCTTTTTCCGCCAGCACGGTCAGCTCGTCGAAGTACTCGCGGGCCTGTGTCCGCTTCACCTCGAAGCGCTCCGCGAAGTGCGAAAAGAGTTCTGATTTGCCCATTCTGCGGGCGTCAGCCATCGCGTTTCCCCTCTTTTGACGCGCATGGGTTGTGTACCGCGGAGCCGTCGCGCGCGCAGCGAGACTGCGGCATTGCTCGAAAAACGCCGTATCCTAGTCCGCGCTTCGAGCCATGTCAAACCGATTCGGGCCAAAAACCGCCAATTTCGGCTAGAATTTTTGCTGATGTCAAGCTCGACGCTCGAGACCTTTCCCAACCCGCAACCGGGTCGCGACTACGAGATCGCCATCAATTGCCCCGAATTCACGTCGGTTTGTCCCAAGACAGGCCTGCCCGATTTCGGCGAGATCCGCATCACCTACGTGCCCGACGCGCGCTGCGTCGAGCTGAAATCGCTCAAGTACTACCTGATCGAGTTTCGCCACCGCGGCATCTTTTACGAGAGCGTCACCAACGAAATCCTCGACGATCTCGTCGGTGTCCTCCAGCCGCGGCGCATGACTGTCACCGGCGATTTCTCCGTCCGCGGCGGCATCAAAACCGTGGTGACCGCCACGTACGTCGCGGCGTGAATCGCGCCACACCGCCGCATGAGCGATGAGCCCATCGAAATCCCCATAGAGCCCGAGCTCGATCTCCACGCGTTCGCGCCCGCCGACATCCTTTCGGTCGTCAACGAATACATCCAGGCCGCGGCGGCTCGCGGCCTGCGCGACGTCAGACTGGTACACGGTCGTGGCCGGGGCGTTCAACGCGCGGCCGTGCAGGCGGCGCTGGATCGACATCCGCTCGTCGTCGAGTTCTGGGACGATCCGGCGGCTCACCTCGGCGCGACCATCGCACGACTGCGCGAGTAGCGACTGCCTCTTTCCACAACCCGGCGGAGCGGCACGCCGATTGCCCGAGGGAGGCGCAGGCCTGCTCAACCTAGGTAAAGCACGCCGAGTGATCACGCCTCTGTAATGCGGATTTCAATTCTGCCGACGCTGCACCGGCGACCGCTCTTCGTCATACTGGCTGTGTTTCTCGCCCTTATCGAGATACTCGCCAGAATGTGGGGCGGCCCGCCTCCGTCGCTCGCGCTCATCCGCAACCCTTTTGCGGCGATCGCCGCCGCGACCGTCTTCTGTCGGTACGTCATCGAGGACCGTCGCGGGCCGACTCGAAAGTGGATCGTTTACCTGAGCCCGGTGACGTTCGTGGCGGCCGCGACGATTGAAGGCAGCGGCACGTTCATGCGTTTGCTCCTGCTCGACATGCTCAGCGCCCTTGGGGCGCTGGGAGTCCTCGGCTTTCTCCTCGCCGCCATCACTGCGGACTCCCCCCAGAGCCGAGACCGCTACATCCAGCAGCTGGCAACGGCCCTGATCGTCCCGATGGCCGCCTCCATGGCGTCCTTCGGGCTCTGGTCCACTTCCGCAATCAACCCGGTGTACGACGGCCGTGTCTATGCGTTCGAGGAGATCCTCGGTTTCAGGTTCTCGCTGCTCGGCGTTCAGAGCTACCGCTGGCTACCCTCCCTCAGCGCGATCGCCACCGCGTGTTACGGGCTTCTGCCGCTCGCCGTCGCGCTGATCGCGGCCGCCCAGCAGGACAGGCGTGCCGAGGACGAAGTCCTGAGAGCCACGGTGTTTGCCGGTGGCTGTGGCTTCGCGCTGTACTTCTTCTGCCCGGTTGCCGGGCCGCTGCATGCTTTCAAGCCCGCCTATCCTGAAACACTGCCCGCGATCTCCGCTGGCTGGCCGCTCATCACCGCGCCGATCGGAGTGCCGCGTAACGGCATGCCGTCTTTGCACACGGCGTGGGCGCTGCTCCTCTGTTTCAACTCTCGGACCCTCGGCGCCGCCTGGCAATGGGCACTGAGGATATTCGTCGCGCTCACGCTGTGGGCAGTGATGGGGCTCGACGACACTCACTGGTTTCTCGACGTCGTCGTCGCCGTCCCGTTCGCCGTGGCGGTGCAGTTGGCGTTCGTGTCGAGCGCCGCACAGAGTTCACGACGCTGGATCGACGTCGCAGTCTGTTCAACCCTAACCGTTGTGTGGCTCGTCGGCCTCAAAACAGCCACTCCCCTTCTGGGTCTGCCGCCTGTACTGGCATGGGCGGCCGTCGTTTGGACCGTGTGGTGGCCGGTCACTCGCGAGCGGGCAGCTGCGCATACAGGTCAGGTGACCCCCACACTCGCGGTCGCGAAAAGAGCCACGGTCGAGAGCCTGCCAGCCTGACGGCATCTTCCTTGCCCGCCATCCGCGTTCGTCGCCCCAGTTAAGGGTGCAAGCCTCTGATTTCGTTCGTTCGCACCGAGTAACAGTGGCACGAATTGCAAACCGGCACTGAGCGCGTGATGCAGATTTCGCAATCCGATGTCGTCCGCTTGCGCGCGGCGCGATGGCGCGTGGTCGACGTCCGAGAGTTCGAGGACTGTCGCCTTCTGAAACTGCAAGGCCTGGAGCCCTCGAACTCGGGCGTAGATCTTCAAGTGCTCACCCCGTTCGACGTGCCTGAACGGCTGGAGCGTCGTGCGTTCCCGACCTCTACCTCCCGACGGCGATGGCGCCGAGCCTGTCGTGGCTTCATCGCCGAGAACAGGCCGCCTGGCTCCCTCTGCTGCGCCCGAGACGCCCGCATCGACCTTCTGCCCCATCAGCTCGCCCCGGCTCTGGCCATCCTCCGCGGCCTCGGCGTCCGAGTGCTGCTTGCCGACGATGTGGGGCTGGGGAAGACGGTTCAGGCCGGGCTCATCGTCGCCGAGTTGCGCGCCCGAGGCGTCGCCGATCGCGTTCTCGTCGTCACGCCCGCGGGTCTGCGGGATCAGTGGGCGAACGAACTCCTCGCCCGCTTCGGGATCGCGTCACAGGTGCTCGATGTTCGGACTCTTCGGTGGTTGCTGGCCGCTCATCCCGTCGGCGTGAACCCCTGGAACACCGTTCCGGTAGCGATTGTGTCGGTAGACTTCATCAAGCGCCCGGAGGTGCTGGCGGCAGCGGCGGCCTGTCAATGGGACGTCGTGATCGTCGACGAGGCGCACGGCGTCGCTGGAGACAGCGAGCGGCATGCGGCCGTTTCCGCGCTGGCCGCGCGCGCCTCGTACGTCGTGCTGCTGACGGCCACACCTCACAGCGGCGATCGGCGCACCTTCGTCTCTCTCTGCAGCATCGGTGGGCAACGCGAGGAGCACCTTCTGGTCTTCAGACGATCCCGCCAGGAGGTGCGACCGGGTGCGCTGCGGCGGATCCACAGGCTGCACGTGCGGCGGCGCGACGGCGAGATTCGGATGCACAACCTCCTCCTTCGGTTCTCGAGGGAGGTTCGTCGCAACCATGGCGGTCGGCTCGACAAAGACTGCTGGCTCGCCCTTTCCGTCCTGCACAAACGCGCGCTGTCCAGCGCCAACTCGCTCGCGCTCTCGGTGAATCGCCGTCTTGCTGGGCTGAGCTCGACGCTCGCACAGGACGACCTCCAGCAACGGCTCCCGTTGGGTGAGGCGGCCGGCGAGATGACGGGCGCCGACGAGGCGCCGGAATGGTCCCCCCTCTTGCGCCTTCCAGACGTGGCACAGGAACGACGCCTTCTTGGCGCTCTGGCGCGCGCGGCATCGAACGCGTCACGGCACGAGAGCAAGATCGCAGCGCTTGCGCGCCTGCTGCGCCGAGTGAGAGAGCCCGTCATCGTCTTCACGGAGTATCGCGACACGCTGCTCTATCTCGATGCGTCTCTCCAAGTACCAGCAGCCGTGCTTCACGGAGGCATGGCGTCCAACGAACGGCGGTCGTCGCTTGACCGCTTTGCCCGTGGGGAGGTTCGCCTGCTGCTGGCTACGGACGCCGCGGGGGAGGGCCTCAACCTTCAATTGACCTGCCGGCTCGTCGTCAACCTGGAACTGCCCTGGAACCCGAGCCGCCTCGAGCAGCGCATCGGGCGGGTCGATCGAATTGGTCAGCGCCGCACGGTCCATGTCGTTCACCTCATCGCGCGCCCCAGCGCTGAAACGGACATCCTTCACCGCTTGAGGCGTCGCGTCGCCGTCGCACGATTCGACGTGGGTGGCCCGGATCCTCTGGGCGCGAACGAACCCGATGGCCTGGCGCACGATGCCCGGGTTGAAGTCGAAGCCGGCGTTGAAGATGGTGCGCCGAGACTTCAAATCCCGGCGCTGGCTCACGAGGCCGGCCTCGAAGCCACCCGAACCGCCGCGGCGCGCCGGTTCATGAGAGCGGGCGACGCGAACGCCGCTGCTGAGGCACAGAGTGTCGGACCGCTCATCGCAACGACCCGGCATAAGCGAACGCGCGTCGCCCTCGCTGGTCGCGCCCTGTTGATCTGGCTCATCGTCGCTGAGAACGGGGCCGGTCGGCAAGTGGGCTCGACGATGGTGGCGGGCCTGGCTGACGAATGGACAGCCTTCAGCCAGGGGGACGTGAGGCGCGTGATCGAGCAGGCGGCACAGCCGTGGCGCCGGCGTCTTGCGGACCTTCACGAGGCTTTCTTCACTATGTGTCTGGCGCGCGAGCGGCGGATCAGACCCGATGGCGATACGACGTTGGTGTCGCAGCCGGGTCTGTTCGATCGCCGCTCGGAACGAACGCGGCTCGCGTCTGCGATCACGCGCGAACTGGATGCGCGAAATCGCCAGGAGCGCATCGCGGTTCTCGAGCGCGCCCGCTCGATCTCCTTCCTTCCACCCCAACTCATCCTTGTTCTCACCCCCTGACAACCATGCTGCGAGGCTTCGCGGGCCACCTGATTTCGGAGACCTTTCTCGAGCGCCAGGTGACGAGCGATAGCTTGGCGCCCGACGAGCGTACTGCCCGGCGGCTGGCCGCCTGGCGAGAGAACAGGCTGCAGCTTGGACCAGCCTCGAGCGTCCGAGCGATGCTTCAGGTCGGCGCGGAGCCGCTGCTCGTGGCGCTCGGGTGCGACCCCTGCAGCGACCTCGTGCATGGTGAGCGATGGGCGTGCGCCACGATGCGTAACCGCGGGGCGCCGGCGACACTGCTCGTTGCACCTTGGGGCGAGCGGCTGGATCCGCTCTGGCGGGAAGCCGCCACGCAGGCCCTTCAGCGTTTCACGCCCTGGTGTCTTCTGTTCAACGGAACACACCTGCGCGTTGTCGATGCCCGGCGGCCGTTCAGCCGGCGCTACGCGGAGTTCGAACTCGACCAGGCACTCGACGATGTGCAAAGCCTCTCAGCGCTGCAACTCATTCTGCCGTCCGGTCCGCTGCGGTCCCTGGTGGACGCGTCAAACCAGCATGCCGCCGCTGTCTGTCATTCGCTGCGGGAAGGGGTGCTGGAGGCGTCTGCCGCCGTGTACGGGGCACTACTGTCTGGGCGAGCGCGACCGCATCTCGATCTCGACGCGGCGTTTGAGCAGGCATTGACCATCGTCTACCGCTTGCTCTTTCTGCTGTTTGCCGAGGGCCGCGCGCTGGTTCCGATGTGGCACCCCGTCTACCACGACAGCTACAGCCTCGACGCACTGCGCGCGGCCGCGGAGCGGCGAACTGCGGGCCTCTGGGACACGGTTCGTGCGATTACGCGCCTTGCGCACGTGGGTTGCCGGGCCGGAGATCTGCGCGTCACACCGTTCAATGGGCGGTTGTTCGCTCCAGCGCGAACTCCCCTCTTGGATCGCAAGAATCTCGACGATGAGGCGGGACGGCGGGCGGTCCTGGCGCTGTCTACGCGACCGGCGCCCGATCGACAAGGGCGCGAGCGCATCGCCTACAGCGATCTAGGCGTCGAACAGCTTGGCGCCGTATACGAAACGCTACTCGACTACCGACCTGCGGCCCACACGTCGCTCCTCCACCGACGTCCTGCCCGGGCTGAGCTCACGGCGCGACCGGGGCTCCGGAAGTCCACCGGCACGTTCTATACACCACAGCCCGTCGCGGAATATGTCGTTCGCCGGACACTCGGGCCGCTCGTACGCGATGCAGAGCCGGAACGCATCGTTCAGCTTCGAATCCTGGACCCGGCTATGGGAAGCGGTGCGTTTCTTGTTGCCGCGTGCCGTTATCTGGCATCAGCGTACGAGACGGCTCTCGTACGTTCGGGCCGCTGTCATGCCAGCGACATCGATCAGAACGAGCGGCACTCGATCCGCCGGCTCATTTCAGAGCGGTGTCTGTACGGCGTCGATCTCAACCCGATGGCTGTGCAGCTCGCCCGCCTTTCGTTGTGGCTGACGACGCTCGCCGCTGACAAGCCGCTCAGTTTTCTTGATCACCGCCTGGTCGTCGGAAACAGTCTTCTCGGCACCTGGCTCGGAATGCTCAGGCAATCACCGGTTCGGCGCCAGCGCCGACGGCCGGCCGACTCATGCGAACCGCGGCTGTTCGACGTGCTGCCCGCCCGCGATCTGCTGCGAGACATGCTGCCGGTGCGGTTTTCCTTGGAATCGGCGCCCAACGACACGGTGCAGCAGGTGAGGGACAAGGAACGCGCGCTCGCGGCGCTGAATGCCCGCGGGTCGGCGCTGCGCGCATGGAAGGAGATTGCCGACTTGTGGTGCGCGTCATGGCTGGCCGGCGACTCGGTGCCGGCGGAGGCATATGGCGCGCTGTCGGACGCCGTTCTCGGGAACGGCGTCTCGCTTCCGGGACACGCCGCCGATCGCTTCTTGAGGCTCTCGGCGGACTGCTCTGCCGCCCATCGCTTGTTCCATTGGGAGCTCGAGTTCCCGGAGGTCTTCTTCGCGGCGGACGGCTGCAGGCGGCCCGACGCGGGGTTCGACGCCGTCTTGAGCAACCCCCCCTGGGATATGCTCCGCGCCGACGAAAACGCCCCCCGCGAGTCGCCCGCGCGCCTCGTGCGATTCACGCGCGACAGCGGCATCTATTCGGCGCAGTCCAGCGGACACGCCAATTGCTATCAGCTCTTTGCCGAGCGGGCCGTCTGGTTGACCCGCGCGGGCGGTCGTGTCGGGCTGGTACTGCCTGCCGGGCTCGGCACCGATCGGGGAAGCGCCTCGCTGCGCCGCTTTCTGTTCACCCGCTGCGATGTCGACACGCTGGTCGGCTGCGAGAACCGCCGGAGCATTTTCCCGATACACCGCAGCATCAGATTCCTCCTGATGACGGCGTCGGCAGCTCAGTCAACCAGCAGCATGGCCTGTCGATTCGGCGTGGACGATCCGGCCGAGCTCGAGGCGATCGGAGAAGAGCCGACCCGGTCATGTTCGTGGTTCCCGGTCCGGCTCGCCCCATCATCGCTTCGCAGGCTGTCGGGTGAGGATCTTTCGATCCCGTGGCTGCGATCCCGGACCGACCTGGCGCTATCGGAGCGCGCGGCGGCACTGTTTCCCCCGCTCGGCGACGCCGACGGCTGGTCGGTGCATTTTGGCCGCGAACTGAACGCCACCGAGGATCGTCAGCTCCTGCGCAGCCCGGGCAACGGGCTGCCCGTTGTCGGTGGGCGCCAGATCCGCCCGTTCACCGTGGACCTCGAGTCGAGCCGCTGGGCGATTGGCCGTCGCGATGCACTCGCGCGACTCCGGGATGCCCGTCACACCCGGCCGCGGCTGGCGTACAGGGACGTCGCTGGCGCAGCGAACCAGCTGACGCTCATCGCGGCCATTCTCCCCGCAGGCTGTATCTGCACCCACACCGTTTTCAGTCTGCGGACTCCGCTGACCGACGACGAGCAACAGTTTCTTTGCGCGCTGTTCAACAGTTTCGTCCTGAACTACCTGGTGAGGCTGCGCGTCGCCACGCACGTGACCACTGCGATGCTGGAGGGGCTTCCGGTTCCGACACGACTTGATGCATCAGGAGTCGCCGACGAGATGGCTGGCCTGGCAAGGGCGGTGTCGAAGCGATCCGATCCCCGCGCCGGAGCCCGCCTGCAGGCGCACGCCGCCGCGCTGTATCAGCTCACGACCGAGGAATTCGATTACGTGCTGTCGACGTTTCCTCTCGTTCCGCGGAAACAACGCGACGACGCTCGCGATGCCTTTCGTAGCAGCTAGGCCTTCGGCTGCGGCACTATCCGGATGTAGGGCTTCGGAGCCTGCCAACCGTTGGGGAATCGTTTCTTCGCGTCCTCGTCAGAAACAGCCCCGGAAATGATGACGTCTTCACCGTTCTTCCAATTGACCGGCGTCGAAACGCTGTGCTTCGCGGTGAGCTGCAAGGAGTCAATGACCCGAAGAATCTCGTCGAAGTTGCGACCGGTGCTCATGGGATACACGAGGATGAGCTTGATCTTCTTGTCAGGACCGATCACGAAGACGTTGCGCACGGTCTGGTTGTCGGCCGCCGTGCGTCCATCGCATGTGCCCTCGAGCGTCGCGGGCAGCATGCCGTAGAGCTTCGAGACATGCAGATCGGTATCTCCGATCATCGGATAGTTCGGGGCGTACCCCTGCGTCTCCTTGATGTCCTTTGCCCATGTGGTGTGCTTGTCAACCGGATCGACGCTGAGACCGACGACCTTGACGTTCCGTTTCGCGAAGTCGGGTTGGATCTTGGCCATGTAGCCCAACTCGGTCGTGCACACCGGTGTGAAATCCTTGGGATGGGAGAAGAGCACCGCCCACGAATCACCAATCCATTCATGGAACCGAATGCGACCTTCCGTGGTTTCGGCCTCAAAATCCGGAGCCGTGGCCCCAATCTGAAGCGACATCATCAACCTCCTTCTCAGTCTGCAATTCCGCCACTCTACAACTAATTCCGTCGAGATCTACCGGCCCCCCGCTCCCGGCAACCCACCTTCCGGCTAAATTTGAATAGTCAAAACAATGGCTTTCATCAATATAAATAGCCCACAGTGGTCGCTCTTGGCAACTGGGCGGCCCCCTCTGTGTGAGCTCGCCCCTCGACACCTATCGCTATAATGCCCGCTCGCGCGCTCAAAGGTGCGTCTTATGGCGGGTCCGCGTTTTACGAGCGAGTCGCTCCGATTCCTGAAGGCTCTCAAGCGAAACAATCGCCGCGAGTGGTTCAACGCGCATCGCGACGACTACGAAGCCCACATCCGAGAGCCGATGCTGGCGATCGTCGCGAGTCTTGCCGAAGACTTCCGCGAGTTCGGTCCGGAATTCGTCGCGAGCCCGAAAACATCGATGTACCGGATTTATCGCGACGTTCGCTTTTCCGAGACCAAGGCTCCGTACAAAACCCACGTGGCGGCGAATTTTCCGACACGCGGTCTGCCCAAGCACGAAGGGGCAGGCCTCTACTTCCACGTGTCATCCGACGAAGTCTGGGTGGGAGGAGGAATGTACAGTCCGCCTCCACTCCGCCTGCATGCCGTGCGCGAGCACATTGCCGCGAACCCGAGACGGCTGCGCACGCTCGTCGAGTCCCCGGCATTTCGTCGCGAAGTCGGCGCGCTCGAGGGCGAGCGGCTGCAGCGCGTCCCGCGCGGTTTTCCGAAGGATCACGAGGCTGTCGAGTATCTGAAGTACAGACAATTCCTGGCCGGCCGCGAGTTCGCCCCGTCGTTTGCCACTGCTCCGCGCTTTTACGACGGCTTGCTCGGCGTCTTCCGGCGAATCGCACCGCTCATGCGTTTTCTCAACGAGCCGTTGATCGAGCCCAAGGGGTGACTTATGACGGGCGACCCGAAGCAAGCGCAAACCAAGATCACCTACGCGACGATGAGCGCCGACCGGATGGAGGACCTGCACCGGGAACTCGATCGCGCCATCGAACAGGTTCGATCGACGTTCGGCGCCAGCTATCCCCTCCTGATCGACGGCCGCGAGATCCGCTCCTCGAGCGAGTTCGAGGACCGCAGCCCGATCGATACGCGGTTGCTACTCGGCAGATTTCAGAACGCGAGCCGCGATCAGGTGCGCGACGCGATCGCCGCCGCCCGCGCGGCCCTGCCTGGCTGGAGCGCGAAGCCCTGGACCGAACGCGTCGCGCTCCTGAAGAAAGCGGCCGACGTCATCCGTTCCCGCCGGTGGGAGCTCTCGGCGCTGATGGGTTTCGAGGCCGGTAAGAATCGGCTCGAATGCGTGGGCGACGTCGAAGAGTCGGCGGACCTGATTGAGTACTACTGCGATCAAATGGCCGAACACGGCGGCTTCGAGACCAGGCTTGGCACTCTCGCGCCGGGCGAAGACAACAGGAGCGTCATGCGCCCCTACGGGACATGGGCGGTCATCTCACCGTTCAACTTCCCTCTGGCGCTGGCCGCGGGCCCTGCCGGAGGCGCGCTGGTGGCTGGCAATACCGTCGTGTTCAAACCCGCGTCGGCTACTCCGTTGCTCGGATTCAAACTGGCGGACGTCATGCGGGAAGCGGGGCTGCCAAACGGTGTTTTCAATTTCATCACGGGAGAGGGGCGCACGGCTGGGCAGGAGCTCGTGGACAACGCCGGCATCGACGGGATCGTCTTCACGGGGTCGAAGGACGTCGGCATGCATCTCATCCGCGCCAACGCGTCCAGACCCGTACCGCGGCCGCTCATCATCGAGATGGGTGGAAAGAACCCCGCGATTGTCATGCGATCGGCCGATCTCGAGAAGGCGACCGACGGCGTCATGCGGTCGGCGTTCGGGGCTCAGGGGCAGAAGTGTTCGGCATGCTCGCGCGTGTACGTGGCGACGCCGATTCGCGAAGCGTTCGTGCGGCTGCTGGTCGAGAAGACAAAGAAGATTCGAATTGGCAACCCGCTCGATCGCAATGTCTATCTCGGCCCGGTGATCAACGAGGCGGCCGTCACAACCTACGAGCGCGCCATAGCGCAGGCAACCGCCGATGGCGGGATCGTGCTGACCGGAGGGCATCGCCTGACGAACGGCGAGTTCGAACACGGTTGGTTCGTAGAGCCCACGGTCATCGACGGACTTCCAACGAACCACGTGCTCTTTTCAGAGGAGCTGTTCGTCCCGATTACGCTGATCGCCGACGTGCCGTCGCTCGACTCCGCCATCGAGCTCGCGAACGGGTCCGAATACGGCCTCACGGCGGGCATCTTTTCCGAAGACGAAGACGACATCGCCCGGTTCTTCGAACGCATTCAGGCCGGCGTCACGTATGCGAATCGCCGCGCCGGCGCCACGACGGGGGCCTGGCCCGGCATCAATTCGTTCGGCGGCTGGAAAGCAAGCGGCTCCACGGGCCGCGGCACCGGTGGGCCGTACTATGTGCAACAATTCATGCGCGAGCAGAGCCGCGTGCGCATTCGCTGACACGTCAACGCGTTCACGACAAGATTCGATCGAGGATGCAACCCAATATCTGCAATCGACAACCGGCAATCTCCAGTCTGCAATTCTTCGGAGGGTTTATGCGCCGAGTGAATGTTCTCTTTCTGATCGGGCTTTTCGTCGCGGCATGTTCGACCCCGGAGACGCCGCCAACCACCGCTCAGGCGACAGGCGTCACGGTGTACGAAGGCGCGCGGGTGATTCTTGGGGACACGCGCCCGCCCATCGACGACGCCGCGTTCGTCGTCGACAACAACCGCTTCGGTCAGGTCGGCCGGCGCGGACAAATCACCGTGCCGGCCGGCGCCGCGCGGGTGGATCTGACCGGCAAGACCGTCATGCCAGCCATCATCGATGCACACACGCACATGCCGAGCACGACGACGCGGGAGGCCCTGATCGAGGCCTTGCAGCACAAGGCCTACTACGGGGTCGGTGTCGTGATGAGCCTCGGACAGGACGGCGACCTTGCGTTCCAGGTCCGCGACGAGACGACCCCGAATGCCGCACGCATACGCACCGCGGGGCGCGGAATCACCGCTCCCGAGCCGGGTCGCTCGGACGTGCCCTACTGGATCACCACCGAAGCCGAAGGGCGGAAGGCCGTGCAGGAGCAGGCCGCGAAGAAAGTCGACCTCATCAAGATCTGGGTGGACGACCGCGACGGCAAGTACAAGAAGCTGACACCCGACCTCTATCGCGCGATCATCGACGAAGCCCACAAGAACAATCTCCGAGTCACCGCCCATATCTTCACGCTCGACGACGCGAAAGGGCTGCTGCGGGCCGGCCTGGACGCCTTCGCTCACGGCGTCCGTGACAAGGATATCGACGCCGAGGGGCTCGCGCTGTTCAAGGAACACGCGAACGTGTTCATCGTCCCGAATCTGCCGGATCGCGGTGTCGCGAGCGATCTGGCCTGGTTGAGCGAGACGATCCCGGCCGGAGAGCTGCAGAAGCTTCAAGCTGCCGCGACCGATCGTCCGGACGTGCAGGCCACGTTCGGAATCCAGGCGCGCAATCTGAAAAAGCTCAGCGACGCCGGTGCACGCATAGCGTTTGGCACCGACGGGAACGTCGCCTGGAGTCAGCACGTCGAGATGGCGGATATGGTGGCGTCCGGGATGACGCCGGCTCAGGTGATCGTCGCCGCCACGAGTACGTCGGCCGCGCTCCTGGCATTGCCGGATGTCGGCACGGTCGAAGAGGGCAAGAGCGCCGACTTCATCGTTCTGGACGCCAACCCTCTCGATGACATCACGAATACGCGTCGAATCGCGAGCGTGTATCTGCGGGGCGACGCCGTGGATCGCGACGGTTTCAGGGCGTCGCGGACCGGCCAAACATCGCAGTAAGGGCGTTTTTGTGACAAATTCTTGAAATTGGGAGGTGTCTCACAAATTCGTCTGATCCCGTCGTCTAATAGGGGCATGAGGCCACAGCTTCTCGCCACCACGCTCGCGAGCGGAATTGCCGTTGCGGTCCTCCTCGGGAGTATGCAGCCGGCGCCGGTCGCAGCGGCTGGGGTCCCGGGCGACAGCCGAGCCATCGTCCATGTCCTGAACAGACTGGGCTTTGGACCCCTCAGCGGCGACATCGAGAGAGTGCGGGCGATCGGTGTACAGGCCTACATCGACCAGCAACTGTATCCGGAACGGGTGCCGGATGCGGAGATGGCGTCGCGGCTGGAGGGCTTCCTGACAATCGGCATGAGCTCTCGCGAGATCGCGGAGCGGTATGCGTTGCCCGTCATGGAGGCGAGGCGTCGGCAGCAACAAAACGCCGGCCAGAGCGGCGCGGCGCAGCCCGCGATGGCCAACCGGGAGGCTCAGCAGGCGGCCGCCCGCGTCATGGCCGAACTCACGGCCCAGAAGATGCTGCGCGCCATCTACAGCGAGCGGCAGCTCCAGGAAGTGCTGACCGATTTCTGGTTCAACCACTTCAATGTCGATGCGCGAAAAGGACAGACGCGCTTCATGCTGACGGAGTACGAGCGCGACGCGATTCGCCCGCTCGTCCTCGGTCGGTTCCGAGATCTTCTGGAAGCGACGGCGAAGAGCCCGGCGATGTTGTTCTATCTCGACAACTGGATGAGCGCCGATCCCGACGGGCCGCACGTCGATCAGCAACTGCGACCGCGCCGTCTGGGTCGCCGCGGCCTGCCGCCCCCGCCGATGCCCCGTCCCGCCGGCCAGCAGGGCATGCGGAGAGGGTTGAACGAGAACTATGGCCGCGAGCTCATGGAGCTCCACACCCTGGGTGTGGATGGCGGCTACACACAGAAGGACGTCACCGAGGTCGCCCGGGCGTTTACCGGGTGGACGATTCAGAATCCACGCCTCGGCGGCGGCTATGTGTTCGATCCCCGTATCCACGATCCCGGGCGGAAAGTCGTCCTGGGACACGAGATCAAAGCGGGCGGCGGCGAGAGCGACGGCGAACGCGTGCTCGACATCCTGGCCGCTCATCCGTCGACGGCGCGGTTTATCGCCACCAAACTCGCCCGCCGCTTCGTGAGCGATACCCCGCCACAGACGCTCGTCGATCGTCTGGCGTCGACATTCCGTGAGACGGATGGCGATCTGCGCAGGGTCATGCAGACGCTTTTCGCGTCTCCCGAGTTCTTCGCGCCAGAGTCGTTTCGCGCTAAGGTGAAAACCCCGTTCGAGTTCGTCGTCAGTGCCGTGCGCGCGACCGGCACCGACTTTCAGAGCGCTCTGCCGCTCGTTCGCGCCGTGCAGCAGCTGGGAATGCCCCTTTACATGTGTCAGCCGCCGACCGGCTACCAAGACACCGCCGACGCATGGGTGAACACCGGGGCTTTGGTCAACCGGATGAACTTCGCACTGCAGCTGGCGGGCAACAGTGAGCGACAGGGTCCACAAGGCGCGTCGTTTCGTTCAGCTGCAGCGAGCGGCCTTCAGACGTCGCCCGCACGCATCATCGAAACCGTCCTCGACAACGATGTCTCCGAAACGACGCGTGAGACCATCGCCAGGGCCACGACGACCGAACAGATGACGGCGCTCACGCTCGGCTCTCCGGAATTTCAACGAAGGTAGCGCCATGATTTCACGAAGGGTGTTCGTCAGGGACGGAGCGTTCGCGCTGGTGAGCCTCGGGTTTGCCCCTTCGTTTCTCGCGCGAACGGCGATGGCCGCCACGCCGACGCGTACGAAACGGTTGATCGCCCTCTTCCAGCGTGGGGCGGTCGACGGGCTCAACATGGTCGTTCCGTTCGGCGACAAGGACTACTATCGCGCCAGGCCGAGCATCGCCATTCAGCGTCCCGGCGGCGACAGCGATACCGCCCTGGATCTCGACGGATTCTTCGGTTTCAATCCTCGGCTGCAGCCGCTCAAGCGCTTTTGGGACGCAGGTCAGCTGGCCGTCGTCCACGCCTGCGGCTCTCCTGACAGTACGCGATCGCACTTCGACGCTCAGGACTACATGGAGACGGCGACGCCTGGCGTGAAGAGCACACCTGACGGATGGCTCAACCGATATCTGGAGGCCCGAAAGGACGAGGAGGCGACGCCGTTTCGAGCCGTCGCGCTCACTCAGCAGCTGCCGCGCATGCTTCAGGGTCGAGCTCCGGCGCTGGCGGTGAACCAGATCGAGCAGTTCGGTATTCGGGCGGGACGGGCGAGCGATGTCGTCGCGACCTCTTTCGAGAGCCAGTTTGCTGCGGCCGCGGACCGTGTACTGAACAATACGGGTCGGGAAGCCTTCGAAGCCATGAGGATGCTGAAGCGGGTCGACGCCGCCGGGTACCGCGCCGAACGCGGCGCTGACTATCCTCGGTCGGCGTTCGGCCAGGCGCTCAGCCAGATCGCCCAGCTCGTGAAAGCCGACGTCGGTCTGGAAGTCGCCTTTGCCGATGTCGGCGGCTGGGACACCCACGTCAACCAGGGCGGCGGGCAGGGCCAACTGTCGCTTCGCCTGGACGATTTCGCCCGCGCCATCGCCGCGCTCGTCGTGGATCTCGGCGATCGCATCGAAGACACCGTTGTGCTGACGATGTCGGAGTTCGGCCGTGCGGTCAGCGAGAACGGCAACCGCGGAACCGACCACGGGCACGGGAACGCGATGATCGTCGTGGGCGGCGGCCTCCGCGGGGGGCGAGTCTTCGGCAAGTGGCCGGGGCTCGGCGGAGACGAGCGTTACGAAGGACGCGATCTCGGGGTCACCACCGATTTCAGGGATGTGTTCGGCGAAATCGTCGTCCGGCACCTTGGTGTCAGGAACACGACGTCGATCTTCCCAGGCTACGCAATCACCGACAGAAGATTCCCTGGCTTGTTCGGTTGAACGCCGACGGCTTCACGACTGCCACCACCTGCTCGAGACTCCGTCAAGGGCTTGGCGGCCAGATCGATAAGTCTGCGTCGACACCGGATCACGCGTCGGCGCTGCGCTCCGATCGGCAAGATAGCGTAGACTATCAACGTCATGGCGGAGAAACGGGACATCGGTGACGCTCTGGGCCTCGTGGAGACTCGCGGGCTCGTCGGCATGATCGAAGCGGCGGACGCGATGGTGAAGGCCGCGAATGTCGTGTTCGTCGGCTGGCAGAAAGTCGACGCCGGCCTCGTGACGGCGATCGTGCGAGGCGATGTCGGATCCGTCAAGGCGGCGACCGACGCCGGCGCGGCCGCGGCACGCCGCGTCGGAGAGCTCGTCGGGGTGCACGTCATTCCGCGCCCGGCCGACGATCTCGAGAAGATCTTCCCGATCCGCTGAGCCGGCGTTTCTTCCGAGTCGTCTTCAGCTTTCCGCTCAGTTCCTTCAAGAGCCCTTCGTCACCAACCACCAGCAGCGGCTGTGTCGGCGTTCTGAGGAGGTTGAAGAATTCCCCTGTGGACGTACGCGCGTAGACCTCCCGCCCGTCCGTGAGCAGCCGCACCTGGCTTCCTCCTCCGGTTGCGTCGAACAACCGGATGCCGAACTGGTCCTTGAGCGTACGGACAATCGTGTGGAGCTGCGGAATAGAAAACCCGCGGTGGCGAAGATCCCCGAGGACGAGCAGCTCGAACAGCTCGATGGGCGTGTAGCGCCGCTCGGTATATCCGCCTGCGGCGGTTCGATGCGACGGAATCGACGGGGCGAGGAGTCCGCTCGCGCTCCAGATTTGAAGCTGACGCGCCGTCAGACCGGTCGTCAGAGCGACTTCGCGGGAGCTGTACGTTTTCTTCAGTCGCATCATGGGTCAGAGGGTGGCTGGCCTGCGGCTGCGGATCTCGTCGAGGCGCACGCGAGCCGCCTCGAGCGCCTCGAGCGACTCCTTCTGCATTTCAAGGGCGCTTGGCCCTTCGATGGGACTGCTGAAGGCGCTGCCGGCGATGGTCCGGTGATAGGCGCGCTCGGCACGCTGGAGATCCTCGAGCGCCGACGCATGTTCGTCCTGCCATTTCAGCCATCGCGCGACGCGGTCGCACGCTTCCTCGGCTGTCGCGCCCCCGCACTCCGTGCCGAACGGCGCGCCGGTGTCCGTACGCTCCGCGTGCGCGATCCATTGACGATCGCGCTGGATCGCGACGATGTGATAGCGAACAGCTCCGACGGAAATGTCCTTCATGTCGTGGGACACCACGAACACCGCGTTCGCCGATCCTTACAGCTCGCCGAAGCGCTGGGGACCGACCGCGGCAAGTGCTGGATCCTCGGCATCGTTGAGCAAGGTGTTTGCTACGAGCATCGCCGTCAGCGGAGCGAGCAGAATCCCGTTCCGATAGTGGCCTGTCGCATACATCAGATTCGGGTGGACACTCGAGCGGCCGATGATCGGCAGCAGGTCGTCGCTGGCCGGCCGTAAACCAACCCGCGCTTCGACGAAACCCGCTGTCCAGGCGCCCGGAAGCATCTCGCACACCGCTTGTATCAAGTCGTGCACGCCAGCCACTGTCGTCCGTTCGTCAAATCCCGCATCCTCCGCCGTAGCGCCCACGAGCAACGACCCATCGTCCCATGGAACGACATAACAGCGGCTGCTCCAGACCACACGCCGAAGGCCAGGGCCATTCCATGCCAGCCGCAGCAGCTGTCCCCGGACCGGGCGCACGGGAGCGCGTAGCCGTACGCCCGCGATCTCGATGCGCGGTGACCAGCTCCCTGCGGCCAGCACGACTGACGAGCCGGAGAGTGGCCCGCGGTCCGTCTCGACGACAACCTCTTCCCCCGACGGCGCGATCCTCCGGACGCGGCTGCCCTCGATGATCTGCGCGCCCCGGCGGCGCGCGGCGGCCGCAACAGCCCGCACCAGCTCGCCAGCCGCGACGAATCCATGAGACGGGATGACCAGACCACCCGAGACATCCTTGCTCAGGTTCGGCTCTTCGAGTCGGATGGCCTCAGCGTCGAGGATTGCGAACGGGACGCGCTGAGCATCCAGACGTGCGGCGGCGTTTCGCAGCTCCCGCAGTTCCTCGTCGTTGACCGCAATCTGCAGGGTGCCAGTTCTCCGATAGAGCAACTCGACACCGCTGTCCTCCTGAACAGCCGCGATGAAATCGTCGAACAGCGTCAGGCTTCGAACCGCCAGCGACAGCAGCGTATTGGACGTCCCTCCCTCGACATGGGGAGCAAGAATGCCTGCCGCCGCCTGAGTGGCGCCCATACCGGTGGCGCGTTCTTCGACCACCTGAACCGACGCGCCGCGCCTCGCCAGCTCATGGGCTATGGAACATCCGACGATTCCCGCACCCACGACGATGATGTCCGGCTGACGCGGCATGGGTTGATTGTAGTCTCCACGTTTTGTGCGAGAATCGGGCCCGGCCGGTGCACTCCACCCAGGACAGGTTCCCTCGAAAAGGGACAGCGCTCTCCAGGTCTGTTGGCGGTTATGCCTTTGAATTCAATGTTTTGCGCGTAACGCTACGGGCCGAGGGCAGGCATGCCGCTTGCGTCGCGCTTGCTTGGGTTTCCAAGGAGAGTTCGTGATGGTTTCGAGTCGATTGGCCCTCGGCGCCCTGGCAGTTGCGTGCATGGCGGCCGCCAGCGTAGGGGGGTATGTTGCGTCTCGGCAGAATGCCGTGCCCGCGCCCGCCGTTGCCGCCACGCCATCTACGCTTGGCGCCGAAGCCACGGCCCCGGGTGTGCCGGTGCAGGAAACCGAGGCGGCTGTGACCGCGCGGGCCCCAGTCGCGCCTCGACGGGCCTCGACATCGGTAGCGGCCCCGGCAGGGTCAGCGTCGAGCCGTCGGCCGGAAGCGCAGACCACACCTCAACCCGCCAGGTCGATTCCCAGCCGGTCCTCACGGGAGCCGCTGCCGGCCGATCGCGCGGACGCTCAGAGCCCGGCGGCACGTTCGCCGCTGCCTTCGACGACTCCAGCACCCGCCACTGTGGATAACATCGCGATCGCGACACCGCCCGTCGAAGAACGAGCGCCGCTCGACGTGCCTCGCGCACCCGAGCCGCCGGAGAAAACCTTCGAGGAGATTGTCGTCGCTTCGAACTCCGTGGTCGGTCTGCAGACCGAGACGCGCATCTCGAGCGAGACGGCGCGTGTCGAGGACCGCGTCGAGGCCCGGGTGACGCGAGACGTCAGGGTTGGCGATGTCGTCGCGATTCCCGCCGGTTCACGAGCGATCGGAACGGTCATTCAGGTGGAACGAGGCGGCAAGTTCAAGGACCGGGCGCGGCTCGGTATCCGTTTCACGAGCCTCGTGCTCGCAGACGGGACTCAGATGTCGATTGGGACCGAGACGATCTACCGCGAAGGGGAAGCGCCAGGGAACGGCAGTGCCGCCAAGATCGGCGGTGGCGCGGTCGGCGGCGCGATTCTGGGCGCGATTCTGGGCGGCGCCAAGGGAGCGGCGATCGGCGCGACGGCAGGCGCGGGTGGCGGTGCAGCTGTCGTCCAGGCCGGCGATCGCAGTGAAGTCACGCTTCCCGCAGGCTCGCCCCTGACAGTGCGCCTCATGGCCCCTTTGACGGTCACCGTGGAAAAGCAGTAGCTTCGTTCAACCTCCACAGTTCCTTCCACGAAGATCCGCCGTCGCAGGTCTCCACCGCGACGACGCCATGCTGCGGAAAGGCCGCCAGCGTCGCGCCCGAACCCTGAGCGATCAGATCCAACAGTCGCGGGAGATGGGGAAAATGCCCGGCGACCAGGATGTCGTGCGTCTCACCTCGCACGCGGTGAAGGAGCCATTCGGGCGGGTCGTCGGGCTGAAGGTCGCGCGTGGCTGAGAGCGACGCGAGAGCATTGCAGGCCCGCCAGAATTCTTCCGCCGTCTGCCGAGCTCGCAGCTTGCCGCTGTGCCACACGACGGCCGGTCGGGCACCAAGTCCGGCGGCCTCTGCGGCGAGCCGCGCGACGTTCTGACGTCCGCGTTCAGATAGCGGACGGCGCGGGTCGATGCTCGTGCCGACGGCGTCGCCGTGATGAACCAGGTAGAGAACCAAGACGATCGTCGTTTGTCACTTCTGCCCGTACGCTTTTTCGCCGGCGAGAATGCGTACCGTCAGACGGTTCTCGGGAAGCGGTATCGGACACGTCGTATACGGGTTGAACGCGCACGGAGGATTGTAGGCCTGGTTGAAATCGAGCACAGCTGTCCCGTCTGGCCGGAGATCGGCATAGAGAAAGCGCGCCGTTTCGTAGGTCTCTTTGCCGCTCGTGCCGTCGCGGAAGATGAACCAGAACCGATTGGGTCTCGTAGTCATCGGGCGCAACCGGACCGACTCGCCGTGCAGTCTGAACTCGACGACGCCCTCGCTCTGCATGACGTCCTCGTCGCCGAGCTGATTGGGCGCCCGAATCTCCCGAGGGGCCGCATCTTTGATGAAGCGGCCGACGACGCGATAGCTGTCGTCGATCGGAAACCACTGGAATCCTGAAAACGAGCGCGCTGTCTCGCCGTCAGGGTCGCGCATCCGGATCGTCGGACGCTCGCCGCTGATGTGCACCCAGAGGGAGAGGGGACCAATCGCGAGCTCGTCCAGCTCCTCCGACGCGTCGGATCGCAACGTTACGCTGCCGGTGACGGGACGGCCCTTCAGCAGAACCTGCACGCCCGGCTGGGACTCGAACCGGACCGTTTGTCCCTCGAGGACGAACCGTCCGACCACCGGAGGCGCCGATCGCGGCAGGACGATGTTGTTCGAAGCGCCGCTACCGGCGGTATTGAGACCGTTCTTCAAGGAGAAGAGGCCGGCAAGCGGTACGTACTCGCGGCGGTAGTCTGCCTCGTGCTTCTTGCGCCACTCTTCCGTTTCCTTTCGCGACGCTTCGTCCATAGCCCTCGGCTGGACCGCCGCGAGCGCAAGGATGGCGGTGGACGTCACCGCCGTCCGGTAGAGCGTGCGCCATGAGCGGGGCCCTATTAGCATGTAGCCGATGGTAGTCCCACGCCACGATGAGGTCAACGAGCCGGGCATGGGGATTGGCGGGTGGCTGGCGCTGCTGTGTCTCCTGCTGCTCGTCTGGCGACCGCTCAATCTCGCGGTCGCCACGGCCGGATCGTTGGGATCGCTCACGTTCCGGGGGCTGCCGATGGCGGTGGTCGTCGTCGCCCAGCTGCTGGTCACGGGCGTCGGCGTGGCGGCGGGCCTCGCGCTGATGAACCGTCGGCGGGGTGCAGCTACTTTCGCGATGTGGTCACTGATTCTGTCGGCGTGTATGGATGTGTTCGTCTACTCGACGTCCTTTCTCCCAAACCGCCGAATGCCCGGAACCACTCCCGCGTTCATTGCGGCGTCGCTGATTTATCACGGCGTCTGGATCGCCTATCTTTCCCGTTCGAAACGCGTCCGCAACACATTCCCCGCCACCTAGTCTTCACTTCAACGACGACGTTGGGGGAAAGGCGGGCTGTGCGCCCGCCTCGCGGCGAGCTCAAGATGCCGCTGACCCGTGGATCTCGGCGTGGGCGAGAACTGGAAGGACGCCAGCCGGAGCAGCCCGTGGACTCAGGGAGCGGGAGCCGGCCCAGCGGGCTGCGCCGGCAGCGTCCGCGCCCACGCGACGAGTGCGTCGGCGACCGCCGAGGGCTGTTCGATCGGAACAGCGTGCGAAGAGTCCGGGATTACAACAACGGTGACACGCTCGCGACCGAACTCGTTCACCAACTCGTCCGCCGTCGATCGCGGCCGATAAGGGTCGTGGGCTGCCTGCAAGTCGAGCAGCGGTGCGGTTCCCGAAGCCCAGTACTCCTCCTGCGGCGTGCCTATCCGGGTCGCGTCCTGCATGGCGCGCACTTCTGGGCTGAAGCCGGTCAAATAGGGACTCGGATCGTTTCCGGGCGCGAAGAACACCATCTGGATGTACTTCCGGCGCTCCTCCAGCGGACGGGTCGGGTCCGACCCAATGGCGTTCCACCGCCGCACTTCCTCGCTGATGTTCTTCTGGCTCGCCGCGACGAGCGCCACCCCGCGCACCAGGTGCGGAAAATCGACTGCGGTCATCTTGGCGACAAAGTGGCCGTAGGCGTGACCGACCACGATTGCCAACCCGGCGCGCTCGTGCTCGACCACGGCGGCGATATCGCGGGCGAAGTCGTGCAGCGTAAGGCCTTCCATTGGCCCGACGCTCCGCCCAAATCCGCGCGGCCGCGGCCGCACGACGCGGAAGCCCGCTGCTCGGAGCCGCTCGGCGAGCGAATCGAACTCGGTCACGTCCCGGCCGAGCGACGGCAGGAGCACCATGAGAGGCCCACTGCCTTCCGCGATGACGTCGAGAGTCACGTTACCCTGCTGCACGATGTGCGACGTGCGCCCGGGGCCGGGTGCTTCGGTCGCGGGTGGATTCCCGGTCTGTGGAGCCGATCCACAGGCCGCCATCGCCGGGAAGGATAGGAGCCCAACCAGCGTCAGGATTCGCATGCGCGCGATTATCACACGTCCTCGGTTGACGAATCGTTCGCCACCTCTCAAGAAGCCTGTCGATGCGAGAGAACGTGGTCAAGTAGGATTACAGCCATAAGAACCGCCAGCGTTTCCTGGGATGGGAAATCGTTAACGGACACAGTGAAGGTTTTGACTGGGCTGATACTCTCGGGAGGCCGCCATGACCGCACCTACTTCAACGGACAGACCACATCCGGTTGCCATCGGGCCTGGCCATCCTTTTTCATCTCTCGTCCGGATAGATGTCAGCGCGCGTTCGCACCCCGGTTACCACCGCCCGAACAACGAGGACCACTTCTTCGTCACGAGGCTCGGCCGCACGCTTCAAACGCTCATCACGAGCCTGCCGGCGGGAGATGTGCCGGAACTCACGGAGGAAGTCAGCTACGTGATGGTCGTCGCCGACGGCATGGGCGGCCACGCCGCGGGCGAAGTCGCGAGCCGGATGGCGATCTCAGCGCTTGTCGGCCTCGCTCTCGACGTGCCCGACTGGATTTTCAAAATCGATGAAGAGTATGCGCGTGAGATCGAGCGGCGGTCCCGCACCCGCGTGCAGGAAGTCGGCGCGATGCTCGTCGAGCGCGGCCGGCGCGACCCGGCGTTGCGCGGGATGGGGACGACGCTGACTGCCGCTCGAAGCCTTGGCCGCGACCTGCTGATCACCCATGTGGGCGACTCCCGAGCCTACCTGCTCCGCGCCGGAGGTCTGCATCGCCTCACACGGGACCACACGTATGCGCAGCTGCTCGTCGACACCGGCCAACTCGCGCCCGGCGACGTGGCGCACTCGCGCCATCGTCACGTTCTGACGAACGCGCTCGGCGGATCCAACGAGCATGTCCAGGTGGACACGGACCGGCTGCAGCTTGAAGACGGCGATCGCTTGCTGCTCTGCAGCGATGGGCTGACGGACCTTGTGGACGACGAGACGATCACCGATACCCTGCGCGAGTCGACGTGTTCGAGCGACGCCTGTGAGCGCCTCGTGCAGCGGGCGCTCGATTGTGGCGGGCGGGACAACGTGACCGTGATTGTGGCCGTCTACCAGCTTCCGGAAGAACCTGCGCGAACGAAGGAACTTGGGGGCGACGAGGCAGACACTCAGGCGGGCCGGTAGAAGGAAGACCCTGCCAGTCCCGCAGGGTGGGCACCCGACGGCCAAGCCGTCGCGTATCGTGCCGGTGGTGCAGGAGCGGATGGGATCTGCATCAAGCATGTAGACAGCGGGCATCGCGGCCCGAGTAGTCCACGCGAAGAGAGCGACCCGCGCGGCAGAGTGCGCGCAACAACTGCGATCGATAAGGCCCTCGACCCGTCGCTGCCCCACACTACCCGGCCAAGGCTTCCAATCGTCTACGTCCCCGGATCGTCCCCTGACGGACCGTAGATCGACGGCACCTTGGCGCCCATCGGCCGCAGATAGGTCGACAACTGTCCGCGATGATGGATGGCGTCTAAGAGAAACCCGAACAGCATGTCACCGAGTGTCGTCTCCCACATCGGCTTCCCGTTCATCAGCAGCCGCGCCTTCCCGTCCCACTTCGCATCGTCCACCGCCGCCAGCCGCGCCTGGAGCGCCGCGGCGTGTTTCTCGTAGGCGGCGATCGCCTCCGGGATGGGCGGTGCCGGCCTCTCGACGTAGCTCACCTCCCCGCGATCGATCAGCTCGCAGGCGTCGTGGAGCTCGACGGCAAGCAGCCACACCAGATCGCCGGCCGACGTGGACCGCGGATGAGGGCGATACGACGACTGGTCGGGTGGGACCGCCTTCAGGACGCGGAGAAACGCCGGGCGTTCGGATTCGAGGCACGCAGTGTAATACTCACGAACTGTCTTCATGTCACCTCCTCGATGCGCGCCTCAGATACTAGCTCAGGCCACAATGTACCAGCCGATCGCGCTGGCCCGGCTGCGTCATCAGCCCGGCGTGCAAATCGAACCCCCGGCGCGCGCGTGGCATGGCCCCAGCGCGTCGGCGTGACTTCTTCAGGTGAGTCGTCGCACCGGGGTACGCGTGCGCCCGCCCTCGTGTGACGTCATTGGCGGCCGCTTTTCAGCATCGCGTCGCGTCTGGCTTTGAACTCGTTGCCCGGTTTCCACTCGGGGAATCGATCGGCCTGCGCCACTCGATACCCGACCGCAAAGTACACCTTGAGATCTTCGTGAGCGCCGGTGAGATCCCAGTTCGGCAGCACCACGTCGGCAGGTTTGTGATAGCGGTTGGCCGTCCAGTCGTCGCGCACCTGTTTTCCGTAATCGGCAGGCCTGCCCAGATACTCGGTGCCGCCCTCCGGGTTGAGCGCTGGCACGCCCTGCTTCGCGAACGCGAAATGATCCGATCGGTAGTAGTTGCCCTTTTCAGGCTCTGGATCCGCCTGCACGATTCGGCCTTGTTCGGCCGCCGCGTCGCGGACGTAGTCGTCGAGATCGGACGCGCCGAAGCCGACGACCGTCAGGTCTTTCGTCCGGCCCCACAAATTCCAGCTGTCCATGTTGATGTTCGCGACCATCTTGGCCAGCGGGTAGATGGGAGTCACCGAATAGTATTCTGATCCGAGCAACCCTTGTTCTTCCGCCGTAACCGCGAGAAACAGGATCGAGCGACGGGGAGGTGAGGGCAGCTTGGTGAACGCGCGGGCAACTTCGATCAGCGCCGCGGTTCCGACCGCATTGTCCCGCGCGCCATGAAAAATCCCTTCGTCGCGTTTGCCGAAATGGTCCCAGTGGGCCGTATAGATGACGTGCTCGGCTTTTCTTGCCGAATCGGATCCTTCGAGCCGGGCAATGACGTTCTGCGAATCTATCGTCTTGAGCGTGTTCTTGAGCGCCATCGACGCCGTCACGCCGAGCGGGACCGGCGTGAAGTCCCGCGTTGCCGCCTGCTCCTTCAAGACGTCGAAATCCTGGCCGCCGAGCTCCAACAACTTCTTCCCCGCGTCGAGCGACAGCCAGGCTTCGATCGAAGAGCGGCTCATGTTCTTGTCGGGCGTGACGAGGTCGAAGCGCTCGCCGGTGAAGCCGTCCTGGACCACCTGAAATGGATAACCGGCCGGACCGGTTTCGTGGATCAGCAAGGCAGCCGCTGCGCCCTTCTCCGCGGCGATCTCGAACTTGTAGGTCCACCGTCCGTAGTACGTCATCGCCCTGCCACCGAACACCGTGACATCGAGCTGCGACGGATCGGCGGGGTCGAGGACCGGAGGGTCGTTCACGAGCATCACGAGCGTCTTGCCCTTGACGTCGAAGCCCTTGTAGTCGTCCCAGTCGTACTCGGGAGCAACGACCCCGTAACCGACGAATACGAGCTCCGAATCGGCGATGGCGGCCGTCGGAGCCACGTGCTTCGTCCACGCGACGACTTCGTCGCGCCACGTGAATGCCTGCTCGTCGCTTTCCTTCTTCACGACGAGCGGAGCCGGCGCCGCCGTAATGCCCACCAGCGGCACCTTCTGGACGTACGTGCCGTCGGTGTTGCCGGGCTTCAAGCCGACCTTCTTGAACTGATCGATGAGGTAGGCGACGGTCAGCTCTTCTCCCCTCGTTCCTGGAAGACGGCCCTCGAACTGATCGGACGAGAGCCTCTTCGTGTGCTCGAGCAGCGCGGGCATATCGATGTCTGGAAGCTCACCGATGACGACGTGCCCGGGAGGAACCGAGGGGCCCGTCTCGGCCGCGGCCGCGGGCGGAGGCTCCGATTCCGAGCAAGCGGAGACAGCCGCCAGCATCAGGCAAACGGCGAGCGCGCGCAGCGACACAGAAGGCTTCATATGCGATCGATTATGTCGCGCCAGCCCGGAAGGGTCGAGTCCCTTCACCTTCCGGGGTTCAGGTGATAGTGTGGCAAGCATGGCCGAATCTGGACCGGCTGTGGCGATTGTCGGAGCCGGTGCCGTGGCTCAAGCGCTGGGCCGTCTGATGACCGCGGGCGGCCTGCCGGTCGTCGCTCTCGCAAACAGGTCCGCCGAACGGGCTCAACAGGCCGCGGCGTTCATCGGGGCAGGCTCCACGACCGGCAAGGCTCTCGAAGTCATCGATCTCGCGGCATTGCCCCGGCGGGCTTCACGTGTGCTCATCGCGGTCAGCGACAACGCCATCGACTCCGTCGCACAGACCCTGGCGTCAGCGGGCATGCGGGTGGGTGTCGCGCTTCATACATGCGGAGCCAGAGGTCCGGATGCGCTGCACGCGCTCCGGGAGACGGGTGTCTCCTGCGGGCTGCTGCATCCGCTCCAGACGGTCATGACGCCTGCGCAGGGGGTGCGAAACTTGCCCGGTACGACCTTCGGTCTCTCGGGCGATCAGCCCGCGCTGGATTGGGCCAGCGAAATCGTCCGAATCGTGGCGGGAGCGCACGGGGGATCGTTGCGGCTCGACCCGGACCGCCTGAGCTATTACCACGCGGGTGCGGTCATGGCGAGCAACGCGGTCATTGCGGTTCTGGATGCCGCCATCGATTTATTCGAAGCGGCTGGCGTGGATCGGGAGACGGCGCTGAGGGCAATAGCACCGCTCTCGCAAACCAGTCTGAGCAATGCGCTCACAAGCGGCCCAGTCGCCGCGTTGACCGGGCCGGTCGTGCGCGGCGACGCGACGACGGTTGAGGCGCACTTGCGGGCTTTGAAAGAAGCGGACCCGACCGTGGCCGATCTGTACGCGGCCGCGGCCGCTCACCTGTTGCAGCTGGCAAAACGACGCGGATTGTCGGTCGCCGGCGCGCAGGCCGTGGCAAGCACCCTGGAAAGGCGGGGCTGGTGATGTCCAACGAAACAGGCCGCGTTCGCGTGCCGGACTTCCTGAAGATGAAGCGGCGCGCGCAGAAGATTACCGTGCTCACGGCCTACGACGCGACGATGGCCCGTCTCTTCGAGCGCGCCGGCATCGACGCGCTGCTCGTCGGAGATTCCCTCGGCATGGTCGTGCTCGGGCATGAGACAACGCTCCCCGTAACCTTGGAGGCGATGATCCACCACACGAGCGCCGTCAGCCGCGGCACCGAACGGGCGCTCGTGATCGCGGACATGCCGTTTCTGACGTACCAGGTGTCGGTGAGCGACGCCGTGCACAACGCCGGCCGCCTTCTGAAGGAGGGTGGCGCCGCGGCGGTCAAAGTTGAAGGTGGCCGACCGATGGTCGACGTGGTCCGCCGGCTCGTCGACGTCGGCATCCCGGTGATGGGACATGTCGGCGTCCAGCCTCAGTCCGTCCACAAGCTGGGCGGGTACCTCAAGCGTGGAACCGTGCCGCAGGATGGTGACGCCATCCTGGCGGATGCTGAAGCCCTCGAACAGGCAGGTGTCTTCGCCGTGGTGCTCGAATCGATCTCCGCGGAGCTGGCCCGAACCATTACAGCACGCCTCAGCGTTCCCACCATCGGGATCGGCGCCGGGCCCGATTGCGACGGTCAGGTCCTCGTCAGCTACGACATGCTTGGCTTGTTCGATCACACGCCTTCGTTCGTCAAGGTCTACGCCCGGCTCGGCGAGGAGATCGTCACGGCAACCGAGGCCTACATCGACGACGTCCGTGCAGGTCGCTATCCAACCGCGCCTGCCAAGGCGGTCGGCGGCCGAACGACCTGAGATGGCAGCGGAGCTGATCACCTCGATCGAGCCGCTGCGCCGCCGTCTCGCTGACGTTCGCCGGGCTCGAACGCCCGTCGGTCTGGTCCCGACCATGGGGGCGCTTCACGCCGGGCACGCCCGGCTGATCGAAGAGGCTCGCAGCGAATGCCGCACGGTGACCGTGAGCATCTTCGTCAACCCGCGGCAGTTCGATCGTGAGGACGACCTGCTGCGTTATCCCCGCGCCCTCGAAGCCGATCGGACGCTCTGCGATCGGCTCGGCGCCGATCTTGTCTTTGCCCCCTCCGCAGACGAGATGTATCCTGCTCAGCCGGCGTGCACCGTGGATGTCGGCCAGCTGGCCGATCACCTGTGCGGCAGGTCGAGGCCCGGCCATTTTCGTGGTGTGGCGACGGTTGTCCTGAAGCTCTTCGGCATTGTCGAGCCTGACCGAGCGTACTTCGGTGAGAAAGACGCCCAGCAACTCGCCATCGTTCGGCGGATGGTTGCCGACTTCAACGTCCCGGTCGCGATCGTGGGGGTTCCCACCGTCCGCGACCATGACGGCCTCGCGCTCAGCTCGCGGAACCAGCACCTGACTCCATCCGAACGCCAGCTGGCTCCTGTGTTGTTCAAGGCGTTGCAGGTGGCCCATCGTGAAATCGCCGACGGCAACACCGACCCAGAATCCGTCAGGCGACTGGCCCTCGCCGCAATCCCTTCGACCGAGTCGTCGTTGAGGCTCGAGTACCTCGACGTTGTCGACCCGGAGCGGATGCAGCCGGTCACGACCATCTCCGGGCCGGTGCTCGTCGCGGGCGCTCTGTGGGTAGGGACCACACGGCTGATCGACAGCGTCATCAGTCACCGAAACGCGTGATCGCCACATCACGAGTCCGAGCCGCCGGATGTCTTGCTGCATGAGTCTGTCGCCATGCCTCCTATCAACGATGCCCATTGCCATTTTTTTTCCACGCCGTTCTTTGCCGGCCTTGGACGCCAGCTTCACGGACTGGGTGACGAGGCCCCGGATGTCGCGGCGCTCGCGAGGCTCGGCTGGGACCCTCCCGGCGGCGCCGCCGCGCTTGCTGACCGATGGGTTCGCGAACTCGATCGAGCGGGCGTCCACCGCGCGTCGCTCATCGCCAGCATCCCGGGCGACGCCGAATCGGTCTCCACGGCCGTACGGTCGCATCCTTCGCGATTCGTCGGCTTCTTCATGGTGGACCCGACGCATCCAGAGGCGGACGCGCAAACCACGCGTGCGCTCGACGCAGGCGGCCTTCGCACGGTATGCCTGTTCCCGGCGATGCACCGCTTCTCACTGCAGGACGAGCGCGTGCATCGCCTTTTCGATCTCGTCGCGGCCAGGCCGGCAGCCGCCGTGTTCGTGCACTGCGGCGTCCTGACCGTCGGCATCCGCGCCAAGCTCGGCCTGCCCAGCCCCTTCGACATCCGGTACGGCAACCCATTGGATCTGCACGCTCTCGCGCTCCGATATTCGAAGGTGCCGATCATCGTCCCCCATTTCGGAGCCGGCTTCTTTCGGGAGGCGCTGATGGTCGCGGATCTGTGTCCGAACATCCTGCTGGACACCTCTTCGTCGAATCACTGGATCCGGTACCATCCCGGCCTCACGCTCAGCGCCGTCTTCGAGCGGGCGCTATCGGTCGTCGGTCCCGATCGGCTGCTCTTCGGAAGCGATTCGTCGTTCTTCCCGCGAGGGTGGATGAGCAGCGTTCTCGAACAGCAATCGAACGCGCTCGACGAGATCGGCGCGGACCCGACAGTGCGCGCCAGGATTCTCGGCGGGAACTTCGATCGGTTGTTCTCGTGAACGTGAGAATCAAAATCATTCTCAAATATCCGGTCTGACGATCCCATTCGCTAAGATGGCCTTCTTCCATGCCATCGACTTCGTCCGCGAGCCGCCGATTCGTCTTCTTCGTCCTGTTCGCGGTCTGGCTGCGGAGCGTGCCGCTCGCTCAGGCACCGCCGCCGGCGCAGGCGGCCGCGCCCGCGAGTCCGGGTGAACTGAAGCTCGACACGGGCAAGGACATCTTCGAGGCTGCGTGCATCGGCTGCCACGGCCCCGGCGGCCGCGGCCAGCCGCAAACGACGCTGGGGTTCGAGCCTCCCGCGACGTTTCCGGATTTTTCAGACTGCAACGGCAGCACGCGCGAGCGGACATTCGACTGGCGGGCGACCATTCACGAGGGAGGCGCCGGCCGTGGCTTCTCGGAAATCATGCCGTCGTTCGCCGAAGCTCTGACGCTCGAGCAGATCGATCGCGTGATGGCGTATCTGCGCTCGCTGTGCACCGAGCCGGGTTGGCCGCTGGGCGAGCTCAACCTACCCCGCGCCCTCGCGACGGAAAAAGCGTATCCGGAAGACGAGACGGTCGTCGCGATGTCGGTCAACGCGAACGGCTCGGGCGCGTTCTCGACCGATTTCATCTACGAAAAACGCATCGGCGCGCGCAATCAGCTGGAGATTGCGGGCCCCATCACTTTTGCCTCGCAGGACGGAGACTGGGCCGGGGGGGTCGGGGACCTGATCTTCGGCTACAAGCGCGTGCTTGCGGCGAACAGCCGGACCGGGTCGATCGTCAGCGTTCAAGGGGAGGTCAGCGCGCCGAGCGGGAACAGCGACCGCGACCTTGGCGCCGGCGTCACCATTTTCGAGACGTTCGCGTCCGTCGGCCAGATTCTGCCCCGCGCGAGCTTCGTCCAGGTTCAGACAGGAGCCGAGTTCCCCACCGACACCGACAAAGCGCCCAAGGCGGTTTTCGCGCGGACGGCGGTCGGAAAAACGTTCAGCCAGAATCGGGGGTTCGGCCGGAGCTGGACTCCGATGGCCGAGATCATCGTCGATCGGGATCTCGATGAGGGGGCGAGCACGAACTGGGACCTCGTGCCGGAAATGCAGATCACCCTCAACAGGCGTCAGCACCTTCGCGTGAACATCGGCGTGCGGACGCCTCTCAATCACACGGCCGGCCGAAGCACGCAGATTCTCTTCTACGCGCTCTGGGATTGGTTCGACGGCGGGCTGCGCGATGGCTGGTGAGGAGAGGACATGAGACCGGCAAGACTGATCCGGTGGGCCTCGGCTGTCACAGCCGTCGCGATGTTCGTCTGCATCGGGCCCTCGGGGCGTGTGGCTGCGGTGGACGGACCCGTCAAGGGCGAACTGTTCCAGACCTCCGATCGCTGTTTCGCCTGTCACAACACGCTGTCCACGTCGCAAGGCGAAGACATCTCGATCGGCTTCGCCTGGCGCGCCTCGATGATGGCCAATTCCGCGCGAGACCCCTACTGGCAGGCGGGCGTCCGCCGCGAGACGATGGATCATCCCGAATCCAGTAAGGCCATCGAAGACGAGTGCTCGAAGTGCCATATGCCGATGGCGCGGTACCAGGCCCGCTTCGAGGGGCGGGAGGGCGAGGTCTTCGCGCACCTCTCGTTCGGCTCGGACGATCGCATGGATCTCTACGCGCAGGACGGGGTCTCCTGCTCGCTGTGCCATCAGATCTCGAAGGAGAAGCTCGGAACCCGCGAGAGCCTCGTGGGCAACTTCGTGGTCGACACGACGAAGCTCGCTGGCGAACGGGAAGAATACGGGCAATTCAAGATCGACAACGGAGAGACGCGGATCATGCGCACTTCGTCGGCCGGCTATCGGCCAACCGAAGGCGAGCACATCCGGCAGTCCGAGCTGTGCGCCACCTGCCATACCCTCATCACCGACGCGCTGGGGCCCGACGGCAAAAAAATCGGGTCGCTCCCCGAGCAGATGCCTTATCAGGAGTGGCTGGTCAGCGACTATCGCGACAAGCAAAGCTGCCAGAACTGCCACATGCCTGTTGTCCAGGAGCCGGTGAGAGTGACGAGCGCGCTCGGCAAGTTCCGCGAGGGGATGTCGCGGCACACCTTCCTGGGTGGCAATTTCTTCGTCCAGCGGATGCTGAACAAGTACCGCGGCGACCTCGGCGTGCTCGCCCTTCCCAACGAGCTCGAGAGCGCGGCGGCCCGGACCGTGGAGCATCTGCGATCGCGCACCGCGCAGGTCGCCATCGACCGGATCGACGTCAGCGGCGACCGGCTTCAGGCCGACCTTTCACTGCAGAATCTGACGGGGCACAAGTTTCCGACCGCCTACCCCTCTCGGAGGGCCTGGCTGCACGTGACGGTTCGCGATGGGGCCGACCGCGTCGTGTTCGAGTCGGGCGCGCTGAACCTGAACGGGGCGATTCAGGGCAACGACAACGACGCGGACGCGACCCGGTTCGAACCGCACTACGCAGAGATCAGCAGCGCGGACCAGGTCCAGATCTACGAGGCGATCATGGCCGACGCGAAGGGCCTGCCGACGACCGGTCTCCTCAGCGCGCTTCGATTCATCAAGGACAATCGCCTGCTGCCGAACGGCTTCAACAAGAACGGCGTCGATCCGGAGATCACACCGCAGGGCGACGCGATGAATGACGCCGACTTCGCGGCCGGCGGTGACCGCGTCCGCTACGTGATCGCGCTCGGCGGCGCCCAGGGGCCGTTCCGCGTCGACGTGGAGCTGTGGTTCCAGCCGATCGCCTATCGCTGGGCGGCGAACCTCAAGTCGTACAACGCGATGGAACCTGCGCGCTTCTCGGGCTATTACGACGCGATGGCGTCGGGTTCGGGCGTGATCGTGTCGCGAGCCGTGGCTTCCAGATAGGTCACGAACGAACCGGGTGGGCTGTCCGAAAGCGCTCCGGCACCACCTCGCGAAGCGACGCCGTGAGATCCTCGACCAGATAGTCGATGTGCTGCTGATGCGTTCGAAAGCTCAGAACGCAGACTCTCCCGAGAAATCTCCCCCGGGCGCTGCACCCCGTCAACATCACGCGTCCTCGGTTCGTTGTCTGCTCGAGCAGCCGAAGGGTCGCCTCGTCTTCCTCTTCGCGGGTGGCGCCGGGCCATGTTACGTGAAACGCAAAGAGCGAGAGCTCAGGAGGCGCATCAACGACGATGTGATCGAGCGCAGCGATACGCCGGCAGGCATCGACCGCCAGCTGACGTTTTTCGGTGATGGCCGCTCGAAAGGCGGCCGTGCCGAACAGCTTCACCGAGAGCCAGACTCGCAGGCCTGGAAACCCGCGCGATAGCTCCGGACCGTGCTGACTCGGATCATAGAAATCCTCGGGATGCGGCACGGCCGGCAGGTAGGCCGCCGTCGCCTCGTGGGCCGCGCGCAGGGTGGCGCCATCACGGACGAGGAGCGCACCGGTTCCGTACGGCAGGAACATGCCTTTATGCGGGTCCAGCGTCAGAGAATCGGCTCGAGCGAGCCCCTGCAGCACCCCGCTGAGGTCGCTGCACAGGGCGAAAAAGGCGCCGTACGCGCCGTCGACGTGATGCCAGAGCCCTTCGCGCGCGCACAGATCGGCCACGGCGTCGAGCGGATCGACGGCTCCGGTATTCGTGGTTCCCGCCGTCGACACGACCACGAACGGTAAGAAGCCCTCGCGTCGATCGACTGCAATCGCCGCAGCCAGCGCGTCGACCTGAAGGCGAAAATGCTGGTCGGCCGGTATCGCTCGCACACGGTCCGGCAGGATCCCCGCCAGCTTCGCCGATTTCAGCACTGAATGATGGGCCTGATCCGAGGTGTACAGCACACCGCGACGAATGTCGGCGCCGAGCCGACGTTCCCGTGCGCACAAGATCGCGTTGAACGTCGCCATCGAGCCGCCGGTCGTAAACAGACCGCGGCTCGTCTCGGGAAATCCCATCCACTCGCGCAGCCAGTCGAGTGCGTTTGCTTCGAGCTGCACCAGCGCGGGCGCGGACTGCCAGATCCCGGTAAAGCGGTTCGTGGTGTCGGCGATGAAATCGGCCAGCGCAGCTGTGAAGAGACCACCGCCCGGCACATATGCCAGATATCCCGGTCCAATTGTCGTGAACGACCGCGGAATGCAATCGTCAAACAGCAGGTCGAGCAGCGGCCTCAACGGCGACCCTTCCTGCGGCGCCCGCTCGCGAAGAGTCCGACAGAGCGCCGCAGCATCCATGTCGCCACGGATCGGCTGCCGATCGACCGAGGCGACATGCCCGAGCGATCGCGCGACCACCTCGTCGGCCATCGCCCGCATCTCGGCTTCGGACAAGTCAAGGCCATCAGGGACAGGCTGCCGGTTCATGCCGCGCGTTCCTCCACGGGCGCCCGACGGACAACCCAGACGATCACCAGAGCGAACGCGACGGCGACGGCCACGAACGTCCAGCCGAACAGCCAGAGCGTGCGATAGAGGATGGAGTCCGGATCCATTCTGGCGTCGAGCGTCAACCGGACTCCCTGCAGGCGAGCCACAAACGGTTGCTCCCACACGAGTATGTTGCCGCGACCGATCTCGCCCCCGCTGTTGTGATACCGAATCCTGCTCGGCAGGTGCAGCCGGAACGCCACGACCTCGTCTCCGCTCCACCCCACGTCACGCACGTCCTTTCCGGCGCCGGTCCCGACGGTCTGCCGAAACATGTACAGGTCGCCGTCCCGCCGGAAGTCGTATGCGGACCAACTAAACGGGGCCGCCTCGCCCAGCCAGCGGATATCGTCGACCTCCACTCGTACGTGAACGAAGCGGCGGTTGCGGCGCCGCGACGCGTCGATTCGACCGACCACGCGTGTCACGGGTGTCGAGAAGAAGGCCCGCACGGCCTCGCGGTCGAGCGGCGCGTTTGGAGTGGTCGGGAACGCTGTGCCTCGCAGCGCATTGAGCGCCGGCAGCGAGCTGTGCACGTACACCGTCGCCGTGCCGTCGAGCGACAGGTACACCTCTTCTTCGTACTCGTACTGCCGAAACAATCCGCTCCCGCCGTCCCGGTCGACTCCGGCGCCGCACGAGGCCGCCATCACGGCCGACAGCGCGACGGCCGCGGTCGCCGCAGTCATTTTGACCGCCCCGATCCGCATGACCGCAGATGATATAGTACACGTTTCCCTGCATCGTTCCCTCGACGGCCGTGAAGCCCACGATCTATCTCATCGACGGCAGCTCGCAGATGTATCGCGCGTTCCACGCGCCCATTCGCACGGCCGAAGGCGGCTTTCTGCGCAACGCGCAAGGGCGTCCGACGCAGGCGGTCTACATCTTCGTGACGATGCTCCGAAAGCTCCTGAGCGAACACAAGCCCGAGTACATCGCGGCGTCATTCGATCTCCCGGGCAGAACGTTTCGCGACGAGCTCGCGGCAGACTACAAAGCGAACCGCGCACCGATGCCCGACGAGCTCGCCGAGCAGATTCCGATGGTTCACGCCGCCTGCGAAGCGCTCGGCGTCCGGATTCTCACGTCCGAGCGCTACGAGGCCGACGACGTCATCGGCACGCTCGCCGCGAAGGCTTCCGCAAAGGGATTCGACGTCGTGATTGTCACCGGCGACAAAGACTTCTTCCAGCTGGTGGGCGACGGCATTCGGGTGTTCAATCCACGCGACGAGGGCACGTGGTACGACGCGGAAGGCGTCAAACAGCGATTCGGCGTCGCGCCGGATCAGGTCGTCGACGTGCTCGCCCTCATGGGCGACACCATCGACAACATCAAGGGAGTGCCAGGCATCGGTGAAAAAGGTGCGCGCGAGCTCATCTCCACGTACGGATCGCTCGAGAACCTCCTGGCACGCGCCAATGAACTCCCTCAAAAGAGATACCGCACGCCGCTCCTCGCCAACGTCGATTCGGCGCGGCAGAGCCGTGAGCTGGCGCGCATTCGCACCGATGTCCCCGTCGAGTTCGACCCAGACGCGCTCCGCTACGGCGGCGCGTCTCCCGAGCGCTGTTTCCAGATTTTCAATGCCCTCGGATTCCGAACCCTGGTCGCCGAGTACGCTCCCACGGCCAAGACCATCGAAAAGACCTATCGGATCGTCAGCACCCAAGAGGGCCTGGATGCGCTCGCGGGCCGCCTGCGACAAGCCGGCCGGTTCGCGCTGCGTGTCCTTCCGGACCGACCGTCCGCCATGACCGCCTCCATCGTCGGCCTCACCCTGTCGGACGCTCCACGCCAGGCGGACTACATCCCGACCGGCCATCGCGCTCTGGGAAACGTCGCCTCATTGCCGATTGAGACGGTGCTGCGAGCGCTGAAGCCGCTGTTCGAAGACGAGCGCGTCATCAAGGTCGGCCACGATTTGAAGTTCGACGCCATCTTGCTCGCCCGACAGGGGGTGACGCTTCGCGGTCTCGACATCGACACGATGATCGCAAGCTATCTCATCGACGCGACCCGTTCAGCGCATCGGCTGGAAGATCTCGCGCTCGAGCATGCGAGCTATAAGGCGATCACCGAAGAGGACGTCTGCGGACGAGGCGTCAAAGCGGTGTCGCTCGTCGATGTGCCCGTCGAAGCGGCCGTCGAATATGCCGGCGAACGCGCCGACCTGGCAGGACAGCTGGCGCCCATTCTCCGGGGGCTCCTCGAACAGGAGCGGCTGCTCGACGTCTACGAAACGCTCGAGAAGCCCCTTATTCCCGTCCTCGCCGCTGTCGAACAGGCCGGGGTTCTTCTCGACGGACCGGCGCTGGCCGCACAGTCGGCGCGTCTCGATCAAGAGCTCACCCAGCGGACGAAGGAGATTTATACGGTGGCCGGCTGCGAATTCAATATCGCGTCGCCAAAACAGCTCGCCGACGTGCTGTTCGAGAAGCTCCGGCTCCCGGTGTTGAAGAAAACGGGCACGTCCAAGGCACCATCGACAGCGGTCGAAGTCCTCGAAGAGCTCGCTCTCGCCCACGATCTGCCCCGTCGGATTCTGGAATGGCGCGCGTTGATGAAGCTCAAGGGGACGTACATCGACGCGCTTCCGCAGCTGGTCAATCCCGCGACTGGACGCGTTCATACGTGCTTCAACCAGGCGGTCGCGGCAACCGGGCGGCTCAGCAGCAGCGATCCGAACCTTCAGAACATCCCCATTCGAACCGAGGTCGGCCGCGAAATCCGCCGCGCGTTCATCGCCGCGCCGGGATACGTGCTCATTTCAGCAGACTACTCGCAGATCGAGTTCCGCGTGCTCGCCCATCTCGCCGAGGAGGACGTGCTCATCGAGGCGTTTCAGCGGGGCGCCGACTTCCACGAGCAGACGGCTCAGCGTCTGTTCGGCTCCAACAGCGGCCGCGACGCCCACCAGCTGCGCGCGACGGCCAAGATGGTCAACTACGCCGTCCTCTACGGTAAGACGCCATTCACGCTGGCGAAAGACATCAACGTCACCCCTCAGGCCGCGCAGGAATTCATCGACAGGTACTTCGCAGGCTTCCCGCGCGTTCGCGCGTTCATCGACCGGACGCTGGAGGAGGCCCGGCGAACGGGGGTGGTGAGGACGCTGTACGGCCGGCGACGCCTGGTGCCAGAATTGACCAGTCGGGACTTCCAGCGGCGCTCGGCCGCCGAGCGCGAGGCGGTGAACATGCCGATCCAGGGCACAGCCGCCGACATCATGAAACGAGCCATGCTGCTGGTGCATGCGGCGCTCGCAGCGGACGCCGACGCGCGAATGATTCTCACCGTCCATGACGAGCTGCTCTTCGAGGTCCCGGCGGCCAGGGCCGAAACGCTCGCCTCCCTCATCCGCGAGCGCATGGAATCGGCCGCACAACTGAAGGTGCCGCTGACGGTGGATGTGGGAATCGGCGCCAACTGGAAAGACGCAAAGCATTGATGTAGGGTAGCTACATGAAGAGACGGCTCGCGCTCCTGGTTGCCGTGTCGGCCGTGGGACTGATGGCCGTCACGCTCGTGGCGGCTGACGAAGCGGACCGCTGGTGGGCGCACGTCACGTTTCTCGCAGACGATCGTCTTCAAGGACGCGACGCGGGCAGCGAAGGACACCGCGAGGCGGCCCGATATGTAGCGGCTCAGTTCGAGCGCAACGGTCTGCAGCCGGGCGGGCTCGATGGCTATCTTCAACCTGTCCGTTTTCGGTCACGCCGCATCCTCGAAGACAAGTCCGGCCTGTCGCTCGAAACAGACGGCCGAACCGTACCCGTGGTCCTCGGGGACGAGGCGACATTCAACATGCGGATCGACGCGGCACCATCGGTGACCGCTCCGATCGTGTTCGCGGGCTACGGCCTGACCGTGCCGGAGGTGAACTACGACGATCTGGCCGGGCTGGATCTCCGAGGCAAAGTCGTGCTGCTGCTGACCGGAGGGCCTTCGCACATACCGGGGCCGCTTCTCGCGCATTACCAGTCGGTGCGATGGAGCATCCTGAAGGAGACCGGCGCCATCGGGGTCATCGCGATCGCCAACCCACGGGGAATGGATATTCCCTGGGAGCGCTCGATGTCCGCGCGGCTTCTCCCGTCCGTGACGCTCGTCGATCCCACGCTCGATGAAACCGTCGGACAGCAGCTGAGCATCACGGTCAATCCGGCGCGGGCGGAGAAGTTCTTCGCCGGCTCGGGCCATTCGTTCAAGGAAATACTCGCCGAGGCGGATAAGGGACAGCCGCTGCCGAGATTTCCGATTCCCGCGACGGTTCGCGCGACGGTTGCCACCGCCACACAAGACATCGAATCACAGAACGTCGTCGGCATCCTCCCGGGATCGGACGCGGCTTTGAAGGACCAGTACGTCGTCTTGAGCGCGCATCTCGACCATCTCGGCGTTGGAGCGCCCGTCAACGGCGACCGTATCTTCAACGGCGCGATGGACAACGGCGCGGGTATCGCCACGCTGATTGAGACCGCCGCTGCGATCCGCGCGTCGGGCCGTCCACTGAAGCGGTCGATTGTCTTTCTGGCCGTGACCGCCGAAGAAAAAGGGCTGCTGGGCTCGCGCTATTTCGCCGCGCACCCGTCGCTTCCCCCGGCGGCGCCGCGGCCGGCCGGGCTGGCGGGTCGCCCTGGTGGCGTGGTCGCCAACCTGAACACCGACATGTTCCTTCCGCTCTTCCCCCTTCGCAGCGTCATCGTGCAGGGACTCGAGGAATCCGATTTGGCGGGCGATCTCCGGCGGGCGGCTGAGCCGCTCGGCATCAGGGTGCTCAGCGACCCCGAGCCGGAGCGGAACGCCTTCGTCCGCAGCGACCAGTACAGCTTCATCAGGCGCGGCATTCCGGCGCTCTCGCTGAAAGCGGGCTTCGACAGAGACTCCCCCGAGCACGAGATCGTCAAGCGCTGGCGCACGGAGCGCTACCACGCGCCGTCCGACGATCTGAGCCAGCCCGTCGATTTCAAGGCCGCCGCGGATTTCAACCGGCTGTACGTCGACGTTGTCGCCGCCGTGGCGAATCGCGCGGACCGCCCACAATGGAACACCGACAGCTTCTTCCGCAGGTTTGTCGGCCAGGTCGGTCCTTAGAACGCGAAGCGGATCCTGCCCCAAGACAGATGGCGAATTCGCGTCCTGAAGTGTGGCTGCGGGGACCTGTTCCCGGCGTCCCCGCAGCGCTTCAACCTGTCGCACACGCATTGCTGCAGGCGGGGGAGGAAGTGGAAGCAATCCTGCTCAACTTCCCCGATCCGAAGCTCTGGGAACGTCCTGCGGGTGTCGCGTCCGTCGGCTTTCACCTGCAGCATCTCTCAGGTGTGCTGAACCGTCTCTTCACCTATGCCCGCGGGGAGTCGCTCGATCCGGTTCAACTGGACGCGCTCAGGACGGAAGAAAAGCCGCGTCACGATCACGTCACCTCGCGAGAGCTGATTGACGCTTTTCACCGGGAAGTGGATCGCACCGTCGAGGAGCTGCGACGCACCGATGAAGGCACGCTGCGCGAGCCGCGGACGGTGGGGCGCAACCAGCTTCCGTCCACGGTTCTTGGCCTGATGGTCCATGCCGCCGAGCACACACAGCGCCACGTCGGACAGCTGCTCGTCACGGCACGCATCGTTCAGAGCACTAGTCTTCCTTCCACAGTTCCTTGAACTGCTCCCACATCAGGCGCAATTCTTCCTCTGACTGCCCAAGCGCCCGCGCCCGCTCGGGAACGATGGCGAGCAACATGATCTGATCGAGAGCGGCACGCAACTGAGCGCCGCGATCCTTCGCCAGGACGGCACGGACCCAGCCCGCCTCGGCGGCGTCCCACGCTCCATTGATGTCTCCCTGGGAGCGGGCGGCAGAGGCGGCCCAATATCCCGCAGTCGGGCTTTCGGGACGAACGTTCAACTCGCCACGCATCCGATCGCGGATGCGTTCATAGAAAACCTGCTGTTCCGCGAACGATTTCGTCCATGCCTCGCGATCGACGGCGATCGCCCACCAGTCGAGCACCCGCTCGCGCGCCTCGGGATCGAGCGTACTGCTGCCGCCCTCGAGCACCAATTGCAGCAGATCGGCAGCGGCTCCGAACGAGCCGTCGAAATAGAGCGTCTCACCGAGGCCGACGATGAATTCCGCTCGCTCGCGGGCGTCGAAGCTTTGCGGATTGATGCGCCGCAGCCGGTCGCGGGCGCTCGTGAGATCTTTGATGGCCACGGTTTCGCGGTATCGCTCGAGAAACGCCCGGGCAGCGATGAGATCCGCTCGATCGACCAGAGCCGGGGTGACTCGCGCGCGCTCGGCCGCGTCGACCGCCGCCTCGAACCGTCCTTCGTTGTACAAAACGCGGGCCTGAGTGAGAAGGTCGGCAGGCTCCTGGGCGCGAACGCCGGCCCATGACCAGACGAGAAAGAGAGCGGTCAACCCCGCACGGCCCATCGGGCCGATGGTACCATACCGTTGTGATGGCTCTATCTCGTTGGTACATCGGTTCTTATCGGTCATTATTCGACCGTTTGGTACAATGCCAACGTGGTCGTACCGAGGATCATTCCGCGCGCCGAGCACCCGATCTCGCGCCGCGACATTGATCCCGACGCACTCAAAGTCCTGTACCGACTCCGACAGTTCGATCACGTTGCGTACTTGGTCGGCGGGAGCGTCCGCGATCTGCTGCTCGGCCGGCGTCCAAAGGATTTTGATATCGGAACGTCCGCCCACCCGTACCAGGTCAAGAAGCTCTTTCGCAACTGCTGGATCATCGGCCGGCGATTCCGACTCGCGCACGTGAGGTTCGGGCCGAAGGTCATCGAAGTCGCCACGTTCAGACGTCAGCTCCAACCGGGAGAAGAAGTCGTCCAGGACGGTGTCCCGGCGCCTGATCCCAGCACCCCGGAAGGCGAGCATCTGATTCATCACGACAACACCTTCGGCACACCTGAGGAGGACGCGTTCCGCCGCGACTTCACCATCAACGCGCTGGCGTACGACATCGCGACCTTCTCCATCATCGACTACGTCGGCGGCCTCGAGGATCTTCGGGCCGGTGTAGTCCGGTCGATTGGCAACCCGGAAGTCCGGCTCCGCGAGGATCCCGTCCGGATGTTGCGCGCGATCGCGCTGGCGGCGAGGCTCCAGTTCACGATCGATGAGCCGGTGCTCGACGCGATTCGAACCTACCGGCAGGAAATCGCGCAGAGCTCGGCTCCACGCCTGCTGGAGGAGTACTACAAGATTCTCCGCGCCGGAGCGTCCGAGAGAACGTTCCGCATGCTGGCCGAGGTCGGCCTGCTGGAGCCGATTTCAACCGAACTCCACCGCGGCGCGACCGATCCACTGTGGCGATCGCTCTCAGCCCTCGACAGCTACCGACACCGGTTCGAGTCGATTCCCGACACGCTGACCAACGCGATTCTGCTCGGATCGTTGCTCGTTCCACTTGGGACATCGGTTGCGGGAGGCAGGTCCAGAGATCACGTTCCGGGCTCCACTCAGGACGCGCCCAGGCTGGGGGCGCTGCCGCTGGCGAGACGCGATATCGAACGGCTGCGTCAGATTCTCGCCCTCCAACGCCGTCTGCGGGATGTCGGCGCCAGCCGGCGCGCGCAGCGCGCACTCGTCCATCGAAGCCTGTTCCTCGAAGCGTTGACCTGGCTGGAGATCCACGGGGAAGCCCCGGACCTCGTGGGACACTGGAAAACAGTGCTCGCGGAAGCCCCGGACGGGAAGGAAGGCGAGGTCTCGAGCGCGGCAGAAACGCCAGCACCTGGACCGCATCGTCGCAGGCGCCGGCGACGGCGCCGCCGTCCGCCGATTCGGCCGGTCGGATCCTAGGCGGCGATCTCGTCGATCGTCTTGCTGGGAGTTGCCAGCCCCATCATGATGAGGAGCTTGATGATGGGCCAGGCGGGATCGAATTCACTCGGCCGCCAGCTGAACTTCGGGCTCCGAGGGAACCCGTGATGATTGTTGTGCAGCCCCTCGCCGCCGGTCACCAGCGCGAGCAACCGCAGGTTGGTGGCGGTGTTCTCGAAGTTCTTGTAACCCACTTGATGGCACAGCCCGTTTATCGACGAGGAGAGCACGAACACGTACATGAACGCGTGAATGCCGGCCGCCAGAAGCGCGGGGCCGATCCCTATCAGAAGACAGAGGGCGGTGACGCCAGTGGCCAGTCCCAGGGTGCCGTGACGGAAGAGCACCCTTTCTGACCAATCGTCCGTGATGTCGCGTGCGTACTTCTCGACAATGGCCGGGTTGCGCGCTTCCTTGAGGTAATGAAACACGTTGCCGAGCTGCACGGACCAGAATCCCATGAGATAGGGACTGTGAGGATCGCCTTCCTCGTCTGTAAACGCGTGATGCTTCCGGTGTACTGCCACCCATTCTTTGGTCGACAGGCCGGTCGTGAGCCACAGGGAAAACCGAAATACCCACGCCACGGCGGGGTGGAGGGTCAATGCCCGATGCGTGGCTGTGCGATGCAGGTAAATCGTCGTCCCGAACACCGCGACCTGAATCAGGACAGTGGCGACCACAAGACTCAAAATTAGCGAACCGAGCACGCGTCTACCTCCAGAGCGTAAACATGGGGTAACCCGTTGATACCAAGGGGGGAGCGCCGACCGGAAACAGGAGATGATATCACAGGAACCCGTCGCGGTCTGGCCCTTCTTTACCCGTTTCGGCGCTCAAATTCACTCATAAACGAAACCAGCGCGTCCACACCCTGCTCGGGGAAGGCGTTGTAAAGGGAGGCCCGGATGCCCCCGACCGAACGATGTCCTTCGAGTCCGTCGAGCCCCGCGGCAACGGATTCCTTGATGAAGCGTTTCTCGAGATCCTCACTTGGCATGCGGAACGTGACGTTCATCTGGGATCGATCCTCTTTCCGCGCGGTGCCACGATAGAAACCGCTTCGATCAATCGCCGCGTAAAGCTTGTCGGCCTTGCGCTGGTTGTGCCTCCCGACGGCCTCGAGGCCCCCCTGGCCTGCGAGCCACCTCATCACGAGGCCCACGGCGTACACCGCAAACACCGGCGGCGTGTTGTACAACGACCGGTTTTCAGCGTAGACCGCATAGTTGAGCATCGTGGGCAGCGACGCCTTCTTGGCCGCCGATTGCGCCACGAGATCGTCACGAATGATCACGACCGTCACGCCGGCGGGTCCCATGTTCTTCTGCGCCCCGGCGTAGATCAGCGCGCGACGCGACACGTCAATCGGCCGGCTGAAGAGATCGGACGAGGCGTCCTCGACGAGCGGGATCGAGCCCACCGAGGGGAGCTGCGTGTATTGAGTGCCCTCTATCGTGTTGTTCGAGGTGATGTGCACGTAGGCGGCGTCCGGGGTCAGCGTCAACTCAGAATCAGCCGGGATCCGCGCGTAACGCTCGGCCTTCGTGCTGGCCGCGACGTTGACACGGCCTACCTTCCTGGCCTCCGTGATGGCCTTGTCGGCCCAGGAACCGCCATCGATGTAGTCCGCTGTCGCTGACGCGGGCAGGAAGTTCATCGGCACCATGGAGAACTGGAGGCTGGCGCCGCCCTGGACGAACAGCACGCGATAGTTGGACGGCACGGCCGACAGCGACCTGATGGACGCCTCGGTGTCGGCCAGGATCGACTCGAACGTGCGGGAGCGGTGGCTGATCTCGAGGACCGACATGCCGACGCCGGGAAGCGCAATCAAGTCGCGCTGGATTTCTTCCAGGACGGAGACCGGCATCATGGCGGGGCCCGCCGAGAAATTGAAGATCCGGTCAGATAACATGAATCAGAAGTCCATCTCTCAGTTTCGGCTCGAACCAGGTGCTCTTTGGCGGCATGATGCCGCCGGCATCCGACACCTTCATGAGGTCCTCCATGCTCACCGGAAACAGCGAGAATGCCGCGGCTGCGCGGCCAGAATCGACCAGCCGCTCGAGCTCCTCAGCCCCGCGCACGCCGCCCACGAAGTCAATGCGCGAATCGCTCCGCACGTCGCGAATGCCCAATAGAGGCTCCAGCAGCTGGTCCTGCAGCACGCTGACGTCCAATGACGAGATGACGTCCGAGGCTCGGCGACGGCCGCGCAGCAAATGCCACCGACCTTCCAGGTACATCGCGATTTCGCCGCGGTTCCTGGGAACCGGCGTTCCAGGCACGACCTCGAAACGCTGGCCGACCTCATCGAGAAACCCGGCCGCGGAGCGCCCCGCCAGATCGCTGATCACGCGGTTGTAAGGCAGGATCTGTACCTCCGTGTCGGGAAAGGCCACAGCGAGAAACCTCCTGAACTCTGCTTCCGCGCCAGCTTCGCCATCGCCGAGGGTCTGTTTCTCCAGTTCAATCCGCGCGCGAGCCGCGCTCGCCGCGCGGTGATGACCGTCGGCGATGTACAGCGTGGGTATCTGTCTGCTTGCTGCGATTAGGGCGTCGCCTGCTGGCTCATCGGCACGCCACACCGTATGCCGCACACTGTCCGCCGACTGGAAATCGACGAGCGGCTCCTTTGTGGTCGCTTCCTCGACCAGATCGGTAATCGCATCCTGGGCACGATAGACGAGAAACACGGGTCCAGTCTGTGCCCGAAGGGACACCATGTGCCGCGTGCGATCGTCCTCTTTGTCGTGCCTGGTTCGTTCGTGCTTCTTGATGACGTTGCGGTCGTAGTCGTCGAGGTCAAAACAGGCCCCGAGACCGGTTTGTCGGCGGCCGCCCATCTGCAGGCGGTACAGATAGATGCTGGGTGTCTCCTCGAGAACGAACGACGAGCGCCTCAGGCTGGCGAAGTTCTCGGCGGCGCGCTGATACACGGCGGGCGAGTGAGGGTCGGTATCCGGCGCCAGTTCGATTTCGGCTCGAGATACGCGTAGAAAGCTCAGCGGGTTGCCTTCGGCCAGCATCCGGGCCTCATCGGTGCTGACCACGTCGTACGGCACGGCGGCGATGCGGGCCGCATCGGCCGGTCGGGGTCTCAACGCACGGAAGGGTCGAAGCGTCGCCACGGGGTTCGAATTATGTCACGGCGACCGGCCTCAGCCGCCCGGGCGTTCACGGTGTCGGTATCGTCAGCTCTCGCAGCAATCGGTCCCGGACGGCTGCGAATTCGGCCATCCGGGCCTCGGGCACCGGGTCGGCCGGCGGCATCTGCTGCGTCGCCGTCAGCGGATTGATGAACGCGCCGTTTCTTCTCACTCGATAGTCGAGATGGGGCCCGGTCGCCAGTCCCGTCGCCCCGACGCGGCCAATCAGGTCGCCCTGTGCGACTCGAACGCCAGGGCGAACGGCGATTGACGACAAGTGCAGATACTCGGTCTCGAACCCGTTGGCATGGCGAAGGTGCACCATCCGCCCGGCGCCGCCGTTCACACCAGCCTGCACCACGAGGCCACCGGCCACCGCTACGACGGGAGCGCCAACGGGCGCTCGGTAGTCGACGCCGAGATGGGCACGGCTGCCACCGAGAACCGGATGAACGCGGCTGCGCGAGAAGCCCGACGTGATAATCGGATCGAACTTCAGCGGCGACTTCAGCATGAACCGGCGCATCGACACGCCGCGCTCGTCGAAATAGGCGGGCGAACCGTCGGCCTGCGTAAAGCGCACCGCGCGAATCCGCCGGCCGTCGTTTTCGAATTCCACCGCCTGAATCGGCCCGTAGCCGACGAACGCGCCGCCCCCGTCGCGGAATTGTTTGTCCACTGACAGCGAGAACCTGTCGCCGGGCTGCAGCTCGGTGTTGAAGTCGATGTCGCCCGAGAAGATGTCGGCGAGAGCCAGCGAAAGATCTACCGTGCCCCCGGCGCCTGCCATGGCGGCGAACAGCGACGGCGTCTCGCGGTCGATCGTGCCCGCGACGACCACGGGCGTCATGGTCTTGGGGATCGGCAGGATGTCTGCGCGCCACCCCGCGTCCGCGCCTGGCGGCCGACTCACTCGCAGGAATCGATCGTTGTCGATCTCGTATTCGAACTGACGCAGCGCCCCGTCGGTAGACTGAACGACCCTGTACGGCTGTTCGCTTCGTACCTTCCGGGGGTCGAATACCGTGCGCACCGCATCGATCACTTCGATGACTTCGGCACCGGACAGCTGAGCGGTACGGAGAAGGGAGGCGAGCGTCATGCCGGTACTCACGCGAGCCACGAAGGCTCGCGTCTCGCTCCGCAGGTCCATGTCGGTTCCCGGGACTTTCAGGGAGACCCGTTCCGGGGGGGGAGTTTCCCGACCTGACGACCCGCAAGCCACCGAGACCAGCGAGACGAGCAGCAAGATGGTCCGCACGACGTACCTATCGGCCATGGGTGATGGCTGCATCACGCTCGCCTGTACTTTGCCGCCCATCGATTGAGCGCGCCCTGACGCTCGCACGCCGTGGGAATCTCGTCCCATCGATCCGACGGCCAGGGCAGCCGATAGGTCCAGTTGTCTCCGCCAATTGTCGCCGGCTCGTTGATGCGATCGCTCCATCCAAACACGTCGATGAGCGGAAGCAGCAGGAGATTCGAGCCGGAGGCGAACAGCGCCTCGATGAGCGTATCGCGGACGACCGGATTGTAACGCGCGGCGCTCAGATCCGCCGCGGCTATTCGACGAATGGTCGGCAGCGCCGCAATCAGGTCCCTCTCCTCGGCAGAACAGCCTTCCCACCAGACCGCCAACGATTCTGTATCGTGCGTCCCGGATGTCGCGACCGAGACGGCCGGATAGTCCGCCGGGTCGCGGAACGGCTGCCCTTCGACCTTCCAGAGCCGCTCCCAACGGAGAACCCGGAATCCGGGAATATTCAGCCTGGTCAAGGAAGCCCGGACGAAGTCCGGCACCGTGCCCAGATCCTCGGCGATGATCGTGGACCCGGCTTCGCGAAAGACCGCCATCAGCCGTTCGCCGAGTCGGGTTTGAGCTGGCTCGTCGGCGGGAGTGAAGAACGGCTTGCTGGCATCCAGCGGCCATGCATAGGTTCGATAGAACCCGACGAGATGATCGATGCGGTAGCCATCGAAAAGATCGGCGCTGCGCCGGACGCGCTCTCGAAGCCACCGGAAGTGCTCGGCTTCGATGACGTCCCACCGATAGAGGGGCATCCCCCAGTTCTGGCCTTCCGCGCTGAACGCGTCGGGAGGCGCGCCGACCGAGGCGTCCAGGCGAAACTGGTACTGTCTCGCCCAGACGTCGGCGCTGTCTCCGTCGACCATGAACGGCAGATCGCCGAACAGCGCGACGCCGTTCGTCTGCCGGCGCGACGCCCGCCATTCAGCCGCCGCCTCGCACTGGACGTATTGGTAGAACAGGACCTCGGACGTCAGCTCACGCCGGGCCCTGTCAATCTCCGCCGGCTCGCGGCGTTGCAGCGCGGCGGGCCATTCTGTCCACGGACGCTCATCGAGACTGGCATGAATGGCGCGGAACAGCGCGTAGTCCTCGACCCACCACGCCTGTTCGCTGATGAAGGCCTTGAGCTCACGCGCCCGCGCCGTGTCGTGGCACCACTCGACATTGAGAAATCGCTCGAATGCCGAACGAAGCGCGGCCTGCTTGAGCCGGCGGATCGCCGAATAGTCAATCTTCGGGGACCGACGCACCGCGTCCAGGAGCTCCCGGCTGCCGCGAGAAAGCGAGGCCTCGCCCCCGAGCGCGGCGAACTCCGGCACATCGGGCACGCGCACGTAGATTGGATCGACGGCCATCGCGCTGATCGCTGAGTACGGCGACTGTTGATCCGGAGCCATCTCGTTGAGCGGCAGGAGCTGCAGCAGGCGCTGAGCGCCGCCGGCGAGCCAGCGCGTCAAATGAACCAG
>Ga0247825_10000037_pt1 | contig 72663 bp, 57 predicted proteins | sample 13C_Vanillin_Day_FD_194413 | JGI IMG/M metagenome (GOLD analysis project Ga0247825, IMG submission 194413) | Soil microbial communities from agricultural site in Penn Yan, New York, United States - 13C_Vanillin_Day48 | ecosystem: Environmental > Terrestrial > Soil > Agricultural land | place...
CCTGAGGCATTTTTGAGATACGTTCTAATCGTCTTCGCTGGCTGCGACTAGCGGCCCCTTCCGCATCGACCGATGTGGAGCGCGTTCGAATCGGCGGTCTCAGGCCACGGTTCGTTCCCAACTTCTTAAATCACTTCTTGGTCCTCTGCTCGTGCGACGTCGCGTCCGCGAAGACCGATGACCGAACCGGACTGCGCTTCGGCCTCAGGCCAGGCGCAGATCCGCTCGCGCAAACATTTTCGGAATCATCGCGCTGCCACGGCGACACGCCTGTCAGACATCGATTGCGTCAGGAGCCGCACCCAGTGCGCCCACATCCAGTGCGGACGAACGACCACATCGACGCTCAGAATGGGCAGGCGTATGATGGCGGAAAGACGACGACGCCGAACGGGACGCGGCCGGCGGAATTGGGTTCGCGCTCGTGCGAAGGAGATCGGACGCGGCACCAATGGGGCGGACGAGTCGCTTCGCGCGTTCGTTCGCGCCCTGGCGCGGCAGACTGCACGCGAATGTTTCGAGCTGGAGAAGCAGGCGCCACGAACCATTCAGTGAGGTGCGCGTGAAGGTCGCCGTCTACGCGCGCTACTCCTCGGACAGCGGGACGCGTCCATCGCCGATCAGCTCCGCGTGTGCCGCGCGTACGCCGAACGACAAGGCTGGTCGATCTGCGAGGAGTACACCGACCACGCGGTGTCCGGCGCGACGCTGCTGCGGGCAGGCTTTCAGGCGTTGATGCGCGACGCGTTGAACCGTCGATTCGATGTCGTGCTTGCCGAGTCGTTGGACCGCTTCAGCCGCGACCAGGAAGACACGGCCGGCCTCTTCAAGCGCCTCACTTTCGCCGGCGTAAACATCGTGACGCTCGCTGAAGGCGACATCACGCACCTGCACATCGGGTTCAAGGGCACGATGAACGCCTTGTTCCTGAAGGATCTGGCCGAGAAGACACATCGCGGGTTGCGCGGTCGCGTCGAGGATGGTAAATCCGCCGGCGGGCTCTGCTTCGGCTATCGCGTCGTCAAGGCACTGAACGCCGGAACGGTGACTACGGGCGAACGCCAGGTCGTACCGGAAGAGGCACGGATCGTCGAGCGGATATTCCGGGACTTCATCGCCGGCGTTTCGCCGAAGCAGATTGCGAAGAACCTGAATCGTGAAGGCATCGCGGGCCCGTTCGGCGGCGCCTGGAGTCCGAGCACGATCTACGGCAACCACCAGCGCGGAACCGGGATTCTGAACAACGAGCTGTACGTCGGCCGGCTCGTGTGGAACCGGCTTCGCTACGTGAAGAATCCCGACACGGGAAAACGTGTGTCGCGGCTCAATCCGACATCGGAGTGGATGTCGAAGGACGTTCCGGAGCTACGGATCGTGCCGGACGAGATCTGGACGGCTGCGAAGGCACGCCAGAAACAGACCCGGCACACGATGAAGACAGCGGGCGCCATCGGTGCGGCGAAGCGGCCGCAGTACTTGTTCTCGGGTCTGACGAAATGCGGTGTCTGCGGCGTGGGATTCATTATGTCGGGTAAGAACCGGCTCGGGTGCTTTGGCGCGCGGGACCAAGGGCGCTGCGACAACCATCTGACGATTCGGCGCGACGAGATCGAAACGCGCGTGCTCAAGGCGCTCAAAGAGAAGCTACTTCGGCAAGATCTGTTCGAGGAGTTCTGCGACGAGTTCACGCGCGAGATGAACCGTCTGCGGATGGAGCACCGCGCCAACCTGTCAGCCGCCGAACGAGAGATCGAGCGCATCGAGGTCCGGCGCAAGAAGCCGATCGAGATGGTGATGGATGGCGTGCCCCCGGCCGAAGTGAAGGACGAGATGATCGCCAACGCCGCCCGGCGCGACGGACTGAAGGCGAAGCTGGCAGCAGCGGACGCGCCGCCGCCACTCCTGCACGCTGGAATGGCCGACCTGTACCGGCAGAAGGTCACCGCGCTGGCTCAGGCCCTGGAGCATCCAGAAACCCGCACGGAAGCCTCTGAGGCGCTTCGAGGCCTCATCGACGCCATCGTCCTGACGCCGGACCAAGGTGAACTCCAAATCGAGCTGAAAGGAAATCTGGCGGCGATGCTGGGGGCGGCCACAACCGCCTTCGCGCGCGCATCTGATTCAACGCGCGCTTCAGCGAGTCTCGCCGGTCCTTCGGCGTAGGCGGAAATGCGAAGAGGTCGCCAGAAACGGGCGACCTCTCGCTGCAAGTTGTGATGGTTGCGGGGGGGGGATTTGAACCCCCGACCTTTGGGTTATGAGCCCAACGAGCTACCGGACTGCTCCACCCCGCGTCACTGAGAGAACCCTGATAATAGCATGGCCTCCCGATGATGTCATCGACGCGCGCTGCACCCACATCGTCCGCCACCGCATGAGCCAGCCGATCCGCCCCACGTTCGCGGACATCCAGGACGCCGCCCGACAGATCGCTGGCGTCGCCCGCCGCACGCCGGTCCTCACCTCCGGCACGCTCGACGCCGTCGCCAACGCGCGCCTCTTCTTCAAGTGCGAGAACTTCCAGCGCGCCGGCGCCTTCAAGTTCCGCGGCGCGTACAACGCGCTGTCCCGACTCTCCGCCGACGAGCGGCGACGCGGCGTGCTCACCTTCTCGTCAGGCAACCACGGCCAGGCCATCGCCCTCGCAGGACGTTTGCTCGACATCCCGCGCGTCATCGTCATGCCGACCGACGCCCCAGCCGTCAAACGCCGGGCTACCGAAGCATACGGCGGCGAGGTGATCGCCTACGATCGACAGACCGGCGATCGCGAATCGATCGGCCGGCGTATCGCCGCCGAGCGCGGGCTCACCGTCGTGCCCCCCTACGACCACGCTGACATCATCGCCGGCCAGGGCACCGCCGCCTGCGAATTCTTCGACGATGTCGGCTCGCTCGACTTTCTGTTCGTCCCGTGCGGGGGCGGCGGGCTGCTCTCCGGAACCGCCATCGCGGCGCGCTCGTTGGCGCCTGCCTGCCGCGTCATCGGCGTCGAGCCGGCTGCTGGAGACGATGCGACGCGATCGTTTCAGACCGGGCAGCTGCAAACGGTGCACAACCCCGAGACGGTCGCCGACGGCGCTCGCACACCATCGTTGGGCTCGCTCACCTTTCCGCTGGTGCTCGAGTATGTCAGTGGGATGACTACCGTGGACGACGCGACACTCTTGAGAACGATGTTCCTCTTATGGGAACGACTCAAGGTGGTCGTCGAACCGACAGCCGCGCTTGGCGCCGCCGCGGTGCTGCATGGCACGTTGCCAATCGCGAACGCGCGGGTCGGCGTGATTCTGAGCGGCGGGAACGTCGATGTCTCAGAGATCCCGCAGTGGCTGCGATTGTTGTGAAAAGCTAGAGACCGGCCCGGTCAGCGCCTCTTGAAAACGCGGCCAGGACGGGCGATCCGAACCAATCCGCCGGCTCGGGGATGCCGAGCAACCACAGCAGCGTCGCCGCCGTGTCCATCGTGCGCACGGAAGGGCCCAGGAGTTGACCCGGTTCGACGCCGCGCCCCCACGCAATCCAGGGAATGGTCACGTCGCGCGGGTCGTCGCTCCCGTGGTCCCGATCGTGACCTCCATGATCGGCCGTCACGATCATCGAGAAGTTCGTGGCGCCGTAGGCGCGCTCCGCCGCCAACAGCAGCCGCGCGAGAGCCACGTCGGTTGTCCTCACCGCGCGGCCGTACTCGGCGCTCATCCAGCCGTCCTGATGCCCGGCGCGATCCGGATCGCTCAGGTGAACGAAGAGCACGTTCGGGCGCGCGGAGCCCAAGTGAGCTTCGACGTCGGTCACCGTGCGCTCGCTCGACCAGCGCCCAAACCAGCCGCCAGGCGCCTGCGAGTAGTCGAGCGTCCCGGGCCGCTGAAGCGGATGGAACTTCGATTTGCTGAAGAACGCCGCCGTCGAATACCCCTTGGACCGCGCCACGCTGAACACGGTCGGCGTCTCGATCAACGCCGACTTCGCCGTCGCGACGTTGTTCCAGAGCACGTGATGGCGATCGGGCGGTTGGCCCGTCAGCATCGACGTGTGCGACGGCAACGTCTTGCTGGGCGTAATCGTGCTCGCGGCGAGCGTGTAACTGCCTTCGCGCATCAACCGCTGCAGCGTTGACGCGCCGTAAGTCTCGATGGCATCAGGCCTGAGGCCGTCGATCGACACGAGCACGATGTGCCGCGTGACGCTGTGTTCGGGCTGCGCATGGTCGCCGAGCGAGAGCGGCGGCGACATGACGTAACGAGGCGCGCACCCTCCGAGCAACAGAGTCGCGGCAACAATCCAAAACTTCCGCATGCTCTTCTATTTTGCCATCAGAATGCGCCCATCGACAGCTGGCGCGATTTCCCGGCCGGAAATGTGTTTTTCGAGCGCCGTAACCATCAGGGTGCCGGAATCCGGCTCGATCAGCACGCGCTGGCCGGCAAACATGCCGTAGCCGTCACCGCCGGTGACCATGAAATCCGGAATCGCAATCGTGTAGACACGATCCAGATCGAGGGGCTCGCCGTTGACCCGAACCTCCTGGACGCGGCTGCCAGGCGGCGCGCGCCCGTCGACGCGGAGGGTCATGCCCGACACCTGCGGAAACCGCCCATCCGCTGCCGGGAGCCTGGAGACACCGTGGTTGAGGGCGTCGAGGACGACCCGGCCGGGCACCGCCAGCTTGCAAACCACGTTGATGAACGGAAGCAGCTCGAGCAAATAGCGCTTGGTCAGCGGTCCCGCCGCGTGAATGCGGTTTCCCCGGATGCCGCCCGAATTGACAATCGCGATCTCCGCGGCCGCCTCCGCGCGAATGGCGTCGGCCACGAGGTTCCCCAGATTGGTTTCCGACGCCCGCAGCCGCACCTCTTCCCCGTCGAGCGGCACGCCCGTTCGGGTCACTACGACTTCCAGCTCGGAACCAAGCTTCGACTCGTACGAAGCGACCACGGCCGCCGTTCCCGGGTCATCCGCAAGAGCGTCCGTAATCGGTATGAGCTCGTAGAAGCGCTCCACGTTTCCCGGCGCGCGCCTGGCGAGGTCGATTCTGGCGACGAACCTCGCTTCCGTGCCGGACTTGCTGATGAGCGTTCTGCCTTCGACGGCCGCAATCGGGAAATGTTCATGGCCGCCGACAATCACGTCGATTTCCGGAAAGCGCTCCGCGAGCTCACGGTCTTCCGCAAAGGACAGGTGGGTCAACGCGACGATGAGGTCGACGCCCTCGCTCTTCAGCGCGGCCAGCTGGGTGGCGGCCGCCTCGCGGAAATCAATCGCGCGGAGACGCGTCCCGTCGCGCGCGGTCACCTCCGACGCCTCGCTCAGCCCGAAGAATCCCACTTTCAACGGCCCGACGGTGCGCACGACCCGTGGTGCGGCGCCACCAATCGGCAAACCCGTCGTGGTGTCGATGAGATTCGACACGATCCACTGAAACTTGGCCTCGGCCATCCGGCCAATCAGGTGGTCGACGCCGAAGTCGAACTCGTGGTTGCCGAGCGTGGCCATGTCGACCCCGGCAGCGTTGAGCGCCGCGATCATCTGCTCGCCCTTGAACACCGCCGAGGCCACCGAACTGGACAGGAAATCCCCCGCCAGGAGCAGCAAGGGCGTTCGTCCCGAGTCGATCAGCTGCCGCTTCAGCGTCGCGACACGGGCAAGGCCGCCCCTGCCGTCAACGGGAACCGTGGAGTAGACGTCGTTGAGCTGAAGGATGGTGAACGGCGTGGTGGCGCGAGGTGAGCCCGGCTCCTCGCGCTGCGCGGCAGCGGACTCGGTCTGCGCCGAGGGCCGTGGTACAACGGCCAGCGCGCCAATCAGGAAGAACCTCGCCGAGGTTCTCCAGAGCCTACTTAGCGATTGCCAACCCAGCTGAAGCTCACGCCGCCGCCACCCGGCGCCGCCATGGGTGCCAGTGCGAAGCGGCTTTCGCCGCGGCCGATCGTGACGGTGCGGCCGGAAACAATCCCGACGGCCGCGCCGAACGCGACATCAGAGAAGAAGTGCCGCTTCTCCTGGACGCGAGATGCGGCCACGTAGGTCGCAACGGCATAGCCGGGAATTCCAACTTTCCAGCCGAAGTTCCTCTGCAACACCGTGGCGGACGCGAAGGTCACTGAGGAGTGCCCTGAGGGGAACGAATACATCGTGCCGTCCGGTCGCGTACGCCCGACGGACCACTTCACGCCGGCCGTGATCGCCTGCGACAGTATCTGCGCGCGCAGGAGGTCGCCGCCCACCTGGGCCGCCTTGCGATTACCGATGGCGTGACCGATGGTGTAGGTCGCCAAAGCACTCGCGAGTTGGAAGCGGGCGCCACCAATCGTCGCACCCGGCTGAAACGGAGCGTCGAGACTTCGAGCCTGAGAGAAGTTGTTGCTGGTCGGCTGGTCGATCGCCGCGCCGAGACCAGCGACCAACCCGCCGATGCCGAGCCATTTCAGGTTGTCTTTGGACGGCAGGTTTCGAAAATCGCCGGCGCTCTGTTTGAAGAGATCCGTGAAAATCGCATCGGGTCGCTCGAGGCTCGGAACGCTTGTCTCGACTCCGGGCTGTGACAGGCCCGTGGCCGGCAAACTCTGCGCGGCTGCGGGAGGAGTGATGGCCAACGATGCCGCGAGGGTAAGCGTGCAGGCGAACAGTCCTCGAAAACGTCGGCTCATGTTGGCAACTCCAGGTTGCTGAAACCCGAGCATTAAGTATAGCTCGACACCCTTATCGCGTTGACGGTTTTACGCGGTCAAAATGACGCTCCAACCCCACGCTCTGCCACCCTTCGGGCGAACGCCTGAACACGACGGTAACCGGCGCTTCCCATTGCAGATATTGGGGATGCCTCGTCCGGATGGCTACGGCCACGAACTCGCTGCCCTGGAGGAGGGCGGCAGGCGCCTGCGCTCGCGGCTCGGTCACTTCCATTTCGACGCTGTCTCCGGTCACCTGGCCGGTCGGGTTGTCGAAACGCGACCATTCGAGCGCATAGGATGTCGGGGCTGACGCCACCCCCGCCCGGACGGCGGCGTTCGCGAACCTCAGCGCGCCGTCGGCTGCGAGCACGGGCTCCACAATCGGATTGACCTCCGTCAGCCACGCCTTCAAGACCTTGTCCCGCCGCTTGATGAGCGTTGCGGCGACGTAATCCGTTGCGGCCGGATCGCCGTATCGGGCCTTCGCCACCACTGCCCTGATCGCTTCGTCGGAAAACATGGCGACGAGTCGGGCCGCCCAGAACGCATCGTCCGGCCTCATGTTGTCGAAGGCCGGGTTGGGGTACTCCGGCCTCCAGAGCACCGGATCGAAGAAATCCGCTTCGAACCTGCCGACCGACGGCGGGACCTGCGGGTAATCAACCATGATCCAGGGCCGGACGTATACGCCGAGCGTCGCGAGCGTGAGCAACGCCGGCCGCCATTCCAGGATGTATTCGTTGCCCGCCCTCGGCACCTGCGGGATGGTGCTGCCGCTTCCCATGATCGACCCGAAGTCGAACATGTAGTGGCGGATGAAGGTTCCTTCCAGCATATCGAGCGAGTTGATCCCGCGCGAATCGTCGTGGTTCAGCCAGGCTGCGAAAACGCGACTGCCTCGCAACTCGCGACGATGCTCGTGGGGGTGGATGTCGTTGGGGTCGTCGGGTCTCGTTCCGAAGTACTTGAAGTACCCGAGCGGTTTCCCGTCGGCGAAACGGCTGGCGGTGGCCCGATACTTCCCGTTCGGCAGCCGTGCCGCTCGCGCCAGGATGTTATCGACGTCCTCACGCCTCATCAACCGCCTGCGACCGGACATGTCTACGGTCGTCGCGGTGGGAGCAATGACGATCTCCTCCGGATCGACCTCGACGATGTAGCCCTGGACGACGTTGTAGCCGATCGCATGATAGAAGGCTGCGCCAATCACTTCGGCGCCGCTCGCCATCTCGGGATTGGCGGGAGGGTCGAACTTGATCTGGTAAAGCCTCCCCGACGGATCGACGATGCGATACCCGGGGGTGATGCCCGAGCTCTTTTCCTGCACGATCGGCCACCCGTCGATGTTGAGCGCGTCGAGGTCGTTGGGACCACGCACGATCTCCTCGATCGACAGAGGCCGGCGGCCGATTCGATTGGTGAACCACGAGGAATCGGGCACCTCGCCCATCGTGTTGACGTTCATGGCCGGCACGTCGCGGCGGTCGCCGGGCTCGATGAACGTGTGCTCCGCGAAGTCGTACGCGTTGCTGCCCTCGATCGGTGCGGCCTTGCTCGCGTCGAAGGCGCGGTCGTTGTCGACCTGAATGGGATCGTCCGGGTAAAAGCGCGGCGCGGCCCCCCGGCTCGTCAGAGTGGCCAGCAAGAAGGCGGCACAGAGCCAGGCCGGGCGCACGCGCAGCCGTCTAGAAGATATGACCATATCTGAAGATGAAGTGCTTGCCGCCGCTGCTGCCGAACGCACCCTCAATGCGCAGGAAGACTCCGTTGATCGTGCCGAATCGGAATCCGATGCCGTAGTCCGACTCGAGATCGTCGAAGTTGAGATCCTCGCGCCGGGGAGCGACTTTGCCCGCGTCGTAGAAGATGGCGCCGTCCATGGCCGTGAAGATCTCCCAGCGGTACTCCGCCTGCAGCAGCAGCAGGTTGCGATCGCGGAAGCGGTAGCGGGTAAACCCGCGAAGATCATCGGGGCCGCCGAGCGTTCGGAGATAGTAGAAGGGAATCTCCTCCCCGTCGGACATCGAGACGAACGACCTCAGCGCCAGCACGCGACGGTCTTTGAGCAGCGGAATGTACTGCTGGAGATCGACCTCGACGCGGTCGAAGGAGTAGCGCTGCAGGTCCCGTTCGTCGTAGTGCTGATACGTCAGCAGATATCGACCGCCCCGGCGCGGATTGCCACGCGGCGCACGGTAGTTCAGATCGGCGATCGCCTGATAACGGACGAAATCTGGCTGTCGCAGCAGCCCGGGAACCTCAATGGCGTCGAACCGGTCGGCGATGAACGTCTCGTCTTCGGGGCGGCTGATGGCCGGGGTGAGGTAGTCGACGCCGCCGCTGAAGGTGAGCCACGGCGCGGCGCGCACGCCTCCACCGGTGCCGAATGCCGAGCTGCGCAAGCCGTACCCGACGTCATTCTCGCGGCTCGATTCGGGCCCGATCCCGAAAAACACTTCCGACGGAAAGTCGTAGCGCTGCGCGTGGACATCGAAGAAAAGGGTTTCGTTCGCCAGCCGCGGCATGAGCAGCCGCGCGTCGATCATCCAGTACTTGGTAAACGAGATGGCAGCGAATGTGTTGAAGTCGGCGTGGCCGCCGAATAATCCGGGCTTTCGATAGCCCGGGCCCATGGAAAAGCCGCTGCCCGGAGTAATGCTGCCCAGCTTCGGGTAAAGACCGACCGGCGGATTGAGAATCCGCTCCAGGAACCGGCCGTTCTCGAGGCGCAAGAGCCCCTGTTCCAACCCGCCTGGCCGGTACGGTTCCAGCTGCTGCGCTTTGGCCTCCCGCTCGGCGGCGAGCGCCTCGGCGCGCGTGGCGGGCTCCTGGGCGGATGCCGACGGGGCCATCGCGGCGAGCGCCGCGAGAAGAAGCACACAAATCGACCGCATGCTCAGGCGGCTCGCTCTTCGGTATCGGCGGCCGTGAGCTTCTTGTGCTCGCGTGCGATGCCGACTGCGAGCGCCAGCCAGACGCCGATCAGGATCAGATTGACGACCGCGTAACTTGGCACGCCAAAGGCCATCCGGACACCGACGAACACGATGACGGCCTGCAGCAGGTCGCCTGCGCGGACGAAGAACGAATCGATCGCCTGCTTCGCCGTGTATTTCGCCTGGCGGCTCGTCGGCAGAAAGAGTGCGTGACGCGTTGTGTTCTGCACCGAGTAGTCGGTGCTGTTCTCGAGCACTTTGGCCCAACGCACGATGCTGAACACCGGAAGGAGGGCGATGGCCGTGTAGCCACCCAGGGCGATCACGGGCAGAACGAACATCGCGCCGCGGACCCCGATGTACTTGAATATCCGCGAAACCGCAAAGGCCTGCAGCAGAAACGCGAGGGCGTTGACCCACGTCTGCACCGAGCCCACCATCGTGCCGATCAGCTCCCGCTGTGTGAGCCCCCCCGCCGTCCCGGCGGCCACACGGCTCGCGGCTTCGTCGGTGATGAGACGGTTGAGCATGAACCCGCCCAGCGTATTGACGAGGCTGAAGACCAGCACGAGCAAGGCGATCAACGTCAGATAACGATCGCTGAACACGAGCTGGAATCCGCCGCGGCCGGCCAGCGGGCGTTCACTGTCCTCGGGTTTGCTCTGGCCGATCTCCTGCTCGCGGCGGTTCACCCAGATAGTCAGACCGACTGGCACGAGCAGTCCCACCGCGGCGAGCAACATCAGAGAATAGGGGCCGAAACCCCCGAACATGACCGCCGCGGAAGCAGCGCCGGCCACCGCGCCGAGATTCGCGCCCATGCCGAGGATTGGAAACAGCCGCTTGCCTCGCTCGCTGCTGTACAGATCGTTGGCAAACGCCCAGAACTGAGCCACGGCGACCATATTGAAGACGCCGATCCACAGGTAAAAGGCGATGCCGATCCGGAGGCCCGACGTTCCGACCAGGTAAAAGATCAGAAGATGTGACGCGAAGAACAGGGTCACGCCGCAGACCAGCCAGACGCGGCTCACACGCGCGGCGAAGGCGCTATACGCCGGGACAAAGATGAGGAGCATCACCGCCTGGCCGGCGGCGGAGTAACTCGCCGCAACCGGACCAGATTCGCTGAGGATCAGGGCATCGCGGACGATCTTCAGCACCGAGTAGAACGCGAGCAGATAGAATCCGTTCAGGGCGAGGAGCAGCGCGCTCACGCCTTCCCCCGCTCTGACCTCGGTGAACACCGAGAGAGCGCGCTCGAGCAGGTTCTTGTCGGTTCTCTCCGCCGGTGCGCTCATGAAACGTGGACCTCCTCCCGTCGAGGCGGGCCTACGTCCTCGAGGGTGAGCGGCCCCGTCATCTCGGGCAGGTAGGTTTCCCACCAGGCCTTCGCGCGCTTCTGGCTCCAGCCCTCGCAACTGGTGCAGCCCCAAGCGATGGCGAGCAGCTCCTCGGCATTCTGTGGACGCCGGTTCGGATCTTTCTCGAGACACGCGAGGACGATCGCATCGAGCTCAGGCGGCACTGGCAATTCGGTGCGCTGAGACGGTGGAACCGGACGCGCCTGCACGTGCTGCATCATCATCTTCATCGGCGTGTCCGCCTCGAAGACGAGCTGACCGGTCAGAAGGAAGTACGCCACGCATCCAAGGGCGTAGACATCGGCTCGTCGGTCCACGTCCGACTCGCCCAGGATGATCTCCGGCGCCATGTAGGCCGGCGTGCCTGTCGTGTGGACATCGAGCGTCATCAAGGTCTGGGTCGAACTGCGATCGTGGACTTTCACGAGGCCGAAGTCTAGCACTTTGATGAAGTCGTACTCGAGTCCCATGCGGCACGCATAAATGTTGGCCGGCTTGATGTCCCGATGCACCAGGCCACGAGCGTGGGCATCGGCGAGCGAATGGCACACCTGGCGCAACAAGAAGATCACACGATCGGCGGAGACGGGGCCGAAATCCCTGACGAGCGACTCGAGGTCCCGTCCGGAGAGCAGCTCCATCACGTAGTAGAACGTGCCATCGTCTGTAATGCCGTAGTCGAACACTCGGATGGTATGAGGCGAACTGAGGGCCGCCGTCGCCTGCGCCTCGCGCTCGAAGCGCCGCAGCACGACGTTGGCGTCGGTCTCGTCGCCGGCTCCGAGCAGCTCGGGTCGAACGAGCTTGACCGCCGCGTTCCTCGCGAGCAGCCGATGCTGCGCTCGCCAGACCTCGCCCATTCCGCCTTGGCCGAGCAGTTCCACCAGCCGGTAGCTGCCCAGGTCCTGGGCCTCGCGCAGGCGCCGGCCGAGGCGGTTCAGGATCTGCGCGGGCACGATCGCCAGGATCGCGCAGATGTAGTTCGGAAGAAAATGAAGCAGGACCATCACCGCTGACGGCGCCGGAACCCCGAGCAGGAGGTATGCGAGCCAGACGCCCAGCGGATCCATCGACGCGGCGACGAGGGACGCCGCGAGCATCCGCCGGGGCGTGGTGGGCGAGATCATCGAAAATACGAGGATCAACACCGCAATCCACGAGACGCTCGGCGTTGCCCCGTAAACCGGCGTCGTCGCCCAGGTATTCAACACGGCCACACCGGCGGCATTCAGAATCATGGACACGAGACCCACTGTCTGCTTCGTTTCTGCCGAGTGGGGCGCGTACCGCACATACGCGTACATGGCGGTCGTAAACACGATCGCAACGACCTCGAGCGTCATTGCTACGACGTTCCGAGGTGCCCCTGGCTTCACGAGGCCGAGGACGAACGTGTCCAGCACCAGACCGTAGGACCACAGCGCGGCCCCCACGGCATTGAACAGCGCGAGACGACGGATCTGCTCGGACAGCAGTTCCTCGGGCATCCGGCCGGCGAGGGTGCTGTCGCGCAGGCTGGAGGGGTGCGTCTCCGGCCGGCGCACGATCTTCCTGACGTGGTTCGTCATCGGCATGGGGTCATGTCCGCGTCACCTCGGACCGGCGTTTGAGCTCGTCGAGGTTCAACATGATCGATTCGTGCGATCGCAGCAGGTCGGCCAGGATTTCGTCGCGGTCCCGCGTCGCGCGTTCGGGCGGCCGCTGGTCCTCGAGAAACGGCCACAACCGCTCGCGAATCGTCGGCGGCAGCATCCCCTCGAGGTATTCGAGCGCCGTGCCCCTGAGATTCTGGTCGTCGGTATGCAGCCCACGGTAAGCAATCTGCAAGGGCTCGGTGGGAAGGACCAGCGAGAGCAGCGTGAACACGTGGGCGAGGCTCTGACTCGCGCGGCCCTTGACGAACTCGTCGACGAACGACTCCTGCTCCGGTTGATCGAGCCGATCCAGCAGCCGATGGCTTTCCCAGATGGGACGCCCGACGGCCACTTCCCGCAAGACAATTTCGAACACCCGCTCTTTGTCGATCCGGAGTTTCGGACGCCGCTCCCGAATCGCGCCGAGCGATCGCCCGCACTGAAAGCGTACCTCGAAACGCAGGTCGTCGAGCCCCATTATGAGCCCGTCTACCGCCCGCTGGGAGGTCGCGGCCGACAGCGTCCGCGCCAGCCGTCGTCGAACGGCGAACGCCTGATTGGGATCCAGGAGCGCATCAGTGAGCTCGCCCACTCGTTCGTCGGCGACTTTCCGGAGCGCCCGCACCGCGTCGTCGGCCACCGGGTCCCAGGCCAGCAGCGGAATGACATGCGGGACCAACGAAGGCGGCAACCCTCCCGCATGGCCCAAGACGCCGAGAATCCGATCGCGGTCGCGGGATCGGAGCGCTGCGATCTCTTCCATCTCCAGATCGGCGCCCGACATGACCGGCACGACCGATCCGGGCGCTGGCACCTTGATGCCCATCGAGCTCTCGTCGATCTGGGGCCGGCGAGCAATGGTCCTGAGCATGGAGGTTCGCGTGGTGAGATCCTCCACGTCCGTGAGGTCGAGCTCGACGGCGCGGTTCAGCAGACTCCGTTCGAGAGTCTGGATGTATCCACGATTCAGGCGGCTCGCAACAATCAGCGCCGCCGCCGAACAGGCCACGGCCATCATGAGAATCGTCGGGTCTTGCCGCACCGGCGACAGGAAGAGCGCCGCCCGCACGGCCAGTCCTCCAACGGCGTCACCGACACGATCGACGCCAACGTCAATCAGGGACTTCGCCGCCCGCTTTTCGGCCACGGGAATCGGCGTGTAGAACACTTCGTATGCCGCCCGGAACAGCGACCCGCGAAAGACCGCTTCGCTTCCGCGAGCAACGAGCGCGCTTTCCACGCCCGGTGCCAGGAGGCCGCCGAGGCCGGCCACGAGAAGCGCGAGGGAAGGAGATCCGGTCGTCGCCGCGAGTCCCAGCTTCTCCAGAGCCACCCGGCTCGATGACGTCTGAACGACGAACGTGACCAGGCTGACGCCCGCGTAGTAGACCGCGAAGAATCGTACGAGATTCTCGCCGCGTCCGAACGCCAGCACGGCCTGCGCCTTGAACACGTAGTCGATGAGCGCCGCTCCGATCGTACCCAGCAGCACCAGCGCGGCGAGGTTGCGCAGGTATGGCGCCTCTGCCAACACGTGAAGGCCGGATCGCGGCGGTTCCGGCGACAGGTCGGGTGACAGTTCCATGGAACGGGATCGGCCCGTCGCTTCGAGCGGACGCGCGAGCCCCCGTATCTGCCAGGCGCACAGCACATTGAGCGCAGCGAGCACAGGGAGGACGATTTCTGCGCCGAAGACGGCTCCGACGCGCTCCGCGACCAGTCCGCCCACGAGACCGCCCAGCGTACCGGTCCCCGCTATCTGGCCGAAACGCCGCTTCGCCGTCCTCGGATCGAACCGCTCGGATGCGATCAGCCAGAAACCCGATCCGAGAATCGGCCCAAAACCCGAGATGTGCAGATAGACGATCTGAGCTGCGAGTCGGGGCGTCGTGGACACGAGCGCCCATTCCAGCAGGAGGAACACTGCGCTGATGGCAAACGCGAGCGGTACGAACACTCCGGGCGCGACCCGTCGCAGGGATCTGGACACGAGCGCCACGAAGAAGATGGAGGCCACCGATGTGACGACCACCATCGCGGGAAGCGACGTGACATCGAGGTTGGCCAGATACAGCCCGTCCCGCACCGCCTTTCCGGCGACGAACTGCGCCGTGACGGCTCCGGCGCACAGCATCGCGGAAAACTCCGCCGACCCAGGTTGCACGCGGGCAGATGCCATGGTGCTCGACTAATCCGCTGTGATTGAACGGCTTCCGGAACTTTTCATCCTATCATCGACGCTGACGGTCCATGCTGCCCAGCTCGGGCACCGGAGGATGCCCAGGCCCGGCTCGCCGAGGGACGGCGTGGAGGCGAGCCCGGAAGACGCGGAACGCCAGGAGGATGGCGATGATCGCCCCGTAGAACGCGGGACGGCGAACGTCGAGCTTCACGAGCCACCAGAAATGCAGCACGCCGGCAACAGCCGAGACATAGGCAAGACGATGGAGCATCTGCCAGCGATGACCGCCGAGACGGCGAATCATGCCGGCCGTGGACGTCAAGGCCAACGGGATCATCAGAACGAACGCCGTGAAGCCGACCGTGATGAAGGGTCGCATCGCGACATCGTCGGCAATCCAGACGGTCAGCGCGCGCCACGAAGCGGCCGACGTCATGTCGGGCACTTCCAGGCTCATGAAGCGATCGAGAATCGCGTACGTCAGGAAGTGGAGAGTTCCGTAAAAAAAGGCGAACAGGCCGAGCATGCGGCGAAACCGGATGGCGCCGTTCCAGCCGGTCAGCCTGCGCAGCGGTGTGACCGCGAGCGTCAGACAGAGGAACCGCAGAGTCCACAGGCCCGTGCGATTCGTGATATCGCTGAGGGGATTCGCGCTGAGATTGCCGGTCAGCGCCGGCCACGCGCTCTGCTCTCCGTTATACGCCGCCCACGTCAGGTAGCTGATCGTGGCAGCAGGCACAAGGGCAGCGGCAAAGACGGCCGGCTTGAGCCCCCATCGGATTAGCTGGTTCGCGGTCACGCCCCGCGCTAGTAGTTCTTTCTCAGATCCATGCCGGTGTACAGCTTCGAGACCTGGTCCGCGTACCCGTTGAACATCACGGTGGGCCGGTTCTTGAAGAGTCCCGGCAGGCGGACCTCCCTGGCCTGACTCCAGCGCGGGTGATCGACCTGGGGATTCACGTTCGAGTAGAAGCCGTACTCGCTCGGCTGGGCAAACTGCCAGCTGTTGACCGGTTGCTGCTCGACGAACCTGATCTTGACGATCGACTTGGCGCTCTTGAACCCGTACTTCCACGGAATCACCACGCGGATGGGCGCGCCGTTCTGGTTGGGCAGCGTCTCACCGTACAGGCCGACCGAAAGGATCGTCAACGGATGCATCGCCTCATCCATCCGCAGCCCTTCGACGTACGGCCAGCGAAGGCTCCCGAGACGGAGCCCCGGCATTTGCGTCGCGTCCGCAAGGGTGATGAACTCGACGAACTTGGCTTTCGACGTCGGCTGCACTCGTTTGATGAACTCGCTCAACGGGAAACCGACCCACGGAATCACCATCGACCACGCCTCGACGCAGCGCAGCCGGTAGATTCGGTCCTCCAGGGCCACGCCTTTCAGAATGTCTTCGAAGTGGTACACCGCCGGCTTGGCCACCTCGCCCTCGACGGCGACCGACCAGGGTGAAGGCTTCAAACGCCGGGCGTTGTAGGCGGGCTCGTCCTTTGCGGTTCCGAACTCGTAGTAATTGTTATAGGTGGTGATCTGCTCCCACGTGTTCGCCTTTTCGTCGGTGCTGAACTCGCTCGGCTTGAGGCCGGTGAACTTCACGCCGCGCGGTGCCGGCGGCTGAGCGCGAAGGACGGCTTTCGCGCCAATGAAACCAGCGGCCGCCACCGCGGCGGTCCCCGTGGCGGCACGGATGAAGTCGCGGCGGTTGAAATAGACCTTCTTGTCGGTGATTTCCGAGCTGGGGATGTCGGTGGGGCGCTTAATCAGCATGGGTCACCTTTGGACTCCATTATAGGCCCACGCTTCCAGATTGCGTAAAGCGACGTGGGCCCCTCAGACCGCTTTGCGGACAGCCGCTCCGAGCCCGACCAGCAGCGTTCCGACCACGAACAGCCTGGCCGAATACTGGAGGATCTTCCAGGATGTGCCACAGAATCAGCCCCTTCGCCGCCGTTGACAGCGGAACGGGTTTTTCACATCTTGGGAAGCGAATCTGCGATTGCCTGACATGCTACGCTCGACCTGAGGTATGACTGAAGAATCCTATCCTCGATTGATCGCCCTCGCCGTGCACGAGCTCCGGACGCCCGCGAGCGTCGTCGGCGGTTACCTCAGGATGCTGCAACGCGATACGGATGAGCCGCTCGGAGAGCGACAACGGAGGATGGTGGAGGAGGCCGAGAAGTCCTGCGCGCGTCTCGTCTCGCTCATTGCCGCATTGAGCGAAGTGGCGAAGTTCGACGAGGGTTCGATTTCGATGTCCACGACCGAAACCGATCTCTTTCCGCTCGTCGCGGAAGTGGCCGACGGTGTGCATGAGGCTGCGGATCGCGACGTGCGTTTAGAGGTTCACGGCGACACGTCCGGCGCCATAATCAAGGGTGACGAACAGCGCCTGAGGCCGGCATTTGCCGCGCTTTTCCAGGCGATCCTGCGAGAAAAAGTCGGTCCCTGCACCGTCGTCGTTGATAGACGCAAGGAGCTGAACCGCGACTCGAACTCAGCGGTAATAATAGTTGCGGAAGCGGACGCTGTACAAGCAGCATACAAGGCCCCGGTCGGAAGGTTCGACGAGAAAAGAGGAGGCGTGGGACTGTCTCTTGCGCTCGCACGTCGCGTGATCGAAGCACATCGGGGACGCCTGTGGTCTCCCGCCGACCGAGAGAGCTCGCCGCCGAGCTCGTTCGATCCCCGCGCCGCGCGAGGCACGGCACTCGTCGCCATTCCCCTGTCTGGAGCTGAACGTTGAAAAAACCCTACGTCGCCATCGTTGACGACGATTCCGGCTTCGCGAACTACCTGCGCACTTTCCTGTCTCTCCGCGGCTACGAAACGCGCTCGTACTCGCGCGGCGACGAGATGCTGGCGTCGGTCAAACAGGGCGACCCCCCCGACGTCGTGCTGCTCGATGTCATGATGCCGGGACTGAACGGTCTCGAGACACTTCGAGCGCTCAAGACCGCCAAGCCGGACCTGCAGGTCGTGATGCTCTCGGGCCGCGAGCAGGCTGCGACCATCGTCGAGGCCGTACGGTTGGGCGCTGCCGACTATGTGATCAAGCCGGACGATCCGGAAGGACTGGGCGAGATTGCGCTCGACAGCGCCATCAAGAACGCGATCGAGAAGACCCGCCTCGTGTCCGAGATCACCGAGCTCAGGCGGCAGCTGACCGACGATCAGGATCGAGCGTTTCTCTTCTGGGGCGACAGCCCGGAGATGCAGACCATCGCGACGGTGATCGAGCAGGTATCGGACAGCGACGTGACCGTGTTGATCCGCGGCGAAAGCGGCGTCGGCAAGGAGCTGGTCGCCCGGGCGATCCACACGAGGTCGCCGCGCCGCGATCGGCCATTCGTCAAAGTCAACTGCGCGGCACTGCCGGCTGAGCTCCTCGAAAGCGAGCTCTTCGGCCACGAGAAGGGCGCGTTCACTGGCGCGGCCACGACGCGTATCGGCAAGTTCGAACAGGCGGATACCGGCACGATCTTCCTCGACGAGATTGGCGAGATGAAGCCGGCGCTGCAGGCCAAGCTGCTGCACGTGCTTCAGGACGGCCAGTTCACGAAGCTCGGCAGCAACAAACCGGTCAACGTCGACGTGCGCGTCGTCGCGGCGACCAATCGCGATCTGGAAGCGATGATGGCAGCCGGCGAATTCCGCGAAGACCTGTACTACCGGCTGAAGGTCATCGAGGTGACAGTACCGCCGTTGCGCGAACGCCGCGTCGAGATTCCACATCTCACCGATTTCTTCATCGACCGCTACGCCCGCCGCTACAACCGGCCGGTACGGGCCTTGTCGCCAGAGCTTCATCAGCTATTCCTGACCTATGAGTGGCCCGGCAACATCCGTGAACTCGAAAACATGGTCAAGCGACTCGTCATCCTCCAGGACGAGCAGCTCGTGATCCGCGAGATCACCCGCGTCGCCAAGCCCGTCGCGGCCTACGCCGCCGCCGCGGTTGGTGCCAGCGACGTCTCCGCCCCGAGCATCTCGCCCGATGCCGATGAGTTCGGCGGCGACGACGATGAGCTGACCACGGTGGACGAACCTGTGGTTCCATCGAGTGGTTCGCGCCTCGCCGACGTGGCCAAAGCAGCCGCGACGAAAGCCGAGCGCGCGATAATCGAGGAGACACTGCAGCAGGTTCGTTGGAATCGGCGACGCGCGGCTGAGCAGCTTGGCGTCAGCTACAAGACGCTGCTCAATAAGATCAAGGAGTGTGGCATCAGCCGACGGTAACGCGGTTTCCTTTTCCCTCCTTGCAAGACCTCTTTTCCCGTGATCGAGAAGCTCCGCACCAGCTGCGGCTCAGCTCGCCACGCCCACTGGAGCCGCGTATAGTCAAGTCGTGCGTTTGATCGGGGTGACTCTCGTACTGCTGTTTGCGCTGGTCGTACCGTATCGTGCCGCGGCGCAGGTCGCTTTGACCATCGCGGACGGGCAAGTCACGCTTGTCGCCGAAAACGCGACGGTCGCGCAGATCCTCGACGAGTGGGCTCGCGTGGGCGAGACCCGGTTCGTGAACGGTGATCTCGTTCCGGGCAGACGTCTGACGGTCAGGCTGGATCAAGTGTCCGAGAACGAAGCGCTCGACGTCGTGCTGCAATCTGCGGCTGGATTCCTGGGAATCGCCAAGCGCGCACCGGCGCCGGCGAAATCCAGGTTCGATCGAATTCTGATTCTGCCAACCACTACCGTAACGTCGAAGTCGGCCGCAGCTGAGTCCCGGCGAACCATGCTGGCGCAGCCGGAACAGCAGACGGCTCCTGGCTCGCCGGTTTTCCCGGGATCAGAGGTGTTGCGTGTTCCCGGTCCTGACGGCCAGCCATTGCCGGACGATCAGGAGGGCCGACCTCCGCAGCCGCAACAGACGCGTCCGGAGTTCTCGCCACCCGTCGACTACGTTCCTGCTCCCGGGTTCCCAGGCCCGCGCCAGACGGACCAGCCGGACCAGGCCCCGCAGAATCCGCAGCCCCCTGCCGTTTCCGTCGGGGTGCCTGTACCCGGTATGGTCGTGCCGGCGCCGAATCCCGAGCGCCGCTGAGCGCGGTTTCGCCCGTCCGCTCGCCTTGACCGACGCCTACCTCACGTCCCGCCAGTTCCTTCCGTTGTTGATTTGCCGCGTGAAGCAGGATCTGGCGCGGGCGTAGGCATCGGCCAACGCACCGGCCGACACCGGCTGCAGCAGTTCGCTGTCCTGCGGACAAGCCTCGCGTCGTTCGGGCAGCGAACGCTCGCCGGAGAAGTACAGAGCCGCCCCTTCCCTCACCCATGCGGGCCGGTTTGCGAGCACCTCGTCGACCATCGCGTGCACGATCGCGTGGCGGACGGTCCGATCGAGCACACCGCGCGCGCGCAGCGTCACGAGGGGGGCAAGATGCACCTCATTCCTGACCCACGCGCCGGAGGTGAACCACCGGTGGCCTGTCGCCCGTTCGTAATCGCTCGTGGTGGTATGGAAACGAATCGTGATGGGGGACTGCGGGGTCACGCCAAGCGCGCCGGCGATCTCACCGCGGGCTGCGTCCGCCAGACGCGTGATCGCCGCCCGGTCGCCCTCATCGGCATCGGGAAGCGAGACGAGCACGTTGCCGGGCGGCGCAGGCGAGGCCCCGGCGGTCGCAATGACGGTTCCGGGAAAATACTTCTGCAGGATGGCGGGCGCCGTCGTTCCCCGCGCCGCTAGATTCGTCGATCCGATGACGCAAAGACCGACCCCGTGGCCCGACCCGTGACCCGTGAAGCGGTAGCCCGCGCCGGACCAGCGAACGTCGAAGGCCGCGCTCTTGATGTGTTGCCAGCCAAGCGTGCGCCCGACGATCACGCGCAGATCCTGACCCGAGACTTCGGAGGGGGTGAGGCCCACGACCTGCAATCTGGCGACCCGATCCGAGCTGTTGCGCGACGTGATTCGCAGGTCCCGCAGCTGATCGCCGCGAAAACCAGCGGCGCGAAACGCCCGCAGAAGATCGGCCCCGCGCAAGTGGGCTTCCCACTCCGGCGCCCGCAGACAGGCGTCATCCTCGGCGGTTGGGAGGTACGGCGGATCCTCGGCGCCCGGCCACACATTCGACGGAATCTCCGAACGTCCGCCGCAGGAGGCGCTGTAGAAGACCGAGGCCACCTGGCCGCTGCTCATCAGAATCTGGCCCGCGGTGGCCTCGGCGGCTCGAGTCGTCGCAGGTGTCGCGGTCCGCACGACTTGGCAGTGTGTTTCGTCGCACAAGTCGAAACCGTCAGCGCGATGGCGGTCGCGGTTGCCTAGCGCGTAGGTTCGGATTGTTATGGCCAGGGCCTCGAGGGCGGCCGCCGGACTCTCCCGGGCTGCTTCCCCCGCGAGCACGCGGGCGATGTAGGTCTCGAGCGGAAGGGTCTGGATCGCGTACCCGCCGCCGGGACGGGCGAACCCGATGCGCAGCTGGAGTCCCTGGGCATCAACGCGCTGAAGCGCCGAGGAACGAGTCGAAAGGGCCACGCAGAGGGCGCCGAGCAGAACCAGGACTCGCTTCGAGCTCACATAATCCCCAGAAATGCCGCCACCCCGTCCCAGATGCGCGGCAGGCTGGCGGTCAGTTGATGGTCATCGTCGAGCAGCGACAGCGTGACGTTCGGCCGCGTACGGGCAAAGGCCTCGACCGTCCGCGGGTCCACCGAGCCGTCGCGCAGACCCTGGAAGATGAGTGTCGGCTGCTCGAACAACGCGTCGAAGGGATTGTACCGGAAGCTGTCTTCGTAGAATGTGAAGTTCAGCATCCGCTCGGCATTGTCTCCGTAGTGGAAAAATGGCATCGAGCCGAGACGCCTCCACTCGTCGATGCGGTCGGGGGGCAGCAGATGATGCCCGGCTCTGGCGAACATCACGGCCGGCGCCAGAAGCACGAGACGCTCGATGCGGGCGCCGAAGGAAGCGGCGGCGAGGACGGCGAGTGTGCCGCCCAGGCTCGAGCCGATGAGCGTCGCCGCGCCTCCGGCGGCGATCTCGTCCGCGAGCTGATGGAGCATCCGCGTCAGCGTGAGGGTAGAGAAGTCGGGGAGGTTGAAGTCGGGACACGTGAGCGCCAGACCGTGCTCGCGAAAACGCTCGCCGAAGTACGACGCCTTGGTCGACCGCGCCGACGAGGCGAAGCCGTGCAAGTAGTAGAAGGAACGTCCCGCAGGCCCCATCACCGGCTACAACAGCGTCTGGCACCCGGGACGGCAGCGGCACTTGATGAGCCCCTCGCCGTCCGTGTTGTAGTGGTAGGTGATTTCCTCACCGCGCTCGATCGTGCGCGCCGCGCGAATCCAGATGAGGCCGTCCTTGATGTCGACATACGCGTTGGGATGACAGGAATGGTTGATGAAGCGGGCGATATTGCCGCCGACACCGGCGTCGATGACCGAACGGTTCGTCAGCTTGAAACACCAGATGTGGCCTCGTTTGATGTACCGGCGCTCGCGCCTTAGGCTTTCCCTGTTGGAGATTTTCTCACCAGCGTAGTCGATGATCCGCTTGTTTTTCGGAATGGTCTCGGTCGCGTAGACGCCCCAGCCCTGGATCTTCGAACGCCGCCGCTCAATCATCGACCATAACGATAGCATCACTGTTATAGTTGCCGAATGGAACTGCAGCCGATTCTGGCATCGTGGGGCAATATCCTGCGGGGATACACACCCGCCTTGTCAATCGAGATCACGCGCGAGTGTCCACTTCATTGCCCCGGCTGCTATGCGTACGGCGACGATCATCTCGGCGGAGGGATCAAGCTGCGTGAAGTCCGCGACCTCAAAGACGACGAGCTCATCGAAGGCGTCCTCGCGCTGGTCGATCGCCACCGCCCGGTCCACGTGTCCATCGTCGGCGGCGAACCGCTCGTCAGATACCGCGAGCTGAACAAGCTACTGCCCCGTCTGTCCGAACGTGGAATCTACGTGCAGATTGTGACGAGCGCCGTACGGGACTGGCCGCTCGAATGGCAGGAGCTCCCGCGTTTCTCGCTGGTCGTGTCGGTCGATGGCCTGCAGCCCGAACACGACGCTCGCCGGGCGCCGGCCACCTACGAACGGATTCTACGCAATATCTCGGGCCGCTCCGTCACCATCCACTGCACGATCACACGACAGCAGGTGCAGCGGCCTGGCTACATCGCCGAGTTCCTCGAGTTCTGGTCGGCGCGGCCGGAAGTCAGGAAAATCTGGTACAGCCTGTACACTCCACAGATCGGCGAAACCTCCGAAGAATGCCTCACACCCGCAGACAGAGAGCGCGCGATCTGGGACCTGCAGGCCTTGCGGCTCCGCTATCCGAAGCTCCAGATTTCCTCCGGGGTGCTTGCGGCGTTCGCCGAGCCGCCGCAATCGCCCGCTGAATGCGTCTTCGCGCGCATGACCACGACAATCTCGGCCGATCTGAGGACGACAATTTCGCCCTGTCAGTTCGGCGGGACGCCCGACTGCAGCAATTGTGGATGCGCCGCGTCCGCGGGCATGGTAGCGATCACCGGCCACCGGGTGTTCGGTGTCATACCGGTCGGCTTCATTTTGAACGGTTCACTCAGAGTGGGAGCCCAGATGCGACGCCTGCGGGGATCGCCGGTCGGCGACGGCCTCAATACCGTCCCCTACGCCCAGTCCTGAGGACACCGGGTATAATTTCCAGATCTTGTCCCTTCTGACCACGGCCAGCCGAAAGGGGCGCTCGGCCCGCGAATTTGTGCGGGGCCTGACCCATACCGCCCATCCGCTCCTGGTCCAGATCATCCCGATTCGCCGCTGCAACATCGACTGCGGCTACTGCAACGAGTACGACAAGGTGTCTGAGCCGGTCGCTACCGACCTGATGAAGCGACGCATCGACCGGCTCGCGGATCTCGGAACGTCCGTCGTCGCCTTCAGCGGTGGCGAGCCGATGCTCCATCCGGACCTCGACGATCTGCTGCGGCACATTCGCGCGCACGGGATGATGGCCGGACTGATCACGAATGGCTACTTTCTGGTACCGAAGCGAATCGAAGCGTTGAATCGCGCAGGCCTCGACTTCCTGCAGATCAGCATCGACAACGTCGATCCGGACGAAGTGTCCAAGAAAAGCCTCCGCGTACTCGACCGGAAGCTTCAGGACCTGCGGGCCTACGCCACCTTCGACGTCAACATCAACTCCGTCGTGGGCGGCGGCATCAAGAACCCGGAGGACGCGCGGACCATCAACAACCGCGCCCGCGAACTGGGTTTCTCGACCTCCATCGGCATCATTCATGACGGGTCGGGCCGTCTCAAACCGCTGGGAGGCACGGAGCGAAAGGTCTACGACGAGGTCTCGGCCGCGATCAACGGCCCTTGGCAGGTTCTGAAGAACCTGTATTCGGGCATCCGCGGCTTTCAGGACAATCTCGCTGACGGCCGTCCGAACAAGTGGCGCTGCAGAGCCGGGGCGCGCTACCTCTACGTCTGCGAAGAAGGCCTGGTCCATTACTGTTCGCAGCAGCGCGGATACCCGGCAGTCCCTCTCGAAACCTACACGGTCGCCGACATCCGCCGTGAGTTTTCAACGCCAAAGGATTGCGCGCCGTACTGCACGGTCGGCTGCGTCCACCGCGTGTCGACGATGGACTTCTGGCGCAGCCCGCAGGATGTCGTGGGGGCGCGATCGGCACTCGGTTCCGGCACCTGAGCGCGGTCTTCAGGAGGCGACGGCCAGCGTGCGGTCGGTCTCGCGGAGATTCTTTTTCCCGGATCCCTTCGCGCCGCCCCGCTTGCCTGCCTGGCGTTGCTTCGCGTCCGATTGCTTCGCGTTTTTCGCCGCTTTCCGGCCGCTGCTCGTCTGCGCCCAGTCGCCTTCGAACACCTCCACGATCTGACGCACGACCCGCTTGTCGTTGATGATCACGCCCACCTCGCGGCGCTTTTCGAGCTCGGGCCGGCGAAGGCTCTGGCTCCCCACAAACGCCCGGCACCCGTCGCGGACGATCGTCCGCACGTGCAGCCTCTTGCCGGGATACTTCTCGAAAGGAATATCCCACTTGGCTTCGACCCTGCCGATCACCTTCACCTCCACGCCAGCCGCGATGCGTTGACGAAGCAGCCGGAGCATCGCATCGTCGCTGACCTGAGGGTCGTAGATGAGCAGCTGCCGTCGAGCGCGGCCAATGAAGGCGCCCAGGCGCTCGCGGGCGTTCTCGGGGCTGACGACGAAGCGGTCGTAACCGGGCACGTAGGTCTGTCGCACATCGTCCGCCCGGAACAACTTGATGGCTTCCGCTACCAATTTTCGGTTCCGCGTGACAACACCGAAGCTGCGGCTCTTTTCGATGTCGAGCCGGGTGAAATTGAAGCCGTAAAGGTGGAGCACCCGCTGATCGATGATCATCAGCTTGGCGTGGTATCGGATGAGGTCGCTTCCGGTGCGCGACACCGTAACCCCTGCCGCCAGGAGACGCAATTCGAGCTTCCGCAGCACCTTGTCGCTGCCGCCGTGGGTGTGGGCGATCAGAGCACGGACGGCCACTCCCCGCGCGACCGCCGCTTCCAGCGCACGGGTGATTTCGTCGCGATCGTGGCGGAAGATCGTGACATCGACCGACTTCTTCGCCTGTTTGATGGCAGTGACGACCGGTGCGACGCCGCTGTCCGGCTGAACAATGAGCTTCATACGTCGAGTGACTGACGAGCAAGTTGCTCGCCACGTCAGCCAGAAGGCCAGCTCGAGCGGAGGTTCGGAGCTGACAGGAATCGGTCGGTCACCCGAGTAGCCAGGACGGACCCAGAACCAAGACCAGGGACCGAGGATCTAATAGAAATCGTGGGCCCAGAAATCGATGTCATCGATGTCGTCGAGGTTGCGGCCAGTGCCCCCTGCCCCTCGCATGCCAGCCAGCCGTTCCGCCCGAACGGAGATCACCCCGTCCTGGCTCTGGAGAACGCCGTCCACAATGAGAAACGGCTCCTCGATGATCGTCAGCCGATCGCGGGCAAAGAGATCGGGCCGAACGATGATGTTGGCGACGCCGGTCTCGTCTTCGAGCGTGAGAAAGACGAACCCTTTGGCCGTTCCGGGGCGCTGACGTGTGATGACCATGCCGGCCACGCGCACGCGGCGCCCGTGCCGCGCCACCCGCAGATCGGATGCGCGAAGTACGCCGCGCATGGCGAGCCCCTCGCGCCGCAACGCCATCGGATGTCGGCCAACGGTCAGGCCCATCCCCGCGAAATCGGCGACGATGCGCTCGGCTTCGGTCATCGGCCGCAGGGGACAGGAATCGGAGGCTAGAGGCTGGAGGCTGAGGGCTGGGAGCTGGAGGCTGGCCTCTTCCGCCCCTCCTGCGTTCGTCGCCCATCCCGCTTCATCGAACAGCTCGCCTGATGGCCGGACCGCCCGCTCGGCCTGCCAGAGCGCCGAGCGGCGGTCGTAGCCGAAGGCATTCAGCGCGCCCACGTCGGCCAGCGTGACGATCTCGGGACGTCGCAGGGCCGTACGGGCAATCAGATCGTCCAGGGAAACAAAACGGACGGGACGAGCGGAACTGGTATCGCAGCGGGAGGGGGCGCTCGCGATGGTCTGACCGATCTGCTGTCGCAACCCGTTGACGTATCGCAATCCGAGCCTGATCGCCCCGTCACCCTCGACCACACAATCCCAGTCCGAGACCTGCACGTCGATCGGATGGAACCGGACACCGCGACGCTGGGCGTCCTTCACGAGCGTCGCCGGATGGTAAAACCCCATCGGCTGGTTGTTCAGGAGCGCCGTGTAGAACGCCGCTGGATAATGCGCCTTCAGATAGGCGCTCGCATAGGCGAGCAACGCGAAGCTGGCGGCGTGCGACTCGGGGAAGCCATAAAGCGCAAACGACGTAATCGACGTGATGATCTGTTCCGCGGCGGCGCCGGTAATGCCCTGCCGCGTCATGCCGTCACGGAGCTGCACTTCAATCTGCTTCATGCGCCGCTCGGATCGTTTGAACCCGAACGCCCGCCGCAGTTCCTCGGCCTGGCCGCCGGTGAAGCCGGCCGCCACCATCGCCATGCGCAGCAGCTGCTCCTGAAAAAGCGGTACGCCGAGTGTCCGCTCGAGAATCGGCTCGAGTGAGGGGTGCGGATAGGCCAGTGGTTCGCGTCCGGCACGCCGATTCAGATACGGATGGACCATCTGGCCGACGATCGGGCCGGGCCGGATGATCGCCACCTGCACGACAATGTCGTAAAAGCGAGCGGGCCTGAGCCGGGGCAGCGTCGCCATCTGCGCGCGCGATTCGACCTGGAACACCCCGATGGTGTCCGCCTCGCACAGCATGCGATACACCGCCGGATCGTCGGGCGGCAGATGCGCCAGATCGACACCCTGTTGCCTGAGCCCTGAGCCCTGAGCCGTAAGCCCTGAGCCCTCATTGATCATCGCGATGGCATCCTGCAGCACCGCCATCATCCCGAGGCCCAGGAGATCCACTTTGACGATGCCCATGTCCGCGCAATCGTCCTTGTCCCACTGGACGACGACACGACCGGGCATGCTGGCGTTCTCGAGCGGCACGACAGCGTCGAGCTGGCCCTGACAGATGACCATCCCGCCGGAATGCTGGCCGAGATGCCGCGGCAAATCCTGGATTTCTGCCCAGAGACGCGCGAACAGCCTCACGCGATCCGAGTTCAGATCCAATCCCACCGACGCCAGATGCCGTGGAAGCGTGTCGGCCGGATCGGTGAACTCGAACTGGTTCATCACCTTCGCCAGCCGATCGACCTGTTCGGGTTCGAAGCCGAGCGCCTTCCCCACTTCGCGCGCGGCGCTCCGGCCGCGATAAGTAATGACGTTGGCGGTCATGGCGGCGCCGCGGCTGCCGTACTTCTCGTACACATGCTGGATGACACGCTCACGGCGATCACCGCTCGGCAGGTCCAGATCGATGTCGGGCCACTCCCCGCGTTCTTCAGACAGAAAACGCTCGAACAGCAGATCCATGGCGACGGGATCGACCGCCGTGATTCCCAGGCTGTAGCAGACGGCGCTGTTCGCGGCGCTTCCGCGTCCCTGCACGAGAACATCGTGCTGCCGGCAGAAGTTGACGATGTCCCAGACGATGAGGAAATAGCCGGCCAGATTCAACTTGTCGATCAAATCCAGCTCGCGTGCAATCTGCGCCCGCGCGCGATCGTGGAACGGACGGTACCGATCGCGGGCGCCCACCTCGACGATCTGCCGCAGAAACGTCGTCTGCGTCTCGCCTGAGGGCACCGGATAGTCGGGAAACCGATAACCCAAATCGGCCATCGTGAATTGCAGACGATCGGCGAGCTCGCCGGTACGTGCCACGGCATCGGGCCAATCGCGGAACAACGCCGCCATGTCGCTCGGCGCCTTGAGATATCGCTCAGCGTTCGGCGTCAGCCGCCGGCCGGCCTGGGCGAGCGTGGTGTGATGGTGGATGCACGTCATCACATCGAACAGCGGCCGTCCGGAGGTCGCCGCAAACCGCACCCCGTTGGTGGCAACGACCGGCACATGAAATGCCGTCGCGAGATGGGCGAGCGTCTGGTTGTCGGCTTCCTCGTCACGGCGAAAATGCCGCTGCAGCTCGACGTACACGTTGGCGCGGCCGAACAGGCCGACCAGCCGATCCATGAGGCCGCCGACGCCGGCGTGACGCACGTCGAGCGCAGCCCGACCCGCGAGGGCGACAAGACCGCAGGTGGAGCCCTCGAGATCCTCCAGCGTCAGGGCCCCTTCGCCTTTGGGCGCGCGAAGCATCATCCCCGTGATCAGCCGGCAGAGGTTCTGATAGCCCTCCCGGCTGGCACAGAGAACGGGCAGAAGGAAGTCTGATGCACGCGTGAGCCGTGACCCGTGAGCCTCGTGCCGTGTCGTGATCGTCAGTTCCGCCCCGATGATGGGGCGCAGGCCGGCTGCGGTCGCGGCCTTGTGGAATCGCGGCGCCCCGTAGACGCCGTTGCGATCGAGCAACGCCACGGCGGGGTAGCCCAGATCGGCGGCGCGATCGACGATCGATTCAGGAAGCGATGCGCCCTGAAGAAAACTGAAGGCCGAGGCGATGTGGAGCTCGACGTAGGGCGACGACACGTGTCACCACAACGGACACGAAGGGCCTTCGTCGTGGTCAATCAACGATGCCATCGATGAACCATCCGCCGGTTTCCCGATCCCGGAACACGCGATATACCCCGCCGTCGGCGAGCGCGACATCCCATTCGTCGCGATCCCAACTCTGAGCCCTGAACCCTGAGCCTGGAGCCTTCTGTGCGTTCCACCACGCTCCTGACGTCCGCCATGGTCCCGCCGCCGCGAGAACCGACCCGCCGACGAATCCGCGGCGGTCCGATGTGAGCCGGATGGGTTGCCCCTCTTCGATCACGGCACGCGCAGGCACCGGGTACCGGCAGCGGCGAAGAGCAGAGGCTAGAGGGTGGAGGGTGGAGGCTGGAGGCTGGGGGCTGGAGGCCAGATCGTGCTCGGTCGCGAACGGCGCCATGTCGAACGCGCCCGGCCGGTAGGAATCGACCGTCGCCGGCGCGCCGAGACGCTCCTGTCCCATCAGCGCGCCGAGTCGGGCGAGAAGCGTGGACAACTGCTCTGGCGTCGGATGGGCACGCGTGAACAGCGTGTGCTGAATCACACGACCCGGCGTCGGTTCGATCACGAGCGTCACGCGATCAATGGCGGCGGGCGGGGGGTGTGATTCGAGATCCAGAAGCAGGAGCGTGCGAAGCGTGCGCCCGTCACGGAGCGGCGATGGCAGTTGCAGACGGCGGGCGTATTCGTCCTTCGTGACGAGCCGCAACGTAAGGTGCAGGATCGCAGCGCCTCGGTCGCGCCGCTCGAGACGTGCCGAGAGCGGCTCGAGAAGGCGCGTCAGCACGAACGACAGCGGTTCGAGCCCCTCTATTGGCCAGTCGAGGTCGATGGTCGATTCGAACCGCTCCTCGGAGATCGTCGGCACAAGCGGGGCGGGATCGTCGCCGCGCGCGACGGCACGCCAGACGAGCGCCCGCTGGCCGAGCCGCGCTGACAGCTCCGCAGGCGGGAGCGCGGCGAGTTCACCGAGCGTTCTGAAACCCCAGCGCTTGAAGGGCTCAAGGCTCAGGGCTACAGGCTCAGGGCCTTGTAAGCCATCAGAGCCATAAGCCGTGAGTCCTAAGCCCTGAGCCTTCTCGAGGATGTGAAGCGGAAGCGGAGCCAGCGTCTCGCGTTCGCGGCCTGGATCGACGATCGTCAGGCCCGGACGCGCGAGGGCAATGATCAGGGCCGCCGACCGTGTCCGGGCAATGGCCACATGCACATGAAGGCCGCGAGCGGCGGCCTCGCGCCGCAGCTCGTCGCCGATCGTCGATGGCGGGCCGACCAGACGGTCGAGGCCGCTGACGTCAATCGAGACAAGCGCCTCGCCATGGCACTCATACCGCGGCGAAAACTCTCGCGCCACGGAGACGAGCGCCTCCGCACGTCGATCGGCGCGATCAGCGGCAGGCGGTCGATAGAGGCACGCGAACATCTTCCTGATACCTGTGTGGGCGAACGACATCCACTTCGATGTCGAATCCCATGAACAGCGACCCTTCGACCCTGATCCCTTCAGGCCCTCGTGCTCTGCTGACCCTGACCGTGAGCCCTCCGGAGCTGCGGGCGATCGATGAGTTGCCGAAGAGCACGCACGCGGTCTGGCTGCCTTCGAAGATGCGGTGCAGACGCCGCCATGTCGTGAACGGCAGCCGCTCGAGCATGCGGGGCGGCGCTTCCATCGCATCCAAAACCACGAGGCCGAAATTGCCCGCCTGCAGCACGAGCGTGACCGCCTTGATCGCGTGGTCCAGCGCGCGCTCGTTCATGTCCCGAATGGAGCTCGCATGGGGGATGACCTGGCCGCGAATCCAGAGCACGCGATCCAAATCGATGCCGGAGGCTTCTGCCGAGGCGACATCCAGCATGTCGAGAACATCGATCAGGGCCACGAGCTCGCGGCGCGCCGTGGCCGCGGCCAGCGTCTGCAGCAACATGCTGGTGCAGCCTGACGACCGCGCACCCACAACCTCGGAGATCTGTCCACGCGGAAACCCGCCGCCCAGCCGTGCGTCCAACGCCGTAACGCCGCTCGGTGCCGTGGCGTATTCTTCAGTGGTCGGGGAGACAGGCTCCGTGAGAACGGACATCAGGGTCCGATCGAGCTTGCGGGCGCGCAATAGCGATTCGAGGTGGGCGCGGGCGGGTACCATGGCAGTTTCGCTTTTATTTCGCTTCTGGCGGCCAACTATATCGCGCGACCAACCGATGATTCAAGCAGCCCCGACTCAGGCTCGGCGTAAGGTAAGATGACGCGACGTTTCTTCAGGGGATCAACAGGGGTAACCCCCTACCCTCCTTTCGTTTAGGACAGATCGGATTCGTCGATTGGCTGAGACCCGTCCCGCCGAAGTTCCCACGCCCGCCGACACCATCGCCTCGCCGACCTCCTTCTTCGGCTCGCGGGCGCTGCAGCGCATGCTGGCGGCGTTCACCTATCGCGATTTCCGGGTCCAGTGGTTCGGCGCCTGCAGCTCGAGCGTCGGCACCTGGATGCAGCTGACCGCGCAGAACTGGATGGTGCTGTCGCTGACAGGCTCGGCTTTTTTCCTCGGTCTCGACGCCTTCCTGCAGCAGCTGCCGATCATGCTCTTTACGCTCATCGGTGGCGTGCTGGCCGACCGGCGCGATCGGCGCCGGACGCTGCTGACATCGCAGTACATCCAGATGACGACGGCTGCCACGCTCGCCCTGCTCGTCTACTTCGACGTCGTCCGGATCTGGCACATCCTCGTGCTCTCGTTCGTGACCGGCCTCGCGCAGGCCTTTGGCGGTCCGGCCTATCAGGCGCTCATTCCATCGCTCGTGGACAAGAAAGACCTGCCCAACGCGGTGGCGTTGAACTCGATTCAGTTCAACATCGCGCGCGTGCTCGGTCCGCTCGCCTTCGGCGCCACGATCGCGCTGTTTGCCAACTGGGGGTTCGCCGACTCCCAGGGGATGGCCGTCTGTTTTGCGCTGAACGCGATGTCTTTCCTGATCGTCATCTGGGCGCTGATGTCGCTGCACGTGAAGCACATCCCGAAAAGCGGGATACGCGGCAGCATGCAGGATGAGCTGAGGGGCGGCCTCACCTACGTCCGCGACCACGGCAGCCTGGTGGCGCTCATCGTGCTCGCGGCCTCGACCACGTTCCTGGGCTTTGCGGTGCTGACCTTCCTGCCGTTGTTCACGCAGACCGTCTTCATGGAGGGCGCCGCAACCTACAGCCACCTGCTGGCGTTCTCGGGCGCCGGCTCGGTCGTGGGGGCTCTCGTCGTGGCGTGGCTCGGGAAATTTCCGCGGATGGGGTTGACCGCTCTGCTCGTTCAGGTGGTGTACGGCCTGCTGATTCTCGCGTTTTCCACGTCACACCTCCTGTGGCTGAGCGAAGTGCTGCTGTTCTTCACGGGTGCAGCGCTGATGATTGTCTTCTCGACGGTGACCTCGCTCATCCAGCTGCTCGCCCCGAACGAGATGCGTGGCCGCGTGATGAGCATCTACATGGTCGCGTTCCGCGGCGGCATGCCGCTCGGCAGCCTCGTCAGCGGCTGGCTGGCCACGCTCATCGGCGCACAGATGGTCATCGCCATCAACGGTGTGCTGCTGGTGCTCGTCGCACTGTATTTCCTGGCCAGAAGTCATGGGGTCCGGGAAGCCTGACCTCGGCCGTCTCGACAACCTGCCTGCAGTATCCTGAGCAGCAAACATGCAGCACATCCTCGGGGGGCGAGCCGCCCGACCGATAAAGGTCAGCGCCCTCGCTGTCTCGACGCTGGGTCTCGCGTTCCTGGCACTCCTGGCGCCTCTGAGCGGCGCGGAATACCCCGCTGCCCGCGTCGGAGTGCTGCTTGGGATGGCTGCCTGCGTCGAAGCGTTGCACGCCCTGCGGCGATCGACGGCCGCCGCCCGCCGTCAAGCGACGGTCGGCGCGATGATCAGCATGGCCATCGCGCTGTTCCTGATCAATGCCCCGTTCGTGGCGGGGAACGCCCTCCGACTTCTCGTCGCGGGCTGGTTTGCGCTGGACGCCGTGCGTCACGGCGTAGGCATGCTCCGTCGAGGGGATCCGCGAGAACGAACGATCGCGGCGCTGGCCGCGCTGGGAAACACGGCCGTCACGGTCCTGCTCCTGATGGCGCGCGGCGGGGGCCTGCCATGGGGCGTGGCCGTTGCGGGAGCGCTGCGGATCGCCGGCATCGCCTGGAACATCATGGTGGCGCCCGTCTTCAGCACAACCGAGGCGGACGAATCGGTGATGAGCGAGCTCGGGCTGGCAGACCAGCCCGAAGCGGCGCTGATGGCGCGCGAAGTCGAGGCCTCCGAACGCCTGCGGGCGCCGTTCGACCGGGGCTGGACGATGTCGTTCGTCGCCACGCTCTTCGCCATTCACGTCGGCCGGATGAGCACCGACTGGACACTCCTCGGCCTCCTGTCGCCCGCCGTGGCTGTCCTCGGCGACATGCTGATCGCGGTGCTGATCACGCTGCTGGTGTTCAATCCCCTGTATTTGTCGTGGCGCGGGCCCACTCGCTGGATCGAACGGCGCGTCTGGCACTGGTATCTGGGCGCCCTGGCCTCTGGAAGCCTCGGCTGGGGCGGCCGACTCGCCAAGACATGGCTTGAGTGGAGATTGAAGTTTGCCATTCGCATGCGCGCGGCCCGGTATTCGATTCGGGCAGCGCTCGACCGGGGTCTTCAAGCCGGTCTGCCGGTTGCAGCCATCATCGCAGCCACGGCTCCCGTCTGGGGCATGAGCTGGTACTTCGACACCGAGAACTGGGCAGCGGGCATGTGGAATGCCTGGGCCGAGTCCCGCACCGATTCCTGGCGCGACGCGATGGTGCGCGCCGTACAGGCCGCGGATCGGGCGCGCGGGACGGCGTCGAGCTTCGCCGTCGAGCCCCAGGGGGTGGCCTCGGGCGACTTCTCGTTCGTCGTGATCGGAGACCCGGGCGAGGGGGACGCCTCGCAGCACGTGCTTCGCGATCAGCTCCTCTCGGTCTCCAGCGGACCCGACGTGCGATTCGTGGTCGTGTCGTCGGACGTCGTCTATCCGACGGGCGCGATGAAGGATTACGAGGCGAAGTTCTGGCTCCCGTTCAAGGGAATCGTCGACCCGGTGTACGCCATCCCCGGTAACCACGATTGGTACGACGCCCTCGAAGGCTTCGCGGCCACCTTCCTCGAAGCCGACGCGGCGCGCGCCAGCCTGCATGCGCGCGTTGAAGCCGACCTGCGCGCCACGAGCACGACCGACGATCGTATCGAGGCGCTGATTGGAGAGGCCGCACGCCTGCGCATTGCGTACGGCGTGCCCACGGGGTTCCAGCGCGCGCCGTTCTTCGAGCTTCAGACCGATCGGTTCGCGCTCATTGCGATCGACACCGGCGTGTTGCGGAGGATCGATCCGTCGCAGGAGGCCTGGTTGGAAGCGGCACTGACTCGCGCCGCAGGCAAATTGACGATGGCGATCGTCGGCCATCCCTTTTTTGCGGGCGGACACAATCTGACGCTGGACGATGAGGAGTTTGCACGCCTCAAAGAGCGCTTGGTCCGCCGCGGTGTGACCATCCTGATGGCGGGAGACACGCACGACCTCGAGTACTACGTCGAGCCAGGCTCGACGCCACTCACGACCGTCCACTACTTCGTCAACGGTGGGGGCGGGGCGTACCTGAGTTTTGGCACGTCTCTGGCGTGGCCCGCTGAGGCGGCCACGGCCGACTGGGCGTACTATCCGAATCTCGAAGCGGTCACAGACAAAATCGTCGCCCGCACGCCTTGGTGGAAGCGCCCGGCGTGGTGGTGGACGGAAATGTTCGGCGCCTGGCCGTTCACGGCCGAATGGCTGTCGGCGGCGTTCGACTACAACGTCGCTCCGTTCTTCCAGAGCTTCGTCGAGGTGCGAGTCGAGCGATCGTCGAACCGCGTCCGCATCCTTCCATACGGCGTCCACGGTCGTCTGCGGTGGGACGAAATGGCTTCCTCAGAGGGGCGGCGCTCGTCCACCATTACCGATCAGCCGTTCGTCGAGTGGGTCGTTCCGATGCGGCCGCAAGAGACGGGCCGGTAGCCGATAGCTCAGCTGCAAGGAATCCACACCGGTCGGTCCGCTATTTGGCATAGTGCAGGTAAGGGATTGACGGTGAACCGCCCCTCCAACAACGTGCGAACCCGACGCCGGTATTTTCGAGTTCGAGCCCGTCGCCAGGACAAAGCCGTGAGGTCTCCATGCGATTGATCGCCCTGCTCTTCGTCGTCCTGCTGTCTGGTGCGAGTGTGAACGCGACGCAGAAGACGACCCCGCTGCTCGAAGGGCGGGTTTGGCGGTTGACTCACCTCCAGGCTGTGACCGAGCTGGCGCTCGCGGCGCTGACACTTCCGCCCACGCTACGATTCGACTCCGGACGCGTCCAGGCGTTCACGGGGTGCAACTCCCTCACGGGGTCATACTCGGTCGACGGGGATCGCCTGAGCTTCGGGAAGCTCGTCGGAACCTTGATGGCGTGTGCTCCGCCCGCGATGGCGATGGAGTCCGCCTTCAGCAAGAGCCTGATGGGCACGCTCCGTATCCGCATTGTCAAGAATGGACTGACGCTCATATCGGAGTCTGATTCGACCTCCGAGCTCGTGTTCGTGGCCGAACCGCCTCCCTCGATTGAAGGCGTCTCGTGGGAGGTCATCCTGCTCGATAACGGCCGCCAGGCGCTCGCGAGCCCTCTGACGGAGACCAGGCTCACGATGCTCTTCAAGGAAGGGTCGCTGTCGGGAAACGCTGGATGCAACACGTTCCAGGGGAAGTACACGCGCCAGGATAATCGGCTGATGATCGGACCCCTTGCCGCGACGCGCAAGGTCTGCGCGGCGGAGGGCGTCATGGATCAGGAGCGCCGCTTTCTCGCTGCTATCGAGGCGGCGACCTCTTGGGCGATCGAGGGCGACACCCTGGATCTTCGTCGCGCCAACGCGACCGGGCTCGTGCGCGCTCGACAGCCTTGAAACGACGACAACTTCGAGCGACACGCGGACGCTACCAATCGCTGTGACCGGCCGATTCACGTAGAATACACACCAACCTGACATGCCAGTCCTTGAATTGCTCACAAGCTCCGGGCTTGGATCGCTGCTCGGCATGCGTCACGCCTTCGAGCCCGATCATCTCGCAGCCGTATCCACGCTTGTCACGCGCGAGCGCAGCGGCTACAAAGCGGCCTGGATCGGTGCCTGTTGGGGCCTTGGGCATACGGCGTCGCTCCTGGCGGTCGGGGCCGTCCTCATCGTCTTGCGCACGGAGATGACGACGGGCCTGTCGGAAATATTCGAGTTCTGCGTGGCCCTGATGCTCATCGCGCTCGGGTACAAGGCCGTCCGCCGGGCCGTCCGTCAGGGGGCATCGGGCCCGGCGCAGCTCCACCAGCACCGACACGTCGTGCACGTGCATCCGGGGGTGCCGGCGCACGTGCACCTCGGTCGGTGGACGCTCGCCCGCCGCCCTCTCCTGATCGGCGCCGTGCACGGGCTGGCCGGCAGCGGCGCGCTGACCGCGCTCGTGCTGACAACGCTGCCGACGACGGCCGCGCGGCTTGCGTATATTTCTCTGTTCGGTCTGGGATCGACGCTTGGAATGGCAGCGCTGTCGGGCGTGCTCGGATGGCCGATGGCCCGCCTGGGAACCAATCAAACGATGGGACGCGCGATGTCGCTCGCTGTCGGCTGCCTCTCGATCGGCCTCGGGATTGTCTGGGGGTCGCCGCTGCTTCTGCGCTTCTGGCCCTGACGCGCAACAAACGTGTGGCTGGGGGTGCACGACGGGGGCCGAAAGCCCGAGCCATAAAGCCCGCAACCTTCAGCCCCACCGGGCCCCAGCTCCCGGTCCTGTTTTAGTCGTGCTGGAGGCTAGAGGTTAGAGGCTGGGGGTGGGTCCTCATGAAGCCAGCCCCCAGGTCCTCTAGCCCGAGACTACCGCGCCTGCTTCGCTTCGTAGAGCGTGCTCGCGCCGCCGCCGATTGCGGCTCCGATGAGCGCACCCTTCTTGCCGCCCACGATTGCACCGATACCGGCGCCGGTCGCGGTCGAGCCGCCGATGACGAACGCTGTCTTCTTCCAGTTCCGGCCCGAGCTATCGGCGCGCGTCACCGACCGCTGAGACGTCCGGACGGCCTGCGGAGCCCTCGCTACCGGCGTTTCGACGAAACGAGTTGACGCCGATGGTGTCGCGTAAACAGGCTGCCCGTATCCGATGGGCGTCGCGTAAGGCGGCGCTTCCCCGCCGTACCGGTAGCCGCCGTAACCTGGGACGAACGGCTCGCTCGCAGGCATCGGCCGCGCCAGATGATAGACCCCGGTCTGCGGGTCGTAGATGACCTGCGGGCTCGCTGACGCTGGCGGCGCAAGCAGACCGTATGCGATCAACAGCACGCCAACGGCGATCACGCTCAGCACGGTCGCTAGGAACGCTCTCATGGGCCCTCCTCTGGGGGTCAACGGGCTGCTGCCCGCCAACACGTTCAGCAACAAGCGCTGTGCCAGCCAAAAACGGCCACTTTGGCCTTGTCTGCGGGCCGGGGTGTCCTCTTCTGAGCTCACTGTCGTACCCGTTAGAATTGACCGGTGTCAACGCGTGTACTCGTCGTCGAGGACGATCCCGACATCGCGGAGCTGGTGTCGCGCTACCTCGACAGGGCCGGCTACATCTCGTCGCGCGTGACATCGGGCCGCGAGGCGCTCGAGTCGGTCCGCTCGAAGGTGCCCGATCTGATCGTGCTCGACGTGATGCTGCCTCAGATCGACGGCCTCGAGGTCTGCCGGCTGCTGCGCGCGAACGACAGCACGTCCGCGATTCCGATCATCATGCTCACTGCGCGAGCCGAAGAAGCCGAACGCATTGTCGGTCTCGAGGTTGGCGCAGACGACTACATCGCAAAGCCGTTCAGCCCGAACGAGCTGGTGGCGCGGGTGCGCGCGTTGCTGCGACGCGCACAGCGTCGCGACGTTCCGTCGAACCGCCCCATAACCTACGGGGGCATCGTCGTCGATCACGACCGACACAGCGTGGAGCTCGACGGCCGCGACGTCAAACTCACAGCAAAGGAATTCCTGCTCCTCCAGTATTTCCTGCAGCATCGCGGGCGGGTGTTGTCACGCGACGTGCTGCTCGAGCAGGTGTGGGGATACCGCTACACGGGCGGTACGCGCACGGTGGACGTTCACGTCCGTCGCCTTCGTGAGAAGTTGCCGGTGCTTGCCACGTCGCTGGTCACGGTCAAGCAGTTCGGCTACAAGCTGGTTGATCCGCCGTGATCAGAACCTTCCAGGGCAGGTTCTTCCTCACCTCGCTCGCTTCGGCCGTGATCGCGCTCATGGTGGCCGGCGGCATCTTCGCGGTCATGTTGCGGGGCAAGATCAACGACGAGATCGAGGCAACGCTCGTCGCGCAGGTGCGGATCGCGTCGGATTTGCTCGGACGGAGCGCTCAGCTGCACACTCCGGCGGAGCTCGACACCGAGGCCGACCGGCTTGGTGCGTTGACCGGGACGCGTGTGACGCTAATCGCGGGCGACGGCGTCGTCGTCGGCGACTCGTCAGAGCCGTTCGAGGCTCTCCCGACCATGGAAAACCACGCGCAGCGGCCTGAAGTGGTCGCTGCGCGCACCGACGGCATCGGCCGCGCCACGCGCCACAGCGACACGCTCGATATCGACATGCTGTACGTCGCTGCGCCGGTACGCCATCCCGTGATTGCCTTCGTCCGCATGGCGTTGCCGATGACCGACATCGGCCAGCACCTACAGTCCGCGTTCACGGCGACGCTCGGTGCGCTCATCGCGGCCTTTGTGGGTGCCGCACTCATCGCTTGGATTTCATCCGCACGTATCGGGAACCGCGTGCGCAGCATTGCTGGCGTGGCCCGCCGCTACCGATCTGGCGATCTCGCGCCCGCCCGCGTCGACTTTGGCGACGACGAACTCGGTGAGGTCGCCCGGTCGCTCGACGAGGCGGTCCAGGAGGTCGCTCATCGGCTCGCCGAACAGGCGCGCGATCGAGGTCGGATGGAGGCCATTCTCTCGGGCATGCTGGAGGGGGTCGTCGTGGTCGATTCCCAAGCGCGGCTGCAGCTCGCAAACGACGCCGCCCAACGCATGCTGAAGCTCGACAACATCGGACTGGGCCGACCGTATGTCGAGACAATCCGTCATCCGGCGATCGCCGAGCTGGTCGCCGCAACCCTGTCCAACCGATCACCTGAGCCGGTGCAGCTGTCACCGCCACGGGACCCTTCACGGACCATTATCGCACGCTCCGCCCTGTCCGCCGGCGACACCAAACACGGCGTCGTCGTCGTGATGCACGACATCACCGACCTGCGCCGGGCCGATCAGATTCGGCGCGACTTCGTGGCCAATGTCTCGCACGAGCTGCGAACGCCGTTGACGGCCATTCGCGGGTACGTCGAAGCACTGGGCGAGAGCGACATCGGACCGGAAGAGAAGCGCCGGTTTCTCCAGATTATTTCCCGACATGCCGAGCGGATGGAGCGGCTCGTCAAGGATCTGCTGCGGCTGGCACGGCTCGATGCCGGACAGGAGACGCTCGACATCGTGTCGTGCGACATGAGGGCGATCGCTCAGGCGGTCGTCGCCGACCTCGCCCGTGCCATCGAGGAACGCCGGCAGCGCGTCGACATTTCGATTACCGCGGAAGCCGAGACAATCCGCGGCGATCACGCGAAGCTGCACGACGCGCTGCGGAACCTGGTCGCGAATGCCTTGACTTACAGCCCAGAGGGAACGACCGTGCGGATCGAAGCGGTTCGTTTGGACGGCCGCGTCGCGCTGTCCGTGTCGGACGAGGGCCCTGGAATTCCGGAAGAAGACCTGTCACGGGTCTTCGAACGGTTCTACCGCGTGGACAAATCGCGCGCGCGTGACCCTGGCGGCACAGGCCTGGGGCTCGCGATAGTCAAGCATCTGGTAGGGCTGCACGGAGGAGAGGTGCTGGCGGAAAACCGTCCGCAAGGCGGGGCTCGGTTTACGTTGGTGCTGCCGGCCTGAACGCGAAGCAACCTCGCGGGTGGGATCCTGCTCTCGCTCTCAGTGGCTTCCCAGAGTGCGAACCAGGAAATACATGAACGCAGAGATCGAGAACGCACAGGGAATCGTCAGAATCCAGGCCCACACGATCTGTCCGGCCACCCCCCAGCGTACCGCGGATATCCGTCTCGTGGCCCCGACGCCGACGATGGAGCCGGTGATCGCGTGGGTCGTGCTCACCGGCACACCCAGCTGTGTGGCGGTCAGGAGCGCCAGAGCCGCGCCTGTCTCAGCCGCGAACCCGCCGACTGGCTGCAGCTTGGTGATTTTGGCCCCCATCGTGTGGATGATGCGCCAGCCACCAGCCAGGGTGCCCAGCGCGATCGCGGCGTGGGCCGACAGAATGACCCAGAAGGGCACGGCAAACGTGTCGATGTAGCCGGCGGCCAGCAGGATTGCCGTAATGATGCCCATCGTCTTCTGCGCATCGTTCGCGCCGTGGTTCAGGCTGAAAAATGCGGCCGACAGCAACTGCAGACGTCGGAACCAATGGTCGACACGGCTCGGAGCCGTCCCTCGACAAAGCCAGAAGATCAGCGTCATCAGAGTGAGTCCGGCGACCAGCCCGATAATCGGCGAAAGAAAAACAAAAAGGAGAGTCTTCGTCCAGCCAGAGGGAATAATCGCCGCGTAACCAGCCTTCGCCACGGCAGCGCCAGCATATCCCCCGATCAGGGCGTGTGAAGAGCTGGTGGGCAATCCGAAGTACCAGGTGATGAGGTCCCAGACAATGGCGCCGACGAGCCCGCTGAACACCACCGCGAATGTGACGACCTGCACGTCAATCATCCCGGAGCCGATGGTGGTCGCCACGGCCGTTCCGAACGTGAAGGCGGCAACGAAGTTGAAAAACGCCGCCCAGACCACCGCTTTTCCTGGCGTCAACACACGCGTCGAGACCACCGTTGCGATCGAATTGGCGGCGTCGTGAAAACCGTTGACGTAATCGAAGAAAAGGGCGATGAGAATCAGCCCGAAGACGATCCAGAACATCGACGGGCTATCCGTACTTCACGACGACGCCCTCGAGCACGTTGGCGACGTCTTCGCATCGATCCGTCGCTTCTTCAAGGAAATCGAGCGCCTCCTTCCACTTCAGGACGAGGATCGGGTCGTGCTCCTCGTCGAAGAGGCGCTTGACGGCTTCCTGGTGGCGGCGGTCTGCTTCGTTTTCGAGCCTGTTGATCTCGATGGCGTGATCGACGACCACGTGTTTCTTCTGCTCGAGCGTCTGCATCGCTGCGCGGACCTGTTCGGTCGAGCTGGTGATGATTCGCGCCAGCTCGCGGGCACCGAATCGAATCTGGTTCAGGCGGTAGAGGCGGATACGCGACGCGGCCGCATCGATTGCGTCCATGACGTCATCGAGGGAGCGGGCAAGGGCATGGATGTCCTCCCGATCGAGGGGGGTCACGAACGTGCGATTGAGCCGCTGGATGATGGCGTGTGTGAGGAAGTCGCACTTGTGCTCGACCTCCTTGATCTCGTCAGCTTTGTCCCACAGCGGGGGATCGGGCGCGAGCATCTCTTCCAACAGCTGGGCTCCCGCGCGGATTTGATCGGCCAGCGCCTGAAAATCCTCGAAAAACTTCTCTTCGCGCGGTATCAGGCGAAAGCCCACTCGTCGCACTCCCGGTTCGCTCCAGTAGCTGCTGGCAAAACCGGAGGATTGTACCTCCGTTTACACGGCTGTTACACGAGGAGGAGCCGTCAAATCGACAGAAGCTCAAGTAGTTCCGATAGTTACAAGCACCTGGCGGGTAACATCGCGTCCTTTTCCGGGAGCGGGCACACCCGCGCGTGAGCGCGAGTGTGCTCGATCACTGCCTGGACTCGCGGTGTCGTGGGCGTGGACCGGCGAATGCGGCGCTAGCGCTTCCAGCCGCCTTCGTCTGAGGTATCTCCGTCGCCAATCGTGATTTCAATAGTGCGGTCGTTGCCGCTGTCAGGATGCTGGATATTGACCCAGGCCCGACGTTTGTTCATCGGATCGAAGTACAAGCCGGTAAACTCCGACCCCACAGTGCCATTCGAAGCCCAGCGTCCGATCCCTTCGCCAGGATCAGTCAGATCTCCGTCCTGATTCAGGTCTCTCGCGAACCAGATATCGTCGTCGACGCCGCCGCTCCGATCCTCGATGACGTAGATGTTGTTGTCATGGTCGATCGCCAGATTGTCAGGGCTGGCCAGCGCCGAACCCACCGGCAGTCCCGTTGCCAGGTCGACGGTGTTTCTGTTCACAAAGACCGCGATCGTATTCACGTTCAGATTGACGACGTAGACCTCGTTCGTCGTCGTCGCGGTGAAGTACAAGAGCTCCACGCCCTGCACCGTCTGGATCTGCATGTCCTCAGGCCGCTGATAGTCTGTGCCCTTGAACGGCTGGAGGTTCGTGGTGTTCCGTGCATCCACCGAGGTGACACCCCTCACGTCCGTGATGGTGAGCGCACCGGGCATGGCTGCTCCGCTGGGAGTTGTGAACGGGACCCAGGTGAGCGCGCCCGTCGCGTTCGCGACGGTGCCGTCGCCGACCCGTAACACGAAGGTCTGGCCGGCATCGAAGTACTCGGCTTGACCGGACATGACGTCCCCCCACGGGGCCGCCGAGCTGTACTTGTAGATGTTTCCGCCGTTCAGCTCGTCGATGAAATACATGTTGCCGGCCTTATCGAACTGGATGCCTTCGTGGGAAGTCCGGGGGATCACGTTCTGGTGCACGAAGTCCGCGTTGATATTGCTGGCCGCTGACAGCGGATTGAAGATGGGCGGGGCATCGATGGGGTTCTTCAGCTCGAAAAGACGGCCGTACGGGGAAGCCGATCCGGCGGGGGCGGTCTCCCACGACTCCTCACCGGTGATGACGGTCCCCCAAGGCGTCCAGTACGAGGGATCGAATGAGACGTGGCCACCGGACGATGGACTGTGCCAGATCGTCTCCGTGATGCCGGTCAGCAGATCGTGGCGCTGCACCCCCCCTTGGCCGGTCTCGAACACCGTGAACAGATAGCGGCCCTTGTGCGGCCCCGTCTCGTTCACTGTGATCATGTCCCAGTTCCCTGAATTGGGCATGCCGGCGGACAACTGAGCGCTGCGGTTGGCAATCGAGCGCTGCTGAAAAGCTGGATTGCCGAACGTAATCGGCGTGACTTCGTCCGCAGTCGGACCGGCAGAACCGGCCATCGGGGTGAAATCCGAAAAGCGCGTTTCGTCGGCGAGGAGCGCGGTTCCCGCGACCAGCAGACCAACAATCGTGATGAGCCTCGTGCGATTCAGTGACGTTTTCATTCCGACACTCTCCAGTCCGGCCGAGTTGGATTTGGTGCAGGCCGATGGCGAACTTGTACTGACTGGGAGTTGCCTTGATAGAAACGCGGTGCAACGTTTACGAAAATTAGGTGGCAGGCTCGATTCGGGCGGATCGTCTGTGCTTACCGGGGAATGGAAAGTGCGCAGATCTCCGACGCCGCAGAATCGGAGCGAAGGGCGCTTTGCTTAGAGCGCGCCTTCGTCCCACGGTCCCCAGATGGCGAAGGTCATCCCGGCGTTAGCCGGCGCGGGAGGATTGGCGCCGGAAGTCGCCCCTTGACGGTTGACGAACAGCGTCGTCCGATCCGAACGGTCACCCAGGGGGGCACTGGCGCCGCGGATGCGCGGATCGTTCCAGCCGGGGTCGGCTTCTCCGAAGGTCACCCCGGCCCATTCGGAATTGGTTTGAAGATTCAACGCGAAGTCGAAGATCCCGCCGTCCAGCGTCAGTCCGCGCAGGTGCTGGTCGTCCTGCCCGTCTTCGCACAGTAAGAGTGCGTTCCGAGGAGACACCGTAATGTTGTCGGGACCATCGAGCTCGAGCGCATCGGTCGATTCGAAGATGAGCGTCAGGGTTCCAGCATCTCCGCGCGGCCTGAACTCCCAGACCTGTCCCTTCCCGGTGTTACCGCCGCTCGTCGAATTGAAATACACAGCGCCGTTCCCCCACCAGCACCCCTCCAGGCGCGCGAAACTTGCGGCGCCGAGCGTGGCACCCTGACTGAACACGGCGGTTGAACTCGCATCGGAGGGATCGGGATTCGCGATGGTGACCCATCTCACCGGCATCGACACCCCAACCTTCTGGTCGAGTCTCGTGTCACAGTTGGTCCGTCCCTCAACAGCCAGCATCTGGAGTGCGCCGCCATCCTGGAGGGCGCCGCGAGTCTTGGGGACGAACCGGTAAAAGCCGCTGGTCGTTCCGTTGTCCTCGGTTTCGTAGACGATCGAGGTGGCGGGATCCACCGCCACGGCCTCATGTGAGAACCGGCCCATGCCGCGAATCGCAACCGCCGGAACCGACGCGTTCGTCGAGGGTGGAACCTCGAAGCAGTAGCCATGTTGCTTGGTCCAACCTGAGGCGACGCCGCTATTCGTTTCCTCGCAGGTGATCCAGGTGTTCCACGGGGTAGGCCCGCCGGCGCAATTCACGATCGTACCGGTGAGGCTCACGAAGTCGCGTTCCAACTGGCGGGTGAACGGATTGACGACGAGCGTCGTCGTGCCTCCACCTCCGCGAGGGTCGTACGCGTTCTCGTCAACAGCGGCGTTCCCACTCTCCGGTTGATTCCGGACTTCGTGGTTACGGACCAGACGGAACCTTCCGTCCGGCATGTTGAAGGCCGCCATGCCGTCGTGCCCAAGGGGGACGAGCTTGCCGTCCGACATCTTTTCTCCGGCGTGGCTGAACGAGCGGTACTGAAACCCCTTCGGCAGGGCGATCCGGACGATGCCGTCGCGCTGGTCTGGTGTTGGCACGAGCGGGCCGTAGCCACCGCTGCCCTTCGTCGCCGGGATGCGACCCTGAGCCTGCAAACGGCCGAGACCCTGTAATGCTGGAAGCACCGCCGTGGTCGCAGCGGCAATCACTCCCCGCACGAAACGGCGGCGTCCGAGTGTTCGACGGGTCCGCGTCATCTGTCCCCCCACGTGTGTAGCACGAGATCTCTGGGCGTCAAGGCACCGACGACCCTCATAGAGTAGCGCGCCTTCACCTCTCGCGGGAACGATCATCGACTGCTGACGACCGGCGCCGCCGGCCTGGCGCCGGAAGTTAGGCGACAGTCACAGAATCGTTTCACGGAAGTGTCGCAAACGTCACACCAGCGTGATGTCCGCCCGTTCTCGCCAACCTTCGGATGGGGAGGCCCTCGAGTCAGGCCACGCGAGCGGCCCAGGAACCTTGAAAACCGCAACGGTGTACTATTTCCACAACGTGGCAACAAGCACTGAGGTTCTCGCGCTCATTCTTGGTGGCGGCCAGGGCTCGCGTCTTTTTCCTCTGACGCATCAGCGTTCGAAGCCGGCGGTTCCCATCGGCGGCAAGTATCGGCTCATCGACATCCCTGTCAGCAACTGTCTTCACGCGGATATCAGGCGGATCTTCGTGCTCACCCAGTTCAATTCCGCGTCTCTCAACCGGCACGTCTCGCAGGCGTACCGGATGGACATCTTCAGCCACGGCTTCGTCGAAATCCTCGCCGCAGAACAGACGCCCGACAATCCCAACTGGTTCCAGGGGACCGCCGACGCCGTGCGGCAGGCCGCCCGCCACTTCGGGCGCCACGATGCCGATTACTACCTGATTCTGGCGGGCGATCATCTCTACCGCATGGATTACAACGAGATGATTGCCGCGCACGTCAGAGGTCGCGCCGACATCACCATCGCGGCCCAGGCTGTCGCTATCGACGAGGCGTCGGGAATGGGGTTGTTCCGGTTCGATCACAGCGGGCAGATCGTCGGGTTCGAAGAAAAGCCGTCGCGAGCCAGGCTCGAAGAGATCGGGAGGAGCATCCCCGACGGCGCCTCGTTCGTTTCCTACACGCCAGAGCGACCTTTCGTGGCTTCGATGGGCGTCTACGTGTTCTCGCGCGGTGTTCTTCTGGACTTGCTGGCGCGCGACGACTCCAGGGACTTCGGCCGCGAGGTCATTCCTGCCTCGCTCGCCCGCTACCGCGTGCAGTCGTATCTGTTCGACGGCTACTGGGCGGATGTGGGCACCGTCGATTCGTTCTACCAGGCCAATATCATGCTCGCTCGTCCGGCTTCGCCGTTCCGATTCTACGATCCGCGACGGCCCATCTATACGCATCCGCGGTTCCTGCCGGGGTCATGGCTGAGCGATTGCCAGGTCCGCGACGTCGTGATCACGGAAGGGTGTTATCTCGATCGCTGCACGGTCGAAGGCTCCGTCGTCGGCATTCGCACGATCGTTCAGCCCGGGGCGGTCGTCACACACTCGGTCCTGCTCGGCGCCGACTTCTACGAAGAGGATGGCGGCGGTCGCGACGGGCGTCCGCCGCTTGGAATCGGACGCGACGTGGTGCTCGAACGCGTCATCGTGGACAAGAATGCTCGAATCGGCGATGGCGCGCACCTGGTCAACGAGGGTGGCATCCAGGAGGCCGACCGCGACGGCTACTACATTCGCAACGGCATCATCGTCGTTCCCAAAGATGGCGTCATCCCGTCGGGAACGAGAACCTAGGCCCGAGACCCAGCGCGGCCGCAATCTGTTCATTCAATCGTTCAGGCGGACACGGCTTGTTCAACACCGCGGAAGCGCCGACGGCTGAGGCATGCTGCGATAAGTCGACGTCATCGCAGCCCGTCAACAGGATGACGGGGATGTCCGCCGTCACGGGGTGACTCTTGATCCGCGTGCACGTCTCCCATCCGTCCAGTCCAGGCATTTTGACATCCAGGACAATCAGATCGGGTTTCCTGGCAATGGCGAGTGTCAGCCCTTCGAGGCCTCGAGCCGCGGTCAGAATCCTGAAGCGCGGCCTCAGCGTCAACGCGTACAGGTCTCGCTCCGCGACGCAATCATCGACCAGCAACAACGTCGGATATTCCCTCGGTTCAACCTCCTCAGCCACACTCACCTCCGAAATTGACCGCGCCACGGGAGCGTAAGCGCTGTCAGCAGGCTGACAGTCCCTTCACACATGTGCACGGCATGTGACAAGAAGCCAGACAATCCAGGGAGTCCCACGGGACGGAAGGCAGGAAACGTGCCCATCCGGTCGCGGTCCGCGCCGAGGGGTTCAGTCGATACCGAGCGCTGCGATGACGCGTGCGAACCTCGGGTCGGAACGAATCGGATCGAAGCGCGGCTCGAGAGCCAGGCTGGCAAGCGCGGGATCGCAGTCGGCGACGGCCAGGTCGAGCGACGTGAAGGCACCGTCGATGTCGCCAAGCCCGACTTGAGCGAGAGCGACATGGTACGGCGCCCGCCATCGCTCCCCATCCGGACCCCGTAAGGCAAACAGCAGTTCAACCGCGCCACGCCGATCGCCGCTCATGGCTTTGGCGTGCACCAGCCAGGCAGCAATCACCGGGTCGTCGGAGTCCCTGGCGCGTGCGGCCTCGAGCACGCGGACCGCGTCCAACGGGCGGCCCTTTCGCAGCCAGACCGCAGCAAGAACCCTTCGCGCCAGCAGATGCTGGGGATCGAGATCGAGGCTCCGGCGGCAGCGCTCGAGAGCGGTTTCGTGATCGCCGGCAAGATACGAGACCCACGCGGCGTTCGAACCGACCACCAGACAGAGGGGATCGAGCTCGCAGGCGCGCTCGGCGCTTTGAATGGCTTCCGCGGTCCGCGACGAAGCAATGAGCATCATCGCGCGAGCCCGATAAGCGTTTTCCTGACTCGGGTTGAGATCGATGGCTCGGGCGTACGACGCGGAGGCTCCGGACCAGTCCCGCTCCAGCATGCGGCGAACATCACCCAACGCCAGGTGACCCTCCGACTGCTGCGGATCGAGCTCGAGCGCGCGAACGGCGGAGGAGCGGGCAGCCTCGAGCTCGATCCGCGGCGATCCCCGGTAGCCTTCGGCCCTGGCGATGTGCATGCGCGCAACGCCGGCGTGAGCGGCCGCAAATCCGGGCTCGATTCGCAGCGCGTCGACAAAATGGGCCAGCGCCTGATCGACACCCTCGTCGCCGGGCCGGTTCCATTCGTAGCGGCCTCTGAGATACGACTGGTAGGCCAGCGCTGAAACCGAGACGCCTCCGTTCACCAACGGCTGGCCGGATGGAAACTCGAGCGCCAGGGAGTGCGCGATCCGCTGCGCAACCTCGGTCTGCACGCCGATGCAGTCGGTCACATGCCGTTCGTAGGTTTCGGTCCAGAGATCGGTCTCAGCGGACGACTCGACAAGGCGCGCGGTGATTCTGACGCGATCGCCCGTGCGGCGGACGCTGCCCTCGAGCAGGTAATCGGCACCGAGGGTGCGCCCGATCTCGCTGACCCGCTGGCTGGTGCCCTTGAAGACCATCGACGACCAGCGAGCGATGACGCCAATCCGGCCACGATAGAGCTGACCGAGTTGCGCGATCATTTCCTCGGTGAGGCCGTCGGTGAAGTATTCCTGCGCGCCATCGTCGCTCAGATTCATGAACGGCAGAACCGCGAGCCGGAGCCTGGGCACGGTGCCTGCCGCGCGCTCCCGATCGCCCGCATTCAGAGCCGCTATGAACCGGTAGCCGCGGCGCGGCAGCGTTTCGACGAATCGCGGGTTGTCGGCGTCGTCGTCCAGCGCTTCCCGAAGCCTCTTGACGGCTGCGTTGATGCTGTGTTCGAAATCGACGAACGTGCCATTCGGCCAGAGGTGCTGCTGAATCTCGTCCCGGGTGACGACCTTGCCTGGCCGCTCGAGCATCAGCCTGAGGATTTCGAACGGCTGCTGCTGCAGGCGGACCGCGGCCGATCGGCCTTTCTTGAGTTCGCGCGAGGCCAGGTCCAACTCGAACGACCCGAACCGAAACGATTTCGTGTCGCCTGTGGGCGCCTCCATGATGGCTGTGCCCTCCAGCCCCTATTATGCCGCCGCTCGAACCCGTTCCAGGCGGAAGTCCTTTTCGATGAGCACCGAGTCACCGAACTCGTGAGTACGGTAGCCTTCCGCCTCGAGGGACGCGCTGGCTTCCGCGAGCACCCGGTCGCTGGCGAAGGCGCGCAGCATCTGGTAGTGGCTGGAGTCTGGTTCGTGAGTCCCCGAGATGATGGCGTCGACGACGTGCAGCGGGCTCGTCGGGCCGATTCGTTGATCGGCGACACCCTCACCCGTCCGCAAGGTGCCGTCCCGTCCGGCGTGCTCCAGCGCCCGCACGACGGTCGTCCCGATGGCGACAACGCGTCCCGATTTGGCACGCGCCCGTTGAATTGCCACGGCCGCGTGCCCCGAAATTCGGTACGGCTCGTCAAAAGGCAGAAGCCGGTCGAGATCCGGATCGCCCGTGGACGATATCCCCGCCGCGAGCGTGATTGTCGCGAACCGGATGTCGCGCTGACGCATCGCGTGGATGGATGTCCAGTCCAGGACGAAACTCGCGGAGGGCGCCTCGAAGGCGGCAGGCAAGGCAGCGATCGACGTCCAAACATCCCACAATGCCAAGGGAGCGCGGAGGTGGGCGTACTGAATCGGTCGCCCCACGCGAGCAAGACCGGCCCAGATGTCTCGAGGCTCGCCGTCGAAATTGAGCGACACGAGGCGCGGGTGTTCGAGCACGGCTCGCACTCTGCCCGTCAAGAGACCATGGCTCGAAGCGACCGCAGACCCGAAAGCCACATGGTCCCCTGGCAACAGCGCTGGGGGCAGCGGCCGATCCTCTGTTCTGGTGCGGAAGTCGCCCGCGCCAAACACAACAGCCGAAAACGTCCGCACGTCGTCTGGTCGGAGCGAGGAGCGGCCAGCCAGGCGCACCTCAATCGGTGCCCCGGTCGGGCCGTGGATCCCTGGCAGGCTCGCCGGAAGCGTCGCTGCATCGTTGGCAACCAGCAGATCGCCAGGGCGCAGGTACTCGAGAAACCGCGAACGAGGGGCGTGCGCGAGGCGGCCCTTGGCATCGACCAGCAGCAGTTTCGCGTCACGGGGTCGCTGGCGCGGCCGATCCGCGGCAATCATCGGCCGACCTCCAATCCCGCCGTAAGGACTGGTTCCGCGTCAGATCGACGACGTCCCGGCCAGGCCGCAACGATGGCGTCGAGCATTTCCCGCGCGGCGACCGCAGGAGCTTTCAAAGCCGTCCGGTCAGCATCCGGAACCGCAAGCGCGTGGAGCGGCGTATCCATATCGCCTGGATCCAGCGCCAGGACGCGCACCGTTTCCGAGGCCAACTCTTCGTCCCAGATGCGACTCATGTGAAGAAGCGACGCCTTGCTCGCGCCGTACGCTCCCCAGCGCGGATACGGTGTGGCCGCTGCGTCGCTCGATACGTTCAGTACGATGCTGCCGCGCCCTTCGCGCGCCGACGCGGTCAAAGCGCCGAGAAGCGCCTTGGTCAGGCGGAAGGGGCCGAGCAGGTTGGTCGCGAACGCCAGCTCCAAGTCCTCGCAGTCCGTATCACCCAGCAGCGCCAGAGGAGTCGGTCCAAGACTGGACGCATTGTTCACGAGCAGATCCAGACCGCCGAGGTTCCCTACGATCTGCATCGCGATCGGGTGGACGTCTGCCTTCAGCGCGATATCGCCGACGATGCCGAACGTCCCGGGAAGCGACCGCGCGACGGCGTCGACCTCCGACGCGTGACGCGCCACAAAAGCCACCCGCGCCCCCTGCCGGTAAAGCGCGCGCACCAGCGCTAGTCCAAGGCCCGAGGTCCCACCGGTGACGGCCGCTCGAATCCCTTCGAGATGCCTGTGCGAGCCGCGATCTTCGTCTTGACGTTTCATGCGTGGCCTCCTTCTCCTGTGGGGATCGTAGGCGGGTCGGCAGCGCCGCCGCTTCGACCTGCAGGACAGAAGAGGAGCTGGCCGTACGGACAGGTGTTTCCGAAGACGGCCCGCTGGGCCTACGGAGTGGGGAGAAGGCCGCGCTGGACGGCGAGCGCCACAGCCTGCGCCCGGTTCTCTGCGCCGAGCTTGTTCAGGATGCCCGTGACATGGAACTTCACCGTGCGCTCAGAGATGGCCAGGGCGTTCCCGATTTCCCGGTTCGAAAGGCCAGCCGCCACAAGACGCAGCACACCCCGCTCCCGAGCGCTCAGCAGGCCCGATCGACCGCGCGTCTGGTGCGCCTGTCTGACGAGCGTCGCGGCAATCCTTGGGCTGAGGTACGACTCGCCTGCGTGAACCTGGTGGATCGCTTGAACGATGTCCGCCGCCGGCGATCCCTTCAACAGGTACCCGCGCGCGCCTCCTTTGATCGCACGAAATACATCGTCTTCCGTATCGTGTGCCGTGAAGACCACAACACGTGCTCCGGTTTTCGCGATCGTCGCGACACCGTCCATGGATGAGGAGTCGGGCAGTCTCAGGTCGAGAAGGACGATGTCGGGGTGCAGCGTTTCGGCCAGTCGTAAACCGGACTCGAGCGTGTCGGCGGCCCCGACCACGTCGATGTCGTGCTCGGACTCGAGCACGGCCGTGAGACCCTCGCGAACAATCGGGTGGTCATCGACGAGAACAATCCGGATCATCGTGGTGTTCGCCGATCGGGTGAAGGCGGCGTAGCAGGCAGCGGGACAACCGCCGTCACGACCGTACCGCGGCCTGGCGCGCTGCGAATCGTCGCGCGTCCCCCCACCAGGCGAGCTCGATCCTCGATACCCTGGAGGCCGAACCCACGTTGCCTGGCACCGTGCAAGCGGAACCCGATGCCCGCGTCGGCTACGGTCAGGCGAAGCCGCCCCTTCACCGTGTCGAGACGAAGCAACGCTTCATGGGCGGCCGCATGCTTCCTGATATTGGCGAGCGCTTCGCCCGCGATACGGAAGAGCTCAGCCTCGACCTCAGGTGGAAGCGGGCCGACGTCAGAGAGAGCGATGCGCACTCGCACGCCGGTGCTGGCCGTGAAATGCCGGGACAGCTGCGCAAGGGCCTCGGCAAGTGGCCGGTCTTCGAGCGGGGCCGTGCGGAGGCTCCGGATGGACTCTCTGGCCTCGTCTACGCCTCGACGGGCTGCGTCGAGCGCCTTGCGAATCGACGGCTGGGCCTTATCGCCGGGCTGCAGGCGCGCCAGACCGGCTTCGAGGTGCAACGCGATGGCGGTGAACGCCTGAGCGAGCGTGTCGTGAACGTCGCGGGCGATACGGGCGCGCTCGTCGGCGCGTGCGTGCTCGACCGATCGCTCGCCGAGGCGCGCCCGTTCGACCGCGACACCCACCTGGTCGGCGATCGTGGTGAGCAGATCCAGTTCCTGACGCGTGAGCTTTCGCCAGCCGCGCATCGCCAGGTTCATGACGCCCAATGGACGATCGCCCGCATAGACGGGAACGCTGGCGTGGCACCGCAGCCCCCGCGTGGCGCTCATTTGCCTCGCAGCAACCGCCGGCGCCAGGCGGCTGCACTCGACGACGTCGATGTTCTGTGCCGTCAGCCGGCCGGTTCTGAAGAGCTCGAGACACCAGCACGAATCGCCGGTCATTCGAACCGGCTCGAGCAGGTAGGGCGGAAGGCTCCGCACGGCCGCGTTGTAGAAGTGATCTGAGGCGGGATCGCGCAGCCACACCCATCCGGTGGCGACGCCGAGCAAGTCCGCCATGCGCCCGAGCGCTTCGCCGACGGCGGCCTGTTCGGTAGGCGCGCTGTTGAGCGCCTCGGCCACGTCTTTCAGGACGCGCAGGGCGCGCGCCTTGGAGAGACGGCGGCCCGACCCGGTGTTTCGAAGTCGGCGCGTCTTGCTCACGCCGCGATTCTAGTCGGATTGCGCGACGGTGTGACGCCGCTACCGCCGTCGTGCGTAAAGGACGCAATGCGCACGTAAATTTTTCGGCCAGCGTGGGTCGAGGCTCGGCGGAAGGCCTGCTCAGTCGTCGGAAGGCGGCGACGGCTCGTCGCTGTCGGGCGGCGGCAACGCGGGAGAAGGCCTGGATTCTCCATGCCTCCGTCGCCGACGGGAGACTTTCTCAGGCTGGGCCCGCTTCTTCCGCCCGCTCCGAGCCGTCGGTTTGGATGCGGTCGGCGGGCCGAGCGGCCGCCGATCGGCCGGGTTCATGTGCTCGCGGTCGCGGACAAAGGCCTTGATGATCTTCAGAGCCGCACGGGCCTCCCGCTCAGTCCGCCGCCCTCGAAAATATGCCGCCAGCTCTCTGTACGCGCGGAACACTTCCTGATGGCGCATTTCCTCTTCGCCGGTGTTCCGACTGACGGCGCGTTTGGGGGGGTGAGGCATTGGCATGCTCGCGGAACTTGACGCGCTGATGGTAACACCGCTCCTCGGCCGCTGCCGATGCGCCATCCCGTAACGATCAGCCCGAATCGTTTACTAAAGACCGGCCGCGAATGGTTCGACACGTTGTACGGAGGATAAGTGTTCTATCCCACGCCCCATCCAGACCGTTGGGACCCCTGGCTGATCGGCGTACTGTTCGCGGTGCTGGCCGCCGGCGCCGTTCTGGTGGCGCTCGTCAGACCCTGAGGCGCGTTCAAACCTTTCCGCCTGGCGGCATCGCCAACCACGGTCTCAACGTTCTTTCGTTGGGTCGTTGGGCTATCATCCGACGGTCCGTTCCGGATCCGTTTTCGTCATGCCCTCGCCCCCGCCCAGGCCGCCGCGGCTCCCCATCCGAGTCTTCCTGTCGTCGACGGCGCTGCTGCCCTTCATCTCGGTGCGAAAAGCGGCTGCGCTGGCCATCGCTCAGCTCGGCGTCTCGGCCTTTTTCGTATCCAGCCTCGTTCGCGCCACGCTGGGGGACTCGAGCGGCTGGTTCGTGCTCGCGGCAACCGCACTCGCGGCGATGGTGCGCGCGATCGACATCGAAAGCTGGGCGCTGTTCATGCCAGGCGGCTTCGTCAGTCGCGCCAGGGCCGCCTTCGGTCCTCGTGCTGCTGCGCTTGGCACGGCGTCGGCTCTGGTCGAACGCCTGATCCTCGGGGCTCTGGCGTGCGTCGTGATCGGCCACTACGTGTCCGGCGTCGCCGCCACGGCGATCGCCGGGTGGCGCTTCACGGGCTATGTCCGACCGGAAGATCTGGCCATCGTGATGGCCGTTGCCTCGATCGGCTGGTTGTGGATACGGGCACGCATCGGTCGCGACCTCGCTCGAGACGCCATGGCACGAGGCGTCTGGATCGGCATTGCCGTTCTGCTGATCACGATGATCTGGGGCGTTATCACGCTGGCACGCGGCACTACAACGCTCTCATTTCTCTTGTCGCCCCCGCCTCCGCGGTTGATCACTGGCAGCTCATTCATTGACGCCGCGCTCGTCTACATCCTGGGCTTCGGCCTGACGATTTCCGTGATCGGCGGCGGGGAGCCGTTGGCGCAGGCCGCGCACGAGGCGCCCCCTCCCCGAATGAAGACGCTGCGGCGGATGGCGCGGCTGACGCTCGCCTTTTCGCTCCTGGTGACGACGCTCGGAACGTTCCTCTTCGTGGGCCTCGTGCCCGACGCCGAACAGGCGTTGTGGGTCAACGCGCCACTCGCGGGCCTGGCGCAGTATCTGGCGGCTCCTTCGTGGGTGCGCGATTTCCTGGCCGTGGCACTGGCAGGCGCTGCCGTGCTTGTGCTGCTGCCCGCCGCCCACGCTGCCCTGTCGGACGCCGAAAGACTGTTGCACCGGTCGTCCTCGGACGGCGCCCTCTCGTCAAGGCTTTCGTCACTGCACACCCGATTCGGCACCCCTGCCCGTGCGGTGGACGTCACCGTCGTCGCCATGATCCTCGTGATGCTGACGAGCGGAGGACGCGTGACCTGGCTGGCGCGCGGCTACGGCATTGCCATCAGCGTGCAGCTGCTGCTGACCATCGCGGCGCTGACGCGGCTCAAACCACCGCGTGCGGGAGCGATGCCCGGTCATGTCCAGGCAAGCGTGCCTTCGCGACGCTTCGAGCTTTCGCCGGGACTGGTGGTGCCAGGTCTCGCGGTCGGCGTGAGCGCTCTGGGTATGGTGGCGACTGGAGACGGCGCCTCCATCGTCGCGTGCATCTTCATCATGGCGCTGGCGCTGTGGTTCACGATGACGCGGCGCAACGTCGAAACCGCGGACAGCGGCCTCGACGACGAGACGTCCGACCTGCTCCTAGCCGCGGACGTCTCGCTCGATGAGATCGCGGTTCGTCCGAACAGCGTGCTGGTGCCGGTCCGTAATCCCCATTCGCTGGCCCACGTGGTCGCCGCGCTCCAGACGTCGGGCGACCGGGACGTCGTGGTGATGACCGCGCGCCTGCTCGACGTCGATGTCAGCGAGGAGGCGGCCAGCACGGGCACGCCGACGCAGTACGAGCGCCGACTGTTCCTGGACGTCGTGGCTCTCGCCGAGCGGATCGGCCGACCCGTACGGCTGCTCATCGTCCCGACCCGCAGCGTGGTCGATGCCATCGTCGGGACGATCGTGCGTTTGCGTGCCTCCGACGTCTACGTCGGTGAATCGTCCACGCTCTCTGCCGCGGACCAGGCACGTCTGCTGGGCGAGGCGTGGGAGCGAGCCGACAAACCGGAAGCCCTCGACGTCCGGCTGGTCGTTTATCACGGGAGCGGACGGGCCGAAACCTACCACCTCGGCGCCCACCCGCCTTCTCTTACTTCGGGCGATCTGGACTTGATTCATCGCCTGTGGCTCGACGCGGTCAAGTCTGTCGGTCCACACGTCCATCACCACGACGTCGTCCGAGCTGCACTCACACAAATGGAACAACAACTCACCGGCCCACAACGTGACGAGGCCCTGGCCACCATTCAGCAGGTGGCCCGGCCCGCAGAGGAGCTGGCCGCCGTGCTTCGCGCGCGGGAGTACGGGCGGCTTCGCGACATGCTGCGCAACCGGCACGCCAGCGATGTCGCGTCCCTGCTGACGGAGCTGAGCGTCCCCGATCAGGTGGTCGTTTTTCGGGTGCTGCCTCGCAAGGATGCCGCCACCGTCTTCGAGTACCTCTCCCAGGACGCGAAACAGGCGCTGCTGAAAGCCATGGCGCAGAACGACGTCGCCGATCTGCTCAACAACATGGCTCCTGACGACCGCACGTTCTTTCTCGAGGAGCTGCCAGCGGAGGTGACACGTCAGCTGCTGGCGTTGCTCACCCCCGAGGAACGGTCGGTCGCCCTGACACTGCTCGGCTACCCCGAGGACTCCGTCGGCCGGCTGATGACCCCGCACTACGTGGCCGTGGGCGAAGACTGGACCGTTCGCGAAGTGCTCGACTACGTCCGGACGCACGGCCAGGACAGCGAAACGTTGAATGTCATCTACGTGGTCGGCCAGCAGGGCCTGTTGATCGACGACGTGCGCATCCGTGAATTCCTGCTTGCTCCCCTGGACAGCAAGGTTCGCGATCTGATGGATCGGCGCTTCGTGTCCCTCAAGGCAACCGACGATCAGGGCACGGCCGTCTCGCTGTTCCGCCAGTACGATCGAACCGCCCTTCCGGTCACCGACACGACCGGCATGCTGATCGGTATCGTCACGATCGACGACGTGCTGGACGTCGCCGAGGCGACCGCCACGCGTGACATTCAGCGCATCGGCGGATCCGAGGCGCTGGACGAGCCCTACATCAGCATCGCCTTCGGCCGCATGATTCAGCGGCGCGCCGGATGGCTGACCGCGCTGTTCCTCGGCGAGATGCTCACAGCCACGGCGATGGGGGCATTCGAGGAGGAGATCTCGAAAGCGGTCGTCCTCGCCCTGTTCGTGCCGTTGATCATTTCAAGCGGCGGCAACTCCGGATCGCAGGCGGCGACTCTGGTGATCCGCGCGCTGGCGCTCGGGGAGGTCGGCCTGCGCGACTGGTGGCGTGTGATGCGCCGCGAGGTGTTCGCGGGGTTGTCGCTCGGCGCCATTCTCGGAGCCATCGGCTTCGTGCGCATCACGCTCTGGTCGGCGTTCTCGGATATCTACGGCCCGCACTGGCTGCTCGTGGCGCTCACGGTCTCGATCTCCCTGGTGGGCGTGGTCCTGTGGGGCACGCTGAGCGGGTCGCTCCTGCCCTTCCTGCTGAAGCGTCTGGGCTTCGATCCCGCAGCGTCCTCAGCGCCGTTCGTGGCGACGCTCGTCGACGTGACGGGGCTCGTCATTTACTTTTCGGTCGCGCTGGTTCTCTTGCGGGGCACACTGCTGTGACAGCCGCTGATCTCAACCGCCTGGCGCAGTCTTATTGGCTGGCTGCGTAATAACCGGAACGCGTGCGCGCGCTCGCCCCGTTTCGCGAGACGCGGATGCTGATCCGCCGGAACTGGCCATCCCGTCGGGGATTGTTCGACTCGTAGGCCAGCGAATACTGATTCGACAGTTCCGTTTTGATTTCGGCGTAGATGCCGCTGAACGCGTCCATATCCTGCGGGAAGAACGCCCGCCCGCCCGTGCGCTCGGCGAGCTGACGCAGCGCGAACTTCTGGTCCTGCGGCCTCTGCCCATCGAACGCTCCGCCGCCGAGCAGGCCTATGCAGTAGATCGCGGTGTCGGACCTCGTCGCGAGCTCGAGCACTTCGTCGAACGTGACGATGCTCGATGTGTCTTCCCCATCCGAGAGCAGCACGATGACCTTGCGACGTCGGTCGCTTTCCTGATGGCCGTGTTGCTTGTTCAGCTCCTTGAGCGCGACGTAGACGGCGTTGTAGAGGGCAGTCGATCCGCCCACTTTCATCTGCGCGATCGCACCGCTCAGCGCACCGGTATCCGCGGTCAGTGACTGTCGCACTCTCACACGATTGTCGAAATCGATGGCCATCGCCACATCATTCGCGCCGAGCGCCCGCACGAATCCCGAGGCGGCTTTCTGCGCCACAGGCAGTCGGCGGTCCATGCTGGCGCTGGTATCGAGGAGCAGTCCGACGACGAGCGGCACGCTCGATTTCTGGAAGAAGGCAATCTCCTGCGGCCTGCCATCTTCGAGGATCTGGAAATCGTGGGCTTCCAGATCGGTCACGTGGCGGCGGGCTCCATCGGTGACGGTCACGGTCAACGGCACCACGTCCACGCTGCCGCGGAACGCCGGCCGGCCAGAAGGGGTCGACACCTGGCCGCTCGTCGAGCCGCCCGCCAGCGCCAACAGGCCGACTGCCGTCGCCCACCAGAGCCGCATCGCGCTCATGTTACTCAAGACCCAACGCAGAGGAAGCGGAATCCGACTCAGAGCCAGCCCGAGCGTTTGAATCCGATGTACAGACCCGCGCAGGCCAACACCATGGTCACCAGCGACGCGTAATAGCCGTAGCTCCATCGAAGCTCGGGCATCACGTCGAAGTTCATCCCGTAGATCCCGGCGATCATCGTCGGCACGGCAATCATCGCGGCCCACGCGGCCAGCCGCTTCAGCTGCTCGTTCTGGGCGACCGACATCAGCGAAAACGTCGCCTCAAGCGCCGAGGTCAGCAGTTCCCGTTGGGCATCGATCGTCTCGTCCAGCCGCACGACGTGATCGTAGATGTCGCGAAAGTACGGCCTCGTCTCTTCGGGTATCAGCGGGTTGTCGAAGCGCATAAGACGGTTGCAGACCTCCACCAGAGGCGCGACCGCCCCGCGGAGCGCCAGCAGATCCCGTTTCAGACGGTAGATGCTGGCCGTCGTGTCGTTGCCCAGCTTGCCGTCGAGGATCGACTCCTCGAGCACCCGCACCTGGTCCTCGATGGCCTGCACAACCGGGAGGTACTGATCGACGACGAAGTCCATCAGCGCGTACAAGACGTACGCGGGTCCCCGCGCCAGCAGATGCGGCGTGGACTCGCAGCGCGCCCTCAGGGTGACGTGGGACCGGAGCGATCCGTGGCGGACGGTCACCACGTAGTTCGACCCGACGAAGAGCTGCGTCTCGCCGAACTCGACGCGCGCCGGATCGTGCTGGGTCAGCTGCGCGGTGCGGAGGACGACGAAGAGTGAATTCCGGTACTGTTCGATCTTCGGACGCTGGTGACCGTTGTGCGCGTCCTCGATGGCCAGATCGTGCAGATCGAATTCCCGCTGGATCTGTGAGAGGAGCGCCTTGTCCGGCTCGAACAGGCCGAGCCACACAAATCGATTCGGCTGTTTGAGCACCCCGTCGATGGCATCGATGGACAGGTCGCCGACCCGAACACCGCCTGAGTAGGCTGCGCAGTCGATTACGGCAGGCATTCCGTCCATGATTTCGCCTGGGCCTTTCCCACGGTCCACGGTCGCCAGATTTTACATAAACGTTACCGGCTCAACCATCCCTCGCCCCGGCCGTTCCAGAGTGGTGTGGGCGAGTTAACGCGCGTGTAACACGTCCGTCACACGCGGATCATAGCCGACCACTACTCTCCGATCGCGACTCAAAACGCAGGAGGACCGATGAAGTTGTTCAAGCGGCTGGCAACCGGGCTGTTGCTCGCAGGGCTCTCGATTGTGCCCGCACAGGCTCAGATCGATCAGGGGAAGGTGTCTGGCAACGTGCGCGATCAGACAGCGGCGTTCGTGCCAGATGTCACGGTGACCGTGACCAACGAACGGACGGGGGAGGTTCGACGGGGGACCACCAATGGCCAGGGTCTGTTCTTCATCGGTAATCTCCGGCCGTCCAGCTACACCATTCGGGTCGATAAGGAGGGCTTCTCTCCGATTGAGTATACGAACATCGCGCTGGCGCTCGGTCAGGAGCTGAACCTCGACTTCGAGTTCAAACCCGCTGGTATCGCCGAGGAGCTGACCGTCGTCGCTGATGCGCCGGTGCTCGATGTCAGCTCCGCCCGAGTGGGTGTCAACGTTTCCGAGCGTGAAGTCGAGGGCCTGCCGGTCAACGGACGACAGATGTCTCAGCTGTTGCTGCAGGCGCCCGGCTCGCAGAACGCCGGCACCGGCTCGTGGCAGGACATCCGGTTCAGCGGTCGAGCGGTCGAGCAGAACGCGGTTCGGTACGATGGAGTCGAAGGGTCAGCCGTTATCGACTCGGCGCCCGGCAACATCAACGGCGAAGTCGCTTCGCCGTTCAAGCTTCAGACCAGTCTGGAAAACGTGCAGGAGTTCCGTGTCGAGTCGAGCAGCTACCCGGCCGAGTACGGCACCGGGACTGGCGGGCAAATCAGTGTCATCACGAAGTCCGGCGGCAACCAGTTCAGCGGATCGGTGTTCGAGTACTTCCGCGACGACGGGCTCGATGCACCGAACTACTTCGATTCCACGCGAGACCTGGCTGGAAACGTGACCCAGGAGCTGCCGAAATCAGTGCTGCGACAGCACCAGTTCGGTGTGTCGTTCGGTGGGCCGATCGCCAGCAACCGCGCGTTCTTCTTCGGGAGTTACGAAGCGTACCGGCTCGATGCCGGCGTCAACTGGGTCGAAGCGGTGCCAAGCGACGCCGCCTGGGCGAGAGCGGTCCCCGCCGTCGCGGCCCTTCGCCAGGGGTTCATGTCACCCAACGCGGTTCTGCTTCCCGGCGCCTCGACCGATCCGAACTTCGATATCGCGCAACTGCAGGGACTGGCGGCGACACGTGAGGACGCCTTCAACGGACGCCTCGATTTCAAGTTCGCCAACAACTGGTCGTCGTACATCCGGTTCTCGCACGACCAGGGAACCAATGATTCACCGGAAGGCGTTTCCGGGCGGGTCGTCAAACTGACGGCCAATCCGACCAATGCCGTCGTCAACCTGCAGGGTATCTTCTCCGCCACGATGATCAACGACTTCAAGTTCGGCTACAACGGGGCGCCGACCACCGTCATCGGCGATGCGCCGATCGTGGGCGGCGTCGATTTCAACCCGATTGCCATCAACCTGAGTGGCTCGGTCGCCAACACCGGCATCGCGGGCCAGGGCTCGTCGTCCGGCATCGTGGTCCCCGGCGGGCTGGTGCGAGCAAACAGCGCCACGAACGGCCACGGGCAGCCGTACGATCCGTATTCGCTGACGTTCGCCGACACCGTATCGAATGTGATGGGCAGCCACTACCTCAAGGTGGGCGGAGAATTCCGAGCGATTCGAATGGAGACGGATCGAATCGGCGGCACGACGTACACCTACGCAGACGTCAACAATTTCATGGCGAATCGACCGCAATCCGTGCAATACCTCGGTGACGTCAGCGAGCCCAGCGTCTTCAACAACGGCGCGACCGGACCGCGTCACACGATTCAGAACTACACGATCCTGTTTGCGCAGGACGAGTGGCGGGTGCGACCGGATCTCACCTTCAACTACGGTCTGCGCTACGAGTACTACACGCCGATGCGGGAGCGTGACAACCTCCAAGTGAAATGGAACGTCGATACCGGTGTGATCGATCCCAACACCACGCCGCTGTTCGAGTCGAGTAAGGACAACTTTCAACCACGCGCGTCCGTCAGCTGGTCGGCGAACCAGCGAACGATCCTCAAGGTGGGCGCGGGTATTTTCGTCGGCCCCGGTCAGACGGAAGATCAGATTCAGCCGATCGAGAGCGACCGCATCAGCTCCACGCTCACGAGCGGCGTCGCTTACCCGATCGATCCGGCGCTCCTCCGCCAGAGCTTCATCAACAATCCGAACACGCGATCGTACCAGCCACGCGCCTACGCGAACGAATACAACATTCCCGAGCGCATCTATCAGTACACGGCCTCGGTGCAGCGCGATCTGGGTCGCAATCTCGTGGCATCGGCGACCTATGTCGGCAGCCAGGGCCGAAATCTGTTCCTGAGGAGCGTCGCCAACAACATCGTCGGCGTGTTCAATCCGACTCCGGGCGGCAACGCGCTCGTGGTTCGGGAATTCTCGATTGTCACGGCGAGAGACGCCAACGGAAACCCCACCGCCGTGCAGAACCCATACGCGGAGGTGGACTACAAGACCTCTGGCGGGCGCGACAACTACAACGCCATCCAGCTGGCTCTTACACGACGCTCGGCACTCGGTCTGACGATGAACGCGCAGTACACCCTGGGCCGGAGCCGCGGCAACACGGGCGGATCGAACGAAGCGCTCACCGCCGGCAACGCCGCGAGAACGCTCGAAGACTTCGACTACGACAACGGCTACAACAACTTCGACGTGCGCCACACGTTCAATTTCAGCGCCGTCTACGCGCTGCCCTTCGGACGCAACACGACGGGCGCCGCCAAGGTATTCGCCGACGGCTGGGAAATCGGCGGGATCGCCAACGCGCGGAGCGGTCTGCCGATCGACGTCAGAATCGTCCGGCCGGACATCGTGTACGTCGATGGGGCTGGGAACATCTTTCAGAACGCGGCTGCCGGCCGCATCGGTATCATCAACACGCCACGAGGTGGCAGCTCGCGCAACGTGCGACGGCCCGACCTCGTAGCGGGTGTCGATCCGTTCATCAGGGACGGTGGTCTGCTGTTCCTGAATCCGGCAGCCTTCTCGACACCAACGCCGGGCACCTTCGGCAACCTCGAGCGCAATTCGCTGCACGGACCGGCGTTCCGGCAGTTCGACCTGCTCATCATGAAACGATTCGCGCTCGGAGGCCGAAGCGACAAGAACATCGAGTTCCGGACGGAGATCTTCAACCTGTTCAACATCGCGAACTTCGCAAGTCCTGTCGGGACCATTCCGATCGCGTTGCCCCTCAACTCCCTCACCGAAGCCAACAGGCTGCAGCCAGGCGAGCCGTACACGCCGACGGCTGCCGGGGCCTTCGGTCGAATCACAAGCACGGTAGGTCGTACTGTGGGTCTGGGCACGAGCCGCCAGGTTCAGTTTGCCCTTCGCCTCAACTTCTAGGTGCTCCTCGAGAGGTGAACAAGGGCCGGGCCGTCTGCCCGGCCCTTGTTGTTTCGAGCGATGAATGGAGGCTCATGGCGCCGTACAACGTCCTGTTTCTGTGCACCGGAAACTCTGCACGCAGCATCATGGCCGAGGCGCTCTTAGCCTACTGGGGAAAGGATCGCTTTCACGCCTTCAGCGCTGGAAGCCGACCGGCCGGAACCGTACATGCCCTGGCCATCGAAACGCTCGAGCGCAACCGGCTTCCGACGGAACGTCTGCGCAGCAAAAGCTGGGGGGAGTTCGCACGGGTCGGCGCGCCCGCGCTCGATTTCGTGTTCACGGTTTGCGACCGCGCCGCTCAGGAAACCTGCCCGGTATGGCCCGGGCAACCGATGACGGCGCATTGGGGAATCGCCGACCCGGCAACCGTGGAGGGGACCGACGAGGAACGGCTCCGCGCCTTCAATCGCGCATTCCGTGAGCTCGACGCGCGCATCAAGCTCTTCACGAGCCTACGTGTTGAAGCGCTCGACAAGCTGTCATTGCAGCGGCAGCTCGACGAAATTGGCAGGGCCGGGGCCCACGTGTCAACGCCCCGGTGACGAAGTCACCTGAAAATATCCGGCGGCCGCAGCACGCCGTCCGCGGGACCCGACCAGTACGCTGGTCACCTCGTAGGTTCCGCTCGGTAAGTTCCTGAACTGAAAGACATTCACGCGCTGGGCGTTGGCGCCGTCGAGCTCGACGTAAGAGCTCCGGTAGAAATCCGGGGACTGGGCGATGACCTCCAGGGCGCGATTGTCGGTGTCGGCCTCGATGATGGCTCTAACCGTGATGATGGCCGGCGCCATGGCCGCTCTGGGCGAGACGCGGATCGTCAGTGGCTCTCCAGCGTTTGAAGGCATGGCCACGGTAAGAACGAGAACAAATACGACCTTGCTCACCTGGCCCCTCCGAACAGGAGTTTGTTTACACAAACATTACATTCACGACGTCCAGCTGTTACATCTATGATTATCGACTCTTGAGGTGGCCAGAAAATGCCTGCCTCTCAAGAATTTACACATGTAACTGGTGAGGCTGTCTCGCATGCGATATCTGACGTTCTCGACCGCCGACAACCCCACACCAAGGCTCGGCATCCTTCACGAGGGACGCGTGGCCGACGTGCAGAGCCTTCTTGGCTCCTCCGCCCCGCCGACGCTCCTTGATTTGATTCGGTCAGGCGGCGAGACCTGGCGCGCCACGGCCGAGCGCCTGGCGGTTCGTCTGGCGGACCTTCATTCGGACGCAACTTATCCCGTCGGCGATGTGCGGTGGCATGCTCCCATTCCGCGGCCGCCCAAGAACATCGTGTGCCTGGGCCTCAACTACGCCAGTCACATTCGCGAGACGACCAGTCCCGACAAGGCTATGAGGGTTCCCGAGGCTCCGGTCTTCTTCACCAAAGCTCCCACCAGCGTGACCGGACCTTTCGATCCGATCCCGTGGGACCAGTCGGTCACGACTCAAGTGGACTACGAAGCCGAGCTCGGCGTGGTGATAGGAGCGGGGGGCAAGAACATCTCACGCGAGCGGGCGCTCACCCACGTCTTCGGCTACACCGTGGTGAACGACGTCTCAGCGCGCGATCTGCAGTTTGGCCACAAGCAGTGGTTCAAGGGCAAGAGCCTCGACGGATTCTGCCCGATGGGGCCTGTGGTCGTCACCGCCGACGAATTCGGCGATCCCCAGGCCAAGCACATCACTCTGAGGCTCAACGGGGAGATCCGTCAGGACGCGACCACGGGCGACATGCTCTTCCCCATCGTCTCAATCATCGAACAGCTGTCGCGAGGGATGACGCTGGAGCCGGGCGACCTCATCGCCACCGGAACGCCGGAAGGCGTGGGACTCGGCCGCACACCACCCGAATACCTCAAAGAGGGAGATGTCATCGAGACGGAGATCGAGGGGATCGGGACACTGCGGAATCGGCTCGAACGTCGAACCTAGCCTGTCCGCGACCAGCTTATCGCGCGCACACCGATACGCCTCGGAAGCTATTCTGTGACGCGATCGTTGACGATCTGCCAACCTCGAGCCTTCAGCTCCGAAACCTCGTGATCGAACGCTTCGCGGGCACGTTCGACGCGATGCCAATCGTGATAGTGATGATGGCGGGCGAGCTCGCGATCGGCCTCGAGCTTGACCTCCCAACCTTCGGACGCGGTCATCGAAATGGAATAGTGACGGTAGTGGCCGTCTCGTTGGAGGCTGACTGAAAACATAGGTGGGGGGGCGTGCGTGAAGGGGACATCTTGCACCAACTCGCGACGGCTCAGCACGTAAACTCTGCGTAACATGCACGAACCGTCGAGGCCCACCCTCGTTCAGGTTCATGGCCTAACTTACTGACCACGAAGGCCTTCTATTCGCCGCGTCGCGAAGCGCGCAACAAGGGAGCAGCTGAGCACGATCGTGACGAGCACCAGCGCGCCGGCCCAAGCCTGCCGATGCCAGTCCTCGTACGGCGAAATGGCGTACGTGAAGACCTGCACGGTGAGCGTCGAGATCGGCTGCGTGAGGTTGGTGGTAAAGAACCGGTTGTTGAACGACGTGAACAGCAGCGGCGCCGTTTCACCGGCGATCCGCGCCAGCGCGAGCACGATCCCGGTGATGATGCCCGGGAGCGCTGCCGGCAGCACGATGCTGAAGACCGCCCGCGCGCGCGTGGCGCCCAGCGCAAGCGCGCCTTCGCGCATGGTGCCTGGTACCAGCAGGATGAGCTCTTCGGTCGTACGCGCGATGATCGGAATCATCATGATCCCGAGCGCGATGCCGCCCGCCAGCGCACTGAACTGCCGGAACGGCATGACCGCCACACCGTAGGCGAAGACGCCGATCACGATCGACGGGACGCCGTTCAGCGTATCCGCAGCGAAGCGCACCGCGCTCGAAAACCGAGTGCCCGAATACTCCGCCATGTACACGCCGCTGAGGATCCCGATCGGAATGGCCATCAACGACCCGAGGCCAGCGACGATGAGCGTTCCCACGATGGCGTTCGCCATCCCTCCGCCAGGTTCTCCGACGGGTCGCGGCATCTGGGTGAAGAACGCGAAATTGACGGCCTGAATCCCTTGGCTGACGACGAAGAAGAGCACGAAGGCGAGCGGCACCAACGCGATGAGGACGGACAGCGCGCAGAAGGCCACAAAGAGGTTGGACACGAGGCGTCGAAGCCTGGCGGACATCATGCCGCCGACTCCTCGGCGGGCACCACAACCGCTGCGACGCGCCGCCGGGTGGGCTGGGCCATGCTCCAGATCAACAGCCGGGAAAGCGAGTTGACGATGAGGGTAACGATGAAGAGAACGAGTCCGATCTCGACGAGTGCCGCCAGATAAAGCTCATCGGCGGCTTCGGTGAACTCGTTCGCGATGACCGCCGCCATGGTGTACTGAGGCGCGAACAACGACGCCGACACCTGAGGGTTGTTCCCAATCACCATCGTCACCGCCATGGTTTCGCCGAGCGCCCGGCCAAACCCCAGCATCACTGCGCCGATGATGCCGGTGCGCGCGAAGTAGAGCGCGGCGCGAATCGCCTCGAACCTGGTCGCTCCCAGCGCGTACGCACCCTCACGCTGAGCGGCCGGCACCGACTTGAGGACCTCTCTGGCGACCGACGATGTAAAGGGAATGACCATGATGGCGAGGATCAAACCCGCAGCCAGCATCCCCACGCCCAACGGAGGACCGGAGAACAGCGGGACCTGACGCAGCCACTCCGGCGTGGCCTCCTGCAGAGACCGCACGGCCGGCACCAGGACGAAGATCCCCCACAGGCCGTAGACGATGGATGGGATGGCCGCCAGCAGCTCGGTCAGGAACACGAGCGGCTGTTTGAGCCAACCCGGACAGAGCTCTGAGACGAAGACCGCAATCCCGAGCGCCACGGGCGTCGCGAGGACCAGCGCGAGGATTGAGGAATAGAGCGTGCCCCAGATGAACGGCAACGCGCCGAACTCTCCAGCGATCGGATCCCACGTGGACGTCCGCCAGAAACTGAGACCGAACGCCCGCACCGAAACCATCGATTGGCGCACCAGCTCGAAACCGATGGCCGCCACGATCAACACGAGGGCCAGAGCGAATGCGCCGGTCGCGAATCGAAAACCGGTGTCGCCAGCGCGGCCAGACCTTCCCTTCGCGGGCCGTCTCATGCCGCTCCTCGGCTTCCGCTGACGCAGTCACCTGTCCGCACTCACTTCACCGCGATGGTGTCCAGTGCCGACATCTCGAGCTGGACCACGGCCGTCGGCAACGGGGCGTAACCCAGCTCGGTGGCGAACTTCTGTCCATCGGTCAGCGCCCATCTCATGAAATCCACCATGGTTTTCGCATGAGTCTTGTCCATGGGGTTCTCGTAGAACAGCATCCACGTAAACGACGAAACGGGATAGGCGCCCGGGCCCTCCGCGTTGGTAATCGACACGCGGAAGTCGCTCGGCATCGTCGCCGCAGTCGCAGCCGCAGCCGCCGTGACCGACTCGATCGACGCCGTCACGAACTCGCCAGCCGCGTTCTGCACCTGGCCGTGATTGATCTTGTTCTGCAGCGCGTAGACGAGCTCGACGTACCCGATCGACCCGGGACTCTGGGTGACAAGTCCGCTGACGCCCTCATTGCCCTTGCCCCCGACGCCGACAGGCCAGCTGGGAGACGTCCCGACACCTACCTTGGACTTCCATTCCGGCGACACCTTGGCCAGATAGTCGACCCACACATACGTCGTTCCCGATCCGTCCGAACGGTGGACGACTGTGATGTTGGTGTCTGGCAGCGTAACGCCTGCGTTCAGTTTGGCGATGGCGGGATCGTTCCACCTGGTGATCTTGCCCAGAAAGATGTCGGCGAGCACCCGGCCGCTGAACTTGAGCTGCGCGTCCACCTTGTCAATCCGGTAGACAGGAACGACGGCACCGAGAACAGTTGGAAGGTGGAGAATCTTGCCGGGCGCGCCCTGCAGTTGCTCGTCGGTCATCGGACCATCCGTCGCTCCGAAAAAGACCGTCTGGTTCACCAGCTGACGGATGCCGGCGCCGGACCCGACCGACTGGTAGTTGATCTGCACGTTCGGGTGCAGTTTGTGATACTCGTCGAACCACTTGGAGTAAATGGGAAACGGGAACGTCGCGCCGGCGCCGTTGATCTGTATCGTCTGCTGGGCCGGTTCCTGTCCCTGTCCCTGATTGCCGCCGCCGGACCCGCACCCGGCGGCCACGAAACACGCCACAGCCAACATCAAGGGCCGAATCGATCTCATGGTCTTCTCCCTAGAAGTTCACCAGCGCATGCACCGCCACGCTCTTGTTGGGCGCCGTCGTGACGTTCTCGAACAACTGACCGTCATAGTCGACCATCAGGGCGGATGTCACGTTGCCCTGGTGCGGAAACCAATACGCGACACCGACAATGACGCGATCTTGCGTGGAATCGACTGTCCGGTTTGGAGTGAGATGGTCGAAGCGTAGAAGCCCCTCCCAGCCAACGGAGCTCGCCGACTGTTTTGGAGTCGCCCAGACGGAATAGCCGCGGCTGTGGACGTTCGGGATGCCGGAGACCGCCGACGTTTGATCGTGGGCGTCGAGATACTCGAACCCGGCATGCACGTACGTCTGCTCGAAGGTCACGTGCGTGACGAGGCGGGTCCGCTCGGCGTGGCTCACGTACCGATCGGCGTCGTAGAACACGCCGGCTCGGAGGCCCCGCAGAATCGAAGGACCAGCCGCAAATGGCCTGGCCGTGCCCCGAACCATGAAGCCCTTCTGGTTGTTCACTTCCGCCTTGTTGTAGTTTTCTCCGTTGAAGACACCGAAATGGACTTCGCCGTAATTGCCGGGCACGGCGTAGCGGAACGACGCGCCTGCGTCGGCGGACGCGTAGTAGCCAGCCCGCTCGGTGAACATCGTCCCCTGGAACCTGTACCGATAAATGCCTTCCATGTAATCGAGATACGGTGTCTGCTGAATGCCGAATCTCGCGTACGATCCAGCCCCCGTCCAATCGTCAAGATTCGTCTGCACGAAGCCGTACTTGATTCGGAAGACAAGACTGCCGGAGAGCGCGCTCGACACGTCCGTCTCCCGGGCAATATCCGGCGTCAGACGGAATGCCACGACGCGTGAAAGATTGCCCGTCACGTTCAGGTAGGCGCGTGTCAGATCGAAGGCGTTGCGATGAACGGTGTTGCCGTCGGCGTCGGTGAGCGTCGGCTCCGACTGACACGTGTAGTTCGCGAAGATCGTCGTGCCCAGTCGAATCGACGGCGTATCGGCCGACGCTGCCGGGACGTTTTGGGCAGACGCCCGCACCGCGAAGACCATCGTCATTGCCACGCAGGCCGAAATGTGTCGCAAGAATCCTCCTCGTCACCAAGGAGACGGGCCCGTGAGTCGAGATCAAACGGTACCGGGGCCATGTGTCTGGAGCGATTCGTGCGTGTTACAGCCAAGTTAATTGTGTAACGTCCGTGTGACATCCGCGATGCAACGCGACACCGGTAGACTACTCCACGGCTGCAACGGCAACGTAACGCTTGACCGCCGACTTGCCGCTCGGCGGAAGGTTCTCGATGCCTGACATTCGTGACGCCCGAATCTACGCGTTCTACCTGTTCGACGTCTGCGAGACAGTCCACCTGCAGAAGGTTCCGGCGCTCATCGGCGGCCCGACCACTCCGGCTCGACTCGCGCCGAAGTCCGCCACTCCAGCCTACGTGCAGTACGACAAGCCTCCGCTTTCGTTCGACGGTGAGCTCATCGGTATTCCCGATGTCGCCGGCTTCCGCCCGCGTTTCCGGGTTTACGAGTACGGCGTCATCTCCATCGCGCTTGCGCGTCCATTCAGCGGTTCCTGGAACGAACTCGTGTCGCTCGGACAGGACTTGATCGAAAACGAGGAGCTTGGCCGACTGGCAGAAAAGGAGTGCCTTCGAGTTGTCGCCAAGCTCGAACCGGCGCTCGATGGGCCACGCGCGGAGCTTTTGAGTGAGGACTACCTCGTTTTTGCCATCCACGAGCTGGAGCGATCGCTTTCGGCCGGCGAGCTGGTCCGCTCGCATGGCGACGACATCGCAGCGATGCTCCGAGGGGAACGTCAACCGCTCAGCGCGCAGGAAAAGCGGAACGTCCTCAAGCATCGAATCTCCTACCTGTCGTGCGATCTGGTGGTCACGACCTGGAATGCGGCCCTGGTGTACGACACGCCGGCCGGAGCGGCGTCAGCGTTGGAGATCCTCGAGTTCGCCAACTCACAGCTGCTGGAGTTCCGGTACTACGACCAGCTGCTCGATCTGCAGCTGACGTCAATCTACGGCGCCCTGCAGCATCCGGGCTGGTTCGATCAGTGGATCGGCTCGCGCTACACGCGAGCGGCACGGCAGGTGCACTCGCTGTTCATCGACGTCAACGAGCTGACCGACCGCACCGAAAATGCCTTGAAGTTCATCGGCGATATTTACGCCGTTCGGCTGTTCGGTCTGGTCGCCGACCGCCTCGGCCTCGACACCTGGAAGGCGAACGTCCAGGGGAAACTCAAGACGCTCGACGATATCTACCGGTTTGCCGTGGAACGGTCGTCGGTCGCGCGCGGCAACTTTCTCGAGTTGACCATCGTCCTGATTCTCGTCGTAGAGTTCGTGCTGCTGATGCTGGGAGTGATGACCTGATCGGGATTCACCAGCCGACGCGCAACCCGGTGGTCCACGACACTCCCGAATAGGCGCCGCCATCATCGGCGCGATCGTTCATGCTTGCAGACTGGACGCCGGTCTGCATCTTGAGCTTGTGATCGTAGAAGTAGTAGTTGGCCCCCAGGTACCACTCGTTGTATTCGTCACCGCGGCCCGAGACCACGCGGCTTTCGTATGTGGCGAGCCGGACTCCGTTCTCCTCATCGCTTGTCAGGAACGTATAGCGACCCACGAGCTGCAGCTTGTCGGTGAGATTGACGAAAGGCATGATCATGAGACCCCACAGATCGCTCTGGTCCAGGTATCCTGACGCCGCCGAGAGGTCGGTTCGCAGGCCCCACGTATTGTCTTCGAGCTTGAAGTTGATGGAGACGACGTGATCGAGCGGCCGCGTGAAGGTCTCGTCTGGATCGGTGCCTGGCTCGGGATGCTGATACACGTAGTTGCCGGCCAGCAGCGCCTCCCCGATCCCAAGCGATTGTGCGAAGTCGTAACCGAGAACACCCAGAGCGAAGACGCCCCCATTGAACTCGCCGAACTCGCGGTTTTCTTCTCCTGCCGAATACAGTCCTCCCTGGTAGACCCAGGCCGCGCGCCGGCCTGACGCGCTGAAGCCGGGGGCGTATTCGTCGGGAAACCAGATGTTGTTGCTCAGGTTGCTCCGATCGATGGCCAGCAACTCCTTGGAAGACGTCGAACCGTCGATGGTGAACGGGACGCCCTGCTTGCCAAGCGTCAGCACAAGGCGGTCGCTCCGGCTCCACTCCAGGTAAAAGTCCGTGAAGCGGACGTAGAACGGATCGGTTTCCTGCGGGTTGACGTCCACTTCGCTGTGCAGCGTGAACCGGCGAAACAGCGTCACGCGCGGCCCGAACCGCATGCGCCGGATGTTCCACTCGTCATGGTTGCCTTGGTCGGCGTCCAGGGTCGCGTATTCCATCTGAAATCGGCCGCCGAACAGCACGCGTTGCAAGATCGGATTCGTGTCGCTCTCGTACCACTCGGCGAACCTCCAGATCTTGTCGTAGACCGACGGCTCCTTCGCAGGACCGGTCGCAGCCTGGGCGGCGGGCGCAGCGGCATGCGCGCCCGCGGTCCAGATGTCGGCCGATTGTGCCGAAGCCGTGGCCGGCAGGCTCATGATGAACGCTACGAACAGAACTGGTCGCAAGAAAGGTCTCCTCTTCGCGAACTACACCAGCGCGAACAACTGTTGGATAGCAGCTGATTCCCGATGTTACACGTTGGGCGGGCGGGTCTGGGCGAGAAGAGAGTGGAGACAGGCAGACAGCAGGAGGGCTTCGTTGTCAGCGCAAACGATCGCGCTGATCGTCACGCTGACTGCGCCCTCTGCCGGTAGCCTGTCATGCCTTCAAGCTTACGGCCGGGCTGTAACGATGGCGCGACGCGATCGTTAACTCAGATTCCTGCCTGTCTGCTTGACTCAAGTGATCCCAACATACAGTGTTCGCCGCCTGGAAGATTACCCTCGAACGCAGGAGCAGTTCGAGGCACGGTGAGTGCACGCGCGACCGTGTTCCGGGCGAGCGCCACGATGCCGATGCGCTTACTCCGGCCATCCATCCCGGCCCCGCCTCGTAACAACTCCGCACCGGCGTGCCGCGCGGCAGCCCAAACCGTGCCTTCGCCAGCTGGATTTCTCTCACCAGCCCGGGCCGATCCCCGGCGGTCATCGTCCGTATGCGCGGACGCTGCGCGGGGGCCGTCGTGAACCCGAGCGTCCACTTCGTACTGCCAAGCTCAAAGGCAGCATCAACGGTCCACGAGGTGCGCTACACTCGGTCGAACGGGTCGTCGTGGTCATACGCTCCCTCCTTGTGGTGTGCCCAACGAGCACATGGCTGGGAGCTTGCGGCGGCCCGTGTTCTTTCTCAGCCGCGCCGGTGCCTACATAGCATCTATCGTCGCTGGAAGGGCGACGACTTCGAGCCCTGGACGGCGTGGATGCAGTTCAACGGCGAGCGGGACTGGTTCTTCAACACGAGCTTCGAGACCGGGGGACGACATCCTGGACGGGGCGACCGACGCGCTGTCGACGGCCATCCACGAGCTCGGCGTGGCGCCGGGCGACGTTCTCGAGCGGCTGGTCTCGGACGGCCGCTTCGTGGGCGCGCGGGCGATGGCGGTCTATGGAGGTCCGGTGCCGCTCGCCGATGCCTACGGCCACATCGCGGAGGACGTAGGCATCGACGGTCAGACGCCGATCATGGCGACCCTCCGCATCCGCGGCCAACGATACGCAAGCACGCGGCTTGACGTGGCCATGCTGGCCGACCTCGGCGACGAGACCGATTGAGCGACCCTCGCCTGAAGGCGAGGGATTCTGGGTCGACTGAAGTCGACTGAAGGGACGCGCCGAGTCGGGCATGCAGGCTCACTACTCGCTCACTTGGAAGCGGTCGTCGTCCCGGGGCTCGGC